>Ga0207674_10004645_pt1 | contig 16491 bp, 12 predicted proteins | sample KBSCornC72_FD_184303 | JGI IMG/M metagenome (GOLD analysis project Ga0207674, IMG submission 184303) | Corn rhizosphere microbial communities from Kellogg Biological Station, Michigan, USA - KBS Corn C7-2 (SPAdes) (version 2) | ecosystem: Host-associated > Plants > Roots > Rhizosphere > Soil ... | reverse complement strand
CCGGCGCCACCTTCTGCACGCCGTCCACGATGACGCGCTCACCGGGCGCGAGCCCGCTGTCGATCACCCACTCGTCGCCCTCGAGCTGGCCGAGCTTGACCGGTCGTACCGCGACGACGTCCTTGGCGCCGACGACGAAGACGGAGCCACCGTTCGGCGTGACGGTGACGGCGCGCTGTGGGAGCCGCACGCCGTTTGGCCGCACCCCGGCGTCGACGCGCACGCGCACGAACTGGCCGGGGAGGAGCTGGCGCTGCGGGTTGGGGAAGATCGCGCGCATCGCCGCCGACCCGGTCGTCGAGTCGATGCTCATGTCGAAGAAGTCGAGGCGGCCCACGCTGCGGTACGGCGTGCCGTCCTCGAGGACGAGGTGCACGGGGGCGCTGGTGATCTTCCCCGTGGTGGCGCCCGATCTGAGCTGTCGGCGTAGATCGAGGACGGCGGAGCTGGATTGCGAGAAGTTCGCGTAGATCGGATCGAGCTGTTCGATGCGCGTGAGGAGCGTGGCTTGCGCGCCGCTCACGAGTGCGCCCTCCGTCACCTCGGCGCGGCCGGCGCGGCCGGCGATGGGCGCGGTGACGGTGGCGTAGCTCAGGTTGAGCCGCGCGGCAGCGAGCTGGGCGCGGTTCTGGGCGACGTCGGCCTGCGCCGTGCGGAGGCGCGCGAGGGCGGCGTCGTACTCCTGTTGGCTGAGCGCCTGCTGCGCGACGAGTCCCTTGTAGCGCGTGATGTCCTGCTGCGCGTTGGCGGCTGTGGCCTCGGCGCGGGAGAGCGTGGCGGCGGCGGCGTTGACCTGCGCGCGCAACGGGCGCGGATCGATGGCGAACAGGGGCTGGCCTTCGCGGACGTCGGTCCCCTCCGTGTAGAGCCGGCGCTCGATGATGCCCTCGACGCGGGCGCGCACCTCGGAGGTGCGGATGGCCTGCAGCCGTCCGGGCAGCTCGATCGTTTTCGGGATCGGCTCGGCGGAAACGACGACGATTCGGACTTCGGGTGGCGGCGGCGCCGCGGCAGGCGGAGCAGACTTCGAGCAGGCCGCCAGGAACAGGGCGGCGCCGATGCGCCGCGCGAGACCTGACTTGATCATCGAAGGAGGATACTCGGGGAGCGTATCCGGGGCTACGGTCCGGGGCAGGACGTTGCTGGTGGGTTGACAACGACGGAAGGCGGATCTGGAACGGCGATTCCACGGGAAGGGCCGGATTCCTTCTGTGCCTTTTGAACGGCAGGGACCCGGACACGGCCGGATGCACCGGAAGATGCCGGATCTGCTCTTCTCCGGGTCGAGCGGCTCGCACAGGCTCACACGCCATATCCATCCACGACTTCAAGATTCTTCGATGGTGTGGAGGAGCGATCTCTCCGCTCCCATGGAGCAGATCCGGCCGTGTCCGGTGCATCCGGGGAAATCCGCGTTCCTGCCGGTGAAGAGCGCCGAGCCAAAGTGCAGATCCCTCGACTCGCTTCGCTCGCTCGGGATGACAGCACGCTCGCTCGGGATGACAAACGCCGGGCCGAATCCCACATTCGCATCCCCGCATCCCCGCATCCATGCGCCGTTCCGTCGTTCTCGCCACGCTGGCGTGGCTCATCGCGTGGACTCCCGTCCGCGCCCAGGTCGTCGATGTCTGGCCCGGCGTCGCGCCCGGCTCCGAGCGGTGGACGCAGCAGGAGCGGACGATCGAGGGGACGCCGGTCGGCACCGTCGTGATGAACGTCGTCAAGCCGACGATCACGGCCTATCTCCCCGACCGTGCGAAGGCGACGGGCGCGGGCGTCGTCATCGCGCCGGGCGGCGCGTTCGTCGCGTTGGCGATCAGCCTCGAGGCGACCGAGCTGGCGACGTGGCTCCAGCAGCGCGGCGTCGCCGCGTTCGTGCTGAAGTACCGGACGATCGAGAAGAAAGTCGACGGCATCCCGCCGATGGACATGGACACCGCGGGGCGCTACGGCATCGCCGACGGCATCCAGGCGCTCAAGGTCGTGCGGGCGCACGCACCCGGGTGGGGACTGGACCGCAATCGCATCGGCATGATCGGCTTCTCCGCCGGCGCGATGGTGACGAGCGCCGCGATGCTCCAGCCTGATCCCCTGTACCGGCCGAGCTTCGCCGCACTGATCTACGGCGCACCGTTCGGGAAGATGCCGGCGATCCCCGCGGGCCTCCCGCCCGTGTTCATGGCATGGGCGAAGGACGACGCCGTCGCGCTCGCGCCGGTGGTGAAGTTCCACGACGCGCTCGTCGCCGCGGGACAGCCGCCGGAGACGCACGTCTATACGAAGGGCGGCCACGGCTTCGGGATGAAGCACCAGGGCGCCGACAGCGATCACTGGATCGACGACTACGCGCGCTGGCTCCGCGCGCACGGCGTCATCGGACCGTGAACAGCGAAGTCCGAGTCAACCTTCATCGCGCCAAGGGGTCAGAGCCCGTGGGCTTCGCCCCCGGGGTCTGACCCCAACCCATCCTTCATTCCCGCAATTGATTCACGTCGTCCTCGTCCACCCCGAGATCCACTGGAACACCGGCAACGCGGGGCGCACCTGCCTCGCCACCGGTGCGACGCTGCATCTCGTCGAGCCACTCGGCTTCTCGCTCGCCGAGCGCGAGGTGAAGCGCGCGGGGCTCGATTACTGGGAGCACGTCGATCTGCGCACCTGGCCGAGCTGGGACGACTTCGAGCGCGCGCTCCCCTCGCTCGGCGAGCCGTGGTTCTTCTCGACGAAGGGGAAGCGGCTCTACTGGGACGCGCCCCTCGGTGAGGCGGAGAACGTCGTGCTCGTCTTCGGGCGCGAGACGGGCGGGCTGCCACCGGAGCTGCTCGAGCGCTACGCCGAGCGGATGGTGTCGATGCCGATCGCGTCGCCGTTGGTGCGGTCGCTCAACCTGTCGACGTGCGTGGGGATCGCGACGTACGAGGTGCTGCGGCAACGGCGGGCGCGCGAACGCTGAGGCCGCGCGCGCGATGGCAGGCGTGTGCGGGCCGCGATACGTTGTTCCTGCTCACGCACCGCCGCGCCCGACAGCAGATCATGACGCTCATCGCACATCTCCGTTCCCTCTGCCCGAGGCTCGTCCTCCCGTCGGTTGCCGCGGCCGCGCTCACGCTGCCCCGCGTCGCCGCCGGACAGGCTGCGCCGGATCCCACGCCGGTCGTCGCGGCGCAACGCTCGGCGCTCGTCGCCGACGTGCCGGGTGTCACGCGCGGGTTCGTCACGGCGAACGGCGCGCGATTGCAGTACCTCGACTTCGGTGGTCGAGGCGAGCCGGTCGTGCTCCTGGCGGGACTCGGCAACACGGCCTGGATCTGGAGCGACTTCGGACCGCGCCTCGCGCGTGCGGGCTTCCACGCCGTCGCGCTGACGCGACGCGCGCATGGCGAGTCTGCGGCCCCGGCCAGCGGCTACGTGCTGGACACGCTGGCGGCGGACGTGATCGCCTTCATGGACTCGCTCGGCTTCCGCAGGGCGCACCTCGTGGGCCACTCGCTCGCGGGCGCCGAGCTGACGCGGATCGCCGCGCGCTACCCGGATCGTGTCGCGCGGCTCGTCTACGTCGACGCCGCGTATGATCGCGCCGCACAACAGCGCTACGATGCGGCGGTGCCACCGCCGGACTTCGCCCCCGACATCACGGCGGCCGACCGCGCGTCCATCGCCGCGTATCTCGCCTACCAGCGGCGCGCCCGGCTGGACCTCGCCCGCTTCTGGGGGGCCGTCGTCGAGCGCGACTATCGCGCGTCACTCACGGTGGACTCGCTCGGCGAGGTTCGCTGGCGCCACCCGTTCGCGCGGTACGGACAGCTGATGGAGGACGCCGCGCGGCACGCGCCGGAGTATGGGCAGGTCCGCGCACCCGCGCTCGCCCTGTACGCCACGGTCTCGCAGGCCATCGCCCCGGCCGACGCGTCGGCCGAGCAGCGCGAGCAGCTCGCGCGATTCGAGCATGAGAACAACCAGCGGTGGCGCGCCGAGAGCATGGCGCAGTTCCGGGATGGTGTGCGCGGCGGCCGCATCCGGGAGATCGATGGTCTGCACCATCTCTTCCTCGACCGGCCCGACGAGACTCAGCGCGCCGTCGTGTCGTTCCTCCGCGGTCCGGGAAAGACGTCTGCCCGACCGCAGCGCTGACTGACACCGCCCGGGTCGGCCCCACGGGCCCACCCTGCACGCTCACGCCGACCGGCCGCGCGATGTACCTTCGCGGTGCCCCGGAGCGTCCAGTAGAATAGCTGCGCGTCATCCCCGACCGGATTCGACGATGAGATGCGCGGCGGACCAGGCGAAGCGCTGAACAGGGGGAAGGTGGTGGAGCGACCGCAGACCGAAGTGATCGACGTCCGCGAGGCGGTGAACGCCGCACTGCTCGAGGTCGAGCCGCAGCTCAGCGCGCGGCGCCTCGACTCCGTCGGCGACATCGCACCCGGCGTCCTCGTGCTCGCCGAGCGGGAGAAGCTGCGCGGCATCCTCCTCACCCTCCTGTCGAACGCCATCCGGTTCGCGACGCGCGGCGGCTACGTGATGGTCGACGTCGGCTACCCGATCGACGGACCGACGAACGTCGTGATGCTCCGCGTCGGCGACAATGGGCAGGGCATCCCACGCGAGCGGCAGGAGGAGATCTTCGACCCGCCGCCGGTGGGAGAGGAGAACGTGCGCGCGCCACTCACCGGCCCGGGCCTCGCCGTGAGCCGCGACTGGGCGCGCGAGATGGACGGCAACATCCGCGTGCGCAGCGAGGAGGGGAACGGCTCCGTGTTCACGCTCACGCTTCCCCGCGCGGGCTGAGAGCCCGTCACGGTGCCAGGCACGCGTGCCTGGCACCGTGCTGTGTGATCCCGAACGAGCGGAGCTTGTTGTCATCCCGAGCGAGCGCAGCGAGTCGAGAGATCTGCACTTTGGCTCGGCGCTCTTCAACGGCAGGAACGCGGATTTCCCCGGATGCACCGGACAAAGACGGATCTGTTCCGGCATCTTCCGGTGCATCCGGCCGTGTCCGGGGCCCTGCCGTTCAAACGGCAAAGAAGGAATCCGGCCTTTCCGTGAAATCGCCGGTCCGGATCCGCGTTCCGTCGTTGAAAAGCCGACGGCAGTCCGAGACATTTGAGGACCATGCGTCCCATTCGCTACAACGTCGCCGCGAGTCTCGATGGGTACATCGCCGACGCGCAGGGCGCGTTCGACTGGATCCCGGACGACTCCGCCGTCGACTTCGACGCGCTGTTCAAGCACGTCGACACCTACCTGCTCGGCCGCCGCACCTACGATACCGTGCGCGCCATGGCCACCTCGCCGTTCAACGCCGGCGCGCGCGTGTATGTGTTCTCGCGCACACTCGCGCCGGGCGCGGAGCAGGGCGTCACCATCGTGCGCGACGATCCCGTCGCGCTCGCGCGCTCCCTCCGTAACGAGGACGGCCCCGGCGAGATCTGGCTGTTCGGTGGGGGCGAGCTGTTCGCCACACTCCTCGCCGCGGGGCAGGTGGATCGGGTCGAGATCACGGTCGTGCCCGTGCTCCTCGGCGGCGGCGTGCCGCTCGTGGCGCACCTCCCCGAGCGCAGCAAGCTCGCGCTCATCCATACACAGACGTATCCGTCGGGAATGGTCGCGCTCCATTACGAAGTGCTGGCAGCAGAGGGCGCGACCGGGTAAGGTTCGCCCATGCCGGACGATCCCTCCCCCTCCCGGCGCCGATTCCTCGGCGACGCCTTCGCCCTCGGTGCCAGCTCCCTCCTCCTGCCTCATGCGCTCGGCAAGACGCATGAGTCGTCGAGCGCACTGGGAGCAGAGAGCGACGCCGACGTCAGTGTCGCCGCCATCGATCTCCCCTCGAAGGTGTTCGTCGACCATGACGGCACCGGCCTGAAGGAGACGCGGCGCACCGGTCCGCGCTTCACCTCGGCGCAGGGAGTCGTCGAGCTCACGCCGGAAGGCGCGGGCATCGGCGTGAAGGTCACCTGCCCGAGCGGGCCGCTCACGCGCGTCGTGCTGCGATGGGCGACGACGTACTCGCCGATGTCGCTCTTCCTCGGTGACGCGTGGGAGCGCGGCTACGGCGACCTGCAGTGGCGCTTTCTTCAGCCGGAGCGCGTGATGCCGTGGTACTTCGCGGCGCACGATCCGTCGAGCGGGCGCACCGTGATGTACGGCGTGATGACGCAGCCCTCGGCGCTCTGCTTCTGGACGGTCGACGCCGAGGGCACCTCGCTCTGGCTCGACTTCCGGAATGGCGGAGGCCCGAGCCGGCCGGGCAATCGCGAGATCGCCGCGGCGACGATCGTGTCGATGACGACGCGGCCGCTCAATCCATTCGCCGCGCTCGGCCGCTTCTGCCAGCTGCTGTCGCTCAACCCGCGACTGGCAAAGGCGCCGATCTGCGGCAACAACAACTGGTACTACGCGTACGGCAAGAACTTCGACGCCGACGCGATGCGTCGCGACGCGACCTTCCTCGCCGAGATCTCGGCGGGCCACGCGAATCGCCCGTACTGCGTGATCGACGCGGGATGGACGCCGGGTTCGTCGGCGCCCGGTGGCCCGTGGACGAAGGGCGACGCGACGAAGTTCCCCGACATGCCGGGGCTCGCCGCCGACATGAAGCGCATCGGCGTGCGGCCCGGCATCTGGATCCGGCCCACCGCGCTCACCATCGTCGACGATCCCAAGCGCCTGCGCCGCGGCCCATCGCGCGACGAGGAGAAGCCGCTCGATCTCACGCTCCCCGACAATCTCGTGGCGATCCGCGACGACGTCGCGCGGATGCGCGCGTGGGGCTACGAGCTGATCAAGCACGACTTCTCCACCTACGACGCGTTCGGCCGCTGGGGCTTCGACATGGGCGCCGAGCTCACGGACGCGAAGTGGAGCTGGGCCGACCAGTCGCTGACGAACGCCGAAGTCATCCTCCGCCTGTATCAGACGCTGCGCGAAGGGGCAGGGGACGGCATCCTCCTCGGCTGCAACACGATCGGTCACCTCGCGGCGGGGCTGTTCGAGATCCAGCGCAGCGGCGACGACACCTCCGGTCGCGCGTGGGAGCGCACGCGGCGCATGGGGATCAACACGCTCGCGTATCGGCTCCCGCAGAACGGCGCGTTCTTCCAGGTCGATCCCGACTGCGCCGCGCATACCGCGTCGACGCCGTGGGAGCTGGATCGCCAATTCCTCGACCTCGTCGCGAAGAGCGGGACGGCGCTGTTCATCTCCGTCGACCCGCGCACGGTGACGCCGGGGCAGAAGTCGGCGTATCGCGAGGCGATGATGACCGCCCTCTCCGGCGGCGCACGCGGCGGCGCCGAGCCGCTCGACTGGCTGCACACCACGGCACCGCGCGAGTGGAGGATCGGGGGACGGCGCGTGACCTATGAGTGGGAGGAAGCGTGGGGCGCGCTTCCCTTCCGCATCTGAGCAGCATGAGCGCAGGCACCGCGGGCCGCTGGCCGTTCAGCGTGAGCGTGGTCATCCCCGCGCTCAACGAGGGCGCCACGATCGCCGGCGTGATCGAGCAGACGCGCGTGCATTGCCCGGATGCCGAAGTGCTCGTCGTCGACGACTGCAGCAAGGACGACACCGCGGCGCGCGCCGAGGCGGCGGGGGCGCGCGTCATCCGTCGTCCGTACACCCTCGGCGCCGGCGCGGGGGTGAAGACCGGCATCCGTGCGGCACGTGGAGACATCATTGTTCTCATGGACGGCGACGGCCAGCACGATCCCGCCGACATCCCGCGGCTGCTCGATCTCATCGGCCCGTACGACCTCGTGATCGGTGAGCGCGACCGCGCTGGCCAGCAGAACACCGTGCGCTGGCTCGGCAACAGCACGCTCAATCGCGTCGGGAGCTATCTCGTCGGGATCCCGATGCGCGATCTGACTTCCGGGTTCCGCGCCATGCGCCGCCGAGTGATGCTCGACTTCCTGCATCTGCTCCCGAACCAGTTCTCCTGGCCGACGACGAGCGCGCTCGCCTTCGCCAAGGCGGGATTCCACGTGCGCTTCGAGCCGATCGTCGTGCGCAAGCGTGAGACGGGACGCAGCTCGCAGAAGCTGGTGCGCAACGGCATCCGGTTCCTGCTGATCATCATGCGCATGTCGGTGTTGTTCAGCCCTCTGCGCGTGTTCTTCCCCCTGTTCGTCCTCCTCGAACTGCTCGCGTTGGCGGGTTACGCGTGGTCGGTGGCGACGAGCGGCCGGCTGCTGCACCTGCCGCCTTCCACCGTCATGTTTTTCCTCGGTGGGTTGGTCTTGTTTTTCTTCGGGCTCATCTCCGAGCAGGTGGCGAGCCTGCGCTTCCGGTCGCCGGAGAGCTGGCTGACCGTCGGGCCGGCGCGCGAGTGAATCGCCGCGCGCGCTGGCTGACGCGGCTCTTCGGCCCCGCGGTCCTCGCGTACTTCCTTCTCACGACCGACCTGCATCGCATCGCGGCGAACCTGCGTGAGGTGCGCTGGACGCCGCTCGTGCTCTCGCTCGTGCTGTTCGCGGGACTCGTGCTGACGAAGGCGTGGCGATGGCGCGTGCTGCTGCAGGAGCTCGACGTCGCGACGCCCACGCTGCGCGAGGCGTGCACCCTGTTCATGATCGGCCAGTTCGCCGGTGGTGCGACGCCGGGACAGACGGGCGACTTCGTGCGCGCGTGGTACCTGCGCGAGCGTGGTGCTCCACTGTCTGCGGCACTCTTCTCGATCCTCATCGACAGGCTGCTCGACTTCTTCCTCCTCGCGATCCTCAGCCTGTTCGGGCTCGTCGCCTTCCTCGACATCTTTCCCGCCGCGGTGCGGCCGGCGATCCTCGTCTCGACCGTCGGCTTCGCGATCGCCGTCGGGTTCGCCGTGCCGGCGCTCATCGCGCGCGGGCCGCGTCGCTGGCTGATGACGCGGCTCGGTCGCATCGCCCCGAAGTCGGTGGGCGATCGGCTCGCGCGGTGGCAGGGGCTGCTCGACGCGCTCGACGGGCGGCCGAAGCTCCTGCTCCTTCTCCTGCTCTCGACGGTCGCCGCGACGGCGGTGGTGATGGTGCGCATCTGGCTGCTCTATCGCGCGCTGGACGTCGTGATCCCCGTCGGCCTGCTCGTGTCGGCGTCGGCGCTGATCTCCATCCTGCAGACGCTTCCGGTGAGCGTGGCGGGCGTCGGAGTGCGCGACGCGGTGCTCGTCGCCGTGCTCACGCATCACGGCTACAGCGCCGAACACGCGCTGGCGCTCTCGGCGCTCTTCCTCCTGTTGACGGTGGAGCAGATGCTGATCGGCTTCTTCGTGTCGATGCGGCATCCACTCGGCGCGAGTCGCGGGTCGCTCGCGGATGAGGGCGCGTCGCTGGAGCGTGGGGCGTGAGCGCGCGGCGGCGCGAGGGGGTGCAGGTCGTCGCGCTCTGGCTCGGGCTGGCGGCGGCGCGATGGCTCGCCGCGCTGCCGGTGGTGCAGCCGCGCATCTTCCGCGACGAGCTGTTGCACTGGCAGCTCGCGCGCTCGTTCGTGACCCACCGGCCCTTCCTCGTCTCGGGGCAGGTCGTGGATTATCCGGCCGTCCTGTATCCGGCGGTGTTGAGCCTCGGGCTCCACGGCGCGGACCTGCACCGCGCCTTCCACATCGCGCAGGGGCTCAACGCGCTGATGATGAGCGCCGTGGCGATCTTCGCGTATGCGCTCGCGCGCGAGCTCGTCGAGCACCGGACCGCGCTGCTCGTCGCCGCACTGGCGGGGATCGTGCCGGCGGGCGGGTATTCCGTGTTCATCATGGAAGAGAGCGCGTACTACCCGCTCTTCCTCGCGAGCTGCTGGCTGGGATGGCGCGTGCTCGTCCGTGGGCGCTGGTCCGATGCCCTCGGGTGCGCGATCGCGCTCTCGCTCACCTACTTCGCCAAGCCGCTCGCCGTCCCGCTCGTCGCGGCGTATGCGGGGGTGGTGATGCTCTGGCTCGTGGCCGAACGGTTTCTCGACCAGCGTCCCGCACGCGAGCTGCTCGCGCCGCTGGCGGTGCGACTGGCGCCGGTCGTCGCCTTCGGCATGATGCTCGTCGTGCGGCACGCGCTCACCGCGCGCGGGGCGGACGCGTCGCAGTCCGGCGTCGTGCTCGGCCGCTTCTACTCCGAGGAGCTGGGCGGCGCGCTGCTCCCGCCGATCAAGCCGTTTGGTGCCGTGGTGCTCGCGCTTGCGCTCGCACTCGCGCTCGGCGTCGGCATAGCGCCATTGGTCGCGCTGCTCGGCGGGTGGCGCGCGCGCGTCGCCGACCAGCGGCGTCTCTGGCTCGCCCTGTTCGCCGTCGCCGTCGCGACGGTGTACGTGCTCGCTGCGGCGCGCCACACGATGGTCGTCAACCGGATGCCGAAGATCCACGAGCGCTACGCCTTCGCGGTCGGGCCGCTCTTCCTCGTGTTGTTCTTCGCCGACGGTGCGCCGCTTGGCGTCGCCGCGATCGCCGTGGCGAGCATCGGCGTCGCGGCGGTGATGGCGCGCATCGCCTGGACCGCGCTCCCGGACAACACGTGGGTGAATGCGCCGAGCATGACCGCGGCGTGGATCGCGCTGACGAAGACGTCGAGCGGTGTGGTCGTCGGCGTGCTGCTCGGCGCCGCGACGGCGCTCGTGTGCTGGTGGGCGCGCCGCGCACGGGCGCGTCATGGCCCGCTGGCGCTCGCGACGGCGCTGGCGGTCCCGCTCCTCGTGCTCAACGTGGTGTGGTACGCGTTCGTCTACCGAATCCAGGGCGCACTCGAGCCGATGCAGCGCACGGTCGCGGCGCTGGAGGCGGCTGCGCCCGCCGGCTCGCGCATCACCGCCGTCGTGAGCGCCGATCGCGATCCGATGGCGATGCTCTCCTACTACGGGAAGTTCTGGCTGGAGGACCGCCTGACCGTGTACTGGACCGGCTCGGCCCCGCCGCCGTGGTACGTGGATTCGATCGGTCCCGCCCCCGACGCCGCCCGTGCGACGCGCGCGGCGTATCTCGTCGGGCTGCCCGGAGAGACGCACTGCGAAGGTACGACGTTGCCGCTGGGCATCGTTGCGTGCCCGGCACCGCCAGCACCATCCAAAACCCCCTAGGGTCAGACACCTGGGGTCGGACACCTGGGGTCAGACACCTGGGGTCAGACACCTGGGGTCAGACACCTGGGGTCAGACACCGGAGGCAGAACGGTTGGTTCCGCGTCGATTTGATGGCGGGAGTCGGCTGACTTGTCTGCATTCGTGGCAGCATGCCACGTCCGCTCCGATCCATCCGTCCCGGGCATACTCTTCACATCATTCAGCGCGGGAATAACCGCTCCGCCTGCTTTTCCGACGACGCGGATCGTGAGCGCTACCTCGCCGCGCTTCGCCATGCGAGCGAACGCGCCCGTTGCGCGATTCACGCGTACGTGCTCATGTCGAACCACTCGCATCTCCTCGTCACGGCCGACGAGGCGAGCTCGCCCAGCCGTATGATGCAGTCTCTTGGCGGCAAGTATGTCCGCTACTTCAACAAGCGCTACGGTCGCACCGGCACATTGTGGGAGGGGCGTTATCGGGCCTCGCTCATCGACTCGGACCGCTATTTCCTCGTGTGCAGTCGATACATCGAAATGAATCCGGTCCGCGCCGGAATCGCGAGGGAACCGGCGGAGTATCGATGGTCGAGCTTCAGGAGCAATGCGGACGGCGAGCCAGACGCACTCGTGCGTCCGCACCCGCTGTATCTCTCGCTCGGACGGTGGAGCGCGGCGCGACGTGACGCCTATCGCGCGCTGTTTCAGGCGCCCCTCGCATGGCCGACGCTCGACGCGATCCGTCGCGCGACGAATAGTGGTGTCCCCCTCGTCATCGACGATGAACCCAGCGTTCTCGCGGGCAGCTCGGGGGAGCCGCTCTCCAGGGGGTGAACTGGTGGGGCTCGACGTGGCCCACCGCAACAGCGGCGTACCGTCGAGCCCCACCTTCGGCCGTGCATTCCCGCTCCCGACAGGTGTCTGACCCCAGGTGTCTGACCCCAGGTGTCTGACCCCAAGCTGGGGTCAGAGGGTCTTCAGGTACTCCACCAGGTCGTGCTTCTGCGCGTCGGTGAGGTTCACCTTCGCGACCTTCACTTCGTGCTCGACCGCCGCCTCCAGGGTGGGCGCGCTCCCGTCGTGGAAGTACGGGCCCTTGAGCTGCGGTGCGTGCCACAGACCGCGCAGCGGCGTCGTGCGGTACTGCTTCGTCGCGCTGCGATTCGCGTATTCCGCGCTCTGAAGAACCTCGGCGGGCGCGTGGAGCCTGCCAATGTTCACGTCGCTGAGGTTGCCGGAGAGGTGGCAGGTGGAGCACCGCGCGACGCCCATGAACAAAGCGCGACCGCGGTGCGCCGCTTCGGCGTTGAACGTTCCTGCGACGGCCGCCGGGGCGTTGAGGCTGAACTGATACTCGCGCAGCTCGGGCAGCTTCGGGGTGACGAGGTCTGGCGTGACGTTCACGTGCACGCCGATGCGCGGATCGGTGAAGGCGCCGTGCCCGTGCATCTGTGTGATGGCGACGTACGCGTTCCAGTACGAGACCGGGCCGTCGCCGGTATAGATCTCCTTCGCGACGTGCCGCAGCCCGAACGCGGGCGGGATCACGACGGGCATGTTCTTCCCGTCGATGTTGAACCGTGGGTCGTATTTGCCCGGCCCCCACGAGTTGTACACCGCCTTCTGCGCGGGCGTGACGACGGGCGAGAGCGCGATGATCGCGCCGACGTTCAGATCGCGGTTGGGCCAGCCGTCGAGCCGCTGGCCGATCCCCGGCGCGAAGGAGTTGTCCACCGTCGAATGGCAGAGCGCGCAGGTGATGCCGACGTGGTCGAGATTCCCGTTCGCGCCCACCGTGCCGACGACGCCGACCACCGCGCCGAGCTTGAGCAGGGTCACCGTGGTCGCCGGCGAGTTCAGGTCGACCGCCCCACTCTGGATCCCCTTCACGACCGCATCGGGGAGCGCGGCCGCATCCACCTTGAGCCCGACGCCCAGCGCCGTCTTCGGGCTCACGGACTTCGCGATCACCTCGTGCATGCGCAGGGTGTCGGTCCAGAAGGTCTCGTCGCCGAAGGTATCGAAGCGGAAGATCTGTTGCCCCTCGGCGACGCGGCTCGCGTGTCCGGGGTTAGACACGAGCTCGGCGTCCGGCGTCCGGGCGGTGAGCGCGCTGTCGGGCGCCGGACCGGCGCACGCGGCGAGTGGGAGGGTGAGGGCGACAGCGAGAAGCGGGAAACGATGCATGGGCACACCTCCGAAGGCTGCTCGAGCGTGGACGTAAATTGTCAAGAAATATCTGCGGTTATTATGCCAATGTGTTGTGGGAACGCAAGATGTCGGGGACGTCGGGGCCGACCCCGGTCGAAGGAGCGCCGAGGCCGAGGGTCTTCGGACGAGCCCGATCCCTTGGAGCCCGAAGGGCCGCCGGGGGGCGACTGGTCCCGTCGGCGCGGACGGCGAGGCGCCAATCGGTGCCTCACACCGGGGCTCGGTGTCTGACCCCAGGTGTCTGACCCCAGGTGTCTGACCCCAGGTGTCTGACCCCGATGACCGCCGATGACGGTGGGGCTGGCCGCGGCGAGCACGGTGCTCGCCGCGGTTGTTGACGCACCCCCCGCGTGGTCTAGATTCGGCGGCGCGCTCCCTCCGCTTCCCGCCGCCGCCCTCCGCCCACACGACATGACCTCTCCGGCCGAACGCGTGCTCGGCCGCGTCATCGCCGAGCGCTACCGCGTGCTCGAGCAGGTCGGGAGCGGCGGGATGGGCGAGGTGTATCGCGCCGAGCACATCGGGCTCAAGCGGCCCACCGCGCTCAAGTTCATGCGCCCCGCGCTCGGCGGAGAGCCGGCGGCGCTCGCGCGATTCCGGCGCGAGGCGGAGCAGGCGAGCCGGATCTCACATCCGAACGTCGGCGCGATCTACGACTTCGGCGAGACGAGCGACGGGCTCGTCTTCCTCGCCATGGAGTTCATCGAGGGGGAGTCGCTCGCCGATCGGATCAAGCGCGCCGGACGGCTCGCCCCCGCTGACGCGGCGCACGTCGTCGCCGGCGCGGCGGCCGGCCTCGCGGCGGCGCATCGGCGCGGCATCCTCCATCGCGACCTCAAGCCGGCGAACATCATGCTCGCGCGCGACGCGGAGTCGCACGCCCGCCCGCCCGCGGGCGACGTCGGTACGGTGAAGCTGGTCGACTTCGGCATCGCGCGCTCGATCATGGGCGAGGTCCGCCCGCAGGACACGACGACGCTCGCCCCGGCGCTCACCGGCACGGGGATGGTGCTCGGCACCCCCGCCTACGCGAGTCCGGAGCAGCTCGCCGGCGAGCCGCTCGACGCGCGATCCGACATCTACTCGCTCGGCCTCGTCGCGTTCGAGGCGCTCACCGGAGAGCCCGCGTTCAAGACGTCGGACCCGCGGCAGCTCATCGCCGAGCGATTGATGGGGAGCGCGCGCACGATCGCGCAGGTGGTGCCGCGCAGCGCGGCGCCGTGGGGCGACGCCGTGCAGCCCGTGCTCGACCGCGCACTCGCGGCGCGCGCCGAACATCGCTACGCCGATCCGATGGAGCTCGCGACGGATCTCGCCGCAGCGCTCGGCGTGCCGCTCACGCCGTCGGGGCCGTACGGTGCGCACACGCCGAGTGGCGAGCCGACGTCGGGTGCCGGCGCGCCCCCGCCGCGGCGCAGTCGTCGCGCGACGTGGATCGCACTCGGCGTCGCCGCGGTCGTCGTCGCCGGCGCCGTCTTCGTGTGGCGCGCACCTCGACGCATCTACGTGGGCGAGCAGACGAACGCCTCGGCCACCGCGGCGACCGAGGATGCGTCGCAGCGCATCGCCGTGCTGCCCTTCGAGAACCTCGGCCGCGCCGAGGACGCGTACGTCGTCGACGGGATCACCGACGAGATCCGCGGTAAGCTCGCCGGCGTGCCTGGACTGCAGGTGATCGCGCGCGCGAGCTCCAACGAGTACCGCGCGACGAAGAAGCCGCTGCAGGAGGTCGCGCGCGAGCTCGGCGTGAAGTACCTGCTCACCGGCACCGTGCGCTCCGAGCCCGCGTCGCAGGGACAGCCCGCTCGCGTGCGCGTCGCGCCCGAGCTGGTGGAAGTCGGTGCGGCCGGTGTCGCGCCGTCGAGCCGGTGGACGCAATCGCTGGACGCGTCGATGGCCGACGTCTTCGCCATGCAGGCCGACATCGCCGGCCGCGTCGCCGGCGCGATGAACGTCGCCCTCGCCGGCGTGACGCGTGCGCGGCTCGCCGAGGTGCCGACGCGCGACCCCGCCGCATACGACGCGTATCTGCGCGGCAAGGCGATCGCGAAGACGGATCCGGTCGACCTGCGGCGCAAGCTTGGCTACTTCCAGCAGGCCGTCGCGCTCGACTCGACCTTCCTGCTCGCGTGGGCGGAGCGCGCGCGCGTCGCGTCGATCCTCTACTCCAACGGCGTTCCCGATCCGGCGCTGGCGCGCGAGGCGAAGGCGGCGGCGGAGCGCGCGGTCGCGCTCGCGCCGCTCAACGGCGTCGGCTACGGCGTGCAGGCGACGTACAAGAATCTCGTCGAGCAGGATCCGGCGGCGGCCCTCACGCTCGCCGAAAAGGCGCGAACGCTGTCGCCCGGCGATCCGGAGCTGCTTCGTCCACTGGCGATCGCCGAGCGGCAGCAGGGGCACATCAACGAAGCGGTGCAGTACATCCGCGAGGCAGTGCAGCGCGATCCGCGCAACGCGATCACCGTGCACCTCCTGGGCGACATGCTGCTCTGGGCGCGCCGGTACGACGAGTCGCGCGAAGCGGCAGACCGCGCGGTGGCGCTGGCGCCGGATGTCTCCGAGATGATCGAGAACCGCGCGATGGTGTCGCTGGCACAGGGCGACCTCGCGGCGGCGCGGCGCGTGCTCGCCGTCGTGCCGTCGTCGGTGGACCGCGGCCAACTGTCGGCGGCGGTGGCGATGTACTACGACCTCCCCTGGCTGCTCGACGAAGCCGACCAGCGCCGGCTGCTCGCGCTCCCTCCCGCCGCGTTCGACGGCGACCGGATGTCGTGGGGATGGGCGCTCGCGCAGACGTACGCGCTGCGCGGCGATGCGGCGAAGACGCGCGCGTACGCGGAGTCGGCGCTCGTCGCCGTGAACGAGCAGCTCCGCGACGCGCCGAACGACGCGCAGCGCGAGATGGTGCGCGCGCTGCTGCTCGCGACGCTGGGGCGCTCGAGTGACGCGCTGGCCGCGGGCGAGCGCGGCATGTCGCTCGCGCGCGCGAAGTGGACGGCGACCAACGGCCCGTATCTGCAGCACCAGTTTGCACGCGTGCACATGCTCGTCGGCCAGAAGGACAAGGCGCTCGACCAGCTCGAGCCGCTGCTCAAGGAGCCGTACTACCTCTCGCCGGCGTGGCTGAAGATCGACCCGACCTTCGCGCCGCTGCGCGGCGAGCCGCGCTTCGAGCGACTCGCGAGCTCGGCGCCGCTCGTGTTCGGGAAATAGGATCCTGGACATGCAGAACTCCGACCGAAGGTGCGCAGCGCCGCAGGGAGGA
>Ga0207674_10004644_pt1 | contig 16494 bp, 17 predicted proteins | sample KBSCornC72_FD_184303 | JGI IMG/M metagenome (GOLD analysis project Ga0207674, IMG submission 184303) | Corn rhizosphere microbial communities from Kellogg Biological Station, Michigan, USA - KBS Corn C7-2 (SPAdes) (version 2) | ecosystem: Host-associated > Plants > Roots > Rhizosphere > Soil ... | reverse complement strand
CTCTCGGAGATGCGTTCGAACCAGTCCTGCAGAGTCTTGGCGTTTTCGTCGAGCGAGTAGTTAAACTTGGTTTCGCTGGCTTCGGCGCCGTTTTCCCAGCGGAAGGTTTTATCACCTGTCTTGGCGACCTTGAGGCCGCTTTCAAGCGGACGTTTGAAGTGATCCAGTTTGTCGGCCAGATCGAAGACGGCTTTGACGGCATCGGGTTCCATCTGGAACATCTCAGGCTCTTCGTCCTTGGTTTCCCGATAGGTGACCGCGCCGTTCCGGTCGATGGTAGTCGCCATATAGGCAGGGTCCGATCCGGGAAAGATCTTGGTGTAGGAGATGCGCGGGACATCGGCTGCAGCGGCCATTCCAGCGACCGCCACCAGCAGCCCAAACGTCTTCATAATCCCGCTCCTAATCCCGCTGTCGCTTTTTGTGATGCTTGCTGGCGGCACGTAGTTGCGTGGCAAATCGCGACCGCCAGGGCATCGGAAGCATCGTCGGATTCAATAACGCCTTGAAAGCCGGTAAGCGTCCGCACCATGAGCTGGACTTGCTGCTTCTCAGCCCGCCCGTAGCCGACCACGCTGACTTTGATCGCCAGCGGGGAATATTCACCCAAGCTGATGCGGGCCTCGGCGATGGCCAATAGCGCGACGCCTCGGACGTGGGCCAGTTTCAGTGCAGTCTTGACGTTCTGCGAATAGAAGACTTCTTCGACAGCAGCCGAATCCGGTTGATGACTTTCCAGAACGGCTCGCAAGGCCTGGGCGATGGACGCCAGGCGCTGCTCCAGGGGCTTCGAGGGAGCCGTGCGAATCACGCCCAGACCCAGAACGCGGTGCTGCCGGCCATCGCTGTCGATGACGCCCCAGCCGGTGCGTTGGGTTCCACAGTCGATGCCCAGAACACGCATTCGTTTAGGACGCCAAAGCCTCCATCTCCTTCTCGTCGATGTCGAAGTTGGAGTACACGTTCTGCACGTCGTCGTTCTCTTCCAAAGCCTCGCTTAACCTGAGCATGGCGCCGGCATTCTTGCCTTCCAGCTTCATCAGGTTTTTCGGAACCATGGCGATTTGGGCTTCTTCGGTCGCGATCCCGGCCTTCTTAATGGCTTCGAGCACGGCGTCATGCGATTCCGGAGCGGAGATTACTTCCCAGCCGGCGCCATCGTTGCGGAGGTCCTCGGCGCCGGCTTCGAGCACCAGCGTCATCAACTGGTCTTCGGTGGCCTTTTCGCCGTCGATGATGATCTGGCTCTTGCGCTCGAACATCCAGGAGACGCTGCCCTGCTCGCCCAGATTTCCGCCCTGTTTCGAGAAGATGTGGCGAATGTCGCTAACCGTGCGGTTGCGATTATCGGTCGCCACCATCACCAATACGGCGGCGCCGCCGGGGCCGTAACCCTCGAACATGATCTCGTCGATCTGGCCGCCCTCAAGCTCGCCGGTTCCGCGCAGGATGGCCCGCTTAATGTTCTCGGCGGGCATACTGACGGCTTTGGCCGCGGTGATCGCGGTCCGCAGCCGGGGATTCATGTCAGGATCGCCGCCATTCCGTGCAGCGATCATGATTTCTTTGATCACACGGGTGAAGATTTTCCCGCGTTTGGCGTCAAGCGCGCCCTTCTTGTGCTTGATTGTCGCCCATTTTGAGTGTCCAGACATACGATCCTCGCGGGCTCATCGCAACCGACCCTTCAGGGGAGCCCAACTCTAAAAGATATCATGTGGGGCAGGCGTTACATCGCCCCCTGATTATCCAGGCTGCGCCACAGATACCACGACGCCACGGAGCAGTATGGCCGCCAGGCCGCCGCGATTTGCTCCATCTCGGCAGGCGTTGGCAGTTCGGGCAAGTTGTAAGCCTTCTTGATGGCTGCCCGGACGCCCAAGTCCCCGGTGGGAAGAACGTCCAACCGGCGCAGGGCGAAGATCAGGAACATCTGGGCGGTCCATACGCCGACGCCCTTCACCTGAGTAAAGTGCTCAATAATCGCGGCATCTTCAAGTGAATCCGGATGGTCGAACCGCACCACGCCGTCGCGCGTCATACGAGCCAGCTCGCGGATGTAGGTCATCTTCTGCTTGGATAACCCCAGCGTCCGCATCCGTGCCGAGCGCAGTTTCAGGATCGATTCCGGCGTCAGCGGGTCGGCCTTGGCTGCTGCGGTCAGCCGATTGAAGATAGTGAGCGCAGCCTTGCCGCTTAACTGCTGGTAGACAATGGCCCGCGCCAGGGAATGGAAGTTGGGGTCGCGGTACTGCATTTTGTACGCCCCAACGCGTTCAATGATGGTTCCCATCACAGGGTCGGCGGTCTTCAAGTGCTGGATCGCTTTTTTCATCTAAAAAGTCCGTGAAACCCTAGTGTATCGAGGGCAGTCTTACAGTATAAGTATGAGCAGTTACTGTTCGCGCGTCCCGATGCTGGCGGTGGTACTGGTAGCCGGGTTGGTTGCCCAGGACGACACCATCAAAGTGGACGTCGATCTGGTCAACGTCTTATGCACCGTCCGCGGCAAGAACAACGGACTGATCGGCAATTTGGATAAAGGCGACTTCCACCTGTTTGAAGACGGCAAGGAGCAGGAGATCAAGTACTTCACGCGGGAAACCGATCTTCCGCTGACCATTGGCCTGCTGGTGGACGTCAGCGGTAGCCAGGAGCGGTTGATCGACACGGAACACCGCGCCGCGAGCCAGTTCTTCCGTTCGGTGCTGCGTCCCAAGGATCTCGCGTTTCTGATCAGCTTCGGCAAGGACTCCGAGCTGTTGCAGGATTCAACCAATTCCGCCAAGCTCCTGGAAGAAGGTTTGAAGGGCCTGAGGCTGAACGCCCCCGTAGGCGGGCTGCATCCGGGGCCGGTTCCCACGCAGCAGAACCAGGCTGGGACAGTTCTGTGGGACGCCGTGTACCTCGCAGCCAACGAGCGACTCAAAGGCGAAGTCGGGCGTAAAGTAATCGTGGTGATCACCGACGGCGTCGATACCGGCAGCCGCAAGACGCGTGAACAGGCCATTCGCGAGGCCCAGCTCGCGGATACCGTAGTATACAGCGTCTATTACACGGATCCAGGAGCTTATGGTGGCGGCGGGTTCGTCATCGGTGGTGGCGGCGGCGAAGGCGAACTGAAAAAGATGTCGGATGAAACCGGCGGACGCGTGCTGAAGGTCGATCGCAAAAACACCTTGGATGATCTCTTCAAGGAAATCCAGGACGAGATGCGTAGCCAATACGCCATCGCCTATTCGCCCACGAATCCCAAGAAGGACGGCAGCTACCGAAAGCTTGAGTTCAAGATGGCGAACAAGGATCAGAAGGTCCAGGCCCGCAAGGGTTATTACGCGGTCGCGAATTAGGGCGAGGCATGCCTCGCCCCTACAACGACTAGGCCCCCAACGAAAACCGTTCTTGTAGGGGTCGGGCATGCCCGACCTTAGATCACGTCGGCGAAGGTTTTGCGCAAACGGTGGAACCACGCATAGCCGACCACGGCCACCACGACTGCGACGATCCACAACGCCACGACACCCTTTAATGATGGAGCCTGATTCTCCAGCAGCACCGCTCGATACGCCTTCACTAGCGTGAACAGCGGATTCCAGCGCAGTATCCGGACGGCCTCCTTCAGCTGCGATTCCGGATAACAAATCGGCGTCAGGAAAAACCACAACGTCAAGAGGTACCCGGTGACCTGCCCCAGGTCGCGCACGTAAACGCCCGTCGCCGCCAGGATCCAGCACAGTCCGGCTGTGAATAGAAGTTGAGGAACGATCAGCACCGGCAGCCAGAGGACGCTTGCAGGTACAGCCTCGCGCACCACCAGCAGCCCGCAGACGAAGATCAGCAATGCGAACACTTCGGTGACCGCGCCCGAGATCACCAGATTCACGGGCAAAGTCTCCAGCGGGAAAACGATCTTCTTGACGAAGCTGCGATACTCCAGAATTACGTAGGGCGCGCGTCCCACAGCCTCTGAGAACGCCAGCCACGGCAGCATGCCGGCCAGGAAGTACAGCACGTATCCGGTGCGGCTGGTGTCCGCGCCGAATTTCGTCTGCAGCACCACGCCGAAGACGAAGAAATAAGTCGCCATCAGCAGCAGCGGATTCAGGAACGTCCACAGAGTTCCGCCGAAGCTGCCGCGGGAACGCGCCATGATGTCGCGCCGCACCATCGATCCCATCAGCTTGCGATTGCGCCAGACGCTTTTGATGGGCAGCATGACGGCTTTAGGAATCGCCCGCAGCAAGCGCCCCCGGCGAACGGATGCTGCGCTTAAAACATGCGCCGGCCCAATCTGCAAATTCCCTTCCCCGACGTGCGCCTCGATTTCGATATAGTGCGCGCGATCTTTTACCGGCGCGATTTGCACGCTATAGAATCCTGCCTCCGACGGCAAAGGAATGGAGAGGTCGGCATCACGGCTGGTGACTTCCGACCATTCGCCTTCCTGAAGGAATGCTCCGGTGGAAGGGTCGTAGAGTTGCCAGCCGACGACGCCAGGCTCATCGAGTTGGAAGCGCAGCCGGATGGCAGCGCCTTCGGTCATCGCCTCTACGACGCGCATCTAGTTATCAGTTATACAACCACGCGGGATAGCGATCGCGCACGGCGCGGCGCTTACGGCCCACCGCATAGATCCCGTCGCCGCGATGCTCCTGGGGCAGGATATAGCGGTCGAGAAGATGCTCCACCCAGGCATGTCCCGGCGTGGGCACTTCGCGAAACGGACCGGTTTCAAGCGCGGCCACTTCGAATCCGGAATTCTCCAGCAGATCTTTGATTTCGCGCGGCGAATATTCGCGATTGTGACGAGCCTCGGTCTCGCCATCGGGATTGGGGCGAATATAGGCAGGGAACAGCATAGGGTGAAAGCCTTGCAAGATCGCCGATATCGCGCGAGCCGATGCGATGTTCGGAGTGGTCAGTACCAGCGCCCCGCCCGGCCTGAGAATCCGGTTGATTTCGCACATCATGTGCATCGGATCGGAAGGTAGATGCTCGATCAGCTCGCAACACAGCACCGTCGAGAACGAACCGTCTTCGTATGGGAAGCGGTCTTTCTCGGCATCGAACAGATCCACATCGCAGAGGAATTCCTCGCCGCCTTCTGAGGTCGCGCTGCGATGATCGGTGTGACCCACGGGTCCGTAATAACAGCCGCGCACTTCGCCATACCCCAGACGAGTCTTGAGGGCCGGTGTGATTTGCAGGTACGCTCCCATCTCGAGAACGCGATCGTCGGGACCTCCAGGGGGAGTCAAGGCAAGCGTGCGTTCCAGGCGTGTACGATGCGTCTCGACATACGATCGCGAGCCATCCTCCACGGGAGCCCACGAAGCGATGTAGTCGCCGGTAACCGCGGTCTCCGCTTCTTCTGGCGCGGACTTTGGCTCAACCGGTTGCGTCCATTCGCGGCCCTCTGCCACGGACTCCAAAAACTCCGCATACCGCCTCGCAACCACTTCCCAGCTACATTCCCGCTCGGCCCACTCCCGCGCACGATTCCCCAGAGCGCTCCGGACTGCCGGACGAGTCGCAAGAAGGTTCAAGTACTCAAACAGATGCTCTTCTTCGCTCGAATCGACAGGAGTCTTCAGACAAATCTCATCGGGAAGCTCACGGAAGGATCCAACGTCCGATACGATCACCGCCTTACCCATCCCGAGAGCGCGCTGCAGGGTACCGGAGCTTTCGCCGACGGTTGGATAGCGCAGGTTCAACACGATATCGCAGGCGCCCAGATAGCCGTTGAAGTCCTCCATCGGCGCGAAATCCACATGCCGAACATGCGGTTGGAGTCTCAGCGATTCGATCATGGACTTAAGCGGCAGTTCCTGGTGACACTCTCCCACCAGAATCATGCGCGCGTCCGGCAAGACATCTATTATCTTACGGAACGCCCGCAGCGACTCCCCAATGCGTTTGTATGGCTTGAGAAATCCGAACACGCCGATCAAGGGAGTGCGTTCCTCCAGTCCCAGCCGCGCGCGATAGCTCATGCGGTCAACTGGAGCGGTCCAGGCCCCGTGAAGGATCCTCGCGATGGGTCCTTCGAATCCTTGCGCGCGCAGCTCCGCGCCCACTGCGTCGCTGTGCACGATCGCACCACGCGAGCGCGCCAACACCGAGCGCATCATAGACAGACTGTAGTCGGGAGCACGCTGGCGTGTGCGCACGAAGCGCTCGGCATACTCCTGCGCGTCTTCACCGTGATTGCGTCCGACTTCCTGAACATAGCCGTCCCAATCATTCCGATTGATGGTCAGGTCGGCCACCAGATGATGCAAGTTGGCCTCATGCATCACCACCACGCCGGGGTGTTCCATGGCCATCTCGTACACGAAGCCGTGGTACGGATTGTTACCCAGCTGATACACGCAAATATCGAAGCGGGAAGCATCGAACGACGCGGGTTTCGCAGTGAAGGTCTCGACTTCGACAGACTTATCGAGATGTTCCAGCACGGCAGCCGAGTAATCAGCGATGCCGCTCTTCGCCGGCGGCAGGGGAGAAAAGAACGCCACCCGCATGCGTCAGGGAATCAACTCGACGGTGAACGTCGCCAGGGACAGCGGGATCTTGACCATCACGGGCGTGCGGCCAGGGTCGCGCGCGAAATATAGCTCCAGCGTGAGGTCGGATGCTGGTCCCTTGATGGAAGTCCGAAAGCGGTCCGCATCTATTTGCTGGCTGCCGAGGTGCACTGCCGTGTTGCCCATGTATTCCAACCGGACCTGGTAGGCTGCACCCAAGAACGCCGGCTGCGAGGATGGCAGACGCCCCTGCGAAAGTTCTCTTCGCACGAATTGCAGCAGCGTCAGAACGTCGCGTGCGCACGAAGGCGCGCTGATCTCAGTCCTACCGCCGGTCTTATCGTCGCGTACCGCTTCTCGAATGGCGATGGTTTTGGCAGGATCGAACGTCACTCGCTCTTCGCTCTTGCGAGTGCCTCGCGAGGTTTTCTTGTCCAATTGCCAAGAACACATATCGGGGCTAGCGGTGGAATGATAGTCGTCGCGGATCGCAAACCCTGGGACGCTGGCGTCCAGATCCAGATCGAACTCCCAGCCGGAAGGCGTCGCGGTACCCTCGCCCGTATGATCGGCGCGCAGAGTGGCTTCACCCAGACTTAGGCCGCTGGGCCAGTTGATGCTGTAATGCAGGACTTCGCCCACAGCGGATGACACGGCGAACGAAACGAATGCCCCGCATAAGAAGAGATATTTCATGACATCCTGGCCGCCACAGCGGTTTCCTGCCGGCGGTGCCGGCCAGCTACATCGTGATACACCTGAAGCGTCTGGGCCGCGGCCTTCTCCCAGCTAAAGCCCGCCGCGCGATGCAGCCCCAGCCGCTCCAAACGGGTGCGAAGTTCCGTATCCAGTAAAACATCCAGCATCGCCCGGGCAATTTCGGACTTCGAACCGGGATTAAACAATATGCCGGCAGCGTTGGCGACTTCGGGCATCGCCGTCAGACTGGAGCAGGCTACGGCCCTCCCGCATGCCATTGCTTCCAGAATGGGCAAGCCGAATCCCTCGTAAAACGATGGGAACACAAACAAATCGCATGCTCCGTAGAAATTCACCAGATCGGTATCTTCCACAAATCCGGTAAAATGCACGCGATCCCGGACCGAGGATTGTTCCACAGCCCGATGTAATTCCGGGGAATACCAGGTTTCTTTGCCCACGAACATCAGATCGTGTTGCAAGTGTGGTTCCGCTTTCACCACGTCTTCGAACGCGTGCAGCAAGCCCAGATGATTCTTGCGCGGCTGCAGATCGCCGACAGTCAACACAAACGGACGGCTAAAACCGTATTTGCGTTGGATCGCCACGCGTGCAACTTCCCGCTCGATGGGCCGGAATTGGCTTTCGACGGCGTTCGGCACTACGATTACCTTGTCCTCCGCGATACGGTAGTGGGTCAAAATTGCCCGGCGGGAAAACTCGCTGGGCGTAAGCACCCGGGCAGCGCGTTCCAGCGTTCGCCGCACTGTTATTCGAAGCTGGATCGATCGAAACCGCGTGAAGTATTGCGGATGTTCCAGATAGCTTACGTCGTGCACGCTCACCACCAGCGGCACCGCACTGAAGAGGGGACCTGTGTACTGCACGTGCAACAAATCCGGACGATCGCGTCGGAGATGGCGGGGCAGGTCCATGCCTAAACGTTTGAAGGGGTCATCCGAGACCCCACGCGTCTGAATGCGACGAGGCAGATCCGCGTCAGTGCCCTTCTTCGAGATATAAGCGATCAGGTCGTTGCCGTGGTCCAAACGGGCGAACTCGTGCAGGAGGTTACGGATGTAGACTTCGTTTCCCGTTAGGTGGCAGCCGATCGCGTGGGCGTCAACTGAAAATCGCATCTGAAGCCTCAGTATAGCCTCACTAGTACAAACACGGCGATGGCGCAAAGTAGCAGGATGGCAAAGATAATGTATACGCTGTAAACACGTGTCCGCGCCGCGGGCGGAACTTCGATTCCAGCCTCACTAGCGTCAGACACTGCAAGAGGCGGCTGGGGAACGCTTTCGGGCTTACTTGTCTGGAACATACGGGTAAAATCTCCCGTCTGCCCTGGAGCCGACACGCTTTCCGGAACTGAAGGCGCCGCAGCGGGCATCTGAAAGGCTCGGGTGAACTCCCCCGGTTGGGCGGCTGGCGCGGGCTGTACTGCTTTCGGAACAGGCAGAGGCGCGGGCTCCGGCGCCTGCCGCAGCTCAAACATCCGAGTGAAGTCCCCGGGCTCAGCCTTGGACTCGGTGGGGGACTCTGGCAACGGAACGGCCTTTATTCGCCAGGCGCCTGCGGAATCCAAAGGGGCGTCGTCGGGTCGCTCGGGCTGGCTTTGCTCGGGAAGAGTCACGCTATTTCTATAATCGCAGGCTTGGGGGAAATTCTGTATGTATCGGCGAGGCAAGCACCGCCCGCCTTAGTACGCTGCCCGATAGATTTCGAAAGCCCCCGCAGCACTGAAAGGACGAGGGTTAAATTTTCCAGCCCACTGGGTGGCCGCTTCCTCGGCCAGCCGCGGCAGAGCTTCTTCCGGTATCCCCGCATCGCGCAAGTTGTCGGCAAGTCCCCCAGCCTCGGCCAGCTCTCGCAGGCGCCCCGTCAGGTCGCCAGGATACAGCTCGCGGTATCGCGCCGCGCTAGAACCGCCTTCCGAACAGCTGTTCCAATCGACCACGTGAGCCAGGACCAGCGCCATGGCGGCGCCGTGCGGCAATCCGAAGCGTTCCGTCAGCGGATACGCACAGGCATGCGCAGCGCCAAGGTTGGAGTTTTCGATCGCCAGCCCTCCGAAATGCGCGCCCAACAGCATGGCTCCCCGAGCTTCCAGATCCTCGGGATTGTGGAGCATGCGCTCATACCCGGACAAGATCAGCCTCCAAGCCGACCGTGAGAAACATTCCGACACGGCCGTCTGCCGCGTGGTCACCAGGGTCTCCAGCGCGTGGGATAGCGCATCGTACCCCGTGGACGCCGCCAGCTTAGCGGGCTGCGATATCGTCAGCTTCGGATCCAGAATCGCCACACGAAACGAGGCCTTGGCATCGCCGCAGATCATCCTTGCGCCGGTTTCCGAATCGATGATCGCAGCGGTGCCCTGCGCTTCGCTGCCGGTGCCGGCAGTCGTGGGAACGGCGATCATCGGCAGCATGGGCTTCGTAGCCTTGCCGTAGCCCCAATAATCTTTCATGCGCCCGCCGTTGCTCAGGAGGAAATTGATCGCCTTGGCGCAATCAAGCGTGCTGCCGCCGCCCACCGCTACGATCAGGTCGATATCGAGGGGCGTGCCGAAGGCGCCGCCCGCCTCCACCATGGCTGAAGTTGGATTCGGCTCAAACTCGTGGAAGCCGTTTACAGTCATGCGGCGCGCCTTGAGCGACCGCGCTGCTTCCCCGGCGTAACCCGCTTTCACGATTCCGGGGTCTGCTACCAGCAGGCAGCGTGTGCCCCCCAGGTCCCGAGCCACTTCGCCCAGCCGCGCGAACTCGCCTGCGCCGAAGACTACCCGAGTACGGGGTCGAAAGTCGAAGGGAGTCACTTAGTGTTCAGGATACTGCACTTAAGTTCAAACCGCGGGCGATTGCTTTTGCGCCATCGACGCACAAGGCTGCGGCGTGCTTAGAAGCCGGTTCCAGGCCGCCGAGAGCAAGCTCGATGACGTCCGGTGTTAACTTAATGAGCTCGGCACGCGATTTTCCCATCATCCATTCGGTGAGCGCCGAGCCAGCCGCAATTGACGCCGTGCAGCCGCGGACCTGGTAGCGGGCTTCCGCCACGCGCCCGTCTGCAAAGCGAGCGGACAGGCGCAGCATGTCGCCGCACGCCGGATTGCTCACGTCCACGACGATCGCGGGCGGCTCAAGCTGGCCAACATTGCGAGGATTTCGGAAGTGCTCGATCAGCGTTTCAGAATGCACGTCTGTTTCGAATTATCTCAGGTGGCTGACCAATGTGACCCAGCCCCCTTGCGTTAAGCTGCCGATTTGCGAGACACTAGCAAGTTTTCCCGGACTATAACTCTAAATGCGCGCGCGGATCCTCTATCACGATCATTGTTTCGACGGAGCGGCCTCCGCGGCGTTCTTCACGCGGTTCGTGGAATCCAAGTTCTATCCCGAAGCTAAGTTCGAATTCACCGGCTTGGCGCACAAAGCTTCGCAGCTGTTTGAGCCCAGTCTGTTTGATGGCGACGTCAATGCCATCGTGGACTTTAAGTACTCCACCGATCCCCGCCTAACCTGGTGGTTCGACCACCATCAGAGCGCCTTCCTCACGCCTGAGGATGCCGAGCACTTTCGGCGCGACACCAGCGGGCAAAAGATGTACGATCCCACGTTTCGCTCTTGCACTAAGTACATCGCCACCGTGGCCAAGGAGCGCTTTGGCTTCGACGCGCCCGACTTGGCCGATCTGGTCGCCTGGGCCGACATCATCGACGGCGCGCAATATGCCAACGCCAAGGAAGCGGTGGAACTGGGAGAGCCGGCCATGCGCCTGACTCTGGTCATCGAGGGCAGCCAGGGCTCGGAAACCGTACAGAAGATCATCCGCATGATGCGGCACGAGTCGCTGGCTGCGATCGCGGCCGATCCGGCCATTCAGGCTGTCTATCAGCCCCTGTACCAGCGCCACCTGGAGTCGCTCGACATCATTCGCAAAGAAGCTCGCTGCGACGACGGCGTGGTCTTCTTCGACCTGATCAAGGACGGCGTGGAAGGCTACAACAAATTCATTCCGTACTACCTGTTCCCGCAATCGATCTATACGGTGTCGGTGAGCACCTCCAGCTTCCGGACCAAGGTTTCCGTCGGATCGAATCCATGGGCGGTTAAGCCGGTCCAACACAATCTGGCGACGATCTGCGAGCGCTACGGCGGCGGAGGGCACCCAGGCGTGGGAGCCATCAGCTTCGAGATCGGCGCGATTGAGCAGGCCCGCAAAGCGGCCGAAGAGATTGCGGCGGAGTTGAAGAGTTAAAGATCGAGACTCGGGCGTTATACTAGCGGTGTGGCTCTGGCTAGCATTCGAAAGTTATTGCCATGCCTGATCCTGGCTGCAATTCTCGGATACCAGCTATTTATTCCTCCTCCCGTCGGCTTGGCTAATAACGGAGATTTCGGAAAAGTCATTTCCATTTTTAGCCTCGGTACTCCGCCCGGAGACGAATACACTTTCACTCGGTTGAAATACCGCTTTGGGCCTGAGTTTCATTGGAAATCTGGTTTCTATTCCACCGAGATGCTACTGACCTGGGTCGCCATCGGGCTCAACAATATTTTCTCCAAAGAAGGATCCTTCGACCTTCGCTGGATGGGATTAATCCACGGATTGCTGTTCCTATTCGCCGCATATCTGCTGCAAGACCTCCTGGCCGGTTGGGATCGTTGGCGTCGATTCCTTTTGTGGGCCGCCATTGTTTCCTGTTTCGGTGACGTCATGTACGTGAGTTATTTCAACTCGTTCTATATGGATGCAGCCGCATACATCTTTCTGATGCTGGCCCTGGTTCTATTCCTGCGTGCCGTTGCCTGGCGACGAAGATCCGACGCGATCGGTCTGGTCGTGTGTGTAACTCTGATGCTTCTTGCCAAGTCGCAGCACGCGATCCTGGGTCTATGGATAGCGCCGTTATTCGCATTCTTTGGGGGCGATCTTTGGCGTGGTAATGGACGGCTGTTCGCGATCGTGTCAACGGCAATTGTTGCCAGCGCGGCACTTCTGAGCACGCAGGCTTCGCCCTTCGATTACGCCGCCAAAGGGTACTACACAGTCATTTTCAAACAAGTACTTCCGAACTCCCGCAATGTGAGAGCGGATCTCCTGATGCTAGGGCTGGATGATTCCTATGAAAAACTGATCGGAACGCATGCTTATTCCGCTGAATCAGGCATGAACGATACGGCCTTCGAGCGTGTTTTTATGGAACGGACATCCTATTCCCGCCTGGGCTGGTATTTCCTTTCGCATCCAAGATCCGCATACCTCGCTGCCAGGACGTCTTTGGAGGAAGGCGGACGCCAGCGTCCCCCCATGGGCAACTTCGATCGAAGCGCCGGATTGCCTGAGTCTACAGAAAGCCACGCGTTTGCTTTTTGGAGTAACGCCAAACGGACTTTTTTCCACGGGCGGGGTGTCCGGTATCTGAACTGTTTTTTGTTGATGGCGTTACTCATTTGCACGATTGCGACCGGGAGACGTAGAACTCTGCCGCGGACGCTGGTCGCTGGAGTCTACGCCATTGCGGGAATGGGAATGACAGAAATGCTCGTCGCTGCCTTAGCCGATGCCGTGGACGTGACGCGTCACTACTTTATCGCGGCTTCGATTCTCGATCTTGAACTATTGATTCTATTTGTGCTGCTTACAGGAATACTTCGCCCCCCGAGGAGGATGCCCGAAAGTTAAACTACGGGTTCCATTCCGAAGCGGCGCAGCAGCAGGAACTCGGACAGATTGTCCGCTGTGAGCAGACCCACCAGGTGAGTACCTTCCTGCACCAACGCACAGCGGCCTGAGCGAGCCATCAACGGCAGCGTCTCCGCCAGGTCATCCGCAGGCTCAAGCGCCAGATAATCGCGATCCATCACGCCAGCAACGTATGCATCCGGACCTTCCGCAGCCAGGGCCCTCAGCAGACGATTCCGGTCCAGCAGGCCGATCACTTCATCGCCATGCATCACCGGAAAATCCTGCTGCGAAGTCGAGAGCAGCAGATTGGCGGCATCGCGCACCGTATCGCCATGTTCCAGATGGTGGAATTCGGTGATCATGGCGGCGCGTACCGGGATCCCGTTGGTCAAGGTCCGTCCCATGGCAGCAGCGCTTTCCTGCGCGGCGCCCAGCCAGATGAAGAACGCGAAGAACACAAGCATGAACTCGCCCTGCACCAGGCCGTACAGGCCCAGACTGAATGCGACCACGCGTCCCATCCAGGCAGCGATGCGAGTCGCTTCATCCTCAGGGCGAACGAAACTCAGCAGCGCGCGCAGAAGGCGTCCTCCGTCCATCGGAAACGCCGGGACCAGGTTGAATCCGGCCAGCAGGAGATTGGCAAAACCCAGCAGCGCGAGCAGCTTCCCATCGGAAGGATGCAGCAGATCCGACGGCTGAATGCTGATGGGCTGTTTCGTACGCGCCACGAACATGAAGATCCCTACGGCCACCAGCAGATTCGCCAGCGGACCGGCCAGGGAAATCCATAATTCTTCGACCGGCCGCAGACGCCGTTCCATGCGCGACAATCCCCCGATCGGGAACATGACGATCTCGACAGTGCGGATCTTGAAGGCTGAAGCTAGCGCGGCATGCGCAGCTTCATGCAGCAATACGCTCGCGAAGAGACCCAGGATAAAGGTCGCAAACACCGGGGTAGAATCGTATCCCAGCGCGGTAACGATCAGGAATAGCAGCAGCAGAACGAAGGTGAAGTGCAGTCGGACGGGTACACCCAGGACCTGGAAAGCCTTCACGGTTCCGGCCGTTCCGCCCTGTTCGCCCGCGATAGAAAAACTCTTCACAGGCCCACCATAACAGAGGCTGGGGGCCATTACGCTCAGCAAAACACCGGGTGAAGCGCCCAGGGAAACTACCTAGAAGGCCGCACAGGGCCGGCGCGGCCTTACTAATATTGAAGGACTTGACCTGAAGCCCGCGCCAGGCTCCGTTGTGCGGAAGGATCCGTTAGAAGGTTAGTTCGAAAGGCCTACGGAAATCGGCGCGTTTGACCTTGGGTCTTGCGGCTGGGCAGCGGTCCCCCGCCGTCTCCGGCCGAGTAGCGCTGCGGCAGATTCGAGAAATTCAGCTCAGCGTCCTCGTAGGTGAGCTGGCGATCCAGCACCATTTCGACCGTGGTGCCCTTAGCCAGCACGGCATCCGGACCACGCGTAACGAGAACGCCGATCAATGCGGCCGTGGCTCCCGCGGCTGCGCCGATACCAGCTCCCAGACCAGGCGCCCGTCCGATGCCTGCCAGGCCGCCAACTGCGGCTCACGTGGTCGCCGTTTCACCGATCACGCGGGCGTCTCCGGATTTGTTGCCTTCGCTGCGGATGACGCCTTCCTTCTTATCCAGATCTTCCGTCGCGCGGCCATCCAGCCCGGCCACCTGCGCCCGGAAATCGCGAGTAACGCCGTTGGGAAGCATCAGCGAATCGAACCGCAGGCGAAACTCGCCGCGGCCCTTTACCTTGCCCGGACGCTTGGATGCCATCACGGTGCCCAGTACGTAACTTCCCGCAGGAATCACGATCTTGCCATTCACAGCGATGGGAAAGGAGGTTTCCAGATACACACGATCGCCCTCGCCGCTGGTTTTGGTGCTGACACTGTTCACCATGCTCAGCGGAATGCGAGTGCCGTTCTCTACAACAAAAGTTTTATGCTCAGGCTCCCCCGCCTGAACGGCGTCTTGAGCCGGCAGGGCCGCGGCCACGGCCACCATCGCCAATATTCCGCGTATCACCATAAACGAAGGATCCTCCCTGTGATTTTACCCCACTCATCGTCAGACGTATGCTGTTCGATCAGGTTACCGCAGCCTTACTTTAGGGGCAAAACGCTGCCTGGCAGGCTCATTCTCTCTGGAAAACCGCAGCGAATTCCCGGATCCAGCGGGGCATCTTCCGGAATTCGCAGATTGATCTGAAACAATCCCGCGTAGGGCGGGCTGATGCCGGCGTAAAGGATACGGTCAACCGGCACCGCTTCGCCGTTCAGCCACACGGCGAATTCCGCGAGGCGCGCGATCCCGGCCGCTCCGGTGGGCAGCCTGTTTGGGATCGCCGGAGGAACCGTAGGACCCAGACCCGTGGCATAGATCACCACGACCTCGCCGCGACGCGCCGGAGCTTCCGGAGTGATCACCGTTCCGTCCAGGTGTGCCGCCAGCACGAGGTTACCATTCAACTGAAACATCGCCGGAGCCACCTGATCCAGCACAATGTCGATCGCCGGCCCGGCGAGTCCGTTATTCACCAGCTGAATCGTCGCGGGACCCGTCGCCAGCGAAACGGGCGCCAGCACATTCACCTGTGTGGGCGATACGTAATAGATGTTCGTCGGAATGTGATTGATCAGCACCTGCACGCCCGTGCCGATCAGCACCGTCGGCAGCATCCCAGCGCGCAGATCGTCCGGGCTCATGGCGCGCGTCACATAGGACAATCTTTCTCCGTAAATCGTGATGAAGCTGTTCGGAGCGTACATTCCGGCGATCGCCGCTACGGGATTCACGACCGAATTCTCGCTGTACAATGGCGCTCCTGGATCGGCCGCCAGAAGCGCTAACAACACCAGAAAGAACATCACGATACTTGGTGCCAGTTCGAGGCTGGTTTTCTCAATTGTAAAAAGGGACAGGTACCTCGCTATCCCAAAATCTTCGCCAGGATATCCGGGATCTCAAACACCGCCCGATTGTGGATCTGCTTCACGGCGGACTGATACCGCGGCAGATCCCGCAGCAAATCCTTCACCGCCCCGCTGATGCCGCGGAAGTTCGGCAGCACCAAACCGGCATTGCGCTCGATCACCCAATCGGCGTTGTAGCGTTCCTGTGGCAGCGTCCAGATATTACGCTCGACGATCACCGGCAGGCTCATTGCAACTGCCTCGCTGATGCTTCCAGGACCCGGCTTGCCGATGAAGAAATCGGCCAGGCTCATGTAGTACGGGATCTCGGACGTAAATCCCTCGATGAATCGCGGCGCTGCTGCGGGCATCGCCTTGAGTTTTTCCGCCAGTCCCGAATTCTTCCCGCAGATCAGAATCAGTTGTGTGTCAGGCAGCCTTCCGGCGATATCCAGCATCACCTTCGAGCCTTGTCCGCCAAACAACACCAGCCCCGTGGGACGCTTCGGATCCAGACCCAGCTTGCGGCGCTCAGCCGCGCGATCGACCGTGACCGGCTGATAGAAGCCCGGCCGCAAAATCATGCCCGACGCGCGAAAGATGCGATCATCCGTGAATCCCAGTGCCCGCG
>Ga0207674_10004641_pt1 | contig 16500 bp, 25 predicted proteins | sample KBSCornC72_FD_184303 | JGI IMG/M metagenome (GOLD analysis project Ga0207674, IMG submission 184303) | Corn rhizosphere microbial communities from Kellogg Biological Station, Michigan, USA - KBS Corn C7-2 (SPAdes) (version 2) | ecosystem: Host-associated > Plants > Roots > Rhizosphere > Soil ... | reverse complement strand
CTCCGATGGTGATTCGGTGCTGGCGCGCAAGTTGGCGCAATCGCCTGGTGCTCGGACCGGAGAAAACGGGTTCGGCCAGGTTCGACAGTTCCAATCGGGAAAGATTCCTGATGAACCAATAGCCGGTGATGCAGCATTCCGGAAAGACGATCAGTTTCGCGCCACGCCTCGTCGCCTGAACGATGAATTGTTCCATCGTGCAGAAGTTCGCTTCCTTGTCGCCGGGTTTGCTTTCGAATTGAACGGAGGCTACCCGAAGCTTCCGGCGATCGCGGGAGTTGGACTTCGGTTTGGTCATGAGGGGATTACCACCAAGTAATTCGGTTGAAGTTGAGCTTTGCGGGAATTCCACAAAGCGCACGCTCCCGAATTGAGCTCCCGAACCGAGCGGCGCTCGTAAATCGAAAATCGAAAATCGAAAATGTGTTTAATCCCGCAGCCATTCATCGAGGTGTTCTTCAACAAATGCATCATCATTGAGGTGTGGATACGAGCGATACACCCGGTCGATCTCCATGCGTTGCCCCGGACTCAGCCGCTCGTGGCGGTCGAGACACAGCACATGAGTCAGCAGGCCCTGCCGCCGCAGCACTTCATGAAGACCGGGAATGCATCCGGCAAATCGATTGGCCGCGTCAAAAAATGCCGCGTTGGCGTCCGTCACCTCGCCCGCGCGACGAAGCAAAACCGTGTCGACCGGCAAACCCGAGCGCGCCACGCGACGGCATTCCTCATGCAATGCCACCGCGCGTTTGGTCCAAACCGCCCAATGCCCCAACAACCCCCCAACAATGCGGCGCTCCACGGTTCTTTCACCCACCTTGAAACGAAACGGTGTCACCAGGTCGAGCACAATACTGTCGTCATTGCCCGTGTAGAGAGCGATGTCATCGCGCCCCGTCTCCGCCACGGCCCTCAGGACATCCAGCGTCTGATACCGGTTGAATGGCGCAATCTTGATGCCTACGACATTTTCGATGGCCGCGAATCCACGCCAGAACGCGTGTCCCAACACCCGGCCGCCCGCCGCAGGTTGTAGGTAGAAACCGAACAGCGGGATGACTTTGGCCACGGCCCGGCAATGGTCCAGCAACGCGCGGTCGTTCGCGTCCGGCATCGCCGCCAGGCTGAGCAAAACGCAATCGTAACCCAGGTTACGAGCGAGCTCCGCTTCCCCCATGGCTTGTCGGGTTTTTCCGCAAACACCAGCGATCCGCACCGCGGCTTTCGAGCCTGACGATGCCGCGCGGTTCCGTCGAACGACAGCCGCAGCCAGCTCCAGGACAGGTCGAAGCAAACCGACCATGGGCTGGCGAATGGCGCAGGGCTGGAAGCCATGACGTTATTGACCGCTCTAGCCGCAGCGGTATGGGCGCCAGATGGGTGGCACTGCGCAGTGTTTTTCAGTCTGGTAACTATCGTCACGGCGCTGGAAGCTCTTGGAAAGGACAACAAATGACCCGATGGTTTGCAATCCGAAAGCTGTTCCGGCTGCACCGCATGGCGCACCGGCAGTTTGACAGGGGAGCGCTGTACGCATGACCAAAGCACTGACGAAGCAAGAGCTGGTAAAACTAGTCGCCAGCCTGCAGCGCGAGAACAAAAAGCTCCGCAAGCAACTTGCGTTCGAAGCTGAAAAGCTGGAAGCTACGCAAGCCGTTAGTGCGGCCTTCTGCAAAATCGCGAGCAACAAGCCGAAGCACGTCACGCCGCTGCCGGCCAATGAGTACGGGCCATTCCCGTGGGAGCCGAAGCAATGAGCAAGCCTGTTATCGACTTGACGCCGCAACAGCGGACGAAGTCCGATCGTATCGAACGCTTGCGTCGGCGCCTGGAGCGCGGCCCGCTGGACCCGCAAGCGCTGGCCGCTGTGATGAAGGGCATTTTGGATTTGCTGGAGGACGAACTTTGATTGACCCAAAGGCGGAGCCGCTGTTTAACATTCCGCCGTACAAGCGGATTGACCTGGGCAAGCGGAGCCGCCGGCCGGTCATCACTCAGGAAGATATCGCGCACGGCGTGCCGATGCCGGAGGACGGTTTCTACGACTACAATCCAGACACGCGCACATGGACATTGAAAAAATGACACAAGCACACGTCGCCGCCTTTGCCATATTGGTATTTGCCATCTGGGCGCTTTCGCTAGGGGCGATATACCGCCGCACGCTGTCGCGTCGCACCCGATTGCGCCGGTACGTGTTCAACGATCTGGACAACGCGTACAGCAACGGCTACTTTGAGCCCGAAGAGCATTGCCACGGCATGACGGCGGACGACTTGGTCCAAGACTTGTTGCTGTATTCCGAAGGCGGCAGCGCGTACTACGCCGACGACGTGACGCCATACGTACGCGAGTGGCTGACAAAGAAGGGGTTGCCGGCATGAACTGCAATCAATTCGCCGCGCTTTTGTTCCTGGGCTTTGCCGTTGGAGCTGTTGCAAGTGTTGGGCTCACTTTCTGGGCCGTGTTCGCTTCGGAGCAAAGGGCGCCCGCCGCAGACGGAGAGGTGCAGCCGATCTGCCGGCTAAGCACGGACGCAAATCACGCGTTTGCGTGCGAAGCCACGGTGGACGGCAGACCGATACGATGGAGGCGAACACCATGAACCTAAAACAATTCGCCGCGCTCAAGGTTGGCGACAAGCTAACCAATGACATGGCGCACAGCGTGGGCGAAGTCACCGAAGTGACGGAACGCGGCGTACGCGTACGTTGGGGCCTAGGCAACTCCAGCGCCATAAGCTTCGGCTACACGGTGCAATCGACGGCATGGTTTCATTGGGACCTTGTGGAGCCCGAAGGCGATCGCATTATGGTCTGTCCCGACTGCGGCGCCGACGACCCGCCCAACCACAAGCCCGGCTGTACGCACCCGGGCGCTGCCGATCTGGAACGCCACGAAGGCCAGTTAGAGGACAGGGCACGCGAGTGATAACGTTCTTTGGCCGCTTTGTGCTGTTCGTACACAACAAGCGGTATCGTTACGTCGTTATGTCGTACCTGCAGCACCGCAACGCGAAGCTTCGGAGGAAATATGAAACCACGCCCTGACTACCAGCGCCGGCAAGCGCACCGCCAACGGCTCGCCCTGGGCCGCGCGTTGCATCAGGTTCGCCAGATCGGCGGGCGCGTCGTTCGCGGCAACCACGGTTCGTACTATCTGCGCGTCCCGCGTATCGTGCGCAAACACGCCAAATTGCTGCGCCATACGTTCGCCGTGTTGGGTTCGTGAGACACAAGCACCGCAGCCACGACTATTTGCGCCGCGCCTATCACCGACACGGTGCGCAATGGCAGTGGCGCCTTGACACCCGCGCCGCTTTGTCATACAAGCCCCGGTGACAGACAGCCGCCGGGCGTGCTACCATCGGCCCAAATCGCTTTGGCAAGGGGTCGATAAATGGACGAAAGCGCATTCGGCGGCAGCACCAGCCCCGGCACCATGTCGGGCGGGAACACGGATAGTTCGTTCGGCAGCGGTCTTAGCTTCGGCGGAGGGGCCGACAGCCCGGCGGGCGCGGGCGTTGACCCAGGGACGGACGTACTCCCGGTCAACGCCCAGCCTACCCAGGGTGTGCTGCCGAAGTCCGACGGGTTCGGCTCCGCCGTGCGCGATATTCTGCCGGGTCCGAACTACAAGGCGCCGGACCCGCAACTGTCGCCGTTGGATCAAACCGCCGACACGCTGCAACAGCGTATCAACCGCGCGAACAGCATTGCGGCCAACCCGATGCTGCAGTTTTTCAACCCCGAAGGCGTGCAGGCTGCACGCAATTTCGTGCCGGCGGCCACGGAAAAGCTGCAGCAAATCCGCACGCAACAGGCGGCTATCAAAGCTGGCCGGCAGCAAGCCGAAACGCTGGGGCTGCACCCGGGCGAGGTGGCGGACGAAGCCACACAAGCCGATCGGGTCGAAGTGGCGAAGGCTCGCGCGCTGAAAGGCGACTTGCGCGTGTTCAAGGGGCTGCAGGCTGTCGACAGCAAGGCGGCCGAAGCCATTCAGGACCAAGTGCAGGAAGTCGCGGCCAGCCACCTGAGCAAAGCGCAGTTTGCATTTGACAGCCTGTCCAGCATGCAGAACGAAGGGCAGTACCAAGCCAAGCTAAACCAGCTCCGGCGCGAGGGCTCGCTGTCTGATCTGGAGGCGCTGGGGCTCAAGGTGCCGGGCAGCTTCGACCAATTCAACGCGACCAAAGGCGCCGAAGGGCAGGCGTTGCGCGAAGCGCGTATCGGCATCGACACCGTACGCCAAAAGCTGGAAGAGCGGAACACCTATCAGCCAATGGTCAAGGCCGAAGCGGAAACGTACAACGGGCGCCTGACTACGGTTAACGGCGACCAAATCACCAACGGCACCTGGGGCCGCAATGCCGCGTCGGGCACGCGTGGCTTGATCGTTAACGGCGCCGCAGACCCGCGCGCACTGCGCGGTCCCGACGGCAAGGGTACGTACACGCTCGCCACGCCGGAACAGCGCAAAGAGATTTCGGAGACTGCGCGCAACACCGTGCCGAAAGACGAAATGGAGAAGTTCCGCGCGAATAATCGCACGTACGAACTGGCCACGACGGACGCCAACGGCAAGCCCGTGGGCGAAGGCAAGATAAACACCAACCCGAACGTACAGCAAGGCATTGCCGAAGGGCTTGCGAGCATGCTGCGCGGCGGACAGGGCGGCGCCAATGTCGGCCTGCTCAAGATTGAAACCAACAAGCGCGGCTATGTGCAGGGTTTGCTGGACGCCATCAAAACGAACTATTCCGGCGCCATCAATACGATTAGTGAAAAGGACCTAAAGCCGTACCTCACGAACTTGACGCAAAAGCAAATGCGGGACGTGCTGGACGTGCTGCACGCGTACAACAATAAGGACGTCGCAGACCGCTTAGAACCACTGGCGGAGCGCGCAGGCGCCTTGGGGCTTGATCGCACCGTGTTCGGCTTGACGTCGAAAGAGAGCGGCGGCGTTCTGGACGAAGCCATGGAACGCGGACGGCAGGCGCAGATTGACCGGCTGATGCCGTTTCATCAGGCGATTGGCGGCGGCGATGGCGTGTTCCAGCTCGGGGCACAGCGTCCCGGGGCCGGCGCGACCAATGCACCGCCCGGCACGGCGCCGACGACCCAGCTACCTGGGGCGCCGCCTGTCGCCACGCCCGTACAGCAAGCGCAAGGCGCTCCCGTCACCCCTCCAGCTCCGCCGGCTCCAGCCCCCGGCGGCGGCGCCCCGCCTGCGGTCCAGGCTCCGGCAGGTTCTCCCGGGCCTGCAGGCGGTGGCAGCCCTCCGGCGCCGCAAACGATCGCAGGGCAGACGGTTAACGTCGCACTGCCGCCGGGCGCGTCGCCGAAATTCACGCCCGCGCTGCAGCGCATTGAAAGCGGCAACGAGAAAAGCCCATGGACCGCGTCAAGCGGTAACGGCCCCGACGGCAAGCCGCTGTCCAGCGCAAGCGGCGCCTATCAGATGCTTGATGGCACTTGGATGGCCAACCGGCCCCCAGGCGCAACGGCGACGCGTGCCAAGGATGCCACGCCCGAACAGCAAACGCAGGCGTTCGCAACGTTCACAGCCAAAAACGCCGCGTCATTGCAAGCCAACAGACTGCCGGTCAACGATACCACGCTGTACATCGCCCACAACCTGGGCGCTGGCGGCGCGGCTACGCTGTTGCAGGCGGACCCGAACGCCGACGCCCGTACAGTTGTGGGCGAGCAAGCCGCGCGCAATAACCCGACGTTCTTTAAGGGCCGTCCGACGGTTGCCAAGGTACTGGAGCGCTACACCGAAGAAATGAACAAGCCGGACGAAGGCGGCCCAAAGCCTAAGCCCGGCGCTGGCGGAGCCACGGCGGAAACGTCGAAAGAACCGCCCACGTTCTTGCAGCGGGCAAGCCGTTTGCTATCTCAGGGGGTGCAAGGTGACGACGCAGCAAAAGATAAAGCGGTTGCCCAGGTGGGCGAAGCCGCAACGGAACACGCTCCAGCAATTGGTAGCACTCTTGGGGCCGTGGCCGGATCGGCCGCAGGACCCGGAGGTGCGATCGTTGGCGGCGGCGTTGGTGGCGGCGCTGGTCAAGCGCTCAAAGACTACTTGCAAGGACGGCCCCAAAACCCAACGGCCATAGCGAAAGAAACCGCACTGGGCGGCGTCCTGGGCGTGGGCAGTGCCGCGCGTCCTGTCGTCGCGGCTACCGCGCGCACTGTCGGCGCCGGAGCTGTGGAAGCCGGCGCCGCTGCGGCCGAAGGCAAGGACGCTGCCGACATTGTTGACGCCGGCATGAAAGGCGCCGGGCTCGCGGCTGCCGGCGAAACGTTCGGGCGTGCGCTGGGCATGGTTGGCCATAAAGTCTGGAACATGTTCGCGCCAGACGCCAAGAAAGCGGTGCAAGCGGCGGCTGGCAAATACGCCGACGCGGAAGCCGCACTCGCAACCGAAGCCAAGACGCTGCCCGGCGTCAACGGCGTAGGTGGCGGCCCGAACCCGAAGTACGAAGCCGCGCAGACCGCGAAAGAGCAAGCGGAAAAGGTGCTCAAGGACGCCGGCTTGAAGCCGGAAGAGGCTGCATACGCCCACAAAGTGGCGGCGGAGAGCGTGCCAAAGCAGGAAGCCGAAGCTGCGCGGCCCGGCAAGTTGGAAGAAGAGCGCCTAGGCAAAGGCTACCAGCGCCTTGAAGAAGCCGTAGGCGAAGCTGGCGTAGGTGCGCCCAAAGCAACGCCAAAGTTGCCCGACGGCCCGCGCGCTGCAGTCGAGAACAAAAAGGTTCCGGCTGCATTTGCCGAACTGGCCGAAAAGGTGGAAGCCGCGATAACGGCGCCGGCACCGAACTGGCAAGCCAAGTGGGTGCAGCTCAAGGACGCGCGTTCGGAGTTGCTGAAAAAGGAACGCGAAGCGCTCGCCAGCACCGACAGCCGGCGCGGCGAAACGGCGGAAGCGTACCGCGAGCTGGCCAATACCGTACGGAAACAGCAAGAGAAGGCGGCAAAGTACGTATTTGGTGAAAAAGACGGCGAAAAGTTCATGGGCTATATGAAGGTGCTTGACGCGCGCTACCGTATTCTCATGGAAGGCACAAACGGCGGTGACTTGGCCAAAGCTGCCACGCTGAAAGGCGAAGCTGGACGCGCAGCGGAACGGAAGTTTATGGCGTTCGCGCACGACGACCCGCAAGCCCAGGCGGCGTATCGCGCCATGCGGGGCGCAAAGGGCGACATTGCCGAAGCGACGGTCCCGTGGACGGTTGCGGCCGAAGGGCTGCCCGTCGTCGGCAAGGTGGTGAAGGTTGCAAAGCTGGGCGCTATCTTGCGCGACTGGGCACGCGAGCGCGCGGCCGGCAGCCCCGTGAAGTTTGGCGACCTTGTCAAGACGGGCGGCGGCACGGCGGAAATGAACCAAGCTGTTCGCGACTTACTGGGCACTGCCGCACAGCGCGGCGCAACGATGCAATGAGCCGTGACGTTCCCCTGGGGTAATCCGTTTCAGCCAAACAAGCCGCTTTCCCCCAGGGAGCTGTTGCTAGAACGCCTGTCCAACGGCGTGCCGCCGGAACTTGCTGTACGTGCCGGCGGTTTCAATTGGGACGAAATCAAAGACGACCCGGAAGTGGACAAGGCACTGGCCGAAGGCGAGATATTGCTTTTCGAGCGCGCACGCGACAGCGGCGTTACCGGCGTCGTACGTGCGGCCATGCGTCGCGAAACTAAGACTTGGACTCCCAAGGCGGAACCCAATTCGGGGGCGACGCTGGAAGATTTGCTTCGCGATTAACGATTACTGCGTCCATATCAAGCAGTTCGGCGTCTGCGGCTATCAATTCGTCCAGTGCTTTAGCGCGTGCGGCTCTAAGCATGAACGGCGCAACGTTATTCGCGTCTCGCTTCAATGCCGGCGGCAATTCGTCGCTCATTTGTTTGGCCCCATGCGAATAATCTGCGGTGGTTTGTAGTTCTGCCGTTGGTGTGCGTCAATAGCCGTCAAAACTGCGACGAACAGCACCGCAGTGGACGCCAGCGCCAATACGAACCCGACGAAAAAGCGTAGCATGTTGCTCATTGTGTCGCCCTCCGTACGCATGTGTACGAATAGTTCCGATTATTGAACTTGTCAAGCACTAGATGTATGACGTTTTTGGATTGCCATACAATCCCTTGATGTATGACAAAATACCGTGCTAAGGCTGCGTCACACTGCTTTTCGAACCCACCCCATAGGAGGCTACCCAGTGGTAAATATCGTCAACCAAGGCCAGCTTGGCGGCGGCTTCCGCCACTACTCCGGCCTTCTGCCTGCAAACCCCGGCGTTGCCGGCCCGTCCAGCGCTTCCGTCCGCATCTTCCACGTTGCCGCCGCGAACGCGACTGCAATGTTTCGCGGCGATATCATCACCTGGGCGGACAGCACCCACGGCACGCAAGGCGCGGGCGACCTTCCGGCCAATATTTCGGCGCCTTCCGCGTCGGTTGTGATCGGCAACGGCGGCGGCTCCGGTCTGGGCAACGGTTCGATCGCACCGAATGCCGCGCGCTGGGTGCCGGGCGACACCACGTCCGTGATTGCCGGTTGCTGCGTCGGCTTCGGCCCGATCACGCTGTACATGGCGAAAAACGGCTTCCAGTTCGTGCCGGCGACGACCGAAGCATGGCTCGCGGTTGAAACCGACGAACAGGTGGAAATGAGCATTACGGTTCCGACCGTGCCCGGCACCGCGTTCAACTTGCTCGTTGGCGGCGGCGCTGACGTGCAAGCGAATGCCGGCTTCCAGTCGACCCGGTTCGGCGTTTCGGGGCTGTCGCTCAATCCGGCGATTGCCACCACCGCGACCCTGCCGCTCCGCGTTCTCAGCTCCGGCGAGCAAATCGGAAACGACCCGACGTTGCCGGGCTTCGTGGCCAAGGTCATGTTCAACCAAGCCCGGCACTTCCGTGGCGGCGGCGCGCTTATTCTCGACTAAGCGCCGCTGTACGGAACTGTCACCGCACCATTCAACGGAGAATTACGAACATGCAGAATATTCGAAAGTACGCGGTAGCGGCGCTCGTTGCCGCGCTCGCGTTCATCGCGGCGGCGCTGCCGTCCAACGATGCAAAGGCCCAGGCCGTCGTCACCCAGCCGGCGTATATCGACGGTGGCGGCGCGGTCACCGACTTCGGCAACGGGCCGCTGCGCTTCCAAGTGTTGACCGGGCAGGCAATGATGTTCACGTCGTCCTTTGGACAGACGGGCACCAGCGCCGGCACCACCGCATTGACCCTTGCCGCCACCGCTGCCGCCAACCCGCCTTGCGTGGGCTGCGCGATTAGCTGTGTCAACGGCCCGCTGGCTGCGTCGTGCAGCATTCCGGCCGGCACCACCGTGACCGCGTTCAACGGCACCACCGGCATTACCACGTCCGTGGCCACCACCGTTACCGCCGCCCAGGTGCAATGGGGTATGGCGTGTCCGTCGACTGCCGCAGGCGTCAAGCCGGCAATGGTTGGCTCCGGCATGAATGTGCCTTTCTGGACGACGGCCCGCATTTGCGGCGCGTCGGCGGCCGGGCAGGCTGGCGCTTCGGTGCTCACGTCGGCGGTTAACACCGTCCAGTAATTCAGGGCTCTATCCAGCGACTACGGCCCCGGGACTACGGCCCCGGGTTTTTCTCTAGCGGAGCGCTGCCCATGGCCCCCATTCCTTCGAACATTCCGCGCAGTTTTCAATTTTGGGACAACATCAGCGTAACGCCCAGTGATTTTAATTTGGACGCGGGCGCGTACGGCATGACCATGCACGCCACGGTTTGGGGCACGGCGACGCTGCAGCGCTACATACAAGGTACGGCCGGTCTCTTTCTGGTTACCGTCACGCCGGCATTCGCTGCCGACGGCTATGTGGAAGTGCACTTGCCGGCGGGCCGCTACCGCCTGACAATGGCGGGCGTCACCGGCTTGACCGGGCTACTCGAATTGCTGGCACCTGGGGACCGCTAAACCATGGGCGGCGCTCGCTTCATAAACTTGTTTGGCAATTCGAAGGGTATCAAGCTTTCGGGTTCGTCATTCACTGCCGGAGCGGCGCAAGGTACGGCGATCGGCGTGCTCACGGTGGACGGCGGTTCGGGTACGTACACGTTCACGCTTACGGACAGCGCAGGCGGCAAAGTGCAGGTGGCGGCGCCCAACGGTCGAAACCTGCAAGTTGGCGCCACGGCGTCGCCGGTCCCGGCTTCGTTCTCAATCACTGTGCATGCCGACAACGGCGCCGGGTCGACATTCGACAAGACATTCTTGATTTCCGCCATTGCCGCGCCGGTAGGCAACACCCTGCAATCCGACGTCGGCGTGGACATTCTCGCGGACGTTGGCCAACCCATATTGGTGCAGTGACATGAAAAAACTATCCATTGCCCTTGCATCGCTGTGGCTTCTGTTCGCGCCTTTGGGCGCCGACGCACAGACGATTAACAACCTGGGCGCCGGGCGCGGCTCCGTCATAGGCGCGGACTTATTCCCGTCCTACCAAGGCGCACTGCCCGCCGTACGACCGTCGGCAACGCAAATTGCGACATTCGTATATGGCCTTATGAGCGGCGACTGTACCGCTTCCGTAAGCGTTATTACGTGCGCCAAAATCAACGGCAACACCTTTCCAGCGTCCGGCACCAGCGGCGGCATTCCATACTTCTCCGGCGCAAACGCGCTAAGTTCGTCGGCGGCGTTGACGGCGAACCTCCCGGTTATCGGCGGGGGTGCAGGCGTCGCGCCTTCGGTCGGTTCGCGCTCCGGCAACACCACGCAGTTTGTAACCACTACGGGCACGCAGACGAGCGGCGATTGCGTCAAGATTGACGCGAGCGGCAACCATGTGGCCAACGGTTCGGCGTGCGGCACCGCCACGCCTGCCAACCCGACAGCCACAGCCGGCCCGACAGCCGTCAACGGCGCCGCCGGTACGTTCATGCGATCGGACGCAGCGCCCGCCATACAGCTCGGGACGGCTGCGCAAAAGGGCATCGTACAGGTTGACGGCACCACGATTGTGGCAACCGCTGGCGTTATCAGCGCGGGCGGCGTCGCTGCCAACCTGCAGACCGGCGCGAACTACCCGATTGTTGCCGGCGACTTCGGAAAGCTGGTGTTGCTTTCCAACGCAAGCAACCAAACCCCGACGCTGCCCACGGCTGCCACGGTTGGAGCAAACTGGGTAACGAACGTTTGCAATATCAATGCCGGCGTTCAAACGATCACGCCGACGACGTCGACAATCGGCGGCGCGGCAAACTACCCACTGCGCGCCGGGTCCGCGCTGTCCCCGACGTGCATCACCATTCAGTCGGACGGCACGAACTATAATCTTGTTTCCGTCGGGTCCACCGTACGCGTTGCGAGCGGCACCGCCACGCTTGGCACGGCTGCGATAGGCTCCGCCGCGTGCGCCAGCGTTGTGACAGTCGCGGCTGCAGGCGTGGCAACCACCGACGTGGTGTCCGCGTCGTTCAACGGAGACCCCACGGCGGTGACCGGGTACGTACCGCTGACGTCCGGCATGCTAACGATTATCGGCTATCCGACGTCGGGCAACGTGAATTTTAAAGTCTGCAATAATACTGCAGGCTCGATCACGCCCGGCGCAATCACTCTGAATTTCCGGGTTGACCGATGATTAGGCGCATCTGTCTAGCGCTTTTTGCGCTAACCATCGCTGCGTTTTCGTTCGCTGCGACGGCGGCGGAAGCGCCGCGACAGAACGACGTTGCGCGGCTCGTTTCGGTTGCGCAAGAGCACCAGCAAAAGCACGACGTCAAAGACGCACAGCACTCTTTCGACATCGCGCAGATGGGTTCGTTCTTCCCAGGCCCCGGCACGGTGCACACCACGGGCGGCGCGGCACCTGCGTTCAACTGGATTGCATTCCAGAACGACAGCTTTCCACCGCAAGGTACGTCAACTAACGTCGGGTCAACGTCAGTCGGGACCGCATGCGGCGCATTGACGCCCGGTACGGCACTAGTCGCCGGCATACAGCTTTTTAACGACCTTTCGGAAGTCATAACGCCGCCGGCTGGCTGGACGCAGCTCGGGACCAACCAAACCGACGCCGGCAATAGTTTTGCTTGGTTTTGGCACGTGGTTGGAAGTTCCGAAACGTGTTCCTATAATTTTACGTGGCCAACGAACCTGTTCAACACGTGGGTGCTGGTAAGCCTTGCGAACACCAACGGCACGACGCCAGTAGACGCAGCGTCGACCACGACGCCGAACGGTGTCAGCACCAATGCGGTATGCCCGTCCACCGGCTCGCTTTCTAACTCTTCGTCGCCGGACGTGCTTGTGCTCTTTATGATGACGTCCGACGTTAACACGTTGGGTACGCTCGCCGTACCGTCCGACATGACGCAGCGCGGCCTGGGGACGCAAGGCGGCAGCCTAAGCGTGTTCATGGTCGCGACCAAGGCGCTGGCCACTGCGACGTCTACCACGGAAACAATCACCGGAACGCCGGCATCGTCCAAACTATACCCTTGCCTGCTAGTCGCGCTTAAAGGTTGAAATGAAAAAAGCTTACTTTGCGCTGTGGCTTATACTGGCGGCGCTCATTGTTTGGACGCCTGCGCCTGCACGCGCCGTCATGTTCGGTTCGTCTGCAGCCATATCGACAGGCGGCGGAAGCTGTACAACAGACGGGAACGACGGTTTCGCCGGGGCTCCGGCTGGCGCCGCTCAATTCCCTTCGTTGCTCTCTTCGTACCCGTCCAGGCCGGCGTGGTGCGTTGCCGGTGTCGACTATGCCGTGGGTATTACGCCCAACGCCACAGTGAGCGGCAATACCATCACTGAAACCAGCGTCGTTAACAATCCGACGAACAACGATAAGAAATCATTTTACGCACGCGGCGCAGCATTCGCGACTGGAGCCGGCCCGCTGCCGGGCGGTATCACCGAAGGCACGGCGTATTTTCTTTGCAACGTCACCAGCCTGGGCGGCGCTTCGTACAGCTACACTCTGTCGACCACGACGGCATGCGGCAACCCCGTCACGCTGTCGGGCTCGCCGGGCGCGTTCATTGCGCTTAAAATTCCGGGGTCTACGACAAACACGCCTAGCAGCACGACGGGCTGGAACGGCACCGCGAACTGTCTGACTTACACCTTTACCATTTGCATAAACGGCAACAATGCCACGCTAGATCACTGGGACTTCCAGAACGGCGGCGGCTGGATGGTTACGGCTGACACTTCTTTACGTACAAACCCGACAATAACTAACAATTATTTCAGGGTCGGAACGCACGGCCTGGGCTTTATCCAAGATGCCGGGCAGGACCCCGCCGGTTACACAATCTCTAACAACGTGCTTGACGGAAACGCGCGGTGGGTAACCACGACGGCGGCGAGCACTGTCGGCAGCGGCAGTTCAACAATCACGGTGACAAGCGCCGCCGGCATTACGGACGGGATGACAGTTTGCGATATCACTAACGATGCTGCAATCAACTGTCTCGGGGTCTCGAATAATACGTCAATCACGATTAGCGGAACGACCGTAACCTTAAAGAACGCGACAACGGGCGGCAGCAAAACCACCACGGGCACCGTCACCGCTGGCGACACCCTGCGCTTTCTGTACGCACCCGGCGTCGGCGGCAGCTTCTACCGCGCGCCGCAGGTTTCGATTAACGATCGGGGCTCTACGGTCGCGCAGTATAATTACATTAAGGACAGCTTTAGCGAACATTGGCAGCAATCCGTCTCTCCCGGCACTGGCGGCGTCGCCAACACTGGTCTAACTCTCAAGTACAACCTTTGGGAAAATAACGGCTGGGGTGACTTCACTGGCGCGCACGGCGACGTCGTGCAGATATATTGCGGTACGTTCGGCGGCACGGGGGCCAACTGTTCATTCCAAACCGTGAGCCTCAACTACAATGCTGTGCTGCAGAACACCGCCAACGCTTTGACCACGACCACTTCGTTTTCGATCGCCGACAGCGGCACCTATGGCGGCATCTACAGCGTTGTGAACGTCCTAAACAACGTCGGAATTTATAACGCGGGCGGTGGCGGAGCTAATCTGTCGACCTACGGCCTTTTCGTGAATGAGCCTAGTTGGGTCACGACGTCCATCAATTTCAATAACAACTATGTCGACACCACCAATGCGTGCGACGGGGCAAATAACAACTGTAACGCAAATAACTGGGGCGGCGTGTTCAACACCCAGGGCGGCCCCAATTCTCCGGCTTGCAACGCAACCGGCAACGTGAAATTACAGACTGGGGCGGCACTGCCAAAGCCGGTTGGAGGCTACTGCTAAACAGAAGGATTTTGCTAATGCGTGTCACCATCGTTAAGGACGACAACGTGGTTGTGGTCGACGGCGTCGGCTACCGCGTTGACTGCAGCTCATTGCCGGCGGACTTCCACGCCTTGCAGTGGGACGGCGAAAAAGGGCAGATCGAATACAGGACGCTGACGTGCGACCATTGCGGCCAGCGCTCGCGCAAGGGCAATGATTTGACGCGGGACCTTGCACCGTACGCCGCGCTGATTAGCGCCTGGGGCGTCGCGAAGGCCGAAGCGGACAAAGCGGAAGCGGAGCGCGTGGCGAAGGAAGCCGCAGCGCTCGCGGAAGTCACGGCGAAGCGCGCAGCCGCCGAAGAGGCACGGCGCCAGCTCGGGGAGCAATATGCTGCCGGACCCCAAGACTAAGTGCCCAGCTACGGGCTTCGCCAAGTCGTGTCATAGCATCGTGACGCGGTGCACGTGCCCGAAGTTTGTCAGCATTCGCGGCACGGACCCGCAAACCGGCCAGCTCGTTGACAAGTTCGGCTGCGTCGACAGCTTTTTGCCGTTGCTGTTGCTCGAAAACGCGCAGCAATCGCGGCAGGCGGGTGCCGCTGTGGAGAGTTTCCGCAATCAGGTGGTGAAGGCGAACGAAGAGGCGGTGGAAGAGCGGCGGAGAGTGCTGGCGCAGTTCGCGGCCGGAGGGGGTCCAAGACTGCTAAATAACTAGCGGGAACCGCTGGGTAGGCTCAAAAGTTAACTTACCAGCGTAACCAATTGAGGTATAAAGATGGCAAATCACCACCGTGGGAATATCATGCATCACAACCCTTTAGACGCCCTCACGTGGCCAGTTGCCGGTATTTCCGTGGCGTCGTGGCCCTTCCTGGGCACGCTTTGGGCATACACCCCGACGTTGACCGGGCTCTACATGCTCTTGTCGGCGGCCTTTATGCTGTTTCAGATGTGTGATAAGCTGGGGTTGCTGGAGCGCTTTAAGCGACAACCCAAACCGGAGCCGAAACGATGAAAGAGAAGTTGACGGAGTTGGCGAACGCCCTGGGCGAAGCCGCCGTGGAAGCGGACGCACTCGAAAACAAGCACTTGCGCGACCTTATCATGGACGCGGCAATGCGGCTGTCGGACGCCATCAACCACCCCGACGCGGCGCCGAAGCCGGCCGAAACCCCGCTGTTCCCGCAGAGCTGACGCGAGGGCGACCGATGCCGCTGAAAAAGGGAAAGAGCCGCAAAGCAATGTCTGCGAACATTCGCACCGAAATGCGTGCGGGCAAGCCGCAAAAGCAAGCGGTTGCGATTGCGTACAGCGTTGCGCGGAAATCGAAGGGGCGAAAGAAGTGACAAACGGCCTGCCCAGGAAAGCGAAGGTGGGTGTCCCCGGCAACTCGGTGGACATCAGCCCCGCCACGTATTTCATCGCGAAGCGAATGGAAACGGCCGGCATGCTTCGTCCTGGGCAGGCTCTTATGTTGGCAGCGACGCTGCCGAACCGAGTGCGTACGCGTGACGCCGCCGGCAAGTTCACACCACCCAAGAGGGGCAAGAAATGACGAAGTTTTGCGGACACAAGACGGGTTTCAACCCTTCGGGGAGCAACACCTGCACGCCCAACGAGAGCGGCCCGCCGGCCACGAAATTCGGCGGACGTCCTGCCGTGCCTGCCGGCCCCTTGAAGCGCTACCCGGGCGGCGCTGCGAACATTGATGACGGCAACCGCCGGCTGGCCAAAGCGAAGGTCGGCGAAGGCGGGGGCTCGGGAACGGTGTTCAAGTCGCGCACCGCGTTCGGCTCGGGCAAGTAACAGCCCCGGAGGGCTAGGCCATGTTCTACCGCCCCGGGGGCAGCGATAAAGCGCCCAACCGTCAACAGGACTATGTGTACGCCGACTTTATCGGCGGCGCCACCGACTGGCTGCCGATCAATAAGGGCGACACAATCGCGGTGAACATTGCGCGGGCGTCGATTGTTTTCCAGAACGCGGCTTCCAGCCAATTGACGACGTCGCCCGTAGCGCCCGAAGTACAGGTGTTGATGGAATGCAAGCTGTTGGGCGGCGCAGCTCCCATCACCATGCCGATTGACCACGTCCTCGTATGATCGCCCTTGCCTCTCCGACACCAGCTCTGCTGGTGCCCCTTCTACAGGATGCGCCAGCAGAGTTACGGTTGTATCGGGCCTCCTTGGGGACGGATTCAACATGCTCAGCCGATTGCAGCCGCCGG
>Ga0207674_10004640_pt1 | contig 16501 bp, 11 predicted proteins | sample KBSCornC72_FD_184303 | JGI IMG/M metagenome (GOLD analysis project Ga0207674, IMG submission 184303) | Corn rhizosphere microbial communities from Kellogg Biological Station, Michigan, USA - KBS Corn C7-2 (SPAdes) (version 2) | ecosystem: Host-associated > Plants > Roots > Rhizosphere > Soil ... | reverse complement strand
GCCTCCTTTATCGCGATCCCGCCGACGCGCGACGCGCCTTCTCCCACTCAGGCGACTACGCCCGCTCCCTCACTAACGATCCCATCGAGGGCTTCGCCTTCTTCGAGGAATCCATCGAGCTCTCCCGCCCCTTCCGCGCTCTATCGATCTGGCTGTCGCTCCGCTACTTCGGCCTGCGCGCATTTCAGCAATCCATCAGCGACGACCTCCATCTCGCCCAGGTCCTCGCCAACTTCATTGACGCCGAACCAAAGCTGAAACGTCTCGCCCCAGTCGCCTTAAGCGCCGTCTGCTTCCGCTACATCGCCTCATCCAGCGACGATCTCGACGAGCTCAACCGCCGAATCCTCGATCGCGTCATCCGCCGCGGCCGCGTCTACCTCTCCAACGCCACCATCCACGGACACTTCGCCCTGCGCGCCTGCGTCGTCAATCACCGCACCACTGAACCCGACGTCCATGCCATCATCACCGAAGTCCTGGCCGCCGCCGCCGAACTCGCCTCGCCTGTTTAGCTTGAGACAAAAGCACAAAGGCCGGCGGATCTCGTCGACTCGCCGGCCTTCGGAATTCCCTCGAGCGTTACAGCATCTTTACCGAGTCCACGTGGATAACGTCTCCTTCTCTCTTCCCGGACACATTTACCCGAATGTGATCCTGCTTGCTACTGCCCTCCAGCAGGCTCTTGGCTTCCTGGTTCCCTTTCGCGTCAAACTTCAGATAGTTCCCGTCCTTGTCGACAATCCCGAATCCGCTCTTCGCGCAAGCCAGTGCACATGATTTCGTGTGCGCATCCGGATTCGTTTTCGCCTTCGTCGAACACTGCGTGTCAATCATCGCAACGTTTGACCAATCCTGAGCCGCCGCGAACATCGGCAAGGCCAGCATCGCCGCCATCACAAAAACCATTCTCCTCATCTGCTCTTCTCCTTTGTGAAAACTCATTCAACTCTGACTGAAGTGAACAGCCTCATTCGTGCCTGGGGCCGGCACACCTGCCTCCGCCGAGTCGCGCACCTCCGTCAGCTTCGCCAGCACAAATGCCGCTAATGCAAGCTCCAGATCCCGCACCGCGATGTCCAGGAACAGCCCCTGGCTCAGTAAGTTCAACGAAATCGCCACCAGCCATCCGGCCACGATGTAAGCCGCGTAACGCGTCCAGCGCGTGAGCACCAGCAACCCCGCGATCATCTCCACAACTCCGACCAGATGCATGAACGTAGCGGACGTAACGTGCAGCATCTGCGGAATCATCGGGCTCAGATACATCTCCCAGTTCGTAAGCCGGTTGAAGAACTTGTCCAGACCTGCCAGAAACGGCCCAACCCCCAGCCCGATGCGCAATGTCCACCACGCCAGGTTCAGCCGGTCATCTTTTGCCATCTCGCCTCCTTTGCTGTCCAATGGAGTGGTGAACTCACGACCGGTTACAAAGGAAATGTTTGTAACCAAACCGATCCTGCCCGATCCATACAGTAGGTGATGATGTCCGCCAATCCTGCTTGCCCGCCCTCCTCAGTTCAAGACTGGACTGACGAGCACGTCGTCAAGCGCGTGCTCCAGGGCGAAGTGCTTCTCTTTGAGGTGCTCATGCGCCGTCATAATCAGCGCATCTACCGGGCGGTTCGCAGCATTCTTCGCGACGATGCAGAATGCGAAGACGTCATGCAGGAGACCTACGTGCGCGCATTCGAGCATCTAGCACAGTTCGAAGGCCGCGCGAAATTCTCCACGTGGCTGACGCGCATCGCTGTTAACGAATCCATCAAGCGCAGCATCGCCCGCGGTAAACTCGATCCACTCGAAGAAGATCTAGACGGGGACCATCAGGCCATGCTCGCCTCGGACCAGAACACACCCAGCCCTGAACTCACTGCAGCTCGCGTCGAACTCGCTGCGCTGCTCGAGGACTCTATTCTTGCGCTTCCAACGGTCTACCGCACCGTCCTGATGCTCCGCGACATCGAGGAAATGAGCACCAGCGAAACCGCAGAAGTCCTCGCCATCACCGATTCCAACGTAAAGGTGCGCCTGCACCGCGCGCACGAGTTGCTACGCTCAGAGCTGATGACGCGCGCCCGCGTCTCCGGTCCGCAAGCATTCGCGTTTCCCGCTACCCGCTGCAACCGTGTGGTTGAAGCAGTGTTCAATCGGCTCCACTTCAAGCTCTGATCTCAGCTTGAAAGGAAAACGATGAACTTTGGCCAGTCTGTAAATTGCTTTGAATCCTGCCGCGATCGCAAGCGATCAAGATGCCAGCTTCACCACCGGTACATTGTGAAGTGATCAAGATACAGAGTTGATGATCCGCTCGTTCCCAGGCCATCCACCTGGAAATTGGCCACCAATACTCCCAGTGCCCACCCCAGCGAGAAGTCCGAATTGACGGTCTGATTGATTGGCGATTCCACTCCGTCAAACCACACAGAGTGATAGGTCACATTTCCCATATCATCGCGTGAAGTGCTGATCTGTATATGGTGCCAGACATCCCGCGTCCACTTCGAAGGATTGCAGGGCGCCGTTGATTTAATCCATTTGGCTTGAGGTTGCGTTCGGGTCCCGGCATTTGTCGTGAACTCCCAGACGTTCGCATAACCGGAGCACTGGAATGCGTAGATCACCGTGTCGCCGTTTCGCATCACCTGGTTGTTGTCCATCTCAAGATTGCTCAGCGTGCTGCCCGCGGCAATCCACACCTGCGCGTCGTACACAAAGTTCTTGGAGTCCGTATCGTTTCCGTATGAAACCGAATAGAGTTCGCCGCCCGCATTGCTGAATGTGGTGTAGAACTTGGCTGCCTGGCCACTCAGCGAGGGATCGCTGACCAGAGTCATAGACCCCGTGGAAGTGCCGGAAGTTCCCGGATCATGCTTGATTCGCCAGCTGGGTAGCAGCTGAATCTCTTGCTGGCTGATCGCGTAGGAGGGAATGGAAGGACCGGACGGCGTTGAGGGACTCTTCGGCGCGGAGATCGAGTAGCTCGCCTGGGCCACTGCACTGTTTGTATAGTCCGGGGCCGTCGCGATCGCCTGAAGCGTCATCGAGCTTGCAACTGTGACTGGGCCCGAATAGGGAGTAGACGATGTCGATGGCACGGTTCCATCCGTCGTGAAGTAGATCGTCGACCCGGTAGTCGCGGAGGCAATCGAAACCGCTTGCGCGTTTGAGTATGTCCCTGACGGCACTGAGAACGTCGGAGTAGCAGCCGTGGCAGCTGCGGGAGTCGTAGTTGGGTTCGAGGACACGTTGATGGTCATCAGCACCTCGCTGCTCACATCCTGTCCCAGGCACCTTACGTGAAGGATGTGAGGACCGGTGGTCGTCGTAACCTGCGCGTTGAACGATGCTGGTTCAGCAATCGCCTGCCCGCCGTCGATCGAATAGCTCATGGAGACCACAGGCTGTGATGCGCACGTGGTCGCACTGGCAGTCAAAGTGAATGGTGACGTAACATTGGCTCCGTCAAAAGGCGTCACGACAGAAATGCCAGAAGCCAGCTTCGCTTTAATGGGCGCCGATGGAGTAGAACACCCCGAGATTGCGAATGCGATGAACAGGCCTATGAGACTGGATATGGATATCCGGACAATTCCACACTTTCCCGCACGAGACTGCATCCGGGGCCCCCACTTGCGAGCTAGATCAGGGTGCGAAAAGAAGCAGAATCGGCTGGAACTTACCGAGACCCCCGCAAACGCGAGACGTGAGACTGTTCTTGCACTGATGCGTGGGCCAGACTCATACCCATTCATCGACGGACACTAGATTGATTAGTTGGTAACGAGCATACCCGTTGCGCAGCGACCGCGGAAGCCCTGCAAGCAACATGTTGAATTACTGAGGTAATTCGACGCAGAAGACGTGAATGCTCAAATCAAAACTAAGGTCGCATAGGCATGCGCCCTGTCGAACTGTTGGAAGCCAAGATGTTCGCTTATTACTCCCTATTCCCGCTGGCTTCACGCCACCGTCGGCCGCAACTCCACCTTCTTCGTCCTGATCGTTATGGTCGCAGGTGCAAGATCAGACCGCCTTGTATCTTTCGAAGCCTCGATCATGATCTCCCCAGCTTCCTTTGTCGCCTGCACGATCACCTGCGCCAGCCCATTGAACAGTGAACGCTTCGGATCCTTGTCGCTCTCCTGGCAATTCGGATCGCCATTCCCCACGCCAATCAGCGCCCCAGCCCCCGTCACCTTGAAGCCGATTTGATCGTCAGCCAGCGGAACCAGCCGTCCTTCCTTGTCCAGCGCCTCCACCTTGATCACCGCAACATCTTCGCCGTCGGCATTGATGTCCATCCGATCCGCTGTAAGCTTGATGACCGCGGTCGGCCCGGTCGTCTCTCGCTTATCAGTCAGCACAACCTTGCCATCCTTGCTGCCGCGCGCCTCAATAGAACCCGGCTCGTAACGCACCTTCCACTCGACATGCCCGAGGTGCGGAACCTTCTGGCTCCCCGCGCTCTTCCCGTTCACAAACAGCTCCACTTCATCGAGGTTTGAGTATGCCCACACCGCAATCTCGTCGCCCTCGCGTCCCGTCCAGTTCCAGTGCGGAAACACATGGAGCGACGGCTCCTTACCCCACCACGCCTTGTAGTAGTGGTAGTTGTCCTTCGGGAATCCGCACATATCTACGATCCCGAATTGGGAGTTGATCGAAGGCCATCCATACGGCGTCGGCTCACCGCGATAATCAAATCCCGTCCACGCGAATCCGCCCGATGCCCAATCGCGCTCGCCGTAGTACTTCCACCAGTCCTCCGCTGTTTCGCCCCACGGCACTACGCCGTCATACGAGTTCACCGTGTTCCGCAGCTTGTCTGAGCTGTACACCCCACGCGTCCCAATCGCGCTCGAAGTCTCCGACCCATAGATCGGCCGATTCGGGAAGTCCTTGTGATAGGACTCAGGATTCTTCAGGTTATAGTTGAACCCCAGCACATCGAACGCATCCGAAATGCCCTGCCTGTTATCTCCGTTCACGGCCGCCGATACCACGCGCGTCGGATCAAGCTCATGACACTTCCTAACCATCTCCGTCGCAATCTTTTTGCCCTGCTCGGCCATCGGCCCCTGCAGCAAAAACTCCTCATTCCCCACCGACCACAAAATGATCGAGGGCGAATTCCGGTAGCGCTTGATCATCACCTCGAGCTGCGCCATCCCCTCGGGATTCGAGCTCATCTGCCGCGTCTCGCACATCATCATCATGCCCATGCGGTCGCACGCATCCACCCACTCCGGCGTCGGCATATTATGCGAAGTGCGCACCGCATTTCCGCCCATTTCCCGCAACACCGCCAGCCTGAACCACTGCATCGCATCAGGCAGAGCCGCGCCAATCCCCGCGTGATCCTGGTGATTGCACGTGCCCATGATCTTCACTTGCTTCCCGTTCAGCAGGAATCCCTTGTCCGCCGTAAACTTTGCCGTCCTCACGCCAAAGCTCACGCGCTCCGCATCGCGAGTCTTCCCGCCAGCCTCCACCGTCACAATCGCCTGATACAGATTCGGATTCTCCACCGACCACAGCGCCGCATTCGCCATCTTCGCCGTCGCCGAAAACGTCGCGCTCCCATCCGCGCTCACCTGCTGCGCCGGAGCCTCCGCAGTCGCAACCGTCTTCCCCGCGGCATCCACAATCTGCCACTTCACCTTGGCCGATTCTGCCTTCTCTCCCTCGTTCTGCACTACCGTCGCCAGGGTCAGCGTCGCGTTGCTGCCCGACACCTCCGACCGCACATAGCTCTCCCACTTGCCCAGGTGCAGCGCGTCCGTCTTCGACAGCCACACATGCCGATAAATTCCTGCCCCCTCATAGAACCACCCATCGCCAAAGCTCGCATCCACGCGCGCCACGATGTAGTTCTTCTTTCCGTACCGCAGGAAATCAGTCAGATCAAACCGGAACGGTGCATACCCGTTGTTGTTCCGCCCGATAAAGCACCCGTTCACAAAGACAATCACGTCGCGAAACGCTCCATCGAATTCCACACATATCCGCCGCCCCTCGTCGCTCTGCGGAATATCGAACTCCCTCCGGTACCAGCCCACGCTCGTCTCGGGATACCGCCTGCCCAGCGGCTTAAACCCATGCGACTCCAGTTCCTTGTCGCGCACAAACGGCAATTCCACTGCCCAGTCATGCGGCAGATTCAGCGTCCGCCACTTCGAGTCGTCAAACTTCTCTTTCGCAAATTTGAAGTCGCCCGTCTTCGCAAAGTCTCCCTGATTCATTCCGAAGTCCAGGTCCTTCGCCGGATCCTCGCCGTTCCCGAACGTAAACTTCCATCCGAAATCAAACAGCAGATGTTCCCGGGGAGCCACCGCCGCCAGCGCCTCCGCAGAAGCCGACATCATCGCCGCCGTCTGTCCCCACGCCGAACGCGCCATCAACGAAGCAGCCGAAAATCCCAGACCGGACACAATCAAATCGCGCCGCGAAAAACGAGACATTGTGATCCTCTTTCTTGTTAGGCCCGCTTAAAACAGCTTGTCGCGAGCAAAGCGGAAATATATACGACTTGCCGCGTGAAGTAAACGATTTCATCCGCCATCCACGCACACTTGCGCCTCATCCCTGCGCGCAGCTCCGGCCCTCAATCCGCATTAACTCAATGTGATAGATTCAAGATGTACGACTACTCAGACTGCCGCGTTCCCTTGCAGCAGTTTCTGCCGCAGCAGCCCTGCAGCAGCACACATTGGAGAGGTGGCCGAGTGGTTGAAGGCGCACGCTTGGAAAGCGTGTTTAGGGGAAACTCTAACGTGGGTTCGAATCCCACCCTCTCCGCCAGTTTTGATTCAGTCAATACAATCTCCCGCACGCCCCGAGCCAGATAGTAGCGAGAGCTCGCCTGTCGCACGCTCCGAATCACGGTGTCGCTGTGCGCCTCGCGTCACGCCTCCGCGGTCGGACTGTGGCCGAAGAGTCGCTTGAACTCCCTGCTGAACTGCGACGCACTCTCATAACCAACTCGATCTGCCGCAACCGCAATCCCAACCCCATCGTGCAGAATCAGCATCCGCGCCTTGTGCAGCCGAACCGCCTTCAAGTACTGCAGCGGCGAAGTGGAAGTCACTTCCTTGAAGCGATGGTGGAAAGCCGAAACGCTCATCCCGGCCTCCGCAGCCAGACCTGCGACGGTCAGCGGCTCTGCAAACCTCACGTGCATCGCGCGAAGAATAGAATGAATCCGCGTGTGGTCACCATTTCTTCCCAGCATCGCCAGCAAAGTCTCCTGGCGTGGACCGCATAAGACGCGATACGTAATCTCGCGTTTGATGGAAGGCCCCAGGACCACCGCTTCTTCCTGAGACCGAAGCGTCTCCAACAGTCGAACCACCGCGTCGCCCAGCGCCACATCCAGAGGGGTTGCATGCACACAGGCCACGTCATACGCCGGCTGTGCCTTCGTGAAGCGATCCACACTTGCTGCAAGTTCGCTGATGATGCCGACATCCAGTCGAACTGAGATTCCAAGCAGCGGTTCCCCCTTCTCCGTCTCGGCCTCGCACTCGAACGGAAGCGGTACCGAGAGCACAAGGTAATGATTGGCGTCATACACAATGCACCGATCGCCGACATAGCCCCTCTTGCGCCCGCTCGCGACAAAATAGACGCTGGGCTCATACAAGACCGGTGTTCTCGGCTCGCTCAGATTCGACCGTCTCAGCTTCACGCCGTCCAGGATCGTCGCATGAAATCCCTCCGCCGGCGCCAGCTCGCCAAGCAGTTCCACCATCCTCCGGCGGTTCGCCTCCAGTCCGGGATCTACTGGTTTCAGCCCTCTTTCTCTTGCGCCCACCGCCCACTTGAGCTGTGGCTGGATACTCCGTTCAACCGCAGAAATAGGCAAGGATGATGCAGTTCCAGGCATGGATTCCTCGTTGCGTTCGTAGTTAAATGTAACTCGAAAAGGCTAATCATTCGTCACTCGTAAAGCTTCGTCGGTCGGGCAATTTTGTCCGGCATCAAACGAGCTCAGCGCTTCCACCGGCGAGCCGGATGAATGATCGCTTTTTGCGAAACGAGGTCCTATGTTTTCGAGACGGCACCTTCTCAGGTCGATGTCCGGCGCTGCTGCAGGTCTCGCCTTCTCCCGCCAGCTCAACGCATCACCCGATCGCATCATCATGACGGTGCGAGGGCCCGTCCGCTCCGGTGAAATGGGCTTCACTCTCTCCCACGAACATATACTGGCCAATTTTCAGCCCCTTGCGGACCGCGGCGACCATCCCTGGACATACGATCTCGATGAAGTCGTCAAAGTCACGCGTCCTTACCTGGAGCGGATCAAGAGCCTTGGTTGCCGAACCTTTGTCGATTGCACGGCTGTCGCACTAGGAAGAGATCCGCGCCTGCTGAAAAGGCTCTCTGACGAGACCGGTCTCCACATCCTTACAGTGACCGGAAACTATGCGGCGATCGATGCGAAATTTCTGCCGCCCTACGTCTTCACCGATTCCATTACTGCTCTCTCGCATCGTTGGATTAAGGAGGCAAAGAACGGCATCGAGGGAACGGGGATTCGGCCAGGTCTTATCAAGCTAGGCTTCAGCGGCGGCCCGCTCACACCCGCCGAGCAGAAGCTGATTCGTGCCGCCGCCGTGACTCATCGCCACACCGGCTTGACCATCGGCGCCCACACCGGGCCCGCAGTGTCTGCCTTCGAACAGCTGTCAGAATTGCAGAAGGCCGGAATTCACCCCTCGGCGTGGATCTGGATCCATGCACAAAATGAGACGGACCCGTCACAACATATCAGGGCTGCTCGCGCGGGCGCCTGGGTCTCCTTCGACGGAGTAAGTACTGCAACCTTGACGAAGCACGTTGACCTTGTGAAGAGGATGAAGAGCGAAGGCCTGCTGAATCATGTACTCGTTTCGCAAGACGCCGGCTGGTACCACGTTGGTGAGCCGCATGGCGGCACTTTCCGTACCTATGAAACTGTCTTCACCGAGTTCATTCCCGCGCTCCGAGCAGCCGGATTCACCGAAGCCGAGATTCGCACGCTTTTCACTAACAATCCCGCAAACGCGTTCTCAATCTCCACGCGAACAATCCACGCGTGAGGCAGCATCGCTGCTTAATCGCTATGAGCATGACTGCCTGTCGTCTCCGAAGAGCCTCTCTCAGTCCGTCAGGACTAGAAGCTAGCAGCTAGAAGCTCGCCTGTCGTACCCTTATCCCTTCAGAGAAAGCCATGCCCGTCAAAACCATCATCGAACCCTTTCGCATCAAGAGCGTCGAACCCATTCGCTGGACTACCCGTGCTCAGCGCGAACAGTTCCTCAAAGCTGCGCACTACAATCTCTTCCTCCTCCACGCCGATGACGTCCTCATCGACCTCCTCACAGATTCAGGCACCGGCGCGATGTCCACCCACCAGTGGGCCGCCGTGATGGAAGGCGACGAGAGCTACGCCGGCAGCCGCAGCTTCGATCGATTCCGCTCCTCCGTGCAGGACATTGTCGGCTACAACCATGTCATCCCCACTCACCAGGGGCGTGCCGCCGAGCGCATCCTCTTCGGCGTGGCTTGCAAGAAGGGCGACATCGTCCCCAACAACACGCACTTCGATACCACGCGCGCCAATGTCGAGTTCGTCGGCGCTGAAGCAGTCGACCTCCTCATCCCTGAAGGCCGCCAGCCCGCGCTCAGCTATCCATTCAAGGGCAACATGGACGTCGCAGCACTTGAAGCGCTCATCGCCCGCATTGGCCGCGATCGCGTCCCTCTAGTCATGCTCACCGTCACGAACAACTCCGGAGGCGGCCAACCGGTATCGATGGAGAACATCCGTGCAGTAAGCGCCGTCTGCAAGCGCAACAATATTCCGCTCTATTTCGATGCCTGCCGCTTTGCCGAAAACGCCTGGTTCATAAAGCTCCGCGAGCCGGGATACGCCGACAAGACTCCGAAAGAAATCGCGCAGGAGATGTTCCGCTACGGCGACGGCTGCACCATGTCCGCCAAGAAAGACGGCATGGCCAACATCGGCGGCTTTCTCTGCACCAACAACGACATCCTCGCGCAGCAGGAGAAAGATCTGCTCATTCTCACCGAAGGCTACCCCACGTACGGAGGCCTCGCCGGTCGCGATCTCGAAGCCATCGCGGTTGGCATCCAGGAAGCCCTTCAGGAGGACTACCTCCGTTACCGCATCGCCTCCACAGCCTACCTCGGCAACCACATCTCCGCAGGCGGAGTCCCCATCGTCCAGCCTCCCGGCGGTCACGCCATCTATATCGACGCGCGCGCTTTTCTCCCTCACATCCCATCCGAACAGTTCCCGGGCGTCGCCCTCGCCGCCGAACTTTATCTCGAAGGTGGCATCCGCTCCGTCGAAATCGGAACTCTTATGTTCGCCGCTGCCGCGCAGATGGATCTCGTCCGTCTCGCTATGCCGCGCCGCGTATACACGCAGAGCCACGTTGATTATTTAGTTGAAGTGATTCTTGAGGTTTATCGGAAACGTGAGTCCATCGTAGGCATGCGTCTGACGTACGAAGCACCATTCCTCCGGCACTTCACAGCACATCTTACACCCATGGAATAAAGCTTCAGATTATTTGCGTAACCTATTGATGCAAAGCTGCATAGATTCAACTCCGCCGCTCCAACGGCCATTGAGCTTTCCACAGAATTGCCCATTGACAACGCTCCCCGATCTATCCGAATCTATAGCGAATAAAAGGCGAAACTAGCCTGAAGCCATGCCTTCCTCCGCCGCAATTCGCCAACGTATCGAAACCGCTTTCCAGCACCGCTATCCCTCCGCGCTCACTCCCTCCCCCAAAACCATTCGCGAAGTCGTCCCCACTGGCATCGATCAAATCGACCAACTCCTCAATGGCGGAATCCCTGTGGGTGCCATCACCGAACTCACCGGCCCCGCCTCCTCGGGCCGCACCAGTATTGCTCTCTCCGCCCTAGCACAACGCACCAGCGAGGGTTCCGTGTGCGCCTGGATCGACGCCAAAGATTCTCTCGATCCCGAATCAGCCGCAGCCAGTGGTGTCTCCATCGATCACCTCCTATGGGTCCGCTGCACAGACAAAACCAAAACCAAACCGGATCGCTCTCCATCCAACAGAAAAAACAATACACAGCCATGGACCCGCCTCGATCAGGCCCTGCGCGCCACCGATCTCGTATTGCAATCCGGTGGCTTTTCCTCCATCGTCCTCGACCTCGCCGACGAATCCATCGAGCACGGCCGTCGCATTCCCCTCGCCACCTGGTTCCGCTATCGCCAGGCAGCCGAGCGCACCCGCTGCAGCCTCCTCGTGCTCGGGAAAGCCCCCTTCGCCCAATCCAGCGCAGCCGTTGTGCTCGAGTGCCAGCAAGCCGCCGTTGATTCCGCGTGTGGCACCGTCATTCGCAACTTCACTTACACAGTCCAGCGCCGGCGCGAACGCTTCTCGCCCATCACATCTATCGATCGCAAACCGCCTGCTTCAATCTGGACAGCACAAACTGCATGGGAGGCTACGAAGCGCGCATGAAACCCGCCGACCTCTATGCCGGTATCCATGTTGCGGAATTCCCCGCGCAGTCCATCCTGCGCCTTAGGCCCGATCTGCAATCCTCTCCTGTTGTCATCCTCTCGGGATCGCCGCCTCAGGAGCGTGTCTGCGCTCTGAACACGCACGCGCGTAAGCGGGGCCTCATGCCCGGCATGACGCGTCTTGAAGTCGAAGACTTCGGCAGTATCCCCATCCTCTCCCGCTCTCTTGAAACCGAAGCCTCAGCACGAACCGTCCTTCTCGAAACCCTCTCGCAATTCTCTCCTCGCATCGAAGAAGTCTTCGCCGAGCACGCCTGCTCTTTCGTCCTCGACATAGCCGGTTCCGAGCTTCTCTTCGGGCCACCAGAACAAATCGCCCATCGTCTTCGTGACACCATCGCCTCCTCAGGCTTCCGCGCTTCCATCACCATCAGCGCCAACTTCCACACTGCCCGCATTCATTCCGAATTCGCTCGCGGCATCTCTGTAATTCCCACCGACAGTGAGGCCGCTGCACTCGCATCTATCCCCATCAACGCTCTCCATCTCGATCTCGACCACTACCAAACCTTCGCGCTCTGGGGTATCTCCACGCTGGGCGAACTGGCAGCACTGCCCGAAGAAGAAATGATTCCTCGCATGGGCCAGCTATCGCGCACTTGGCTCTCTCTCGCACGCGGCAACGCCAGCCACACCTTTCAGCCCCTAGAAGAGAATTTCGAGCTCAAAGAGCACATCGAGTTCGAAAACCACATCGAGCAGCTCGACGCTCTTCTCTTCATCGGCGCAAATATGATCGGGAATCTAATTGGTCGAGCCTTATGCCGCGCGCTGTCACTCGCTTCCATTCATATCGAAATGTCGCTTGAGCATTCCCTTACATATAAGCGCCGGCTCCAACCCGCAATCCCATCTACCGACCGTAAATTTCTGCTTAAGCTTCTCCAGCTCGAACTTGCCGCGCATCCCCCGCAGGCCGCCATCATATCCCTTACCTTGACCGCCGATGTCGGACATCAATCAAACATTCAGCTCGGGCTATTCGCCCCTCAGGCACCAGAGCCATCCCGCCTCGATGTCACGCTCGCCCGTCTCAAAGCCATGGTCGGCTCCGATCGCGTCGGCTACCCTGCACTCCTGGACTCACATTGCCCAGGCAGTTTCGAGATGCGCGACTTCATTGTGAGGAATCAACCCAGCCAGCCTAAACAAACTTCAACGACGTGCACATCCTTACGTCGCATCCGGCCACCGCACCCACTCTCCATGCAGATCCACTCCGGGCAACCTGCAATCTTTCGCGATGGCCCCAGTCGCTTCGAAGTATCAGTAGCCTACGGGCCGTGGCAATCCAGCGGCTCCTGGTGGGACGTCGATCGCTGGGACATCGAAGAGTGGGACGTTATGGCCACTGCCGCCAATGGCGAATCCATTTCCTGCCTTCTCGTCCACGACCATCTCAACGGCAAGTGGCTCCTGGATGCCTACTATGACTGACCTCGCATCCAGCCCCACACTCCATATCCTCACGCGCAATCACGCCGAAGACTACATTGAGCTGCACGCCTCAAGTGCCTTCAGCTTTCTTGAAGCCGCGTCTGCCCCCGAGTCCTACGTCGAGCGCGCACTCGAAATCAACATGCCGGCCATGGCTCTGACAGACCGCAACGGCCTATACGGAGTCGCTCGCTTCCACACCTCCGCCAAAAACAATGAAGTCAAAGCCCATATCGGAGCCGAAATCGCAGTCTCCTCCTTCGGCCTCCGCCTCACTCCTCCCGCGCATCTTCCCAACCATTGTCCTGACGAGCCCCCGCGCATTGTCTTACTTTGCAAATCTCAAACTGGCTATCAAAACCTATGCCAGCTCATCACACGCTTCAAAATGCGTGAAAACACCAAGGCCGAAGGCGCCGCCATCTTCGACGACCTCGAAGAATTCTCCGAAGGACTCATATGCCTCACCGGCGGCGAAGAAGGCCCGCTTGCCTCCGCTCTCGCTAGCGATGGCGAAACCGCAGCCGCACAACAGCTCGATCGCCTCATCTCCATCTACGGCCGCAGCAACCTCTATGTCGAACTCCAGCGCCATCATCAGCGCGAGCAGGAATCACGCAACATCTCCCTCCTCGGCCTCGCCTCTAAGCTGTGCATCCCCATCGTCGCCACCAACGGCGTGCGCTGCGCCACGCAGCACGATCGCGAACTCCTCGACGTCTTCACTTCCATCCGTAACCACACCACTCTCCACGAAGCAGGCCGCCTCCTCAGCAGAAACTGCCTCCGCCACCTGCGCTCCTCCCGCGAAATGCATGCCCTTTTCCGCGATATTCCTGAGGCCATCGCCAACACGCGCATCATCAGCGAGCGCCTTGAATTCACCCTCAATAATCTCGGCTACGAATTCCCCCGCTTTCCAATTCCAGATGGCGAAACTATGGACAGCTTCCTCGCCAAACGAGTCGACGAAGGAATCCGCAAACGCTTCAGCTCCGCTCTCAAAAGGCCACTTCTCGAACGCGCTCACAAGCAAGTTCAACATGAGCTCGCCCTTATCGCACAACTCGGCTTCGCCGGCTACTTCCTGATCGTCTGGGACATCATCCGCTACTGCCAGCAAAACGGCTTTCTCGTTCAGGGCCGCGGCTCCGCCGCAAACTCCGTCGTCTGCTACGCCCTCGAAATCACCGCAGTCGACCCCATCGGCATGGAGCTGCTCTTCGAGCGCTTCCTCAGCGAGAGCCGCGGCGAGTGGCCCGACATCGACCTAGACCTCCCCTCAGGCGACCAACGGGAAAAAGTCATTCAGCACATCTACGAGAAATACGGCGCGCTCGGCGCTGCCATGACCGCCAATGTCATCACCTATCGCGGCCGCTCCGCCGCGCGCGAAGTCGGCAAAGCTCTAGGCTTCGACGACCAGCAGCTCACGAAAATCTCCAGCCTGGTCGGCCACTGGGAGTGGCGCGGCGCCAACGACACCATGGACAAACACTTCGGCAACGCCGGCTTCGATATTCGCAATCCGCGAGTCTCCAAATACCTCGAGCTCTGCTCAAAAATCTCCGACCTTCCGCGCCACCTCGGCCAGCACTCCGGCGGCATGGTCATCTGCGCAGGCATGCTTAACCGCATTGTCCCAATCGAGCGTGCGTCCATGCCCGGCCGTACTGTTGTCCAATGGGATAAGGAAGACTGCGCCGACCTCGGCCTCATCAAAGTCGATCTTCTCGGCCTCGGCATGATGGCTGTACTTAAAGACTCGCTGGAACTCATCCCGCGTCACTACAACACCAACGTCGATCTTGCCGCACTCCCTGAAGATCCTCTCGTCTATAAAACACTCCGTAACGCCGATACAGTCGGCATGTTCCAGGTCGAGAGCCGCGCGCAAATGGCATCACTCCCCCACAACGCGCCTAATTGTTTTTATGACGTCGTCGTGCAGGTCGCTATCATCCGCCCCGGCCCCATCGTCGGCAAGATGATGCATCCTTATATGCGCCGCCGCCAGGGCTTGGAAGAAGTCTCCTACGCTCACCCGCTGCTAGAGCCCGTGCTCAAGCGAACGCTTGGTGTCCCGCTCTTTCAGGAGCAGCTTCTGCGAATGGCAATGGTCGTGGCCAACTTCTCGGGATCTGAAGCTGAAGAGCTCCGCCGAGCTGTCGGCATGCGCAGATCAATGCAGCGCATGCGCAACCTCGAAGGCCGCCTCCGTTCCGGCATGACACAGAACGGCATCGGTAAGTCCGAGCAGGACATCATCGTCCAGGCAATCTCATCGTTCGCAATGTACGGCTTCCCCGAGTCGCATGCCGCCAGCTTCGCCCTCATCGCTTACGCCTCCGCTTACTTGAAGGTCTACTATCTCGCGGCCTTTCTCTGCGGCCTTCTCAACAATCAGCCCATGGGATTCTATGCTCCCGCAGTGCTCATCAAAGACGCTCAGCGCCACGGCCTCAAGGTGCGCCCGATGTGCATCCAGCGTTCAGAGCCTCTCTGCACTATCGAACACGAACCCGACGGATCTCTTTCCGTTCGCATCGGACTGAACTATGCCAAAGGCCTCCGCCAGTCCACCGCCGAAGCGATCACAGCCATGCGCAATGCAAACGGCCCCTTCCGCTCCGTCGAGGATCTTGCCCGGCGCGTTCCCGAGCTCAACAGGAAAGATCTCGTGCTCCTCGCGCAGATCGGCGCGCTCAACTCCATCTCAGCCGTCCAGCATCGCCGCGATGCACTATGGCAGGTGGAGCAAGTCGGGCGTCCAGTCGGTCCGCTTCTTCGAACATCCGGCGCTCCACCTGCACACTACAAACTGCCTTTGCGTCAGATGACAACTGACGAGCGCCTGGCAGCCGACTACTCCGGCACAGGCCTCACCTGCGGACCACACCCGATCGCCTATCACCGCCCGCAACTTCGCGCCCGGGGCTATCGCTCCGCGGAAGACCTTATGCATTGCGAAAACAACAGCTTTGTTCGCATCGCAGGCTGTGTCATCGCGCGCCAGCGCCCCGGCACCGCGAAGGGCTTTGTCTTCCTTTCAATGGAAGACGAAACCGGAATCGCAAACATCATCATCACTCCCGACCTCTTCGAAAGCGATCGAGTCGTCATCACCCGCAATCGCTTCCTCGACATTGAAGGCACATTGCAAATGCAGGGCGGCGTCATCCATGTCAAAGCGAAGCGCATCCGACACATCGACATCACCTCCGCCGACATGCGATCGCACGACTTTCACTGACAGGTTCCGATACAGATTCGCAGAACTCTCATCTCGCGTTACGATGAATCTATGGCAATCCCGCAGACTGACTTACTGAGAACCGGAACTGATCCGATCGCACTCGCACGCGAGCGCCTCATCGTTGCGCTGGATGTGCAGGATGCAAATGCTGCCATCCGGCTTGTCGAGCAGCTCGGCGACAGCTGCTCCTGGTTCAAGGTAGGACTCGAACTCTACGTCGCCGCCGG
>Ga0207674_10004637_pt1 | contig 16503 bp, 9 predicted proteins | sample KBSCornC72_FD_184303 | JGI IMG/M metagenome (GOLD analysis project Ga0207674, IMG submission 184303) | Corn rhizosphere microbial communities from Kellogg Biological Station, Michigan, USA - KBS Corn C7-2 (SPAdes) (version 2) | ecosystem: Host-associated > Plants > Roots > Rhizosphere > Soil ... | reverse complement strand
CGACTGCCAGGGCGGAGGCGGCCGTCGAGGATTTCATCACGCAGCGCGCCACACAGCCATTGAGCGGCTGGCGTGTTGCCGTCACGGGCGGGAAGGGCGAGCGCGAGGGATGTGGGCTGCTTGGGCATAATGGTCCAGTGAAAATATGGAAAATGGCTCTACGTGCTAGGCCATGTAGACCCTACCATTGTCGCAGTCGCTCGCTCCCACACCAATCACGTCATCCCGCGAGGCGTTATGCTGCGTCGCCTGCTTTTCACCGCAACGATCGCTGGACTCGCTGCCTGTCAGCGTGGTCCGGCTGCGAAGACTTTGGACCTCGTGAACGAGGCACATGCCGAGTCCGTCCCGGCCCGCGGACCGGCGCCTTACGTCCACGCGCTGGAGCCGATGGATGGCGCGCACCTCAAGGTCACGTTGGTCGAGGTGACGTACGGTCCCGGTGAGTCATCGAAGCCGCACAGTCATCCCTGTCCGGTGATCGGATATGTCATCGAGGGAGCGTTCCGTACGCAGGTTCGCGGCGAGAAGGAAGTGGTGTACACCGCTGGCCAGAGCTTCTACGAGGCAGCGAACGGCGCGCACGTTGTGTCCGCGAACGCCAGCGCTGACAAGCCGGTGCGCTTCCTCGCGTACTTCACGTGCGATCGCGAGACGCCGCTCATGCTGCCCGTGGCCGATTCAGCCCGCGCCGCGCGGCCGTGACGGCGGCAATTGTCCTGAACCCTAACGAGACACGTCACGTCCTCATGCATCCACGCTTCAAGTACACGACCGCGGCGCCCGGCGTCTACGACGCCATGGATGCCCTCGATCAGTATCTCGCCGAGTCTTCGATCGATCGGCGATTGCTGTACCTCGTGCAGCTGCGCGCGTCGCAGCTCAACGGATGCGCCTACTGCATCGACATGCACTGGAAGGATCTCCGCGCACTCGACGAGACGGAGCAGCGACTCTACTCGCTCGCCGTCTGGCGCGAGTGCCCATGGTACACCGAGCGTGAACGGGCCGCGCTCGCCTGGGCCGAGGCGGTGACGTTCGTTGCGACCGGTCAGGTGCCGGATGCGGTGCACGCAGAGGTTCGACCGCACTTCAGCGACACGGAGCTCGCGGACCTGACGCTGGCCGTCGCAACCATTAATGCGTGGAATCGGCTGTCGATCGCGGCCCGCCTGACGCCGGGGACGTACAAGCCAGCGTTGGCGGAAGCGGTAGCGTCCTGAGTGGCGCAAGCAGTACAGCGTTCCCAGCGCCTGGCGCGCAGCGCAGCCTGCGGCCTCGCCGGTCGAAGTTATTCCCGTTGGCAGGCGGCTACGGGGACTTCATCGGCTGCATAACGAGTCGCGAGATTCTCCATTGTCCGTCCGCCTCACGCGCCCAGGTCGCGTGAAATGCGCCCCGATATTCCGCTGCCGGTCCGCCCTTCGGTCCGGCGACCTGGCGGTACCGTCCGCTCGACTGAGCGACGTTGCCTGATACCGCGATACTATCGGACTGCATCTCGGTGGCTGAAACCGACACGGCGGCTGCGAGCGGGGCGAGAAAGTCGCGAATCGCCTTTCGCCCCTTGAGTGCGCCGACGCCCGGGATCTCGAGCTCGCCATTCTCCGTGTACGCCGTCAGCACCGAGTCCACCGGTGCCCCGCGGATGAGCGCGGCGTAGCGCTGCGTCGCCGCTTCCACCCGCGCGCGCTCGTCAACACCAGGCGACCGGACGGACGCGCACGCCGCGGCGACCACGACGCCGCCGATCCAAACTGCCTGACCAAAACCTGGGCGACTCATGACGACGCTGATTCCCGCATCCGGTGGCGTTCAATGGTGCGACCCGCCACTCGAGACGTCAATCGCGGAGAGATGCAAACCATCCGCTCACTCTGCGAGTCTAAGGGAAGGAGGTTATTCTTACCTAGATCGGCATAGGAAACCATTCCGTGCCGAGCTCGCCTCGACCAGACGAACCGGAGGGACCCGTCGTGTTCGCAAAAGAAGCAGGACTGTTGCAAGGCACGCTCGAGCTCCTGGTACTCAAGACGCTCTCCTGGGGACCGATGCACGGCTACGGCATCGCCAGCTGGATCGAGACCGCTACCGACGACGTCCTGCGCGTCGAGGAGGGATCGCTGTACCCCGCCCTCTATCGCATGACCAGAAAGGGCTGGATCGGCGGCAAGTGGGGGATCACGGAAAACAATCGGCGCGCGAAGTACTACCACTTAACGAGCGAGGGCCGACGCCAATTCGCCGAGCAGACGTCGGGATGGCAGCGGTTCGCGTCGGCCGTGACCCAGGCGGTCGCGTCGACGCGCGCCCCGAGCTGGGCGAGGTGACGGAGGTATTATGCGACCACAGCTACCGTGGCGTCGCCGACGCCCCTTCGAGCAAACGCCTCAGGCCGAGGTGGAGGACGAGATCCGCTTCCACGTCGAGGAGCGCATCCGGGAGTACGTTGCGCGCGGGATGGACCCCGCAGCTGCCCGAGCCGCAGCGCTGGAACGCCTCGGCGATCTTGGCTCGGTTCACTCCGAGTGCACGCAGCTGCTGGCCGAGGATCGTGTCGCCGAATCCCGCCGCAACTGGTTCGATGACCTGAGGCATGATCTGCGCTTCGGTGTGCGATCCGCGGTGCGGACGCCGCTGTTCTCGCTGCTCGCGATCACCACCCTGGCGCTCGGGATTGGCGCGAACGCGGCAGTGTTCGGCGTCGTCAAGTCGGTGCTTCTCAACGCGCTGCCGTTCGGGGATGCTGACCGGCTCGTGCGGGTCTACTCCCGAATGGAAGACGGGTCGATGGAGCGGTCGTCGATCAGCGCCGGCGTCACCGTAGACGTTCGCGAGCGCCAGCACTCATTCGTGCAGGTCGCGACGTCCTTCCAGGGCGTCATCGACGTCACGTATGCCGGGGACGCGACCCCACGTGTGGTCAAGGCCGCGCTCGTCGGCGAGGGTTTCTTCCCGACGCTGCGAGTGTCCGCGGCACGGGGCCGAACCTTGACGGATGCCGATACGAAGGCCGGAGCACCTAACGTGGCCATGCTGAGCTGGCCGGCGTGGCAGCGCGAGTTCGGCGGCAGTGCTTCCGCCATTGGCAAATCGGTACGCATCGATGGGGACTCCTACGAGATCGTCGGCGTGCTCCCTCGCGGCTTCGTGGGGCCCATGGGCGCCGCGGACGTCTGGCTGCCGCTCGACATCAGCCCGGACCTCCGCGATCCCGTGCGCGCGCGGAAGCACCACTGGCTTGCGATGATCGGGCGTCTCACCCCGACGGCAACACCGGAGATGGCTGCCCGCGAGATCGGGCGCCTCGGCGCCGACATCGCGCGCGAGCATCCCGAGTCGCAGGGCGGCATGGCACTCTGGGCCATCCCGCTGCGCAACGACATGGTCGGCGACACGCGGACACCGCTGCTCGTGCTCATGGCGAGCGCCGGGCTCGTGCTCGTGATCGCCTGCGCCAACCTCGCCGGTGCCTTGCTGTCGAGGTCACTGTCGCGCCGGAAGGAGTTCGCCGTCCGCATCGCGTTAGGTGCCGGGCGCGGCCGCCTCGTGCGGCAACTGCTGACCGAAAGCATGGTCCTCGCGGCCGCTGGCGGCGCTGCGGGTCTTTTGCTCGCGGCGCTCGGGTTGCGCGCCCTCCGCCAACTTGCCCTGCCGGCGCTCCCCGCGTACGCGGACCTGGCGCTGGACCCCATGGCCGTGCTCGTGACAAGCGCGATGACGCTCGTCACCGGCGTCGCATTCGGGGTCGCGCCGGCGCTGTCGGTCGGGCGTGGGAACACGCAGGGCGTTCTCCGCGACGAAGCCCGCGGCACGAGCGAAGGCCGGCCCACCCGGCGGCTTCGTGGTTTGCTCGTGGCCGGGCAGATTGCGCTGTGCGTGAGCCTGCTCGCAGGCGCTGGCCTGCTCGTGCGAAGCCTATGGGCCATGGCGACCGCCCCGCTGGGCTTCGACCCTAACGGCGTGCTGACTGTCGCGGTCCAGGTGCCATCGAACGCATACAACGCGGCCGACGTGCGCGCGCGGTTCTTCGACCGCCTCGAGGAGCGCCTGCGAACGCTTCCCGGCGTCGCGAGCGTCGCCAGCACGGGCGAGCTCCCGGCGCCCAACATGAACCGAAACGGCCTGTCCATCGAAGGGGTGACGTGGCCGGCCGGCGAGGGTCAGCCGTTCATCGCATACGAGAGCGTGTCCGACGACTACTTCAAGACGCTGCGGGTCCCGCTCCGCGAAGGCCGAACGTTCGGCCCGCAGGATCGGCCCGGTTCGACGCAGACAATCGTGATCAGCGAGTCGATGGCGCGACGCTACTGGCCGAAAGGCGGCGCCGTCGGGGCGCGGATCAAGCTCGGGCCTAACGAGGTGATGCCGTGGATGGAGGTGATCGGTGTCGTGGGCGACGTTCGGGCCGATCCCGCGCGTGTCCAGCCCGAACCGATGACTTACGCGTCGAGCCGTCAGGACCCGTGGGGCACGCGGACGCTGCTGCTGCGCACAAGCGGTGATCCGCTCGGCCTCGTGAAGCCGGTCCAGCGCGAGCTCGCGGCGCTCGATCCGTCGTTCGCAGTGCACGACGGCAAGCTGCTCGGCGACATCATGTCCGATCGCCTCTCGGGGCGGCGGCTTCCAGTCGTGCTCATGATCGCGTTCGGCGCGCTTGCCCTCGTGCTCGCATCGGTCGGCGTATACGCGATGTTCGCGAGCATGGCCGCGGCCCGCGAACGCGAGTTCGGGGTCCGCGTGGCACTCGGCTCGAGCCGCGCGGCGATCGCGGGCCTCGTGCTGCGCCAGGGCGGGATCTGGATGCTTGTCGGACTGGTGGCGGGGGCCGTCGGGACGGTGTTCGTGTCGCGGTCAATCGGCGAGCTGCTGTACTCGGTGCGTCCGTTCGATCCAATCGCGTTAGGCTCCGCCGCCGTGATGTTGTGCCTGTGCGCTACAGCGGCGCTCCTGGTTCCGGTCCGTCGCGCGACGAAAGCCGACCCGATCGCGGTGTTGCGGTAGCAGTTGCTCTTCGAACCGATGACCGAAAACCAATGACCCACTACTCATCACTCATGACTCGCCAGGACATCACGAGATGTCTTGGCGGGTTATCAGTAGTGGGTCATGGGTCATTGGTTTTCGGTTCTCAGTCGGCTAATTCCTGATTCGGGGACGCACGAGCAATATTGATGTTCCCCTTGCCATCGACAAAACCGCTGCCCACGAGCCATCCTCCGGCGATTCGCCGTTGCACCGCAACCCGATTTCGCCTTACCGATGGTTCTCGCGTTCCTCCTGCTCGCTCTGCAACAGCCTGTCGCTGCCGACTCCGGTCTCCGCGGCGCACGCGACCCGGCTTTCGCGCCCGATGGCCGTCTCGTCGTCTCGATCGACGGCGATCTCTACATCCAGGCACCGAACGCCGGCTCATGGACTCGGCTCACCAGCGGCCCGGCTTGGGACCGCCAGCCGACATGGTCGCGGGACGGCACCAGCATCATTTTTTCGTCCGACCGCGCGGGTGGATTCGACCTCTGGCGCATCGCGGTGCCCGCGAATGGGTCTGCCTCGGCGGCACCCGCCGAGCCGGAGCGGCTCACGACCTCACCCGAGCCCGATGCGGAGCCGTCGGTTGGCAACGATGGTCGTATCATCTTCGTCCGGGGTCGCGGTGCGATGGCCCGCCTCTGGTCGCGCGCGCGTGATGGGACCGAGCAGCGGCTCACGCGAGGTCAGGTTGCCGAACGCTGGCCCGCGCTGTCCCCCGATGGCGCGAGGGTCCTGTACGTCGCGATTACGGAGACGGGGCGGCGTTTGCGCGTCCGTGCGCTCGCTGGCGACTCCGCGCGCGCCGCGGACAGCGTGGTCATTGGGGATCGCGACGTGGAACGACCCGCCTGGTCGCCTCAGGGCGATCGGCTTGCGTTCACCAGCGGCGGGTCGCGTGCCGGCGTGTTCATTACGGTCACGGACGGTCGGTACGCGAACCTCGTGAGCACCCGGCACGCCGCGCCCGCCTGGGCCCCGAACGGGCGGACGTTGACGCTCGCGGAGCTCGGAGCCGATCCGCCTGGATACAACGGCGATCCCGCGCGCGTCACCGATCACGACGTGACCGAAAATCTTGCGGCCGCCGGCCGCCTCTGGACCGTCGCCGTACCTAACGCGCCCGACGACAGCCTCGCGGAGCGGCGCGTCACTGCCGACAGACCGCGGCGCGATCGGAACGCCGAAGCGTTCGATCGAGTATGGACGCGTTCCGCGGAGCTGTACTTCTCTGCGCCCGACGCCGCGTCGCGCAGACAGCGCTGGACCGTGCTCAGAGATCGGTACCGGCCGCAAGCGCTCACGGCAGCAACCGACGCGGCACTCGACGACATCATCTACGCCATGCTCCGCGAGCGGCCTTCGCTGCGCGAGCCTGCATCCGGGCATGCGGCGGTGTCGAGCGCGCATCCGGTCGCGACTGCGGCGGGGCTGGAGATACTGCGGAAGGGCGGCAACGTCGTCGACGCGGCGGTTGCCGTCTCGTTCGCGTTAGGTGTGGTCGAGCCGGACGCCAGTGGACCCGGTGGTTACGGCCAGATGCTCATCGAGACGAAAGGGGCGGAACGCCCGGCGCTCATCGAGTTCATGTCGCGTGTGCCCGAGGAAGCCACCCTCGCCAACGCGGCGCTCCTCACCGACGGCCGCTATCCCGAGGACGGCCCCGTGCTCGCGAACGTGCCAGGTACGGTAGCCGGCATGTACTCCGCCTGGCAGCAGTTCGGCAGCAGAAAGGTCGCGTGGGCCGATCTCGTCGGACCAGCGATTCGGGCGGCGAAGGACGGGTTCGTCGTGAGCGATGGTCTCGCGACCACCTTGTCGGTCGAGCGTGAGCATTTCGCGAAGTACGAGTCGAGCCGAGCGCTGTACTTCCGCAACGGGGAGCCGCTGCACGCGGGCGACACACTCCGTAATGCGGACCTCGCCTGGACGCTCGAGCAGATAGCGAAGGGCGGCGCCGACGGGTTTTACAAGGGCGAGGTCGCGCGGCGGATCGTTACGGATCTGCGAGGGAAGGGAAACGCGATGCGCCTCACCGACCTGTTGCGCTACTTCGCGGCCAATCGCGAGCCGGTCGCGTCGACGTATCGCGGCTACACCATCTACTCGAGTGCGCCCCCGGTATCGGGCGGCGCGACGCTCGCGGCGCAGCTCAATCTGTTGGAGCTGTGGAAATCGCCACACGTCTATACTGAAGATCCAGCAACCGCCCACGCGATGATCTCCGCGTGGCAGCTCACGCCATCAGCGCGAAACCGGATCGCGGATCCAGGACTCTGGCCGGTGACGGTCGGGCCGTTCGTGAACAAGGACACGGCGCGGGTGCGCTGGCGTTGCTTCGATCCCGCGCGTGCGCTCACTCCGGACGCCTTTCGAGGCGACACGCTTGCCTGCGCTGCGGATCGCAAGACAACGACTGATGGCAACCCAAACGGGGGTGATGCAGGCCCGGTCGACCTCGCGATCGAGGGGCGGGCCGCGTGCGGGAACGTCGCCGAGCATGCGCGTGAGGTCGAAGCCTGTCACTCGTCAGGCACGACGGCGTTCACCGTTGCCGACGCCGACGGCAACGTCGTCGCCGTAACACAGACGCTCGGTACCTGGGGCGGGAACTTCTACGTCGCGCCCGGCCTCGGGTTCATCTACAACGACAAGCTTACGTCGTACGGCACCGACCCGTCGCAGTACGGAGCGCGACTCCCGTACGCACGGCACGGGAGCACGCTTGCGCCCACGATCGTGTTTCAGGGCACGGGCAGCGCACGGCGGCCAGTGCTCGCCGTGGGTGCGGCGGGGAACGCGTGGATCACGTCGGCGGTCTACCAGACGCTGGTGGGCGTACTCGACTTCGGCTTGACTCCGCAGCAGGCGCTCGAGCTTCCGCGTTTCCTGCCGCAGGGGCGCACGACCGGCACGCGCCGGGAATTTGTGGTAGAGGTGGAGGGTGGCTTCGCCCCGGCCACGCTGCGACGTCTCCGCGAGATGGGGTATACCCTCAACGTGATCTCGCTGGCCGGTGAGCGGCGGATGGGCTATGGCGCCGCGATTTCGTTAGGCAGGGGCACGGTGACGGCCGGTGCCGACCCGCGGCGGAGCGGTACGGCCGGCTCGATTCCGTGACGGCGCCGCGACCAGATCAGCGTCGACGCAGGGTCACGCCGCCATTGGTGGTCGTGACCCGCACCAGCGGACCGCCGGAGCCGAGCTGCGTCGTTAGGCGCCGGTTGATCTTGCCCTGAATGGTGACCGGGAATCCGATGTCCATCCCGCCGTTCACCGTGCCGGTCTCGAGCCGGGCGTTGTACGTCGTCGGGATCGCGACTTCCACGCCGCCGTTCGTCGTGCTGACGTCGAGCCCCGCGCCGGACCACCGGTCACCCGTCAGCTCGACGTCGACGCCGCCATTCGACGTGGACCCGCGTACGTCACCCGCGACGCCCGTCAGCGAGACGCCGCCGTTCGTCGTCTCGAACTCCAGCCGGCCGTCCACGTTCTCGATCGAGATCCCGCCGTTGGTCGCGCTCAGGTCGAGGTTGATCTTGCGCGGTACTTGTATCTCGTAGCTGACCGACCACGACGACCGCCACCGTGTCGACGGTCCCTCGGCGCGAATCTCATCACCGATGTCGATGCGAATCTCGCCGGCGATGTCCTTCGCGTCGCTCTCCGAGCCGGCCTGGGCCTGGATCTTCGAGATGACGAGAATGTCCTTCCGGTCGGAACCGATGATCTCGATGCCGCCGTTCTCACGGCCGTCCACACGGAGTTGCGAGCGGGCCGGGATCGTTTGCTCGCGCACATCGCAGTACTGCTCACGGTCGCGGTCGCCGGAGTAATGCCCGCTGCGACAGTCGTCGAGCCACCGCTCCGCGCTTCGCGACTTTTGTGCGAACGCTTGGGTCGCGGTGACGACGACGAGGACACCAGAAAGCAGACGGTAGCGCATGGGGATGGGTCTCTGCCGAATGGACGACAATAAGACAGTCGGGCGGTGGGGATGGTTTCGTTATCTGGCGGCAGGCGGCAGGCGGCAGGCGGCAGGCGCAGGCGGCAGGCGACGGGCGACGGGCGACGGGCGAAAAAGCGTGTCATCCCTCGCTACGCTCGGGATAACACCCGGCTTGTGCCGATGGCCGATGGCTGATAGCTGCCGCCCGAAGGGCGGCTAGAATTTCCATTCTCGAGACAGGAACGTCCCGAACACGCCCGTGCTCTTCGGCTTTGCCGTATTCACTTCGAGCGTAGGAGTTTGCGGCACGTACCTCGGGGTGAAGCTCGCGTCCAGGGCGAAGCCCTTGCCCATTCGCCGGTTGATGCGAATGCCCGGCACTGCGCGGTCACCTGGGTTACTGGCGAACGAGCTCAGTCGCGCGTTCACTGCGAGGAACGTGTTCGGGTCGGTGTACTTCCCGACCTCCACCTGGGTCCCCTTGAAGAATCCCGCGATCTGGCCGCTCTGCGCGAGCTCGGTATAGAGATCCGCCGGCGTGACGTTCACGTACGCCGCGCCAAGCGTACGCTGCGCCGAGCTCTCGAACTGATCGACGAACACGCCGAGCGCAACGGCGGCAAGCTGCTGCGTCACGAGCTGCGCGCCCGTACCGGCGAGACCGGTCCCGCCGCCGCCACCGGCGAGCGACGACCCGCCGAACTGGAGCAACGAGCTCGACGTCCGACCGAACGCGAGGTAGCTCAAAAGATCCGACTGTGACAACGGCGGCTGCGCGTCGCTGTCGAGCGAGATGCGCGGGCTGCTCAACGTTCCGCCGATCTGCACGCGAATGTTGATTGCCTGACTCGCGGCCAGTTGGACTTCATATTCGGCCGTGACCTGCAGGCTTGGATCCGGCTTCTGCGTCCCGACGAACATCGCGGACCCGCGGCGGACCTGGAAACGCTTGCTGAGGAACTCGTATTCGCCGCGATCCGTCGCAACCTCGCCGTCGAGCACAATCGACTGACGGCGTCGGTCCATGCGAATGGCCAGTGGACGGTCGGGCGGCGTGTAGATCTCGACATTGGCCGCGTTCGTGCGCACCCAAGTGTCGCGCGCCACGTCGAGCGTCACGTTCATTCGCAAGTTGGCCATGAGTGGCGACTGCTGGACCAGCTCCGCGTTCGAGTCGTCCGCGCGCGCGGTGTCGACGACCTGAAAGAGCGCGGGATCCCGCGTGCTGATGACCTGCTTGTTGTCGGACTCCGGCACGACGATGACGCCATTCAGCACGCCTATACGACCGGTGATGTTCGTTCGGTTGAACGGCCCCTTCACCTGAAGGCTCGCGTCCGCGCGAACAGTCCCCTGGTCGTTGTCCAGGACGCGGGCGTTGTCGGCATCGAGCGTGAGGTCGAACGACGGCTGGCTGAGCGTCTTGATGCCGATCCCACCTCGCGCGAGGATGCGTCCGCCGGCGCGCGCCGCGATCGAATCGATGATGATGGTATCGGCGAGCATCCGGATGGACGCCGTCACGTTCGTTAGGCGCGTCCCGGTTGCCACCAGTCGCACCGAGCCGTTGAGCAGCGCCAGCGCGCCCGCCGTACTCGGGTGCCGCGTCGTCCCGCGCACGCGAACGACGCCGAAGGCACGTCCGTGCACATCGTCGACGGCATCGGTGAACCGCGATACGAGGTCGAGTGGCAGGCCCTCCGACGTGAGGTCGACCGTGATCGGTGCATCGGGCAGGAGGTCACCCGCTCCCGACCCCAGGTTCATCGGAATTCGACCATCCACCACGGCGACGCGTCGCCCGCTGTCCGCCGCCTCGACGTGCGCGATGAGGGCGGGTGATGCGTACGTCACCGTGGCGCGCACGTCGGGGACTCTGGTTCCGCCGTACATCGCCTCGGCAATGCCTAACGCCGCGCGGATCCGTGGTGCCCGCGTGGTACCCTCGATGCGCGCGGTTGTGCTGATGAGGCCGCGGAAGTCCAGGTCCGTCTGGGTCAGCGCCGCGAGATCGGCCGCCTGGAAGTTCTCGATCTTGATGTCCAGTCCACCCGCGCCTTCCGGCGGGACGTTCCCGTTGACGAAGACACGTCCGTTCTTCCCGTTCGTCAGCTCGACCTTGTCGACGAAGATGCCACCCGATCCCCAGCGAATCGCCGACGGATGCGAGGCAACCCAGCGCGTACTGTCGAAGCGCAAGGCGAGATCGCGCAGGTGGACCTCGTTGTGATCCTTGTGCAGGACGAAGTCTCCACCCGTGCTGTATTCCTCGCCCGATCGCTGGAAGATTCCGAGGGCGAGGTTGCCTGCCGATTCGTGATACGACGAGCGGATCTCGACGCTGTCGAGCGCAAACCCGCCGGCGCGTGCGGAGTCGAGCGATGCACCCACGGCGATCGACGACTTGGGCGTCATCGCGCCGAGCCACGCATACTCGAATCGACCTCGACGCAACGTGTTGCCGCGGAACACGACATCCTGAAGACCCGCGCGCCCTCGAACATCGAAGCCTTTGAGGCCACCGCGAATGACGCCAGCCGCCCGAGCGCTTCCGGCCGTCGAATCACGGCGGATGGGCGCGGGCGGCGCCGGGATCGGCCCCAGCCGCGGGGCATTCGCCCCGGTCGCAAGGCGTTCAATCTCCGTTGCACGTGCGACGGCCGCGGAGTCGGCGCGTGCCTGCGCTACGGTGCGTGCGTATCCGCGCGGCCGCGGTGCCACGGCGCTCGTATCTGCCGCCGGGAAAAATCGATTGAGCGCGCCGAGCGAGTCCACGAACGCGGTGTATCGGAGTTCGCCGCTCTGCCCGGGTGCGAGGCCGAACGTTCCACCTATGCCAAACACCGTGTGCGGTCCGCTGACGGTCGCGGTGTCGACATGCAACATGCCGCTCGCGGCCGAAACGCGGACGAGTGCCGAGTCGATCGCGACCGTGTCGATGGTGGATGTGGCGAGGTTCGCGCCGAACGCCGCCTGCATCGTTGCCGGGTCGACACCGCGCCCGCGCGCGAACGCCGTTGCGGTGAGCGATGTCGCCGGCGCCTTCGCCACGACACTCTTCGCGTTGAACACGCGCATCTGGGCGTTGAGATCGTAGCCCTTGTCTTTGCTCGCGAGATCGACCGTGCCGTGCGCATCGAGAGCGCCGCCACCAGCGAGCGCGAGCCGCGCATCGATCGTGAGGTTACGAAGATCGCCCGTGGCCCGCACCGGACCCGCAGCAGCGCCCTGCAGTCCGGCAGCCGGCGCGAACTTCCCGACCTCGACCAGCGACAACGGGAGCAGTCGTGCGTCCACATCCATCCATGGCGTGGCGCCTAACCGGAGCGTGGCGTTACCAGCGATACGCGAGCGTAGCCCGGCGTCCGTGTGCGTGAGATCGGTGCGCACGACGAGCTGACGGTCAGTCTCGCCATTGAGGCGCGCCGATCCGCGGACGGACCCCGCGATCGGTAGCGTCGACATGAACGTCCGCGCCATCCCGACCTGCACGGGATCGAGTGTCACGTCCAGATCGCGGAACCTCACGCCACGTCCCGTCGTGCCCACCGAACCCTTCGCAACCACTCGGCTCCGGCCATAGCGCGCGTCGTCGAACGCCACATCGCCATCGACGTGCATGAGACCCGGTGGGCCATCGAGCTTCGCGGCGCCGCTCAATGTTCCATGCCGGGGAATCTCGAACCCCGGGACCATCTGCTCGATCAAGTGCGTGTCCACCGATGAGAACCGAATATCGGTGTCGTGGAACCAAAGACTGTCCCCGACCATCGAGACGGCGAAGTCGCCGCCCGCCCGCGCCGAGTCGATGCGGATGTCGGCTTTCTGCGCGATGTATGTCGTCGTATCGCCTCGCCAGCGAAGCCGGAAGTCCAGTGTGCCTTCGCCGCGGGCAGGCATCTGGGGCATGATGAACCGGATGTCCGCGAAAGAAATCGGCTGACCGCGCAGCACGAGATCGAAGTCGTTGTTCTCGAAGTTGTAGCGTCCGTCGCCAGCCGCCTTCGATCCCGGCATCCAGACGTGCGTGCCCTTGAACCAGATCGAGTCGCTCGTGAAGTCCAGCGTACCAATGAAGTTGTTGACGACGGCCGCCGGTGGGTGGAACGGCAGCGCGACGACGGACGCTTTCGCGATCTCCAGGCGGCGAACCTTCGTATCCGGTTGCTTGAGCCGCAGGTATGGGATCGCGGCGTTCATCGAGCGGAACTCGATGACCTTCTGAAAGCCAGTGTCGCGACGCACGACCACCACGCGCTCCTTGCCTGCGACCGCAAGCGCAATCGCTGAATCACGCTGCGCCGCCGTGTACTCCGACTTCGGCTTCCAGGGCGAGCGAATAACGATGTGCCCGTCCAGCATCGTGATATCGCGCAGCACGATCCAGTCGCCGAACGCCATCTTGGTCGTGTCGCGCAGCGTCTGGGGCTTATCGCTTCGGAAGATGGCCTTGTAGTTCCAGATCGAGCTGTCGCCGGGCGGACGATCCATGACCACGAGTGGGCGGACGAGTCTGACGTCCGACAGCTCGAGTCGTTTGCGGACCAGCGCCAACAGCCCGTAATTGAGGCTGACCGTGTCAGCGACGAGGAACGGCGCGCCGGAGGAGTCCTTGATCGACACGTTCGCGATCGTGAACCCCTCGAGCAGGTTTCCGCTCACGCGGCCGAGCCGCACCACGCCGTGCTTGGCCGCGTCCTGAACGGCAGACTGCGCGAACGTGCGGACGCGCTCGCGGCCGTAGTCGGTGTTGGTGAAGACGAGCAGCCCGACGAGCGCTACGGAGACCAGCAGCACTACGACCACGGCGCCGATCGCCAGAATGCGCCGGCCCATATCAGTACGCCTCGCCGATGGAAAGGTGCAACGTTAGGCGCCGCACCATACCGGTGATACCGGACGCCCCCTTGGTCGGGTTGTACTTCCAGTCGTCCTTGAGCTGCACGATGCGGAGCTGTCCGTCCGGTCCCATCACTTGCGTGACGACCGGCAAGGCGTCGGCGCGGCTGGGGTTGAGGCCCACATCGACGCGGATCGGACCAACCGGCGAGATGTACCGGATGCCCACGCCGGGCGTCAGCGCGCCGGCGCCCTTGGCTGCTGTCTGGATGGACCCCTGCCCAAGCACCGCGCCGTCGAGGAACGTTGCGCCGAACAGGTTGCCCCACACGGGGAACCGGAACTCGACGCTGCCTTCGAGGAGTGCGCGCCCGCCTAACGGGCGCGGAACGAAGTCGCGATCCTGCAACGTGTTGCCGGCCGCGTTCGCGCGCGAGAGATCGCAATCGACGACCGCCAGGCCTGTTAGCTCCGGGCAGATGACCGCGAGCTTGCTGGGCGGGACGGTGAGCACACGTGGTCCGAGCTGGTTCTCGCCGACACCGCGTACCGATCGCGCTCCGCCCGCGTACAGCCTGGTCCTTGGATGGAGGATATCGCCGCTGACGTCGATCCCTGTGCTCGTCGCGAGAGTTGTACTCGACAATGCACGCACCCAGCCAACGCGACTGTGCGCCGCCAGCACCGAGCGATTGCCGACCGGGCGGTAGGCCGCAGCGTCGAGATAGACGCTGTTGTACCTGAAGCTCGACCCGGTGTATGCCGACGCATGCTCCAGGCGGACCTGCGACGTATATCCGCGCCGCGGCTCGAGCGGGTCATTCGCGCGGTTCAGGTTCGCGGTGACGACGATCGGCGAGATCCGCTGGCGTTCCTTCAGGGCGGCGATCGTCTGGATGTCACAGACGCCGTAGTTCACGCAGAAGTAGACGTCGCTGGCGGCGACACTGGTGAGCTCGAACCGATACGCGATGCTGACCGGGACGCGGTCCGCCACATCGCGTGTGAACGAGATGTTCGCGCCCTCGCCGCGCTCGACGAAGACTCCCGGCGCCAGTCGTCGATAGGCGAAGATCCCGACCCCGCCAGAGTTCCGCGGCGACCACAACCACGGCTGGGTGAAGTCGAGACTCGCGTTATAGGTCGGGTTGAGGAACTCGTCGGCGTCTCCGACCACGTCCTCGGTCACGTTCTCGAACCGAATCAGCCCACCCAGCGTCGACCCGTTGAGCTGCTTCGCGAACAGGTTGCCTAACGTGGCGACGGCTTCGAGCCGGCGTGCGCCGCCGAAGAAGTTGTTGTGGGTGAAGCGCGCGTCCACCTGGACGAAGTCGAACGTGTTGAACCCGCCACTCACGCGCGAGATACGCGGCGGCGCCTCGGCCACGTTGATTTCGATCGCGCGAATGGTGTCGGCTCTCGTGCTGGCGACGCGCTGCCGGCTGGCCGAGTCGCCACTTTGTACACTCGCGGTATCGCGCAGTGATCGCACGCGGTCGAGGCGTGCGGCGGCACTGTCACGCGCCGCGCGCGTCGTGTCGCGCACCCGCAGGGTCGTTATCGACGCGCGCTGGAACAGCGATGACTCGTACAGCCTGCGCTGACTCGTGGCGATCTCGTTGCGCCGGAACAGGTCACCGGTCTTGAAGCTCAGCGAGTTTCGGATCGTGGGCTCCGACACCTCCTTGTTACCCTCGATGCCGATCGGCCCCACGTGGACGAGCCACCGTGGGTTCACGGTAATCGTCGCGTCTCCCTGATGGGCAGCGGTGTCGACCGCCGTCGCGGTATCGACGCGGGCATCGGCGTATCCGCGGTCCTGCAGCACTGCGCGAAGATGTGAGACGGTGGAATCGAGCTTGATGAGATTGAGCGGCTCACCCTTTTTCAGCTCGACGACGCGGTTGAGCTGCGCGGTCGTCAGGACCGAATCGAGCTGGCGGACGCGAACGTCGCGGACGAGCGTCGGCGCTCCCTCGACGATCTTGAAGGTGACCGCCACTTCATCGTTGCTTCGCTTGGCGACTGTGGTATCGACCGCGGCTTGCCGGAATCCACGGATCCAGTAGAAGACGCGGATCCGGAGCACATCGCGCCTGAGCTCCGTTCGGTCGAGGTAGCGCTTGTCCCAGATGCTGCTCGAGTGGCTGAGAGGACAAAACGCGTACAGCAGAAAGCTTTTGCAGTGCGACGCGGATGTCGCGATGCTCTGCAGGAGCTCGTCACGGTCCACGGACCGAACGCCGCTCAACGTCAATGATCTGACTTCAGGCCGCTCGCTCTGATCGTTTTTCTCCGCGCGCTGTGCTGCAATTGCGCGAGTCGTGCCCAGCAGCGCCGCGATCACCCCGAGGGCGGAAGCGAATGGGCGAATACGCATCGTGCCCGGCGGTAAAGCAAAGGCCGGGCCGAAAGCAGGCGACAGGCGGCTGGCGGCCGGCGACTGGCGATGATGCGGCAACCCTCGGGATGCGCATCTCACTCAGTGAGGCATCCCGAGGGTTGTCGCTTTTACCGCCGCCAGCCGCCTGTCGCCTGCCGCCCGCTTGCCTTACAAGCCGGCTAACAGAGCGTCGTTATTAGGCGTATTCGCGATGCGCTTGATCATCCACTCCATCGCCGCCTGCGGCGGCATCTGCTGGAGTCCGCGACGCAGCGTGTAGACCGCGTCGAGCTGTTCGGGC
>Ga0207674_10004636_pt1 | contig 16504 bp, 15 predicted proteins | sample KBSCornC72_FD_184303 | JGI IMG/M metagenome (GOLD analysis project Ga0207674, IMG submission 184303) | Corn rhizosphere microbial communities from Kellogg Biological Station, Michigan, USA - KBS Corn C7-2 (SPAdes) (version 2) | ecosystem: Host-associated > Plants > Roots > Rhizosphere > Soil ... | reverse complement strand
GAGGTCGATACTCCGTTCGGAAAGCCGTCGGACAAGTTTATCGTTGGCGACCTTGAGGGCGTAAAGGTCGCATTTTTGCCGCGCCACGGACGTGGACACAGGTTAACGCCGACGGAACTTCCTTTTCGGGCAAACATCTATGCGATGAAGCTGCTCGGTATCGAGTATATTTTGTCGGTTTCGGCGGTCGGATCATTACAGGAAAAATACGCTCCGACCGACATGGTTATCCCCGATCAATTTTTTGACCGCACCCGCGCACGCGCTCACGAATCCACTTTTTTCGGCAACGGCATTGTCGCTCATGTCCCGATGGCCCATCCGGTCTGTGATGAACTGGGCGACATTCTCGAAGAATCGTGCAAAACCGTCGGCGTCACTACGCACCGCGGCGGGACGTATCTTTGTATGGAGGGGCCAGCATTTTCCACCAAGGCCGAATCGAACGTTTACCGCCAGTGGGGAATGGACATAATCGGCATGACAAACCTGCAGGAAGCAAAGCTCGCCCGCGAAGCTGAGATCGCCTATGCGACCCTTGCGCTCGTGACCGATTATGACTGCTGGCACGAAGGGCACGATTCGGTGACGGTCGAAATGGTCATCGAATACCTGAATAAAAACGTACGCAATGCTCAGCTGATCCTAAAAGAAGCGGTGAAGCGTGTCGCGGCAAAACAGACTCCGAACCAATACCGGGACGCTATCAAAAACGCCATATTCACTGCCCCAAACCTTTGGCCGGCCGAGACGGCGAAAAATCTTGAGGCGATCATCGGAAAATACAGGCCGGAATAAGATCAGCTGACAGCTATCAGCCGATAGCTAACAGCTAATTTTGCTATTTGGAAACTTTTCCCGCGTTTTCATCATCTTTAAGTAGTTATGAAGAAAAACCTTTTGGCCTTGGCCGCCGCGCTCTTTATTTTCAGCATACCGGCCGTTGCACAGCGTAATATCGAACCCAAACTCGACACCGACCCGGTGCTCGAACAGGACGCCAACCACAATCTCGAAGTGGCCCGGCAGGCGTTCCTGCTTAAGAAAGCCTATAAGGGCGTTCTGATGCGTTTCGAGGAAACGTTTGCCGCGTATCCGAATTATTCCAAAATGGACGAATTTCTCTACATGGCCGGCATGAGCAGCTATTACCTGTCAGAAAACAAAGGCAAGCAAAAGATCGATCTGAAGAACGAAAAAGAAAAAGACAAATATGCTCCGGCGAAGCTGAAAGAAGACGCCGTTGCGTACCTTTCGATGGTCGTCGATAAATATCCCCAGAGTAAGTACAAGGACGACGCCGAAAAAGCGCTAAAGGAAATAAGGACCGGGCAATAGTTTCATATATGCTCGACTATTTTAAGACGCTGTTTGCCTTCGATAAATGGGCGACCTCGCGAAGTCTCGAATTCTTGAGCGCCTATCCAAACCAAAAAGCTCTCACCGCAATTTCACACGTTCTGCTTGCGCAAAAGATATGGCTTTTGCGTCTGCATAACGAAGATTCGTCGTCCGTTCCGACCTACGAGGATCGATCCATTGAATCATGCTCGGCAATGGCGGGTGAAATTCAAAACGGCTATCTCGATTTTCTGAACGGGATTCAAGAAACCGATCTTGGCCGTTTGATCAGCTACAAGAACACCAAAGGCGTCGAGTTTCAAACCTCGATTCGCGACATTTTGATGCACGTCGCGTTTCACAGTGTTTATCATCGCGGACAGGCCGCGTCGTTCGTTCGCGGCGACGGCGGTACGCCGCTCAACACCGATTACATTACCTTCACGCGTCTATGAATCTCAACCAGGTAACGATCTATTCGGAAAAGCCGACCGAGACTGCCGAGTTTTACAAAAAGCTCGGATTAAAACTCATCGTCGATTCCCTACCGCGTTATGCCCGTTTCGAATGCCCGGACGGAGATTCGACATTGTCCATTCATGCGGCTGCAAACGGCGGTGCAGCACAGAACATCGTCTTATATTTCGAATGCACCGATCTTGACGAAACCGTGCGGCAATTAAGTTCTTCAGGCCTCTCGTTCGAAACCGAACCTGTCGATCAGGATTGGCTTTGGCGCGAGGCTTACCTGCGGGACCCCAGTGACAATAAGATCTGCTTGTATTATGCCGGCGAGAACCGAAAAGATCCGCCGTGGCGCGTGAAGTAATTTATGTTGTCGCTGCCCCCATGCTGTTCATAAAACCATTTACTATCGATGCAACGAGCGCTAGAATATTAGATCCGACAGACCTCAGTTTGTTGGTGATAAATTGTTCGGGCTGCCTAAAAGCTGTGTCTTTCCGGCTCGTGACCTGAAACCATTTTTTGGCGGTTGTGCCGCCGCCGGCTTGAACGATCGATCTTTGACAACCTCTGACCACTGGCCACCGACCACTGGTTACTGTTTTTCTTGTGGGACAATGGGACAAGTGGGACAAGAGCTAAACCCTTTGTTTTCAACAACAACCTTGTCCCATTTTGTCCCAGCGTGGGACAAAATGGGACAAAAAATGCAGAAAGACAGCCGCGTACTCTGGCTCTTCCCCGGTTCCGAATTTTGAATACAGCAACCCGACCGCATACAATAATTCTTTTACCTAAAGGAGATTCCCTTAACATTATGTCTTTAACAGTAGTCGGATCCGTTGCCTTTGATGCGCTCGAAACGCCGTTCGGCAAGCAGGACAAAATTCTTGGCGGTGCAGCGACGCACTTTTCTTTATCGGCCAGTTTTTTCACAAAGGTCAATGCGGTCGGCGTGGTCGGCGGCGATTTTGGCGAAGAGGAATGGGACGTTTTTCGCCGTCATGCTATCAACACGGACGACATCGAGGTCGTTCCCGACGGCAAAACGTTTTTCTGGTCGGGCCGTTACGATTACGACATGAACACCGCCCACACGCTCGACACGCAGTTGAATGTTTTCGAGACGTTCGATCCGAAGCTTTCCGAAAACTCGAGAACCGCAAAACTAGTGTTCCTCGCAAACATTCTGCCGATGCTGCAAAAACAGGTCCGCGAACAATGTCCCAATGCCGGTTTCGTAGCCATGGACACGATGAATTTCTGGATCTCGTCGATGAAGGACGCGGTAATTGATACCATCAAGGTCGTCGATTGTGTTATCATCAATGACGCCGAAGCCCGCCAGTTGGCCGATGAGCCAAATATTCATAAAGCTGCACGCAAGTTAATGGATCTTGGCCTTAAGGCGCTGGTCATCAAACGCGGCGAATACGGCGCAACCCTGTTCACAGAAAACGGATATTTTTCGGCACCCGCTTACCCCTTGGAAAGCGTTTTTGACCCGACCGGCGCGGGCGACACGTTCGCGGGCGGCTTTATGGGCTATCTCGCCAGCCAGGATGAGATAAATGATGACACCCTGCGACGGGCATGCGTTTACGGTTCCGTAATGGCGTCGTTCAATGTCGAGAAATTTGGCACCGAGCGGGTCGATACGCTCGATTACCCGGAGATAAACCAGCGTTTTCGGGATTTTAAAAAGATGACGCATTTCGACGACATTTTGTTTGAAAGAGCGACTTCGGCGGTCTAGATCGATTATTCAATTATATCCATCCTTGGGGCTAATATTGGATTTTTGGTTTTGTTTCGTGTGTTTCGTGGCTAGACTTCAGGAGCTTATCCACGAACTGCACGAAACAAAAAACTACCCGCAAAACACCCAATGAGCACTGATATCGAAAAGACAATACCGTCTTTGGCAAGGCCGGCGGCGAAAAGCGTTCCGATAACGCTCGCTGGAGCCGTCGCCTTCTGTCTTGTTGTTGGACTTCTCGCCTCAGTTTACTATCAGGCTTGGGCGGCGGCTGCGGTGCTTTTTATCGGTATTGCCGCGCTTATTGCTCTGGTAATTTTGCAGTTTGGTGAATTGCTCAGATTTGCGATGGGCAAGCGGGCGGATTTTGTGTGGATGCATGTTGCTCCCGAAATTCAACGAGACATATTGGTCTCGGAGGTCGAACAGATCGCAAAGCATATCGGGTTTGATGATGGTGACAATGGTGAACTCCTTTCAACCTACATCGTTGCACATGACCTCGCACTGCGACAGATACAGCAGGAACACAATGCCGCGATGATCCGCCATGCCGCCGTCGGCCGGGTCTCATTCGACGCTCTCGTTCCGGGTGCCGATCGTCTTACATGCGTCGATGTATCGTTCCTCGTCACGCCGGAACTGCAGCAGGACAAGATCGACGCGATGCTGAAAAAGATCGCCCATCTCAGTAAAGTGTTTGAAGCGGACAAGATCGGACTCGAACTGCGGCTGGTCATCATTCTCGTAACTCAACTCGACGCTGATGGCGAATCTGAACTTCGGGCATCGCTTCGGCAAAAACGCTTTGCTTCGACAACGGCCGATATCGATATCCGAATATTTGATTTTGAGGACCTTCAGCGTACGTTCCTTACCGATTAGCGCTGAACGCAATATCCTGCACCGTCGCTTGCTTTTCCCGATTCGCGCTTTTAAACTTTGTAATCCCGGAACCTTATGCTTGAAAACAAAGTAGGAATGATATTTGGCGTTGCCAACAAGCGTTCGATCGCGTGGGCCTGCGCGACCGCCTGTGCGGAGCACGGAGCGAAAATGGCGTTTACGTATCAGGGTGAGCGGCTGAAAGAAAATGTCGAAAAGCTTGCCGGCGAACTTGAGGATTCGCTGATCGTGCCGTGCGATGTAACAAACCAGGCGGAAGTTGATGCAGCGTTCAAGGCAGTCGAAAAAAAATACGGCCGGCTCGATTTTTTGGTTCATTCCATCGCATTTGCCCCACGCGAAGCTCTCGAGGGCGAATTTATCACAACCACCCGAGAAGCTTTTTTAACGGCACTTGAGATCAGCGCGTTTTCGCTGACGCAGGTTTCGCTTGCCGCCGCACCGTTGATGAAGGACGGCGGCAGCATCGTCACAATGAGCTATTACGGAGCGGAAAAGGTCGTGATGAACTACAACGTTATGGGCGTTGCAAAGGCCGCTCTCGAATCGTCGACGCGATATCTTGCGGCTGATCTCGGCAAAAACAACATTCGTGTAAACGCGATAAGCGCCGGGCCGATCAATACGCTTTCCGCTCGCGGCGTCAAGAATATGGGAACGCTGCTCAACTATGTCGGCGAAAAATCGCCGTTAAAGCGTAACGTGACCGCAGCCGAAGTCGGCAACACGGCGCTGTTCCTCGTAAGCGACCTTTCGTCGGGAATCACCGGCGAAACGATCTACGTCGATTGCGGATATAACATTATGGGAATCTAGCGATTTCGGATTTCGGATTATGGATTGCGGATTTTTTCCCCAATCCCAAATCTCAAATCCCAAATCCCAAATCGAAATGGCTGAAACAGACGCAAACAAACCGAAGAAAAAAAGGGACAAGATCAAACCGGCCGAGCCGAAAACCGTAGCCGAAGCTAAGAAGCGCGAAACTCAACCAGGTTATTGGCAGCTTACCGATGACGAAGTTCTGCTTCGTTCGCCCGAACCCGAAGATGAGTACAAAACGTCCGACTCGTGGCGGGTTTTTCGCATTTTGGGCGAGTTTGTCGGAGGTTTTGACGACCTCGCGACAATTACTCGCGGCGTAACGATCTTCGGCTCAGCCCGCACACACGAAGGCACTGAGATGTACGAAGCAGCCCGCGAAACAGCCAGGCTTCTGGCGGATGCCGGCTTCGAAATAATAACCGGCGGTGGCCCGGGAATAATGGAGGCCGCAAACCGCGGTGCGTTCGAGGCCGGAAAGGTCTCGGTCGGCTGCAACATCGAACTCCCGTTTGAACAAATTCCCAACCCGTATCAGACCAAATCTCTTTCATTCAAATACTTCTTCGTGCGCAAGACGATGTTTATCAAGTACAGCAATGCGTATTTGATCTTTCCGGGCGGATTCGGGACGATGGACGAGCTTTTCGAGGCTTTAACACTGATCCAAACCCGAAAGATCAGGAATTTCCCGGTAGTTCTATTCGGTTCGCAATATTGGCGCGGCCTGCTCGCATGGCTGACCTCGACAATGCTGAACGAAAAAAACATCAACCCCGAAGATCTCGGCTTAATCCACCTCACCGATTCGCCGCATGACGCCGTCGAATTTATAATCAAGATCTGCACGACTGAAAAAGGTCTTGGCCTTCCAAAAAGTCCGTAGTGGCGACGACGGCAGGTGGTGTTGATGGCGACGTTGTGGTATAAACTTTCCGTTGTCCGTAATTCCCTAAAACCGAATAAAACGTATGCTTTTCCTTACCCGCTCGGCAGCCGTTTACGGCATCGACGCTCTCATAGTGGATATCGAAGTTAACCTTGTCCCTTCGTCAAACGAAAGCGGCGAAAAACCGCCGGTGATCATCGTCGGACTTCCCGATGCGGCGGTCCGCGAGTCGCGCGAACGCATTCGCGCCGCTATCACAAACAGCGGATTTTTCTTTCCGATTCACAAAACAACGATAAACCTTGCCCCCGCAGATGTTCGTAAAGAAGGGGCAAGCTTCGACCTTCCGGTCGCTATGGGCATTCTCGGCGCCGCAGGTGATCTTGGAAACACCGAGAGTCTGCAGGACACGTTAAGCGTGGGCGAGCTGTCGCTTGACGGGCGAATTCGTCCGGTTCGCGGTGCGTTGTCGATCGCGCTTGCGGCACGCGATGTTGGCGTAAAAAACCTGCTGCTGCCTGATGAAAATGCTAAAGAGGCAGCCGTCGTTCAGGACATAAACGTTTATCCGGTCCGGGACCTTCGCGAGGCTTCGCAGCTTGTTCAGGACCTGTACAAGGGCCAGTTTACGCGGATCTCACCGTTGAAGCTCGATCTGGCGGAGTTCAAATCGAACGGGCATCATTATCGAGTCGATTTTGCCGAAGTCCGGGGTCAGCAGACGGCAAAACGAGCTCTCGAAGTTGCCAGCGCCGGCGGCCACAATATTTTGTTCATTGGACCTCCGGGGTCGGGCAAGACGATGCTCGCGAAACGCCTTCCGACGGTTCTGCCGCCGCTCGAATTCGACGAGGCGCTTGAGATAACCAAGATCCATTCGGTCGCAGGCCTTACCGGAAAATCAGGGCTGGTTAACGAACGCCCCTTCAAATCACCGCACCATACTGTCTCGCAGGCCGGATTGATCGGGGGCGGTTCGATTCCAAAGCCGGGCGAAGTCTCGCTCGCACATCTCGGCGTTCTGTTTCTGGACGAACTTCCCGAATTTGACCGCAGCGTTCTCGAAGTGCTCCGCCAGCCGATGGAGGATAAACAGGTAACCATCTCACGAGCGGCAACATCGCTCACGTTTCCCTCAAATTTTACGCTGGTCGCCTCGATGAATCCGTGCCCATGCGGGTATTTCGGCTCGGCCCGCGAATGCAAATGTTCCGCTCCGCTCATTCAGCGCTATGTCAGCAAGATCTCCGGGCCGCTGCTTGACCGTATCGACATTCACATCGACGTTCCGGCGGTCAAGTTTAACGAGCTTCGCGGCCGCGGCGTCGAACAGGGCGAATCATCAGCGAACATCCGCGAGCGCGTAATAAAGGCCCGTGATATACAATTGAAACGGTTCAACGGCGACGGTGTTTTTTCAAATTCGGCAATGTCCGCCTCGCAGATCCGTAAATATTGCGCTCTCGACGCCGATAGCGAAACGCTGCTCGAAAAGGCGATGCAGCGCCAGGGACTTTCGGCCCGCGCGCACGACCGTATTTTGAAGGTTTCGCGGACGATAGCCGACCTCGCCGGCAGTGAAAATATTCGACCCGAACACATCAGTGAGGCGATAAATTACAGGTCACTCGATCGTAATTACTGGACCTGATGTTACCGTTATGCTCAACCGTATTCTAATTCTATCTGCTTCGGTTGGAAACGGTCATACGACTGCTGCAGAATCGCTGAAAAAGGCGGTCGAGATCAACGGTCTGGCTCGCGAGATCAGACACGAAGATGTCCTGAAGTTTACCAACCCGCTGTTTCGCCGTCTCTACGGAAAAGCCTACATCGATCTCGTAAACAACATGCCCGAGGTTCTAGGCTGGATGTACGACCAGTTGGACGAGCCCTGGAAAAACGAGAAGCGGCGTTTGTTCTTCGATAAACTCAACACGCAGCCGTTCGTCAAGATGGTGCGCGAATACAAACCCGATTGCATTGTCTGCACGCATTTTCTGCCGTCCGAAATCGTTTCCGACCTTAAGGCAAAGCAAAAGCTGGATTGTCCGCAGGCTGTCGTAGTGACGGACTTTGACATGCACGCTCTCTGGCTCTGCCGCAATTACGAACATTATTTCGTGGCTCTCGATGAAACCCGCGCTTATCTCGAAACTCTCGGCTTTCCATCCGAAAAGATCACCGTTAGCGGTATCCCGATCGATCCCGTTTTTTCTGAGCCAAAACCAAAGCTTGCGATGCGGGAAAAATACGCGCTTGAGCCGGAAATTCCGACCATCATCTTATCGTTAGGCGGGTTTGGCGTCGGGCGCATCGACGCGTTGCTTGACGCATTGCGCACGATTCGACGGCCGGTTCAGATCCTTGCAATGTGCGGGCGAAACGAGGAGTTGAGGAAACGGCTTGAATCCACTGCCAAGACGGACAGTGGTGTGCGTATCATCCCCGTGGGATATACAAAAGCGATGGATGAGTATATGAGCGCGTCCGACCTGATCGTCGGTAAGCCCGGTGGACTGACAACTTGCGAGGCGCTCGCGAAAGGCTTGGTTTTCGTGATCGTTAACCCGATTCCCGGCCAGGAGGAACGCAATTCTGATCATCTGCTGGAAAACGGAGCGGCGATACGCGCGAACAATCCGGCAACTCTTGGCTATAAGATCGAGCAGCTTTTAAGCGACCCGGAAAGGTTAAATGTAATGCGCCGCAATGCATTGAATTTTGCGCGGCCGCGTGCGGCATTCGATATTGCGGAAAAGCTGGCAGGCATAATACGAGTTTAGAAAGCCCTCAACCATGAGATCACAAAATAGATTTCTTCTTTTGTCCTTGTTCTATTCGCCCTCCTGAGTAGTTGTTGGACTTAAATCTCTGATTTTGCGAAAATTATAAAACACATTAATTTCAATAACTTTGACGTTTTTCATTAGGCTCTATTGATGACAGCCACCAACCTGATCGGTTTTGAGAATATTCCGCAAACGGTCCCTCATTTTTGTTTGGAATCGTTTCGACGCAACGATAAACCCGACGCGCTTGCTTATAAGATCGGCGATGGCTGGGTGCGCATCGCCGGCACCGAAGCCATCCGGCGAATCAGGCACATCGCGCTGGGACTCGCAGGCCTCGGCGTCAAGGCGGGAGACCGAGTGGCCATCATTTCCGAAAACCGTCCCGAATGGTCACTGACCGATCTGGCGATTCTCTCGCTTCGCGCTGTCAACGTTCCGATTTACACCACGCAGGCCGTTGAACAGATCCGGTTTATCCTGGAAAACTCCGGCGCGAAGATGTTATGCATTTCCGGCAAAAAGATACTGAAACATGCAGAAGAAGCGATCAGAAGCGTCGAATGTCTCGAAAAACTGATCTTTTTCGACACAGACGCCGTTCCCGAAAACGATAAACGGGCGATAAGTGTCGCCGAAGTCGAGAAAAACGGTGAGCAAGCAGAAAAGAATGAACCACAGGCCTTCGACGAATATTTGAACAAGATCGAACCGAACGACCTCGCTACGATCATATACACTTCAGGAACCACGGGCGAACCCAAAGGCGTCATGCTCACGCACGAAAATTTTGTGTCGAACGTGACAGCGATCTCAAAAGGCTTGCCTATAAGATCCAACGACCGCTCGCTCGCAGTTTTGCCGCTATCGCATATTTTCGAGCGGACCGTTTTTTACGTGCTTTGCGCGAACGGCGTTTCGATAAATTACTGCGCGGCGTTCGACCAACTTGCGTCCCATCTGCAGGAAGTAAAACCGACGATAATGACCGCCGTGCCGCGGCTGTTCGAACAGGTTTATCACAAGATAGTTAAGAAAGGAAGATCGGCCGGCGGGTGGAAAACAAAGCTTTTTGAATGGGCGCTCGGTGTCGGCCAGGAATACTGGACCGCAAAGGACACCCACGAGAAAGTTTCAGCTTCGCTCGCCGCAAAACATTCGCTCGCGAACCGACTCGTCTTTTCAAAATGGCGAGACGGCGTCGGCGGCAGTCTCAGATTTTTTGTGTCCGGCGGCGCCCCGCTCTCGAAAAAATTGTCATACGCGTTTTGGGCCGCCGGCATCCCGATCCTGCAAGGCTACGGCATGACCGAGGCATGTATAGTTTGTGCCAACAGGCCCGAAGACAACAAGGTTGGATCGATCGGCCGTCCGTTCGACGGCATTGAAATGAAGATCGCCGAAAAAGACGGCGAGATCCTTATCCGCGGTAAGAATGTGATGCAGGGTTACTATCGCAACGCGGAAGAGACGGCCAAAGTTCTCGATGCCGAAGGCTACTACCACACCGGCGACGTCGGCTACGAAGACCCCGACGGACATTTTTACGTTACCGATCGTCTCAAGGACCTTTTCAAACTTTCGAACGGCAAATACGTTGCGCCGCTTCAGGTCGAAAGCCTTCTGAAACAAAGCCCGATCATCTCACAGCCCGTTGTGGTCGGTTCGGGCCGAAAACAGGTCGGAGCGTTGATCGTTCCCGACTGGGACGCTCTAAAAGAGGCGCTGAAAGAGGACGGGATCAAGGTTGACGGCTCACGCGAAGAGCTTTGCGAGAACACGTACGTGATCAAACGCGTCCAGCGTGACGCCGTCGAGCTGACCCGCGAACTGAACGATTACGAACGCGTAAAACGCGTGTATCTGTTACCGCGTGAATTTTCGATCGATAAAGGCGAAATGACGCCGACGCTAAAAATAAAACGCAGCGTCATTGATGAAAAATACGAGGAAGCGATCGATGAGATCTGCGGCAGTTAAAGGTTAACTGAGAATAACATCGTCCATTAGCAGCAGATCGTCGCGGTCTTTTTTAAGCAGAGCAGAGGCAAGCTCGTACAGCGGTTCGGGTATTGCGGCCGGTTCGGTGATCTCGGCCTGTTGCGGATAATGCGCGTAAAATTCGGCTTCGGCGGTGCAAAATTCGCACGTTCGCAGGTGCAGCCTTATCTCGCGGCCTTCGTCCTTCGATAACTCGCCGTTTTGGAACGCATACAACTCCTGTGACGGAGGGCATGCCTCGTCCTTGCAGAATCCCGCCTTTCTCGTTTGACCCATATTGGTTCCTTTCTCCGAACCCGATTCCTTTTCAAAACCGGCAGTAGCGCACCTTTCCATAATAGATATATCAAAAATAAAGCTTTAATACCCGAGGACTTCCAAAACTCGATTATTTCAGCCTTATTCGCCGCAACCTATTCACACTGAATCACATAATGTGCAAACGTACCGCAACAATGCAAAAACTTGTTGCTCAAAATGGGATTAATTGATATTATCTAAATTGTCGAAGCGCGGGACGGAAATTCCCCGCAGCAAGCTTACCAAATTATCCCCGTTGCTCGGCGGCTAATTTATCCAGATTTTCTCGGCCTAAACATCCTTCGTCAACAAATTCGATCATCGATTGCCGCCGCATTCACAGCGCGCGGCCAGGCAAAGGACTGATTTCTGTTTCCACGGCCAAATTCAAATTATCGAACCCGGGAATACCACAGGCACAGATCGCGTATGAATGCACTAAATCAACAGGAACGCCAGTTCCGGCCCAACCATGCCCGGCAAATAAAGGTCGGTAAATGGAACGAGAGCCTCAAGGTTTCCGACGTGAATCAGATATGGATCGAACTGCACAGGATAGTGTCGTCGCATCCATTGGTCAGAGCGTCGAAACAGGCCGGTTTTCTTGTCGAGGAAGGCAGATATAATGCGTACGCCGATCTTACGCAGGAATTGTTCGTCGCGCTGCTTAGCAAAGAGCGATTTCAGCACTACCTCGACACGGAAATGACCGATCCGGAGATCGAGGCCGAGATCAGCCAGATCGAGCTGACGAACATGCTCACCTCCGAGCTTAGAAAGCGCTATCCCGAATCGTACCGCCTTGCCCGACGCATTTCGACCCTTATCCAGACAAGCTCAAAGTTCAAACGCTTTGATAATATCGGCAACCCCGAGGCCCATCGCCGTCTTGCCGACAGGCTGTATGGCCTTGCCGATTGGCAGGTGCAAAAAACACGTCGCGACGTTCAGGAAATGCATGAACGCGTAAAGGCAGTCTCATTCCAAAGCCGCGACACGCGAATGGTCGGATGCACGGGCGATGCGCAGATCGTGATCAGCAACGTCGAGCTTGAAAAATTGATCATTCGTGTTTTTAAGGCTATAGATTCGCCTGTTGACGTGCGGTCGCTGCGTTCGTTCGTCATGTCGCGCCTTCCGATCATGGATATTCACCTGGTGCCGGTAGGCGGCCCAAGCGAAGGGGACGATGACGACAAGATGCAGTTCGAATTTCACGACGTGCGCGAAACGCCGGAAGAAGGCCTGCTGCGAAACGAAGCCGAAACTGCGGCGGCAGGTTTTGTCGACGCGTTTTTAGAAGATCTAAGCTCATCGGTTCGCGGAAAGGCAAAGCAATTCGACCGAATGCTAAGCGTTTTGTGGCACTGTTATTTGATCTCCGACGGCGGCACACAGATCGAGGTTGCGGCGATGCTCGGCGTGTCGGACTCGCTTGTGTCGGATTATAGAAAACGCATCGAGGCAACTCTACAGGAGCTTTCGTTTGACGGCGTCAACGAAGCCCGGCAGTTCGAAAAGGCATTAAAAGCAAAAGTGCGGGAAATGATCGCAACGAATGAAAAAGTCGTTGCTTAGAAAATTTCTAACGCTAAGTCGCACGTAATTACATGCTCGCTTGTTTCCGTCTTAGCAATATTTGATTTCTCTTTGCGTCTTGGCGACGTTGCGTCTTTGCGTTAAAATTCCCGCCTTAAACCTACCGCCGCCGCCGGTGGTACCGACAAATCCGCAATCCTAAATCCGACGTCTGATCAAGCCGGTCCGCCAATTGCCGTTCGCTGCTCGTCGCCGTTTTCAACCTTCGCCATCAACTCGGCAAAACGCGGATCGTCACGCAGCGAATCAAGATTTCTGTCACGCAAGAAGTGCGGCTTGTTCTGGTTTCCGAGCTTGACTGCTCGATTCAGCCATTTGAACGCGGCGTCCGTTTCACCCAGCAGAGCGTATGTACTGCCGACCCAGTACGCCATGTCGTGGTCTGCCCGCGAAATATTCAGAGCGTCCTCGGTCAACTGGGCGCGGGCATCGTCACCACGTCCCGCCCCCGCAAGAAATTCGGCATAAAGCGGTTTGATGCCGTCCATTTCGGGATTTTCTTCGAGAACCTTTGAAATGAGATCGATCGCCTCCTGCACCTTGCCCTGATAATAATAAACAGCAGAGCGAAAGATCTTCAGCATCGGGTGATTAGGCTCGGCTTTTACGCCCTTGTCGAGTTCTTCGAGGGCCTTTTCGTATTCCTGCTTATAAATAAAAATGCGCGCACGGTTGTATGCCGCAACGGCTCGCGCGGCAGGATCCAGCCGCATCAATTTTTCAAACGCCCTGAGCGATTCCTCGTACTCGCCGTCCAACCGGTGCATTACGCCTTTAGCGAAATACAGGACGGCGTCGTTCGGGAACTGTTTTCTCAGCAGCTCGATCTCCGACCGTGCTTTTTTCTTTTCGCCGCGCGCCATATAGATCATCACCATCAGTACGCGGGCTTCGACAACGTTCGGGTCGTAAAAGAACGCTTTGCTAAACGCGGCTTCGGCGTAGGTGTAATCTTCGGCCTCACCTAATCCTTTAAAAACGCGGTTTGCGTAAACGGCGCCAAGTCCGCTGTAAGCAAGCGCGAGCTGCGGATCGAGCTCAATAGCGTTCTTAAAATTTTGTATCGCGGCGTTACTGTCATCAACCGACAGCGTGCGGAAAATGAACCTGCCGAAATTGTCGCGGCCGCGCAGGTACTCTTCCCAGGCCTGTGCGTTGTCGGTCGCGCGGCGTTCCAGCTTTTCCTGTTCGTGCGCGGAAAGCTCAAGCCGCAACCCGTCCAGGATCCTGTGAGCTATGCTGTCCTGCAGCGTAAGAATATCGCCGCCCTCGGCATCGATCCGGTCGCTCCACAATATCTCGCCGGAGATGACATCGAGGAGCTGCGCCGTAACGCGAAGCTTCTCGCCGGCCTTCAGAAAACCCGCTGACAACACGGCATTGACGCGCAGTTCGCGGCCAGCCTCGCGGGGGTCTATTTCCCTTCCCTGATATTTTGCGATCACCGAACTCGGTCTGACGATAAGCGACTTGATCTGGGCAAGCTCGGTAATAACTGCATCCGCAAGAGCAAATTCATAAAAGCTCGCGCCCGCGTCGTTGGCAAGATTTTTGAATGGGAGGATCGCAATGCTTTTTTTCTCGGCTCCGGTGGATGTCTGCGTCATTTCCGGCGCGAACGACGGCGAGCTTGACGCCGACGGAGAACGGCCTATCGACGATTCGGAACCCGTCCTGCCCTTTATCCAGTTCCACGCGCGTTTGACCGTGCTCCCTTCGGCGTGACTTGGAGCATAAGTGTCGGTAGGCATTATCGGAGCGCCGGCGATCTGATGAAGAACGGCGCGAAGATCGTCCCGCATTACTGAAATTTTTTGATAGCGGTCCTTTGGATTTTTTGCAAGAGCCCGATCGACTATTGCCTGAAGCTGCGCCGGAACCGCTTCTTTTCGCATTTCCGCAAGTGGTTTAGGCTTACCGTAGAGCACTTGATGACGAACGTCGATCACCGTCTTTCCCTGAAACGCCCAAATACCGGTCAGCATTTCATACAACAACACGCCGGTCGAGAAAATATCCGAACGATGGTCGGCTCGTTCCCCGCGTGCTTGTTCCGGGGCTGCGTACGTTGCGGTACCGTATGGAATACCTAGTTCCGTTATCTCAGTTTTTTCTAATCCCTCGGTCGCCGCAGCCTGTTCGTCTTCGAGAAGCTTCGCGAGGCCAAAGTCGAGTATCTTGACCTGTCCTTCATCGGTCACCATTATGTTTCCGGCTTTGATGTCGCGGTGGATAATGTTTCGCGAATGAGCGAACGCCAACGCGTCGCACACCTGTATCGCGATCGACAGAGCGCTCTTTAGCTCAAGCGGGCGGCCGCTGACGAGCTGGCGCACGTTCTTGCCTTTCACGTATTGCATAGCGATGTAATAAATACCGTTCGCTTCGTGAAAATCGTAAATGGTGCAGATGTTCGGGTGGTCGAGTTGGGAACAGAGTTGGGCTTCGCGTTCGAATCGTTTGAAATTTGCGGTTTTTGCAGTGAGTTCCGGAGGGAGAACTTTTATTACTACCGTTCGGTTGAGTTTGGTATCAAGGGCCTTGTAAACAGTTCCTTGTCCGCCCGAGCCGATTTTTTCCTGTATCTTGTATTGGTTTATCTGAGAACCAATCATAACGATTGCGGAATGTCGATCGCAGATTGCAGATCTTCAATGATCGCAACGCACTTCATTCCAAATAAAACATCCACTAACAAATCTGATATTATAATCTAAACTGACAAATCCGCAATTCGCATTCCGAAATTTAAAGACCGGCAAACTGCCGGTCAATCAACAGTGATCGTTCAGCCGCGCGGCGGGTTTCCCCAACCCGAGCCGACATACACTCCATTCTCTACGATGCACGGAACGGTAGTATCGCCGTCCGAAAACTCAAGCATCTTTTTTTGCCTTTCTTTGTCGTTCTGCGCATCGTACTCAACGAACTCAATTCCGTTCTCGATATAATATTCGCGGGCCCGACGGCAGTAAGGGCAGTCTGGCTTTCCGTATATTTCGATAAACATTCTTCTTATATTCTCCTTTCTGTAATATAGTCTAACGAAGTAGACGGTTTTTTTCGAGTTCAGAGTTTAGAGTTCCTGGTTCGGGGTTTTTGTTCCGCTTTGGATTTCAAGACTTCTGACTCTGAACGTTGAACTATGCACGACCCTGACATGTTCGAACCTTATGACCGGCTGATCGAGATCGAGATACTCGGCAAGACGCGCAGCGTTCCCGAAAACAATTCGATACTCCGCTGCCTGCAATTTCTCGACCTCGAAGCGATCTCGTACGGCGATTTCTGCTGGAATGGCGAATGCCTGAACTGCCAGGTCTGGCTAAAAAATGGGGAAAAGGAAAAAGCAGTGATAGCGTGTCGCACAAACGTCTTTCCGGGGATGGACATCGTCAGAATGAGCGATCAGATCCCGGAACCGGATCAGGGATGAAAATTCCGCCCTCGAACTCAGATCCCAACGTAACCAATCTGATAAACTCTCGAACTTCGCCACTTGAAACGAAACACCGATCTGTTCACGTCAAAAAAGAACATTCGCTGTTCAACGATCAATATTTGGGAACGCTCGGGTCGACCTCGTTAGACCACGCTGTTATGCCGCCGCGAAGGTTTTTTAGTTTCCCC
>Ga0207674_10004635_pt1 | contig 16505 bp, 10 predicted proteins | sample KBSCornC72_FD_184303 | JGI IMG/M metagenome (GOLD analysis project Ga0207674, IMG submission 184303) | Corn rhizosphere microbial communities from Kellogg Biological Station, Michigan, USA - KBS Corn C7-2 (SPAdes) (version 2) | ecosystem: Host-associated > Plants > Roots > Rhizosphere > Soil ... | reverse complement strand
TGGACGACCGACACGGGCACGACCACCACGCCCGTCGAATTCCACCGCATGTTGAAAGGCTGGAACGACACCGACACCTGGGCGACCTTCGGCGGGCGCGGTGTTGCGGCGGACGACGTCGAGGCGGCGGCGGCGGTCGATTTCACCTACGCCCCGCCCAACGTATCGCACCCCTTCGCCTTCGACGTCAGTGACACCGTTCAGCGGTGGCTCGACGGCGCGCCCAACTACGGCTGGGCCATACTGCCGACCGGCGCCGACGACTACAACATCGTGTCGTCCGAAGGCCTGGACGTACAGCGGCCGTCACTCGAAGTCAGCTACGCCCTCTACCCGCGCTTCGTCGCCCAGGGCGGCGCCGGCTCGTGGGGGGCGGCGGCCAGTTGGGCGCACGGAACGCCCGACGCCCCCGCCGCCGTCGCACGGCTCCTGAACATCGGCGCGGCGACGACGATCACGCTCGACGGCAACCGCACGCTCGGCACGCTCCAACTCGACAGCGCCTATCCCTACACGATCAAGCCCGGCTCGGCCGCCGACGCGACGCTCACCTTCGCCAACCGCGGCAACGTCGCCACCATCCAGGCCAAGCGTGGCCAGCACACGCTGGCGGTTCCCGTCGTCTTCGCCGATCCCGGGGCGTTCGACGTCGCGGCCGGCGCGCAACTGACGGCGACCAGGGGCGTCACGCTCGCCGCGGGAAAGACGCTGACCAAGGTTGGCGACGGCGCGGCGCAAATCGTAGGCGGACTGACCGTGGGCGCGGCGGGCGTCGTCGACGTTCGCGCCGGCCAACTCGGCGTCGACCGCATCAACGGCCAGGGCTCGGTCGCCATCCATCAGGGCGCGACGCTCAGACTGACCGGCAACGCGCAGGCGAGCCTGGTCTCCGGCCTCTCCTTCGACGGCGCTTCGGGCGCGTGGGGCGGCCGGCTCGACCTCGGACACGCAGGGTTGGTCATTGAATACGGCGCGACTTCCCCGTTCGCCCAAGTCGCGGACCAACTCCTGTTCGCGCGGGCCGGCGGCTGGGTCGGCGCGGGGATCGGTTCGTCCGCCGCGGCGATCGACCCCGGGGGCGTCCTCGGACTGGCCGAGGCGTCGAGCGTGCTGGCATTGTCCGGCGGTCAGGACACCGCGCCGTTCATGGGACAGACCGTCCACGCGAACTCGCTCCTCGTCCGCTATACCAAACCCGGCGACGCGACCCTCGACGGCACGGTGGATTTCAACGACCTCGTGAAGCTCGCGCAAAACTACAACGCCCCCGTTGGCAGCGGCGCCTGGTCGCGCGGCGACTTCAACTACGACGGCGTCGTGGATTTCAACGATCTCGTCCAACTCGCCCAGAACTACAACACCGCGCTCGCGCCCCCCGCCCCCGGCGCATCTCCCGCCGACTTCGCGACCGACTTGAGCGCCGCATTCGCCCAGGTCGCCATGCCCGAACCGACGTCCGTCGCCTTCCTCCTCGCCCTCACGGCCCCGACGCTCGTTGCCCGCCGCCGCCGCCGCCGCCGCCGAACGTGACGTCTCCCCAACTACTCAAGCGGGCCCCGGCGTTGCCAAGACGGATTCCCTTGGCTCCCCTGACCCATGGGCAATACGAACGCCGTCCACATCGCTCACGCGGAACCAGATGGCGTAGAGCGCCGGCAGGAACGCGAGCGTCAACACCGTGCCAACCGCCGTGCCGCCGATCAGTACATAAGCCATCGATCCCCAGAACACCGAGTGCGTGAGCGGAATGAATGCCAGCACCGCGGCCAGTGCAGTCAGGATGACCGGTCGCGACCGTTGGACGGTGGCTTCGATAATCGCGTGATAGGGATCCAGGCCGTCCGCTTGATTGGTGTGAATCTGACCGATCAATATGAGCGTGTTCCGCATCAAGATACCCGACAGTCCGATCAGACCCAGAATGGCATTGAATCCAAAGGGCTGGTGAAAGATCAGCAGTGTCGGCACCGCGCCGATCAGTCCGAGCGGGCCGGTCAGCATCACCATCCACATGGCCGAGAACGAGCGCACCTGAACGATGATAACGGCCAGCATGAGCAGGAGCATGACGGGGAAAAGCGGGGCCAGCGCCGAGTTGGCCTTCTCCGCTTCCTCGATCGAGCCCGCCATTTCGATGCGATACTCTTCGGGCAGCGATTGTCGAAGAGAAGCGAGTTTGGCCCAGATCGCGTTGGAGACGTCCGGCGGTTGGGTCGTCTCGATATTGTCGCCCCGCACCGTGATGGTGGGGACGCGGTCCCGTCGCTTGATGAGTGGATCTTCCGATCGGATCTCGATCCCCCCGATCTGGCTTAAGGGGATCGGCTTTCCGTTCCGCGTCATGAGGGCGAAGTCTTCCAGCTTGGCCGGATCCAGTCGCTCGGGGCCCGCGCTTCTCGCGACGACGTTCACCGCCCGAATGTCCTCACGAGCCTGCGTGATCGTTTGACCGTTCAGGAGAAACTGCAACTGCTGGGCGGCCTCTTCGGGGGAAAGCCCGATGAGCTGCAATCGCTCTTGATCCAAAACGAAGTGCAACTTGGGTGCGCGTTCTCCCCAATCCGCATTCACCGTGCGCAGGTTCGGATCGTCGCGCATGATCTCTTCGACGCCGCGGGCGATCTCCCGAAGTCTCGCCGGATCGGGACCCGTCACGCGAAAGGCGACGGGAAAGGGCGAGTAGGGTCCGAATACCAACTGCGTCGCGCGAACCCTCGCTTGCGGCGCCAGGCCGTCCGCGGCCGCTTGCCGCAGGCGCCATTTGAGACGATCCCTTGCCTCCGCATTCGGCGTCAAAACCACAATCTTGGCGAAGGACGGATCGGGGAGCTCCGGATTGTAGGAAAAGAAAAACCGTGGGGCGCCCGCCCCGATATAGGACGTCACGATTTTCGATTCGGGTTGCCGCAACAACCAGTGTTCGACCGTCTTCGCCGCCGTGCCGGTCGTCTCGATGCTGGTGCCCGATGGAAGCTGGACCTCGACCAGCAATTCGGGCCGGTCCGAGTTTGGGAAGAACTGCTTCTTCACGACGGCCATCCCCCCGCCCGCCATGAGAAACGCCCCCACGACGACGCCGGCTACCGTATATTTCTTCCCCACGCACCAGGTGACGAGATGGCGAAGCCGCCGATATCCCGCGCCGGAATAGATCCCCGCGTGACCTCCCGTTACCGCGTTGATTTCCGGTAGAAGTTTCACCCCGAGATACGGCGTGAACACCACCGCCACGATCCACGAGGCGATCAAAGAGAATCCCACGATCCAGAAGATGTTTCCGGCATATTCCCCCGCGGTCGAACGCGCAAAGCCCACCGGCAGAAATCCGATTACCGTTACCAGGGTCCCGGCGAGCATGGGCCCTGCCGTGTGGCTCCAGGCATAAGCCGCGGCCCGGACGCGATCCATTCCCTCTTCCATCTTCACCACCATGGACTCGATGGCAATGATGGCATCGTCCACCAAAAGCCCCAGCGAAATGATGAGCGCTCCCAACGTGATCCGATCGAAAACCCGATCCGTCATGAGCATGATCACGAATACCGCGCCCAGGGTCAGTGGGATTGCCGCCACCACCACGATCCCAACCCTCCATCCCAGACTGAGCAGGCTGACCAGCATCACCACGCCGACCGCCATCGCGAACTTGACCATGAACTCGTTGACCGCCGAGCGGATATTGACCGCCTGATCCGTGACCTTTTTCAGGCCGACTCCCAATGGCAGACCGGCGGAGATCTTGTCGCTCTCCGCGCGCAGGGCCTCGCCCAGATCCAGCCCGTTCCAACCCTCGTTCATGACGACGCTCAGCAACAGCGAGGACTCGCCGTTGTGCCGGACGACAAAGGTCGCCGGATCTTCGTAGCCCCTGGTGACCGTTGCGATATCCGACAGCTTGAAACTTTGCTTGCCGGCCACAATCGGGGTATCGCGAATCTTATCGATGTCGGTATACGCCCCGTCCAGTCGGACGAACACTTGTGCGCCGTCCGTATCCACCGACCCCGCGGGCGTCACCGCATTCTGTCGCGAAAGGGCGGAGAAGATGTCCGCCGGCGAGACGCCCAGCGTCGTCAGCCGCGGATAGGAAAACTCGACGAATATCCTCTCCTGCTGTTCCCCCACGATGTCCACCTTCTTGACGCCCGGCACGTGGAGAAACCGCTGCCGGAGGTCTTCGGCGACACGCGTTAACCGGCGGAGCGGAAAACCAGGCGCCTCCACCGAGTAGAGCGCGAATGAAACGTCCGAATACTCGTCGTTAACGAAAGGGCCCAGCGCGCCCTGCGGCAATTTGCGCGCCTCATCCCCTAGTTTCTTTCGCGCCTGGTAAAACTGGTCGGCGACTTCACTGGGGGGCGTTTTGTCAACCAGTTGCAGCGTCATCAACGCCAGCCCCGGTCGCGTGATGGTTTCCACCCGGTCATACCAGCGCAACTCCTGGAGTCGTTTCTCCAGCGGCTCGGCCACGAGATCCTGCATCTCCCGGGCGCTCGCCCCGGGCCACACCGCGGTCACCGTGAGCACCTTGATCGTAAAGGACGGATCTTCCGCCCGGCCCAGATGAAAATAGGCGTAGATACCCGCACATGCCGCGGCAAAGATGAAGAACAGCGTGATGGCGCGTTCCCGCACCGCCAGGGCGGAGAGATTAAAACTTCGCATCGGCCACCGTCTCCTCCTCGTTTGTCGGGTTGACGACTTGTCCCTCGTGCAGGAGATGCGCGCCCAGCGCCACCACCTTTTCACCGACGTCGACTCCGCGGGACACGACGAATTCCACCTGACCGATCGAGGCGATTTGGACGAAGCGGAACGTCACGTTCGACTTGTCGTCCACAATCCAGACGCCCGGCCCCCCGCCACGATCACAGACGGCCCCGACGGGCACCAGCACGGACCGCCTACCCGAGGTTTGATTGCCGGCCAAGGTGATCGTGACGGTCGAGCCGAGCGGCGCCGACGCGGCCTCACCTTCGAGCACGTAGCGCGCCTCAAACGTGCGGCTCGCCGGGTCCGCCGCATCGGAGAGCTGGCGCAGCCTTCCCTGAAACCGCTCGTCCTGCCCGTAAAGTCGGGCCGAGGCGATCGATCCTGATGCAGGCCGCACGCCCTCGGGCAGGTTGATCAATGCTTCTCGAGGCCCGTCGTGCGCCAACTGGATCACGGTTTGCCCCGCCGCCACGACTTGGCCCGGTTCGCTCAACGTCCGGACGATCACCCCGTCGGCGTCAGCCAATAACACGGCATACTCGCTGGAGTTATTACTGACGCTTGCCTGGGCCTTCGCCGCTTCCAACTGCGCCTTGGCGACGTCCAACGCCTCCCGGGCGCGATCATATTCCAGGCGCGACGCCACGATTGATTCGACCAGCCCGGCGAGTCTCGTCTCATCCGCCTTGGCCTGTCTGTATCTGGCCCGCGCCGCCTCGACGTTCGCTTGTTGCGCGGCGAATGCCAGATTGAGGTCCACGGAATCAAGTCGCATGAGGATCTGACCTTTCCGGACCCGCTGCCCCACATCGACGCATCGCTCCAGGATTTTTCCCCCGACTCGGAAGCCCAGGTCGCCCCGCACCCGGGCTTCCACGATCCCGGTAAAGGTTCTGCCGTTCGAGCCTGCCGCTCGCGCCCTGAAAACCTCCACCCGCGGGGGCCGCAGGCGCGGATCGTCCACCGCCGGCTTAGAACACCCGCCCGCCATCACGCCCACCATTAGCCATCCTGCAAGCAGTCCGAGGGTAACGGCGCGAATCGGCTGCGGGGTCGGGTGGTGGTCCAGCTTCATGGCCGCTTCTCCTTGTATATGCAACTAAATGGCGAAAAAAAACTTACTCTGTCAGGGCCCCGTCGCTCACTCGCTTCGTGGCTTGATTCAACTGAGCGACGAATCGGTCGCCCAGAACCTTCGTGACCTCTTCTTGGGCCTCGCCCCAGGCGGGAATTGCCCTTTCCAGGAGCTTGCGTCCCCGGGCGGTCAGTCGAAAGGGCTGCGAACGCTTGTCCCGGTCGCTCACCACTTCCAGCCAGCCACGTGCCCGCATGCGATCGACGTTGCGGCTGAGGGTCGAAACGTCCAGATGCAGGTACTGGCAGACCTCCAGCGGACGGGCCGTACCCAACTTGGCGGCGGCGACCAGGATGTTCATCTGGCTTACCTTCAAGTCGAGCGGCCGCAGAGCGTTATCGTAGATGTTCGTAATGACCCGGTTCAGCATGCGCAACCGGACGGCAACGCACTCCCCGGCGATCTTGTCGATCACGGCTTGCATTGTTTCGGGCTCCGGTGCGTCGCTCATCGACTTAATTGTACATACAAATACAAACCCGTCAAGAGCGCGTTTTGGAAGTCATTCCGCACCTGGACTTCCAACCCGGGCGGGCGAATGCCATCCCGCCCGCCTCACCCATTCCCCTCCCCGCGCCGATCCATATAGTGTCAAGCGTCCCGACCGCGCGAAGGAGCGCCCGCCACTATGTCCAAGAAGCACACGATCGTCATGATCCCCGGCGACGGCATCGGCCCGGAGGTCTCCTCCGCCGCCCGCCGCGTCATCGACGCCTCGGGTTTGTCCGTCGACTGGGTCGAGCTCCCCGCCGGCGCCACCGCGCTCGACCAGGGGCACGACAACGTCCTGCCCGAGCGGACGCTGGCCGCCATCAAGGCCCATAAGGTCGCGCTCAAGGGCCCCGTCACCACGCCCGTCGGCAAGGGCTTCAAGAGCGTGAACGTGCAACTGCGGCAGAAGCTCAACCTCTACGCCGCCGTCCGCCCCGTCCGCTCCATGGCCGGCATCAAGACCCGATACGAAGGCGTCGACCTGGTCATCGTCCGCGAGAACACCGAGGGCCTCTACAGCGGCATCGAAAACGAAGTCGTCCCCGGCGTGGTCACGTCGATGAAGGTCGCTTCCGAGGCCGGTTGCATGCGCATCGCCAAATACGCCTTCAAGTACGCCAACCGCCGCCACCGCAAGAAGGTGACGGTTTTCCACAAGGCCAACATCATGAAGCTGACCGACGGGCTGTTCCTCAACTGCGCCCGCCGGATTCAGGAAGAGGACTATCCCAACATCGAGTACGAAGAAGTCATCATCGACGCCGGCTGCATGAAGCTGGTCCAGGATCCGACGCGTCTCGACGTGCTGCTCATGGAAAACCTCTACGGCGACCTGGTCAGCGACCTGTGCGCGGGTCTGGTCGGCGGCCTGGGTGTCACCCCCGGCGCCAACATCGGTGACGACGCCGCCGTGTTCGAAGCCGTCCACGGTTCCGCCCCCGATCTCGCCGGCAAGGGCGTCGCCAACCCGCTCGCCCTCATCATGTCCGGCGTCATGATGCTCAACCACCTGCACGAGGAAACCCTCGCCGAGAAAATCAAGGCGGCGTACAACACCGTGCTCGCCGAAGGTAAAACGCTGACGCGCGACCTCGGCGGTACCGCCAATACCAACGAGTTCACCGACGCGATCATCGCAAAGATGAAATAGACCGGGCGCGAAATCCCGCAATTGTTCGAACAACTTTACGCACGCGTCCCGCGCGCGGAATGAAGCATCACAGAATTCCCGCCGCGCCCCCGCGCGCATGGCATTCATCAATCTCCTGCGAACGTGGAGATTTTTGTTGATTTGACTTGTGCGCGACTTAAAACTGATGGGTGATGTGGACGTGCCTCGGAGGTATGAAGGATGGAAGACGCAGAAAACCGGGACGAGGGGGCGGCGCTCAAGCCCAAGCGCACCGCGAAGAAGGTGAAAAAGGCGGCCTCGTCGCGCAAGCGCAGGCCCAAATCTCGCAAGCTCCCCCCGTATAACGTCGTCCTCCTCGACGACAACGATCACACTTTCGAATACGTCGTCGAAATGCTCGCCAAAGTGTTCGGCTACGCCGAGCAGAAGGGCTGTGAGCTCACGCAGGTCATGGATAATAGCGGTCGCGTGATCGTCCTCACGACGCACAAGGAACTGGCCGAGCTGAAGTGCGAACAGATCACGACGTTCGGCGCGGATCCGCGCCTCGATCGCAGCAAGGGCGCGATGAGCGCCGTCGTCGAACCCGCCGAAGCGTAATTCAAATCCCCAGTGTCAACAGCCAGATGCTCGCCAGCGCGATCGACGTGATCGCCGCCGCGCCCAGCGTGATCGCCGACGCGCGGACGACCCGGGTACGCCAGGTCACGGGGGGCTTCGCCGGCGCCGCGACGTCTTCGTCGGACTTCACCAGCGTCGCGTCGGCCTGCAATGACAGGTCGGTGTCGCTCGCAAGCGCGCCGCGCGGGATCTCGCGGTAGATCGGCTTGGCCAACATGCGCGGCAGGGCGACGGCGGTCACGCGCGGTGTCGACACGATCGACGTGGCGTTCGCGGCCGTCGCCGCCGGGTCGCCGTGGCGGTACCAGAAACTGGACGCGACGTCCCCACCGGGCGTTTCGGCGGCGGTCTCGGTCCCATCCGTCGCGCCCGAGTGATCGGACGCTTTGGGCTGCGGATACGGCCGCTGTTCCATCGACACGTGATCGATCGCCGGCGCTTCCTCTTCCATCAGGACGAAATCGGTCACCGTGCCGGTCAGCGCCTCGTGCGGGTCGGCCGGGCGGACGATGCGGCTGGTGCGCGGCGGGCGCGGCGGCGCGGGTTCGAACGGCCCGGTGCAGAAGACGATGCGCGTCCGCCCCATCCGCAGGTGATCGCCGTCCCGCAAGGCGCGCGACGATTTGATCCCTTCCCAACCGACGCGCGTCCCGTTCTTGCTGTTGAGATCGACCACCCGCCAGCCACCCGCGCCGAGCGGCTCGAGCCGGCAGTGCGTCCGCGACAACAGGATGTCCCGCACCGGCAGGTCGCACTCGTGCGAGCGCCCGATGACGACCGACTTGCCGTCGGTCAGCTCGCGGCGTTCCAGCTCTTCTCCGTTTGCGGAAACGATGATCCAGGGCATAAGTATTGGGGCCGACGCGCCGAACAAACGGCCGGCCCGAGTCTTATATCGATCCGATACGACGTGGACCGATAATTTTCGCCTGACGCCAATACTGCCGACACGCGCGGTCGTCGCTTGCCACGCGCCGTCGGTTACTTTTTCCCCTTCGCGGCCGCCGCCGCGGCGATCGCGTCGTCGATCACGGCGGCCTTGCGCGCCAGCTCCGCGTTCAGCGATTCGATCTTCAACTGCATCGACGCCTTTTCCGCGAGCAAATCACTGACCTGCTGCTTCGCCTTCGTCGCCGCGTCCGCAGCGGTCGCGGCGGCACGCTCCGCCTCCGCCGACTTCGCGCGCGATGCCATCACCGCGTCCTCCGCCGCCTTTAATCGCACGCCCGACTGCTCCGAGTCAAGCTGGGCCTTCTTTGCCAACTCCAATTCCCCCCGCAGGCGGGCGACTTCGACGTCCGAGGCCTTTTGCTTAGAGGCCGCCGTATCCCCCTGCCCGCGAAGTTGCGCGACCTCCGACTGCAGCGACTTCACCGTCGCGGTGGCCGCATCCAATTGCTTCTGAAGCGTGTCCCGTTGGGACGTAACGGCCGCCACATCCTGTTTCAGCTTCTCTTGCGCGGTGTTCGACACCGTCGCCGAATCGTTCAATGACGAATTTCCCCCCGATCCCGCCGACGACGGCCCCGGCTGTTGGTCCTGCGCGCAACCCCCAACCGCAAAGACCGCTACCGCCAAGGAAATCGAAAGGACTCCGTTCCGCACGCCCGCCAGTGTAGCCCGGTTTCCATCGTTGTGAAAGCGTCGGTGCTCCCCCGGCGTCGAATTTCTTAGTCACTCACGAATAACAACACCCCGGTGTCGTATTAGTATACGGTTGCTGTCGGGTTCGTCGCGCTGCGTCGGTGATGTAGCGGGCTCGACGCTCGCATTCCCTCGGTATTCCGCCGCCGCTCAGGAGCATTCCATATGAAGACGTGTTCGAGGATTCTCGCCGTTCTGGCCGTTGTCGCGATGGTCTCAGCCGTTTACGCCGCCGACCCCGCCACCCCCAAGCCCGAGAAGAAGAAGGGCCTGAAGGGTCAGGTCGTTAAGGTGGACGGCACCAACCTGGTGATCAACTCGGGCAAGAAGGGCCAGGAAAAGGAAGTCACCGTCGCCACCGACGCCAAGACCGTCGTCACCATCGAAGGCAAGGACGGCAAGCTCGCCGACCTCAAGGCCGGGCAGAAGGTCGTCGTCACCCCCGACACCGGCACGGCCGAGAAGATCGAAGTGCCCGTCCCCAAGGCCAAGAAGAATAAGTAATTCGCCACGGATTTCTCGAAAAAAGCACGGCCCGCCGGTCATCCCCGGCGGGCCGCTTCGTGCGCCCTTCCAATGCCCCGCCCAGCGCATAAGATGCGCAGGAACATCATGGCAAATACACTCAACCTCTTCGGCGCCGAAGCAACGCTCAACACTAAGGCCGGCGATCTCAAGATTTACCGCCTGGACGCCCTCTCCAAAGCCGGCGTCGGCAACGTCGACAAGCTCCCCTTTTCGATCAAGATCCTGCTCGAAAGCTGCCTGCGCAACCTCGACAATTTCGAAGTCGCCGAAGACGACGTCAAACGCCTCGCCCACTGGAGCCCCAAGGGCAACCCCACCAACGAAGTCCCCTTCAAGGTCGCCCGCGTCATCCTCCAGGACTTCACCGGCGTCCCCTGCGTCGTCGACCTCGCCTCCATGCGATCCGCCATGCGCCGCGCCGGCGGCGACCCGCAGAAGATCAACCCGCTCGTCCCGGTTGACCTCGTGATCGACCACTCGGTCCAAGTGGACGAATACGCCAACCCCCTTGCCCTGCTGAACAACACGCGCCAGGAGTTCGAGCGGAACCGCGAACGCTACGAGTTCCTCAAGTGGGGGCAGAAGGCGTTTCGGAATTTCAGTGTCGTGCCCCCCTCGACCGGCATCGTCCACCAGGTCAACCTCGAGTACCTCGCCAAGGTCGTCTTCACCCGCGACGGCATCGCCTTCCCCGACACCCTCGTCGGCACGGACAGCCACACCACCATGATCAACGGCCTGGGCGTCGTCGGCTGGGGCGTCGGCGGCATCGAGGCCGAAGCCTGCATGCTCGGCCAGCCCATCTACCTCGTCACGCCCGACGTCGTCGGTTTCAAGCTGGCCGGAAGGCTCCCCGAGGGATCGACCGCAACCGACCTGGTGCTCGTCGTCACCCAGCTCCTCCGTAAGTTCGGCGTCGTCGAGAAGTTCGTCGAGTTCTACGGCGAAGGCCTCGCCAGCATGTCGCTGGCCGATCGCGCCACCATCGCCAACATGGCGCCCGAGTACGGCGCCACCATCGGCTTCTTCCCGGTGGACGAACAAACCCTCGCCTACCTCCGCCTCACCGGCCGCAGCCCCGAGCAGATCGACCTGGTCGAACGGTATTCCAAGGAACAGGGACTCTGGCGGCAGGACGACGCCGCACCCCACTACACCCAGACCCTCGAGCTCGACCTCTCGACCGTCTACCCCAGCGTCGCCGGCCCCAAGCGCCCGCAGGACCGCGTCGAGCTGCCCGGCGTCGCCACCAGCTTCCGCGGCGCGTTCAAGGAAGCATTGGCCCAGCACGCGGGCGAAGCGGCCGCGACCGACCAAGGCGCCGGCGGCATCGCCGTCGCCGAGAAGACCGCACTCACCGACGGCAGCGTCGTCATCGCCGCCATCACCTCCTGCACCAACACCTCCAACCCCAGCGTCATGATCGCCGCCGGCCTGCTCGCCAAGAAGGCCGTCGAAAAGGGCCTGACCGTCCCCCACTACGTCAAGACCTCCCTCGCCCCCGGCTCGCGCGTCGTCACCGACTACTTCGACAAGGCCGGCCTGACCCAGTACCTGGACAAGCTCGGCTTCCAAACCGTCGGCTACGGTTGCACCACCTGCATCGGCAACTCCGGCCCCCTGCCCGAATGGGTCTCGAAAGAAGTCGAAGGCCGCGACCTCGTCGCCGTCTCCGTCCTCTCCGGCAACCGCAACTTCGAAGGCCGCATCAACCCGCACGTCAAGGCCAATTACCTCGCCAGTCCCCCCCTGGTCGTCGCCTACGCCCTCGCCGGTAGCATCGACGTCAACCTCACCAGCGACCCCCTCGGCAACGATAAGGACGGCCAGCCCGTCTACCTCAAAGACATCTGGCCGACCCAGTCCGAAGTCCACGCCACCATGGCCTCCTGCATCGACGCCGTCATGTTCAAAAAGCAGTACGCGAACGTCGGCGAAAAGAGTGAACCCTGGAACGCCATCCCCATCAAGGGCGGCGAACTCTTCGACTGGGACCGCGCCAGCACCTACATCCAGGAACCCCCCTTCTTCATCGACCTCGCCGCCAAGCCCTCACCCATCCAGCCGATCCACAACGCCAAAGTGCTGGTCATGGTCGGCGACAGCGTCACCACCGATCACATCTCCCCCGCCGGCAACATCAAGAAGGACAGCCCCGCCGGCCGCTACCTGCTCGAGCACGGCGTCGCCGTCGCCGACTTCAACCAGTACGGCAGCCGCCGCGGCGCCGACCAGGTCATGACCCGCGGCACCTTCGCCAACATCCGACTCAAAAACCTCCTCGCCCCCGGCACCGAGGGCGGCGTCACCAGGTACCTCCCCACCGGCGAGGTCATGTCGATCTACGACGCCTCTCTCAAATACAAGGCGACCGGCACCCCCCTGCTCGTCATCGCCGGCAAAGACTACGGCATGGGCTCCAGCCGCGACTGGGCCGCCAAGGGCACCATGCTCCTGGGCGCCAAGGCCGTCATCGCCGAAAGCTTCGAGCGCATCCACCGCTCCAACCTCGTCGGCATGGGCGTCCTCCCCTTAGTCTTCCAAAAGAACGAAACCCGCGCCACCCTCGGCCTGACCGGCGAAGAGAACTACACCATCGTCGGCCTCGACGACACCCTCAAACCCATGCAAAAGCTCCAGGTCACCGCGACCGCCGCCGACGGCACGAAAAGGGAATTCACCACGATCTGCCGCATCGACACGCCGGTAGAACTCGACTATTACCGCAACGGCGGCATCCTCCAAACCGTGCTGCGAAGAATCCTGAGCGGCAAGTAAGCTCGAGAAATCCCTCGCGCGCCAACGAACGCCCACGGAACTCGCTTCCGTGGGTTTCTTTTCGCGCGCAAGCAGAACCGAGCTCCCTATCTCCCCACACGCCCCGTCGCAAATGGCGACCGCACCACCTTCTTAACTACCGGCGCCGGCTTCTTCGGCGCGGCAACAGGCGCCGTCGTCACCACCCTCGCTACCGGCCCCTTCTTGGTCTTCTCCAGATCCGCCAGCACGCTCGCCGCCGATGCCACACCAGCCCCCAGCCCGGTGTTATACCGCTGCGCCAGAATCACCAGGTCATTGAAGTCCACGTTCCCGTCAAAATTAAAATCCCCCTCGGCGAACGTCTTCCCACCAACCGTGTTGTAATTCTGCGCCAGTTTTACGAGGTCGTTGAAATCCACAACCCGATCATGATTCGCATCGCCGCCAAGCACGAAAAAGTCCAAACTCGTCCCAACGGCCATCGCGTTCCCCGAGAGGTCAGTCAACCCGTCGGACAACACGGAAACTCGATAATCACCATCCGCTGGCGACCGCAATGTAATTGAAAGAATGCGGGTATTAGACTCATACGTCACGACGAACGCATCCGGTGACAGTTCCTGCCCCGTCGTCCGATGCGTCAAACGCACCATCGCACGACCGGGGTCAACGCTCTCGTTAAACTCGACGCGCGCCGTTCGACCCGTCGTCGCATCGAACCACGCGTCTTCGATGATCGGGGCGAACGTATCGCGTAGGACGTAAGGCTCGGTGCCGAGAGACGGGGTTGACGCGCCGAAATACAGGCTGCCGTCCGCAGTACCCAGCAACGGACTTTGCGTGTAAACGTTCCCCGAAACACCCGGCACGATGCCCGACCCCGCGGCCGTCCCGTCACTCGACCACAGAATACCGCCAATTGAGAAGTAAAGCCTCCCCCCTGCCGACGCAAGGTTAGCCGGCTGAGTCTTCCCGTCGCCGACCGTCGTAACGAGGGTCGGCCTCACATCGCCGCCTGCCCCGCCTACGCGCCAAAGCTCCAGCGCCCCCGCAGAATTGCTCGCAAACCAGAAGAGCCGGTCGTTCACGCGCGTCACCTGCGACGCCGATACCGACGATCCGTCGCCCGGAATCCCCTCGAAGTAGAGCGACGTCCCCGCCGGCGTACCATCGCTGCGCCACAACTCGTGGCCATGAACGCCGTCGTCCGCCGTAAAATAAAGTGACCCACCCACCACCCAAAATGACGACGATGCCGATCCGCTCGCCCCCGGCCGAACATCTTTGACTCGCACCGTGCCCGACGCCGAACCGTCCGACTTCCAGAGTTCCGAACCAGTCGTTCCGTCGTCAGCCGTAAAGTAAACCCCGCCAGCGAAGGCAGTCAGATTAGTAGGGCCGCTCCCCGCCGTCCCCGGCTTGATGTCGGCCACGACGTGCGTCCCCGCGGCCGTCCCATCCGTCACCCACAGCTCGCTCCCATGGGCCTGGTCGGTCGCCGTAAAGTAAAGCAACCCGTTGGCCACGACGAAGTTCCCGGGATTGGAGCTCGACGTTCCTGTGTAAACATCAAAGAAAACCGACGTGCCCGCCGTCGTGCCATCGCTGGACCACAACTCGACCCCACTCGCCGCGTCACCCGCGGCGAAGTACACGCGACCATTGTACTCCGTGTAGCCGCTCGCGCTCGTCGTCTTCACGGTGTCCTTCAACGGTCTAGTGCCGGCCGCCGTGCCGTCCGTCATCCACACCTGATTCCCGGCGCTGAAATACGCATGCGCCCCATCCGCGGCGACCAGAAATGTTGCGGCACCCGGATCTGCCATACCGGCTGAAATGTACGAAAGCTCACCGTCGGGGCCGGCCGACCACAACGACGGCCCACGCAGACGATCGTCGGCTCGAAAAATGACGCGTCCACCCACCCGCCCATAGAAGACGGGCGCCGAGCCGTCCGTGTTCGCGTAAGCGGCGCGAATGATACGCGTGTGCTCGGGCGCACCGTCCGTCGTCCAAAGTTCGTCCCCATTGGCCAGTAGATCGTTCACTAGCACGAGCCGCCCCCCGACCGCCGTCAGACTCCTAGGTCTGTAAACGTCCGGTTGGCCCGTATTGAACGTCATGACCTTGTGCGGGCCACCGCCATCGCCAGGGAAAACCCACAACCCGTTGAAATTAAGCGTGCTGCCAAACTGAAAATAAAGGTCCGATCCCACGGCGGTCAGTAATTGTGGCCCAGCGCTGGCGGAATCAAACGTCGCCACGAGCGTCGGCGTCGTCGAGTCCGCCGCGACACGCCACAGCGACGACGTGATGAAAAAATATGCATCGGACCCGACGACCGCGAGGTTCGACAGCGTGCCCGGACCCACCGTCGTGACATCCGTGCTCCCTCGGTCGATACGCACGATGCCGGAAGGCCCGCTGCAATAAAGCGCCGATCCCGCGTCGCAAAACGACCATTGGCCGAACGCTTCGATCTGCACCGGTTCGGCGGATGTGTCATCCGCACGCCACAGCCCGCCACTCGCAGCAGCGACGTACAGATGACCATCAAACGCCGCCATCGCAGACGGCGCGCTCAACGAACTGCTCGAAGTGACAACGGTCGCGTTGCCCGCCTCACCCGTAGTTTTCCAAAGCCCCGCGCCGCCAGCCGTGCCGTCCGTACCACCGAAGTAAATCGCGCCATGAAAGTACGCCGGCCCCCGGCCGGTCTGGCCCGACGTGCCCGTTCGCAAATCAACGACAATGTGTGTGCCCGCGTCCGTCCCGTCGCTCACCCACAACTCGCGGCCATGAACACCGTCGTCCGCAAAGAAGAAGACCCCCGCCGGCGTCGCCGTCACATTGCCCGGGCTGCTGCCGGCGCTGCCAGTGCGAATATCGTGAACACGATAAGTGCCTGCGGTCGTACCGTCAGACCGCCACAACTCCGATCCGTGCGAATCAACCGCAGGAAAGTAAAACGTCCCGTCCGACGTCGCCGAAAACGATGTCGCGATCTGCCCGTTAGCGTCGTAATCCGGTGAGAAACCGTCCTTAACGACCCACGTCCCCGCCTCCGTGCCATCGGTGCGCCAGAGCGCCGTCCCGTGAACCGGATCGTTCTCGAAAAAGTACGCCGTGTCGTCAACCGCAATAAGATTGCCGACCACCACGCTCCGCGCCGGTCGATCGTTCACATCACCCAGTAATGTGGCGGCAAGCAAAACCCGCGATTCACATGGAACAACGGCCGCGATCTCACGACGGCGACGACGACAACGGCCAGCACGAGTGGACATCGCAACCCTACCCGCCTTCCCATAAAACGGTACCCGCTACAGGCTTTTAACTTCTACCGAACTGATCCGTAGCCGTCAACCAAATTCGCGTCACTTCCCCCCCAACCTCCGCCGGATCACCCCACTCGCCACCCCCGCATCCACCGCCTGCCCGTGCGCCTTCATAAACATCGCCGTCGCCTGCCCCACCTGC
>Ga0207674_10004632_pt1 | contig 16508 bp, 18 predicted proteins | sample KBSCornC72_FD_184303 | JGI IMG/M metagenome (GOLD analysis project Ga0207674, IMG submission 184303) | Corn rhizosphere microbial communities from Kellogg Biological Station, Michigan, USA - KBS Corn C7-2 (SPAdes) (version 2) | ecosystem: Host-associated > Plants > Roots > Rhizosphere > Soil ... | reverse complement strand
GTGCGGGCAGGATTGGATGATCGCCCAGGAGGAGCGCATCTTCGACTGCTATTTCCTGAGACGCCTGGAGGCCGGGGACGCTCACGCGATTATCGCCGGAGAGCGTTGGCCAGCCGAGTTCGGCACCTATGAGCGGGTCCTGAAAACTGGCCGGACAATGGTCCGGCCGTGCATATTCTTTGACGCGCTCGCGCCCAGTTTGGTCTGGACGGCCCAGGATCTGCGAAAGGAGCGCCCGGGCATTACGATTGCATTGGTGGGCGCGAGGGATGCCGCACAGGCGGTGCAGAATGCCAGGGCTATCGATGTAAAGCTAACCCCGGAGGAGATCATCTTCATAAACAGCCAGCTGGCGGCTTTGAAATTAGCAGACTGACAGACCTCCGGTCCGTTTTGACCCTGTGGACAACCGTTGGGAAAGTTCTTGGGATTTACCCTCAAAAAGCCGTAAATTAGGAAATAATCACAAGATGGACCACGGGTCCATCGGCCGAAAGGCCCATCATTAAACGGTGCAGCGGGGATGGGTAAATTTCGGAATAAACAGACCCGATGCACCAACGATTGCCGTATGATCAGATATCATGAACTAAAAATTGGAGACTATCTGCTGGTCGACTTCGAAGGCCAGCGTTCTGAGGGTGAAGTGATCGGCCTTAATGAGCCGGACAAGATGGCCTGTGTGCAGACCAGTGTACAGGACTTCTGGTATACCATGGATCAATTATATCCTATTCCTTTGGACGACAACCAGTTAATGCTTATGGGATTTGAGAAGGAGGTCTCTGAGGCGGGCATAAAGTACAAAAGGGGACCATTCCGGATCCTTTTGGCTTCGCCGGGCGATTTTTCGCATTTTGAGATGTGGTACAGGGAGGACAGACGCCACATCACTCATCCGCTGTATGTGCATGAATTACAGAACCATTACCGTCAAATGACGAAGGTGGAGCTGGTGAGGCCTCAGGGTATTCAGGCCTCCTAGAGTACTGTTTTTCAGGGTGTATTAGCTTTTTAACATAAAAAATAAGTTTTTTGCCGGAATTTTCATATTTCGACCTGAACCGGGTGTGCCCGGTTCGTATGCGAGGCTAAGCCGAAGCATACAGACAAATATGTTCTTGGTCAAAAAATTAAGTTTGTGGTAATTTTTTGATCCAAAGTAAATTATTCCTATCTTTGCGCTCCCAAAATCTGTATGGCTAAACAAGCACTCATTAAACAAGATGGTACGATCATAGAAGCCTTATCTAATGCTATGTTCAAGGTAAAGTTGGAAAATGGGCATGAGATCCTGGCTACCATCTCTGGGAAAATGAGAATGAACTATATCCGCATCCTGCCGGGTGATAAGGTAGGGGTGGAGATGAGTCCTTATGATTTAACAAGGGGTAGGATTATATTCAGATACAAATAATATAGTTATGAAAGTTCGTGCATCCATCAAGAAGCGCAGCGCCGATTGTAAGATCGTGAGGAGAAAGGGGAAGCTGTATGTTATCAACAAGAAAAATCCTCGTTTCAAACAAAGACAAGGATAATTCGTGGCCCTGGGCCCGTTAATTAGTTAGTGAATAATAAACAGAAATAAAATATGGCTCGTATTGCCGGTGTAGACTTACCAAAAAACAAAAGAGGGGAGATCGGACTTACCTATATATTCGGTATTGGCCGCAGCACTGCCCAATATATCCTGAACAAGGCAGGCATCAGCTTTGACAAGAAGGTGAATGAGTGGAACGACGATGAGCTGAATTCCATCCGTAACATCATCACCAATGAGTTCAAGGTGGAAGGTGCGCTTCGCAGTGAGGTGCAGATGAGCATCAAGCGCCTGTTGGATATTGCCTGCTATCGCGGGTTGCGTCATCGCAAGGGTCTGCCTGTCCGTGGTCAGCGTACGAGGACTAACAGCCGTACGCGTAAGGGTAAACGGAAGACGGTGGCCGGCAAGAAGAAAGTAGCCAAGAAATAGTAAGTTTTAGCTGCAACCTGCCAACGGCAGGTTGCAGCCTTATTACATAATGCACCATTTGAAGGATCAACTACGGATACCAGGTGCAGGAGGAGGGTTGATCCGGGCTCCGGAAGGAGCTGGTCTTAAAAAATTAAAGATTACCTTTTATTTGACAACATGGCAAAAGCACAAGCACCCAGCGCGAAAGTCGCTGCGAAGAAGAGAATTGTAAAGGTGGACATTTATGGCGATGCACATATTACAGCCAGCTTTAACAACATCATTATCAGTCTCACGAACAAGAATGGCCAGGTAATTTCCTGGAGCAGCGCCGGCAAGATGGGCTTCAAGGGTTCCAAGAAGAACACTCCCTATGCTGCGCAGATGGCTTCTTCGGACGCCGCCAAAACTGCTTTGGACGCCGGTCTGAAGAAAGTAGACGTATATGTCAAAGGTCCTGGTTCCGGTCGTGAAAGCGCCATCCGCGCCCTGGCCAACAGTGGTATCGAAGTAGTGATGATCAAAGATGTGACGCCGCTGCCTCACAATGGCTGCCGTCCTCCCAAGAAACGTAGAGTTTAATATGGAACCACCCGCACGGGTGGGTTCTTCATTTGTATAAAGCTGGGTAAGATTGAATTTTAAGATTTTTAAATAATCTTACCCGGGAACTTAAAAATCTAACAATCAAATTATGGCACGTTACAGAGGTCCAAAGACCAGAATCTGCCGAATTTTCGGCGAGCCTATCTTAGGCAATGGTAAGTATTTAACAAAGAACAGCAATCCTCCCGGTCAGCACGGCGCTACCAAAAAGCGTAAGCAGCCCGGCGAATATGCGCTGCAGCTGAAGGAAAAGCAAAAGGCAAAATATACGTACGGAGTGTTGGAGCGTCAGTTCCGCAAGACGTTTGAAGAAGCTGTGCGTCGTAAAGGCGTTTCTGGTGAGAACCTGATCAAGCTGCTGGAAGCACGTCTGGATAACACGGTATACCGTCTGGGAATAGCTCCTTCCCGTCCTGCCGCCCGTCAGCTGGTTACCCACAAGCATATCACTGTCAACGGAGAGATCGTCAATGTTCCCTCTTTCCAGCTGAAGCCCGGTGATATCATCAGCATCAAGGAAAGCACACAGGGTAATACAGGCATTACCAGCCATATCCGCGGCAAGAATGCCAAATTCAACTGGCTGGACTGGTCCGAAGCCGAATTCAAAGGTACTTTCATCGCTTATCCTGAGCGTGAGAGCGTGCCGGAGAACATTAAGGAGCAGTTGATTGTTGAATTGTATTCCAAGTAAAGATTTGCTTTCAATCGTTAAATAGTTAAATCGAAATTTTAAATATGGCCATTTTAAATTTCCAGAAACCAGACAAAATCATTCTTCAAAAAGCGACTGATTTTGAAGCTCAATTCGAATTTCGTCCTTTAGAGCCGGGGTATGGTGTCACCATCGGTAATGCCTTGCGCAGGGTATTGCTGAGCTCGCTCGAAGGTTACGCGATCGTTGGGGTCAAGATCGAAGGTGCCGATCATGAGTTCGCTACACTGAAAGGTGTAACGGAGGACGTGGTTGAGATCATCCTTAACCTGAAGCAAGTTCGGTTCAAGAAGAAAGTTGAACATGAAGTGACGCAGGAAAAGATCACCCTGAGCTTGAAGAACAGAACGGAATTCACTGCCGGAACCCTGGGAGAAGCAACCCCCAGCTTCGAGGTAATGAACCCCGGTCTGCTGATCTGTACCCTGGATTCTTCTGCCAAGCTGGACATCGAGATCACCATCGGCAAGGGCCGTGGTTATGTTCCTGCAGAAGACAACAAGCCTAAGGATGCACCCTTCGGCTATATCCCGACGGATGCTATCTTCACGCCTATCAAAAACGTGAAATACTCTATCGAGAACACCCGCGTTGAACAACGCACCGACTTCGAAAAGCTGATCATGGAAGTGTCCACCGATGGAACCATCCATCCGGAAGAAGCTGTTAAGCAGGCTTCCAGGATCCTGATCCAGCATTTGATGATCATCACGGACGAGAATATCACTTTCGACAATAAAGAAGAGAAGAAGGAAGACCTGGTGGATGAGCAAACGCTGCAGCTGCGTAAGATCCTGAAGACGCCTCTGGAAGATCTCGATCTGTCCGTACGTGCCTTCAACTGTCTGAAAGCGGCGAAGATCAACAGCCTTAGCGAGCTGGTGACCTATGAACAGGAAGATCTGATGAAGTTCCGCAATTTCGGTCAGAAATCCCTCGCTGAGATCGAGCAGGTGCTGGGCGAAAGAGGTTTGCATTTCGGTATGGACCTGGGCAAGCTGAAAGTGGATGACGAATAAATTCTTGAATAACGACCGGACCACTGTCAAAGGTGGGCCGGTTTCTTTTTTAATGTAGCCTTACAATTCCTGACACGGTGTAAGGTTTAAAATCAAATGTCATGCGTCACGGAGACAAAATCAACAATCTCGGCAGGACAGCTTCACACCGCAAGGCGCTGTTGAGCAACCTGGCCGTACAACTGATCGCTCATAAGAGGATCGTTACTACGCTGGCCAAGGCCAAGACCCTGAGGACTTATATCGAGCCTCTGATCACCAAGGCCAAGGACAATACCACTCACCAACGCAGGGTTGTATTCAGCTATCTGCAGGACAAAGAAGCTATTACCGAGCTGTTCGGACCTGTAGCCGAAAAGGTAGCCGGACGTCCTGGTGGTTATACCCGCATCATCAAGCTGGGAACCCGTGTAGGGGACAATGCCGAGACTGCCCTGATCGAACTGGTAGATTTCAATGAAGTCTATGGTAAAGGCAAAGGCGAGGCGAAAGAGGCCACCGGCAAGAGGACCCGTAGGGCAGGTGGAGGCAAAAAGAAAGCCACTACCAAGGCAGAAGCCGGCGAAGCTACTGAAGCGGCTGCTGAAGAGGCTCCTGCAGCAGAAGCTCCCAAAAAGGAAAAGAAAGAGAAGAAGGCGGCTGAATAAAATGTCCGAACAACGTGTTTTGAAAAATTAACCCGTTGTTCGGAAAAATCTTATGTCTGTCCTTCGGACGATGAACCGAAGGTTCATAAAATGTTCAATTCTTTTGTACTTATTAGGCCGTCCGTTATCAGCGGACGGTCTTTTTTTTGTAATTTCGCGAAATTTTCCACGACATGTCCAACGCCATCCTGTTACTCCAAGACGGTTCAGTTCATTATGGTAAAGCATTCGGTAAGAGAGGCACCACCTCCGGTGAGATCTGCTTTAATACGGGAATGACGGGTTATCAGGAAGTGTTTACAGACCCCAGCTACTATGGACAGGTGCTGATCATGAACAGCGTGCATATCGGGAATTATGGGGTGAAGGACGCCGATATCGAATCCGATGGCGTCAAGATCCGCGGTCTCATAGGCAGGAACCTGGAAGAGCAGTTTTCCCGTCTGCAGGCCAAGGGGTCGCTGGATGAGTATCTCAAAGCCAATAATATCGTTTGTATCGAAGGGGTGGATACCCGCGCCCTGGTGGCCCATGTACGGGTCAAGGGGGCAATGAACTGTGTCATCTCGTCTGAGATCACGGATGTCGATCAGCTAAAAGGAATCCTGGCCAAGACCCCTTCCATGGACGGGCTGGAGCTGGCCTCTGCCGTCAGCACGGACGTTGCGTACGAGCTGGGGGATCCAGGCGCAGACATTCGGATTGCCGTGATGGATTATGGCGTTAAGCAGCATATTTTGCAGTGTATGGTAGAAAGAGGCGCTTATGTCAAGGTATTCCCTGCCAGGACCCCGTTGAAAGAGGTCCATGCCTTCCTTCCCCACGGCTATTTCCTTAGCAATGGTCCCGGCGACCCGGCTCCGATGGATTACGCCATTCCTACTGTAAAAGAAATATTAAAGGAAAAGAAGCCTCTATTTGGCATATGTCTGGGACATCAGCTCCTGGCCCTGGCCAACGATATACCGACGTTTAAAATGCACCACGGGCACAGGGGGCTCAATCACCCTGTAAAAAACCTGGTGACCGGCAGATGTGAGATCACTACTCAGAACCATGGCTTTGGTGTGGACCCCGAGGCGGTGAAGAAAGCTTCCAATATCGAGGTTACACATGTCAACCTGAATGATGACTCCATCGAGGGCATACGACTGAAAGACCGGCCTGCCTTTTCCGTACAATATCACCCGGAAGCGACCCCGGGTCCTCATGACAGCCGTTACCTCTTCGACGACTTTATCGCGCTGATCAAAAAGAGCCAATCATGAAATGCGAAGCATTCACGAACACCATAAGAAATCATTATGAGCGTGAGTAAAATAGCCATTATCAACGGACCTAATCTCAACCTGCTGGGTACCCGGGAGCCGGATGTATATGGGAGCAAGACCTTTGAACAGTATTTTAAGGAGCTGCAGCAACTGTTCCCGGCTGTGGAGTTCGATTATTTCCAAAGCAATGTGGAGGGCGAGCTTATCAATCAGCTACAGAAGGTGGGATTTTCCTATGATGGCATTATCATCAATCCGGGCGGGTATACGCATACATCTGTTGCGATAGGGGATGCCATTGCCGCCATAACGACTCCGGTGGTAGAAGTGCATATCAGCAACGTGCATGCACGGGAAGATTTCCGTAAGCTGTCCCATGTTTCCGCCAAGGCAAAGGGGACGATCATGGGGCTGGGGCTGAAGGGGTATGAGCTGGCGGTGCGGTGCTTTTGCTAAGTGTCGGCCTGACGGCCAGACCATGGACACTTCAAGGACGCTAATGATGGCCCTTCGGGCGATGCGTCTCGGCTTACAGCCAGATCCGCATCATTAAGGCAAAGCCCGTATCCTGTTTAGGGTTATCTATCTTTCGGATGATATGAAGGCCATTGGCGCTCCAGATCTTAAATACTTCTCCTTTTTTATGGGTGTTGACCTCGTGCTCTATCTGCGGCGCCATTGCGCCCCGTGCTATCCACCCCAGGTCGCCTCCTCCTTCTCCTCCCATTGAATAGGTCCTGGCCATCTGATCGAAGCTGGCGGCGCTGTCCTTTAATTTACGCAGGATGAGATTGCCCAGGGAATCCGCGATGCGATAACGGAATATCGAAGTATCGATAAAGATCTGGCTGATGTGGTAGAACTGATTGGGCGCCTTCGTGAGCAGCTGGACGAGAAACCGGCTGTCCTTCTCCCCGTAGGGACCGTATACTTTTTTGATCTTCCCTTTGTAAGCCAGACTGTCGGCCAGGCTGCTAAAATTGCGTGTTCTTGTCACGATGATTGTGTCAATTTTAAACCTTTTTTGGAGTATTTGCTTGGCATACATCACCGGATTGGGGCTTTGTTCCAGGGCGGTCTTCATCTGGAGTATGGTGAATTTTTTAGCTTCCGTCTGCATCTGAGTAATGATCTTTTCTTCCTGCTCGGGTGTAAGCTTCTGACCCTCAGGCTGTGCGGGGGGCTTGGCAGCCGGATTTTGCGCGCTGGTCGTGGATGGGGCAAGGATCAGTATGCTGCTGAATAGCAGGCAGGTAAGTATGAGTACTTTGTTCATCCTGGAAAGTTAAGGGTTAGATCATAAATTGGAATGATTTTCGTTCTTTTTTCAGGTATTGGGGCGGTGCCCGTAACGTAAATTCAACGATCATGCGGTGGATACTCTTTCTTTTCTCATTGATTATCTTGCAGATACATCCAGTGAAGAGCTTTGCTCAATGGAAAGACTATAAGATCAGCCCTAATGGGGACACCCTGAACTGCGTCGACAAGCAGGACAAAAAGCAGGGCAAATGGGTGAACCACTATGATGAGGTAAGGGGGGAACCGGGGTATGAGGAGGAAGGGATCTATAAGAACGACCGTAAAGAGGGCACCTGGAGGCTCTACAATCTGCAGGGAGACCTGATAGGGGTAGAGTTCTATAAATGGGGGTTCAAGGATGGGGTCTGCCAGTATTTTGGCATGAATGGAACGCTGCTGCGGGAGGAAAGCTGGAGGGCGTTGAATCCGGATAAGGAATACGATACCATCCAGGTAGAAAATCCCGATCATCTCGATAGCTATAAAACCGTCATTATAAAGAACGAAGGAGCTGGTCTTAAGGACGGCGTCTGGAAGTTCTATGATCCTACCACGGGTATGGTTGCACGTACCGAGACCTATACATTGGGCAAGCTGGAGAAGCCAAAAAATGGCTCTTCTTCTACTACTGCCGCCAATGCGCCAAAGGCGAATACCAAGCCGAAAGAAGTGCTGGAGTTCGAGAAGAAGCTTGGAAAGAAGGGTAAGAAAGTGCAGAATGGGAGCGCCTATTAAACTGGTTTAATTCCTGGAAAAGTTTCCAAATTTTTTTGTTGTTTAAATGCGACATTTGTTTTGATGCCTGGTGCAAACGGACCGGAGGTTCGTTGGCCGAAGGCCAATCGTTGTACGTTTGGAGCAATTGGGTAAATTTCCCTGGCCAATTGCGTACAATCATGTCCAGCGGGAATTAAAACGATTTGTTCATTTAAAACTTTATCTTATGGGAATAGTGTATGCCGAAATAGAATTGATCAATAGCGTGGATCTGGAGGATGCTCGAAGGCATATCATCGGAGAAGACGAAATACGCAGGATGCTTGTGAGAATGATGGTGGACAGCGGCGCCTGGATGCTGTGCATCAACGAGAACATCCAGTCCGTGCTGAAGCTTCCGTTCATCGAAAAAAGGAACTATCAAATGGCTAACGGTGATTGGGCAACGCATGATGCAGTCGGACCTGTCGAAGTGCGATTCGCCAACCGGCGTGCGTTTTGCAGTGCACTGGTGCTGCCGGGGGATAGCGAGCCGTTATTAGGCGCCATTCCAATGGAGGAAATGGATGTGCTGATCCATCCCAAGCGGCAGGAACTGATCATCAATCCGGAGCATTTGCATGGAGCGGCCTACAAGATGGGAGGCATGGGCCTCGGGTTCCGCTGATAATCTTCAAAGACCGCCGATCGGCGGTCTTTCTTTTTAGAGAAGAAGGTTAATTTTCTCCCATATCTTACTAAAAAATGTACATGTGACACTTATTTTTTAAGAGTATCTTTAATTCATGGTAAAAAGCATACTCCGGTCATTGGCCCTATTGATCTTTTCCCTGTCGGCGCGGTCACAGGATTACCCTGTCCAGCCCGTGCCTTTTACACAGGTGCATCTTACCGATAATTTCCTCATGGCTGCGGGAAAGAAGAAGACCACGAAGCTTACGGAATTCCCATTTGACGATACGGATCTATACAAGGTGATAGAGGGGGCGTCCTACAGTCTGCAGGTCCGTCCGGACGCACGGCTGTCGGCGCAGCTGGATACCCTTATCGCTATCATCGGAGCGGCGCAGGAGCCGGATGGCAATCTTTACACTTTTTCGTACGGCCCATCCCGGGCATCCGCATGAGTGGATATGGCTTTTTTCGGGAAGGGGACCTTTATCGTGACGGTGCAGCTTTCAGACATTACGTGGAATTAAAAGAAGAGGGCCTCTGAAGAGGCCCTCTTAATGTTAGAATGCTTTTTTCGCCTGTTGTTGCATCGGGTTGTTCGATTGAGGAATGCTGCGCAGCAGCTGCTGTTTGGCCTTGAAGACCTGAAATTTGCTTTCTGTCTGGACTGTCGGCCAGCTGTTGTTGCTCTCGTCGATGTCAGCCGTCTCGCGGTTGGGATCCAGCTTTATACTTTTTACTTCCTTGTCCTTTATGAACAGCTTTGTCAGATGGTTCTCGTTCTTGCGCCATACCTGGGCGGGGATGCGTTCTATTTCCTTTGTGCCGTCGGTATAGGTCCACTCGATGATGATGGGCATTACCATCCCACCCTTGTTGCTGAACTGCAGCTCATAGAACTGTTTGGAGCGGAAGAGCTGTCTGGTCGAGTCGTCCATGGGCTGATCATACTGTACGATGTGCTGTGCGTATTTTGTCGTATCGTAGGGAATGATGCCGCGGGAATATTTCCAGTAAAAATCATGGAGAGAGGTGTCGCCATCCACGGCAAAATGGATATTCTTATCGTTGCGGTTCCTTTCCTTGGAAACGTCCTGGGGAAATTTCCCGTCGGGCATGGGCTTGTCGATGCTCTTCATGATCGTAGTATCGTGCTTTGCAACGGGATGGTCCACATCAGGCGTAAAATGTTTTACGCTGTCGATGGAGATATCCACGGGGTCGATGCCATAGAACCAGCCACGCCAGAACCAGTCGAGATTTTCGGCGCTGGCGTCGTTCATCGTCCTGAACAGATCGGCGGGGGTAGGGTGCTTAAAGGCCCATCGGCGGGCATACTCCTTGAAGGCGTAGTCGAACAGCTCCCGGCCCATGATCGTCTCGCGCAATATATTAAGACCGGTGGCGGGCTTGGTATAGGCATTGGGGCCGAAGTTGACGATGTTCTCGGAATTGGTCATAATGGGTTCCAGCTGATCCTTTGGAAGCTTCATATAGTCGACGATGGCCCAGGCCGGTCCTTTGCCACGGACGGGGAATTTGTTATCCCATAGCTCTTCGGTGAGATATTCCACAAAGGAGTTCAGGCCCTCGTCCATCCAGGACCACTGACGCTCATCGCTGTTGATGATCATGGGGAAGAAGTTGTGCCCCACTTCGTGAATGATTACGCCCAGCATGCCATATTTGGTGGCTTCGCTGTAGGTGCCGTCCTTTTCGGCCCTGCCGTAGTTGAAGCAGATCATCGGATATTCCATTCCATTGGAGGCTTCCACGCTCTGCGCTACGGGATAGGGGAAGGGGATGGTAAAATGAGAATAGGTCTTGATGGTATGGGCTACCGCCTTGGTGGAGAATCGGCGATAGAGAGGATAAGCTTCCTGTCCATAATAGCTCATGCACATCACTTTTTTGCCTTCCACGTAGGCGGGCATGGCATCCATGACGAATCTTCTGGAAGAGCCCCATGCAAAGTCGCGTACATTGTCGGCTTTGAAGATCCAGGTCTTTGTCTGTTTGGTCTTTTTGACCATGGATGCTTTGGCTTCGGCCAGGGTGACGATCTCGATGGGTTCTTTGGTGGTCTGGGCCTGCTGCCAGCGGGTGAACTGTGCGGGTGTCAATACCTGCTGATAGTTCTGGCATTCGCCAGTGGCGCCGATGACGTGGTCGGCCGGGACCGTCATCTGGACCTTGAAGTTGCCAAAGGTGAGGGCGAACTCACCGCGGCCCGTGAACTGGTTGTTCTGCCAGCCCTGGAAATCGCTGTATACGCAAAGGCGGGGATACCATTGGGTCATGGTGAAGAGGTAGTTGCCGTCTTCGGGGAAATATTCATAGCCGCCCCTTCCGCCGTATTTCATACGGTCGGAAATGTGATAATTCCAGTCGATCTTAAAAACGAATTTCTGACCGGGCTTCAGGACGGTGGGCAGCTCCACGCGCATCATGGTCTTATTGATCATGTGTTTCAGACTGGCGCCCATGGCATCGGTGATCTTTGTGATATTGTCGCCATAGTCGTTGTTCTCCTTCAACAGCAGGCTGCGGTTCAGCCCCTGGTCGCTCATCATGCCCGGCATAGCGCTGCCGTCCTGGTAGTTGGCATTGTTCTTTGCGCTGTGCTCGTTCTCATCCAGCTGCAGCCAAAGATAAGTGAGCTCGTCGGGAGAGTTGTTGAAGTAGGTGACCGTTTCCGACCCCGTGAGCCATTGCTTATCTTCATTCAGCGTGGCTTTGATGTCATAGTCACAGCGTTGCTGCCAGTATTTGGGGCCGGGGGCTCCGCTGGCCGTGCGGTATTCATTCGGGGTAGGCAGTATGGTGCCCAGCGCTTCGAATTTATTACCGTGATTGGAAGTTGGATTGTTCTGGGCCATGATGGCGCCACCGGCGGTCAGACCCATAAACAATAGCAGTTGTTTGCGTATCATGTGTGTATTTGTTGTAAGAAGTTTTTTGTTGCGCGGGAAGCCGTTGCCAGGCCATTTGAAGGGACCAGGCTAGTATGAGCAGGGATATGAGGCGCATCCACCATATTTTAGGCGCTCTTAAGAGCTGCACGAAAATAAAGGAAATTGACAGGAAAAGAAGTACTACCAGCAGCTGGGCCGCTTCGATGCCAAGGTTAAAAGCCAGGAGGGGCACGATCACTTCCTCCCGGGTCATCAGGCTGCGTAAGTCGTTACCGAAGGCCATACCGTGGATCAGGCCGAAAAAGAGGGCAAAGAAGTAAATGAGCGGCAGGCGGGACGGGTGTTCTATCTGTTCCCGCCGTTGCAGCAGATTATTGATGGCTGTGATGACGATGGTAATGGGGATGAGGAATTCGATCCATCTCTTGTTTATATGTACAGCGCCCGTGGCGGTGAGGGCCAGCGTAATGGAATGACCGATGGTAAAAGCCGTTACCAGGACGGCCACTTTTCGCCAGTCCCTTAGCTGATAACGCAGGCACAGGGCTGCTACAAAGAGCAGATGGTCCTTGGCGTCCAGGTTAAGGATATGGTGGGTGCCTAGCCCAAAATATATATTGAATTCTCCCATGTCTGTCGAAACTTTGTTTCGCGGTGGTCAAAATTATCCAGACTTTTGTACCATAAAAATTTACTTTTTAAATGGCTGCATCCCTATTTAAATGGTTGGTAATCTTATTACATCCCCTGTATATCACCGTCACGGAGATAAATCACAATGGAAAGGACAAGACGCTGGAGATCAGCTGTAAGATGTTCACCAATGATTTCGAGGCTGTACTGGAAAAGACGTCACACGTCAAGGTGGACCTCTCGGATGCAAAGAACAAGGCGGCCAATGACAAGCTGATAGCGGACTATGTAGAAAAGCACTTACAGCTGAAGGTGGACGGGCGTCCTGTATCGATGCATTTTATCGGCAGCGAGAAGGAAGAGGACGGGACCTGGAGCTATTTTCAGGTAGATAACATCCCCTCCGTAAAGAAGCTGGATGTCAATAACAACCTGCTGTACGACGGATTCAACCAGGAAATCAATATCATGCATGTGTCGGCGGGCGGCGAAAAGAAAAGCACCCGGCTGGATTATCCTGTAGCGACAGCCAGCTTTGCGTTTTAAGATTCTTCTTCCTCTTTTACTTCATTTTTCAGCTCTTCGGACAGCGTTACCAGGACTTTGTCGATGCGCTGGGCGTCCATGTCGATGACCTCGAAGGTGAAGCCGCGCCATTCCATTTTTTCACCAATGGACGGTATGCGTTCCAGCTCGTTGAGAATAAAGCCGGCCAGCGTATCGAATTCATGATCTCCCTCATTCATCCAGGCTGTCTTGTGAAAGTGGGTGAGAAAGTCGTAGAAGGGGATCTGGGCGTCTACGAGGAAGGTGCCGTCTTCGCGGGCGGTGATCTCATAATCGGGTACATCCGGCTGGGCAATCTCACCGATGATAGCTTCCAGGATATCGTTCAATGTGATGAGCCCCTGGAGGCTGCCGTATTCATCTACGATGAAGCAACAGTGTATCTTGGATTGCTTGAATTTTTCCAGCACTACATAGGCCGAGTTGTTTTCAGGCACGAAAAGGGCGGGGGTGATGATGTCCTTGAACAGGACCTTATCATCCGTCACGTAGAGGTCCTTTATGGAAACGACCCCTTTGATATTGTCGATGGCTCCGTCGCAGATGGGATAGACGGAATGCGGCTCTTTGATGATCTTTTCCTTTACCGTCTCTTCATTTTCGTTGAGGTCGAACCAGATGATATCGCTGCGATGGGTCATGAGGGAGGTTATGTTCCTATCCCCCAGATGAAATACTCTTTCAATGATCTCCTGTTCCGCCTCTTCGATGGTGCCTTGTTCCGTGCCTTCGTGGATGATGGCCTTTATTTCGTCCTCCGTGACCGCGCTGTCCTGGGAGGGGGTGATGGGGAAGAATTTAAAAAAGAGGTTGCTGCTGGTATTCAGGAGCCAGACGATGGGGTGGGTGATAAGGGAAGCGATCCTTACCGGTCTGGCTACCAGCCGGGCGATCTGTTCGGCCCGAAGGAGGCCGATTCGTTTGGGGATCAGCTCGCCAAAGATGATGGAAAGGAGGGTAACCGAGACCAGGATGAGGGCAGTGGAGATATCCTTTGCATAGTGACTGATAGCAGGTATCTTTTCCAGGTAAGGCTGCAGGTTGGCGGCGAACTTTTCTCCCGAGTAGAAACCTACCAAAATAGCCACCAGGGTAATGCCAATCTGCGCGGTGGAAAGGAACAGCTCCGGGTTCTCGGCCAGCCGGAGGGCGGCTTTGGCCTTATCATCGCCTTTGTCGGACAGCTGTTCCAGCCTGCTTTTACGGGCGGACACCAGCGCTATCTCCGCCATGACGAACAACCCGTTCAAAAAGATCAAGAAGACTAGTATTATTATTTCGAGCATATTGATGATTATAGGGTTGGAGGTTAAAATATGCCCTTCGGGCCAGCCGCCTCCAGCGGCTTTGTGAGAGTGCCGGACAGGCGTTTGAACAGACGTGCCATCAGCCATCCTATCAGGCTGCCCACCAGGGCGCCCCCCAGTACATCCACAGGGTAGTGCACTCCTACATATACTTGTGCGTAAGATATTAAAAAAGCCCAGGCAAACACCAGCCACCACCATTTACTGGTATGCCGCAGGGTTAAAAATATAAACCAGGCAGCCGCAAAATGGTTGCAGGCATGGGAAGATGTAAAGCTGGAGCTGACGGGGCAATAACCCACCAGGATATGGATAGTGTCGGCAAGTTCGGGGCTATGGCAGGGCCGGAGGCGGAAAATGAGGTGTTTTATCCCACTGCTGCTGATCTGGTCGCTCAGGGCGGCTGTTATTATGAGTAAGAACACCCAGCGCCAGCCTTTTTTGCCAAAGTTCATGGTAATAAATACCAGGAGGAAGAGGTAGAGAGGCACCCAGAACTCCGCCTCGCGGAGAAAAGGGAAGATCAGGTCGGCTGCAGGGCTTGTCCAGTCCTGGTTGATCTTGTTAAACAGCCAATGGTCGGCCTGTAAGATATTTTGTATGAAGCCTGAATGATTGTCACTGTCAAGTAAAATCATGGTTTCCTGAATAATTGCCCTAATTTTACCCCCATTTAACGAAAATGGTAATACCAACCGGTCATGGGAACAAAGGCAGGAATAAAGATACCAAAATTGATTCGTTTGATTTTTGTGGTGGGGATTATTTTTTTATTGATCATGAGCTTGTTGCGTCTGGGGCTCTTCCTTTTTTTCAGCAGACAGGGCCATTCCTTCTCCGACCTGCTGCCGTCTTTTGGCCTTGGTATACGGTTTGACCTGCGCTATGTGGGGATACTTTGCGTGCTTCTTCTGATCACTGGGAGCCTGCCTTTTTTGCACCCTTTTCGCAAGCCGGCGGGACGGAAATGGACCCTGTTCCTGATCGGGCTCTCCGGATTTCTTATCCTCTTCTTTTATTCGGTAGATTTTGCCCATTACAGCTATCTTTCCCAGCGATTGAACGCCAGTGTCCTGAATTATCTGGCCGATGCCGGTATCTCCGCCAACATGGTATGGCAGACCTATCCCGTTCTGCGGATATTGCTCCTGCTGATAGCGGGCACCTGGCTGGTATGGCGGGGGGCTAAATACATCTATAAACGTATTGCTCATGGAGAAGAACCTGTTTTGAAGCGTTCTGGACGGGCGGGATGGTTTGTAGTGGCATTTCTCTTATTAGGGCTGGCCATATTTGGGCGCGTCGGTCAGTATCCTCTCCGGTGGAGCGATGCATTTGGCCTGGGCAATGATTATAAGGCAAGTTTGTCGCTAAACCCTTTCCAATCCTTTTTTAGCAGTCTGAAGTTCCGGCATATTGCCTATGATGAGGCGAAGGTAAAGGAGGCTTTGCCTGTGCTGGCGCCTTATTTTGGGTTTCATCCGATAGTGGCCGGGCAGCCCGGTGTCGATCCGCTGGCCGTCGCCATTACGCGGGATATCCCTGCCCGGGAGGGTGTGACCGCCCGTATGCCCAATGTGGTGGTGGTCATCTGCGAATCTTTTAGCGGCTATAAGAGCAGCATGTGGGGCAATCCGCTGAACACGACCCCTTTTTTCAACAGCATGTGTCAGCAGGGGCTGTTCTTCGACCATTGTTTCACGCCCAGCTATGGCACTGCCCGGGGAGTATGGGCCGTGATCACGGGAATCCCCGATGTAGGCGTTCCCACCTCCACTTCCAGCCGCAACCCTGCTGCTGTGGATCAGCATACGATCATCAGCGACTTCCAGGGATATGAGAAGCTCTATTTTTTGGGCGGCAGCACCAGCTGGGCAAATATCAGGGGGCTGCTCACTAATAATATCGATGGGCTGAAGATCTATGAGCAGGAGAATTTCAAGTCCCCTAAGGTGGATGTATGGGGCATCAGCGATAAGAACCTGTTCCTGGAGGCCAATGGGATACTCAGTCATCAGGATAAGCCATTCTTTGCCGTCATCCAGACAGCGGACAACCACCGTCCTTATACTATTCCCGACGAGGACAAACAGGCCTTTCATTCTATCACTGTATCGCAGGATTCACTTGAGAAATGCGGGTTTAACAGCAATGAGGAGATGAATGCCTTCCGCTACACA
>Ga0207674_10004631_pt1 | contig 16509 bp, 15 predicted proteins | sample KBSCornC72_FD_184303 | JGI IMG/M metagenome (GOLD analysis project Ga0207674, IMG submission 184303) | Corn rhizosphere microbial communities from Kellogg Biological Station, Michigan, USA - KBS Corn C7-2 (SPAdes) (version 2) | ecosystem: Host-associated > Plants > Roots > Rhizosphere > Soil ... | reverse complement strand
AACATCCTGTTCATCTGCGGCGGCGCGTTCGCCGGCCTCGACAAGATCATCGCGAAGCGCGTCGGCAAGAACGCCGTCGGCTTCGGTCGCCAGATCTCGTCGAAGCGCGACGCGGAGAGCGCGGAGCTGCTCGGCGACGTCATGCCGGAGGATCTCCTCAACTTCGGGCTCATCCCCGAGTTCATCGGGCGTCTCCCGGTGCTGTCGGCGGTGCACCAGTTGAAGCGCGAGGACCTGGTGCAGATCCTCACGGAGCCGAAGAATGCGCTCAGCAAGCAGTACCAGCGGTTCTTCAACTATGACGACATCGATCTCGTCTTCACCGAAGAGGCGCTGTGGTCGATCGCCGACAAGGCGCTCGCGCGCGAGACCGGCGCCCGCGGGCTGCGCTCGATCATCGAGAACGCATTGCTCGACGTGATGTTCGAGCTCCCCTCGCGCAAGGACGTCTCCAAGTGCGTGATCACGAAGGAGACGATCGAGAAGGGCCTCCGCCCGACGCTCGTGACGAGCGCCGGCAACGACTCGCTCGAGCCGGAAGAGCTCGCGGAGGAATCCGCCTAGCGGACTCCGCGGGGGTGTCTGACACCGGTGGTGTCAGACACCTGTTCGTCTGACGCCCGAAGCCGGAATGCGAAAGACTTTCGCCGTGGAAGTCGGCGACGTCTTCGGCCCATCGAGCTGGATCGAGATCCCGCAGGAGCGGATCGACGCGTTCGCGGACGCGACCGACGACCACCAGTGGATCCACGTCGATCCCGAACGCGCGAAGGACGGCCCGTTCGGCGGCACGATCGGCCACGGCTACCTGACGCTCTCGCTGCTTCCTTCCGCGTCGTACGAGGTCGTGCCTCGGCAGGGCGGCAGCATGTCGATCAACTACGGGCTGAACAAGGTGCGGTTCCCGTCCCCGGTGCCGGTGGGCTCGCGGCTGCGGGCGGCGTTCGAGGTGATCGACGTCGACGACCAGGACTGGGGCGCACAGGTGACGATGAAGGCGACGATCGAGCGTGAGGGCGGCGAAAAGCCCGTCTGCGTGGCGGAGATCGTCTTCCGCTACTACAACTAACGCTCTGTGAGCGACAGGCGGATCGCGATCCTGGGTGCCGGGCGGCTCGGCGAGTCGATGCTGCGCGGGTTCCTCTCGAGCGGCTGGCGCGAGCCGTCGGAAGTCGTGGTCACGAGCCGGCGCGCCGAGCGGCGCGACGCGCTCGCCGCGCTGTACGGCGTCGAGGCGACCGCCGACAACGCTGCGGCGATGGGGGGAGCACGGCTCGTGATCCTCTCCGTCAAGCCGCAGGACGTCGTGCGCGTCCTCGCCGAGATCGCCGCGAGCGTCTCGCCGGAGCAGACGCTGCTGTCGGTCGCCGCCGGCGTCACGACCGGCGCGATCGAGTCGCGGCTGCCCGAAGGCGCGCGCGTCGTCCGCTCGATGCCGAACGCGCCTGCGCTCGTCCACGAGGGCATCGCGGGCGTCTGCGGCGGCGACCACGCCCAGGACGAGGACCTCGACGTCGCGACCACCGCGCTCGGCCATCTCGGCGCGGTCGTCCGCGTCGACGAGGAGGACATGGATGCGGTGACCGCGCTCAGCGGATCCGGCCCGGCGTACTTCGCGCTGCTCGCCGAGGCGATGATCGAAGCGGGCTTGCTGCTCGGTCTCTCGCGCGACGTCTCGACACGGCTCGTCGTGCAGACGATGTTCGGCAGCGCGCGCCTGTTGCGCGACGAGAACATGCATCCGGTCGAGCTGCGCGAAGCGGTCACGTCGCCCGGCGGCACGACGACCCGCGCGATCCGCGAGCTCGAGGTGTCAGGCGTCCGGGCCGCGTTTCTCAACGCGATCAACGCAGCGACCGAGCGCTCGCGCGAGCTTGCGGAGCGGGTTCCGCCCGACTCAGGTCTATCTTAACAAACAAGCAAACGTCAGTTAAGTAAATAACTTAACACAACAAGGCAATTCAGTTACTTTATGTGCTAGGCTCTGGGCATGCCGTCGCAGAGCGAGCTGACAGAAGCACTTGCGGCGCTTGTCCGGATGCGGAGACTCGAGAGCCAGGTTGCCGATGATCTCCGCGAGGACGTCGTCGAGGCTCGGGAGTTCGTCGAACGCACCATCGGGCCGACGATTCGTGCGTCCGTTCTCGCGAGCCTGCTCGGCGTCTCTCGTCCCGCCATCAAGGCGTGGTTGGATCGCGGCGAGATCGCGACGGTCTCGACCCCTGCGGGGCGTCGCGAGGTTCCGCTGACGGAAGCGATTTCGCTCATCGAAGCGGTTGATGCCGCCCGCCGTGCGGGAAATGAGCGGCCGATCGCGCGCGTGATTCGCGATCGGCGCGAGGAAGCGCGGACGTCCGCCGACCTCGATCGTCTGGTTCCTCCGAAGCCGCGCACGCACCGTACGCCGGAGCTTCAGGCGCTCGCGTACCACCGGGCCGTCGCCGAGAGGCTCGACGAGCGGATGGTTGCGAACGCCCGGAGAAAAATGCAGAGATGGCGCGACTCGGGGCGCGTTCACCCCAGATGGGCCGACGCGTGGCTCGAGCTTCTCAGCCGTCCTGCTGCGTCGGTCGCCGCCGCGGTCGCCGCCGATTCACCGGCGGCACGAGAGCTTCGGCAGACCAGTCCGTTTGCGGGTGCGCTCACCGAGCAGGAGCGTCGTCGCCTGGCGGATGCCGTCGAGAGGAGATCCGGGTGAAGCGGTCCGAATTCGATCACGTGATCCGTGCAGCAGCAGACATCGTGGACGACGAACTGATCGTGATCGGTAGTCAAGCGGTTCTGGCCGAGCATCCCGATGCACCGCAAGACCTTCTGCGTTCCTCGGAGGTCGATCTCTACCCAAAAGGCGATCCTTCACGAGCGATCGAAATCGACGGCGCGATGGGTGACGGCTCGCGGTTCCACGAGACGTACGCGTACTACGGCCACGGCGTGGGTCCGGAGACCTTCATCGCGCCCGCAGGGTGGGAGGAGCGTCTCGTGCGCGTCGAGCTCAAGCCTCATCAGCGGAGGAAGCCACCGGCCGTCGCATGGTGCCTGTCGACGCTCGACCTCCTGCTCGCGAAGCTCGCAGCCGGGCGACCTCACGACTTCGAGTTCGTACGGGCCGCGGTCGGTGGAGGCCTCGCTTCGATCGACGAGCTCCGGCTCGGTGTTGATCTCATGCCCGCGGGTGTTCGTGATCGCGTGCGGCACAACCTCGAGCTGATCCAGGGCCGCAATGACTGACCCGCTCTCAAAGGACGCGCTGTCGCTCGTCGACCACCTGCACCGGGAGCTGAACCCCGAGCGCGAGCGCCTGCTCGCGGCGCGCGACGCACGGCGCGGCGCCCCGACCTTCGTGCGAGCGCCCGAAGACTTCGTCGTCGCGCCCGCACCTGCGGATCTCCAGGACCGACGGGTCGAGATCACCGGCCCGGTCGACCGCAAGATGATGATCAACGCGCTCAACTCGGGCGCCAAGGTCTTCATGGCCGACTTCGAGGACGCGAACTCGCCGACGTGGGACAACGTGCGCGCCGGCCACCAGAACGTCTACGACGCGGTCCGCCGGGAGATCGGGCTCGACACGCCCGAGAAGAGCTACCGCCTGAACGACGAGACCGCGACGCTCGTGATTCGCAATCGGGGCTGGCACATGGTCGAGCGGCACCACCAGGTCGACGGCGCGCCGGTGTCCGCGTCGCTCTTCGACTTCGGCCTGACCGTCTTCAACAACGCGCACGAGCAGCTCGCGCGCGGGACCGGGCCGTACTTCTACCTCCCGAAGCTCGAGTCGCATGAAGAGGCGCGGCTCTGGGCGCGTGCGTTCCGGATCGCCGAGGACGAGCTCGGCCTCGCGCGCGGCTCGATCAAGTGCACGGTCCTGATCGAGACGATCCTCGCGGCGTACGAGATGGACGCGATCCTCTACGAGCTGCGGGAACATTCGTGCGCGCTGAACGCGGGCCGCTGGGACTACATCTTCAGCTGCATCAAGAAGCTCGGTGCCGTGCTTCCCGATCGGGCGCAGGTGACGATGACCGTGCCGTTCATGCATTCGTATACCGAGCTGCTCGTCCAGACCTGCCACCACCGCGAGGCGCATGCGATCGGCGGGATGGCGGCGTTCATCCCGTCACGCCGCGATCCCGAGGTGAATGCGCTCGCGCTCGCAAAGGTGAGTGAGGACAAGAGCCGTGAGGCGGGCGCCGGGTTCGACGGAACCTGGGTCGCGCATCCCGACCTCGTACCCACCGCGATGGCCGAGTTCGACGCGGTCCTCGGCGACCGCCCGAACCAGGTCGCGCGCAAGCGTGACGACGTGCAGGTGATGGAGGAAGCGCTGCGCGACTTCGAGGTACCCGGTGGCGAGATCACCGACGAGGGCCTGCGCGTCAACGTGAGCGTCGGCGTCCGTTACATCGACGCGTGGCTGCAAGGAGTCGGGGCGGCGGCGATCGACAACCTGATGGAGGACGCGGCGACGGCGGAGATCTCGCGGGCGCAGGTGTGGTCGTGGGTGCAGTCGGGCCGGTTCGACGGCGATCGCGTCCGGGAAGCGGTCGCGGCGGTCGACGCGTCCGAGGCGGCGAAGGACGTCTTCGTCGACGTGGCGCTGTCCGTGCCGATGAAAGACTTCCTGACGCTTGCGGCGTACGATCGACTCGCATGAGCCTCGAATCCACCAAGGCCGACGACATCGCTGGGCTGATCGAGGAGGCGATCGTCTCCGGCGAGCTGGTGCCCGGGTCGGTCCTGCGGCAGGAACAGCTGTCGGAGCGCTTCGGCGTTTCCCGGACGCCGGTGCGCGAGGCGCTGCGACGACTCGCCGCACTCGGGCTCGTCTCGTTCGAGCCGAACCGCGGCGTCCGCGTGCGGACGATCTCCCACGACGACCTCCGGGAGGCGTTCCTCGTCCGCGCCGAGCTCGAGGCGCTCGTCACCGAGGAGGCCGCGCGCAAGATGACACCGGAAGCGCTCGACGAGCTCGAGGAGTGCGAGAAGCGGTTCGCCCGGTTGACGCGCGAGGTCCGGTCCCACGAGCCCGGCGGCAACCGCCGCGCGCTGATGGGTGAGTGGATGCGCGCGAATCACGCGTTCCACGACGTGCTGTATCGCGTTGCCGAGCTGCCGTACGTCGAGTCGGTGGCGAAGTCTGCGCGCCGCACCTTCTCCGGGCCGACGGTGTGGGCGCCGGTCGACGACGAGCTCGAGGCGCTCTACGAGCGCAACCAGGCGGAGCACCGCGCGATTCGGCAGGCACTTGCAGCGGGCTCCGTCGCAGGAGCGCGCGAGCTCGCGCGCGAGCACGTCATGCACAGCTTCGAGCTGCTGACGACGATCCTCGCGCACGTCAGCGCCGACTGGGCGCGCAGCAGCTAGCGGCTGCGCTCGAGCAGCACCGCGACGAGCTCGCCCGCCGAGCGCACGTGCGCCGCCATCTCGGCGCGCGCGACCGGTGGGTCGCGGCGCTCGATCGCCGCCAGGATCCGGTTGTGCTGCTCGATGTTCTCGCCGAGCAGATGCGAGCTGCGGCTGAGCGCGGCCCAGGTGAGGTGGCGCGGGAACGAGCGATGCAGGTGCGCGATCGCCGCGCGCAACTGTCTGTTGCCCGCCGCATGCTGGATCACCTCGTGGAAGATGTTGTTCGCGCGTTCCCAGTCGTTCTCCGCCGACCAAGGCTCCGCGGCCGCACCGGACTTCCGCTTCTCGATCTCCGCTTCGATCGACTGTCGGAACAGTCGCTGCGCCTCGTGGAGCCGCTCGAGCTCCTCGTCGGTGACGTGTGCGGTCGCAAGCTCCGCGGCGAGGCCCTCGAGCTCGGCGCGCACGAGGTACGCCTCGCGCACCTCGTGCGGTGACGTTCCGCGTACGACCGCGCCGCGGTTCGGCTCGAGGACGACGACGCCGGCCGACTGCAGCTTGCGCAGCGCTTCGCGCACCGGGGTCCGGCTGACGCCGAACTCGGCAGCGAGGCTCGACTGCCGCAGGCGCGAATGCGACGGGATCTCGCCGCTCAGGATGCGCGCCTGGATGGTCGACGCCAGGCGGTCGACGAGATCGTTCGAGTTGACGGTGGTGGTCATTCGGCGACGAGACTGTCGCGCACCAGGCGGACGGAAACGAGCAACAGGAAGCAGGCAAACACGATCTTCAGTACGTGCCCCGGCAGCGCGAGCGCGAGCAGTGCGCCGACCACGCCGCCGGCGGCGCCGAGCGTCCCGAAGCGGAGGGCGAGCCCGAGATCGCCGACGGCGCGGCGGCGAAGCACGAGGCTGCCGACGATCGCCGTGGGGAGGACCACCAGGAGCGACGTCGCCTCGGCGGCATGTTGGGAGAACCCGGCGGCCAGCGTGAGGAACGGCACCATCAGCGTCCCACCGCCGACACCGAGCAGGCCGGAGGTGATGCCGGTCAGCACGCCGAACGCGACCAGCGCGACGAAAAGCGTGATGCCGTTCATGAGTGCACCAGCATCAGGACCCCGACCGCGGCGAGGAACACGGCGAACACGAGCTTGAGCTTCCGCTCGTCGATCCGTGCGAGCGCCCCGGCGCCGATCCTGGCCCCGGCGACCGCGCCCACGGCGAGTGCGGCGGCTTCGCCGTAGTGCACCTTGCCGGCGGCACCGAACGTGATCACGCTGGCGAGGCTGATCGGGATGATCGCGCCGAGGGAGAGCGCGTGCGCGTCACGTTGCCCGAAGGCAGTCCAGAGCACGAGCAGCGGAACCATGACGATGCCGCCGCCGACTCCGAGCAGGCCGGAGAGGACACCGCCTGCGATCCCGATCGCGATGAAGCGTGGCTCGAGCCCGAGGACCGTGCGGCGAGACCCGGCGGCGTGCGCCGGCGGCTCCTCGTTCGTGCGCGCCGCGCCGTCCAATGGACACGACATTACCGCGTGAGTATCCAGTTGACAAGTGAGTGGATACAAACTAGTGTCGCGGGTCTCACGTAACCCCTCAGCAAGCCCGTTTCCGACCCGAATCCCCAGGGGGAAGGCGCCATGAAGGTCTCAATCCGGCGGTTTGCATCGCTCGCGCTGGTCGCGGCGTGCATTGCCGCACTCGCGGCCGCGGTGGCGGCCGCCCGCACCACTCGTTCTTCCGCCGACATCAAGAACGGCGGCACGCTCACGATCGGGCTCGCCGAAGAGCCCGACGCCCTCGATCCGACGCTCGCGCGTACGTTCGTCGGGCGCATCGTCTTCCTCGCGATGTGCGAGAAGCTCTACGACCTCGACTCGCACCTGAACATCGTCCCGCAGCTTGCGACGGCGTTGCCGCAGGTGTCGAAGGACAAGCTCACGTACACGATCAAGGTGCGCACGGGCGTCACGTTCAACGACGGCACCGCATTCAATGCTGCCGCGGTGAAGACGACGCTCGACCGCGATCTCACCTTGAAGGGATCGGTGCGCGCAAGCGAGATCTCACCGATCAACTCGGTCGATGCGCCGAACGCGACGACGGTCGTCCTGCACCTGAAGACGCCTTACTCGCCGTTGACGGCACAACTCGCGGACCGCGCGGGAATGATCCTCTCGCCGAAGGCGCTTGCCTCCGGTGGCACGTTCGCGCAGAACCCGGTCTGCGTCGGCCCGTTCATGTACAAGGACCGCGTCGCCGGCGACCACATCACGCTCGTCAAGTCGCCGTACTACTACGACAAGGCGAAGGTCCACCTCGCGTCGATCGTGTACCGGATCATGACCGATCCGAGCTCGCGGACACAGGCGCTGCGCGCCGGTGACATCCAGGTCGAGGACCGCATCCAGTCGACGGACGTGCCGACCCTGCAGAAGGACTCGTCTGTCGCAGTGAAGAAGGCGGTCACGATCGGCTACCAGGGCCTGACGATCAACATCGGGAACAAGAACGGCCTCCTGAAGCCGTACTCGAACGTCGGGACCGACATCGCCAAGTCGCAGTTCATCCGGACTGCGTTCGACGCGGCACTCGACCGGACGACGATCAACAAGGTGGTGTTCGGCGGGCTGAACCAGCCGGACTGCTACCCGATCGCGCCGGTGAGCCCGTGGTACAAGCCGACCACCAAAGGACTCGCCTGCGACCTGCACGCAAACGTCAACCTGGCGAAGCAGCTCGTGAAAGCGTCAGGGATCGCGAATCCGTCGGTGAGCCTGATGCTCGGCGGGACGGATCCGGTGAACGCGCGTCTCGGCCAGGTGATCCAGTCGATGGAGGCCGCCGTCGGGATCAAGGTGTCGGTCACACCGACGCAGTTCACGACCGCCCTGAATCGCGCCGACGCCGGCACGTTCGACGCGTTCGCGGTGGGCTGGTCCGGCCGCGTCGATCCGGACGGGAACATCTACGGCTTCGTCGCCACGCCCGGCACGCTGAACGACTCCGGGTTCGCCAACTCGAAGCTCGACTACATCCTGAACGGGGCACGGAAGTCGCTGACGATGAAGTCGCGCACGACGCTGTACCGCGCGGCGATGCAGATCATCCACCGGCAGCGGCCGTTGATCTACCTGTACCACCCGGTCAACTACTACGGCGTGTCGAAGAAGGTCGACGGCGTGCAGATCTACGGCGACGGCTTGATCCGCGTCAACACGGCCGGCTACACGAAGTAGGGACGAGGCGAACCGGCGTTCATGGGCGGCTTCCTGCTCCGTAAGGCGGGAGCCGCCCTGATCGTCGTGTTCCTCTCGAGCATCGTCGTCTTCATCGGCGTCCGCGCGCTCCCCGGCGATCCGGCGATCGCACTCGGAGCCGAGAACCGCGACCCGGCGGTGATGGCCGCGATCCGGCACTCGTACGGCCTCGACAAGCCGTTGCCGGTGCAGTACGTGAAGTGGATCTCGAAGGCGCTGCGCGGGAATCTCGGGCTCGACGCGCGGCAGCTTCCGGTCGGGCACACGATCATCACGCGCCTGCCGATCACGCTCGAGCTCGCGTTCCTCGCGATCCTGGTGGGGACGGTGATCGGCGTCCTTGCCGGGGTGATCGCTGCAGTCCGACGCGGCAAGGCGTCCGACCACGCGGCCACGGCGACCGCCCTCGTCGGGCTGTCGGTGCCGCACTTCTGGCTCGGTCTGATGATGATCATCGCCTTCGCGGTCGACCTGCACTGGCTCCCGGCCAGCGGCTACGTCTCGTTCCGCGCGCATCCGCTCGGCAACCTCGAGCACCTGCTGATGCCGGCGATCGTGCTCGGCACCGGTCTGTCCGCCGTGCTGATGCGGCAGACGCGCTCGGCGATGCTCAACTCGCTGTCCGCCGACTACGTGCGCACCGCGCGCGCGAAGGGGCTGTCCGAGAGCGCCGTCATCGGCAAGCACGCGCTGCGGAACAGCCTGATCACGGTCACGACCGTGATCGGTCTCCAGCTCGGCGCGCTGATCTCCGGTGCCGTCATCACCGAGCAGATCTTCGTCATCCCCGGCTTCGGGCGGCTGACGCTCGACGCCGTCAACGAGCGCGACTACACGCTGCTCCAGGGGGTGGTGCTGGTCGCGGCGACGGGCTACGTCGTCGTGAACCTGCTCGTCGACGTCGCGTACTCGCTGCTCAACCCGCGCATCCGCGTAAGTGGTGCGACCAACCGGTAATGGGGTTCGTCGACGCCACGTCGGTCACGATCAACCCGCGCGCGCGGCGGCGGCGGCTGCTCCGCAAGCGGTTCCTGCGGCGCCCGCTCGCGATCGTCGGGCTCGTCGTCGCGCTGACGTTCATCGTCGGCGCGATCCTCGCGCCCGTGATCGCGCCGTACTCGGCGAGCACGACCGACTTCAACGCCCTGCTCGCTCAGCCGTCACAGCACCATCTGCTCGGCACGGACGAGCTCGGGCGCGACGTGCTCTCGCGGATCATCTGGGGCGCGCGCGCGTCGATCGAAGCCGGCGTCTTCTCGACGTTGCTCGCGATGGCCGTCGCGGTCCCGATCGGGATCGTCGCCGGCTACTACCGCGGCTGGGTCGACGCGGTGATCGCGCGCCTCACCGACGTGCTGCTCGCGTTCCCGTTCCTGATCGTCGCGGTCGGGCTCGCCGCGATCCTCGGCCCCTCGCTCACGAATGCCACGATCGCGCTCGGCATCGGCGCCGCGCCGGCGCTGATCCGCGTCGCGCGCGGGGAGGCGCTCGCGCTGCGTGAAGAGGACTACGTGCGCGCCGCGGTCGCGAACGGGGCGAGCGACGTGCGCATCCTGGTCCGCCACGTGCTGCCGAACATGCTCTCGACCCTGATCGTGCAGGCGACGGTCGCGATCCCGGCTGCGATCATCGGTGAAGCCGTGTTGTCGTTCCTCGGCCTCGGTGTGCAGCCGCCGACGCCCTCGTGGGGCGTGATGCTCGCGGACGCGCAGTCGTACCTCTCGCAGGCGCCTCGCCTCGCCGTCTATCCCGGTGTGGCGATCTTCCTCTGCTCGCTCTCGTTCAACCTGCTCGGCGACGGGCTGCGCGACATCTTCGATCCGCGGACGACGCGATGAGTCTCCTGGAGGTCGAGGGACTCTCGGTGAGATTCGACACCGACGACGGCCCGGTGCACGCGGTCGACCAGTTGTCGTTCGCGCTCGGCGACGGCGAGGTGCTGGGGGTCGTCGGCGAGTCGGGATGCGGGAAGAGCGTCAGCTTCATGTCGCTCCTGCGCCTGCTGCCGGAGACCGCGTCGGTCTCGGGCACCGCCCGCTTCGACGGTGTCGACCTGCTCGCATCGTCGAACGCGCGGCTGCGGGCGATCCGGGGCCGGCGGATCGCGTTCGTGTTCCAGGAGCCGATGACCTCGTTGAACCCCGCCTTCAAGGTCGGCAACCAGATCGGCGAGGTGCTGCGACGCCATCTGTCTCTCTCGCGCGCCGACGCGCGTCGGCGGACGATCGAGCTGCTCGACCTCGTTCGCATCTCGTCGCCGGAGCGCCGCGTCGACGAGTACCCGCACCAGCTCTCTGGTGGCATGCGGCAGCGCGTGATGATCGCGATGGCCCTCGCGTGCGACCCGAAGATCCTGATCGCGGACGAGCCGACCACCGCGCTCGACGTGACGATCCAGGCCGGGATCCTCGACCTGATGCGCGACATCCGCGAACGGCTCGGCACCGCGATCGTGCTGATCACCCACAATCTCGGCGTCGTCGCCGACATCGCCGACCGGGTGCTCGTCATGTACGCGGGCCGTAAGGTCGAGGAAGCGCCGGTGCACGACCTGTTCGCGCGGCCGCAGCATCCGTACACCGTCGGTCTCCTCGGGGCGGTGCCGCGTCCGGGGTCGGGCCGGCTGCAGGAGATCCCGGGACGCGTGCCCTCGCTCACCGAGCTCCCGACGGCCTGTGCGTTCGCGCCGCGCTGCCCGCGCGCGGACGAGCTCTCGCACTCACAGGTCCCGGAGTTGCGCGAGATCGAGCCGCGCCATCTCGTCGCCTGCTTCCATCCGGGGCCCGGAGCATGAGCGGCCGGCCGGTGCTCGAGGTCGAGGGCCTCGTCAAGCACTTTCCGGTGCGCGGCTTCGGCGCGAAGGGCGTCGTGCACGCGGTCGACGATGTCTCCTTCTCGGTCGGACACGGCGAGCTCGTCGGCCTCGTCGGCGAGTCCGGTAGCGGAAAGAGCACGGTCGCGAACTGCATCATGCGGCTCGTCACTCCGACCGACGGCACGATCCGGCTGAAGGGAACGGACATCACCCATCTGTCGCGCCGCGTGCTGCGGCCGCTGCGTCGTGACATGCACATGGTGTTCCAGGATCCGTACTCGTCGCTCGATCCGCGTATGACGTGTGGGCAGATCGTCGGCGAGCCGCTCGACGTGCAGGGGCTCGCGCGCGGTCGTGACCTCGACGCGCTGGTGATCAAGCTCTTCGACCAGGTCGGCCTCCGAGATGAACTGCGCTTCCGCTATCCGCACGAGCTGTCGGGCGGTCAGCGCCAGCGCGTCGGTCTCGCCCGCGCGCTTGCGCTGTCGCCGGCGCTGCTCGTCGCGGACGAACCGGTGTCGGCGCTCGACGTCTCGGTGCAGGCGTCGATCCTCAACCTGCTTCGCGACCTGCAGCAGGAGCTCGGCTTCTCGTGCCTCTTCATCACGCACGATCTCGCGACGGTCGAGTACCTCTGCGACCGCGTCGCCGTCATGTACCTCGGCAAGATCGTCGAGCTCGCGCCGACGGCGAAGCTGTTTGCCGAACCGAAGCATCCGTATACGCAGTCGCTGTTGTCGGCCGCCGCCGTTCCCGATCCCGTCCTGCAGCGTGCACGACGGCGGGTCGTGCTCGAAGGCGACCTGCCGAGCGCGCTCGAGCCGCCCACGGGCTGCCGCTTCCGGACGCGCTGCCCACTCGAGGAGCGCTCGGCCCCGCAGTCGCACGAAGAGGAGCCGCCGCTCCTCGACACGGGTGACGGTCACTTCGTCGCGTGCCATCTGGTCGCCCGCGGCGAGCGCCCAGAGTTGTTCCGACCGGTAGAAGTGAGCCGATGACGTTCACGACCCGCCCTGAGTTGCGCGGCACGTTCGGTGCGGTCGCCTCGACGCACTGGCTGGCCACCCAGGCGGGGATGGCGGTGCTCGAGCGCGGCGGCAACGCATTCGACGCTGCGTGCGCGACGGGATTCGTCCTCCAGGTCGTCGAGCCGCACTTGAACGGGCCGGGCGGCGACCTCCCGGCGGTGTTCTGGTCGGCGACCGAGGGGAGGCCGCTCGTCCTGTGCGCCCAGGGCGTCGCACCCGCCGCCGCGACGATCGACGAGTACCGCGCGCGCGGCCTCGAGCGCGTGCCGGGAACCGGGCTGCTCGCGGCATGCGTGCCCGGCTCGTTCGGCGGCTGGCTGCTGCTGCTCGAGCAGTTCGGAACGTGGCCGCTCGCCGACGTCCTCGAATACGCGATCGGCTACGCCGAGCACGGATACCCCGTCATCCCGGGGATCACGATCACGATCGAGCGCACCGAGCCGTTGCTTGCGCAGTGGCCCGCGTCGGCAGAGCTTTATCTCCCGGCTCCTCGGCCGGGCTCGATATTCCGGAACCGGCAGCTCGCGGCGACGTGGCGCCGTCTCCTCGCCGAGTCGGGTGGAACCGTCGAAGGCGCGCGGCGCGTGTACTACGAGGGATTCGTCGCCGACGAGATCGACCGGTTCTCGCGTGACGGCGGCGGCGTCCTGACCGGCGATGACCTGGCGCAGTGGCGTGCCACGCTCGAGCCGCCGGTGACGTTCGACTACCGCGGGCTGACCGTCTGCAAGACGGGAGCGTGGGGGCAGGGTCCGGCGGCGCTGCAACAGCTCGCCCTGCTCGAGGGCTATGACGTCGCGTCGCTCTCGGAGGCCGAGCTCGTCCATGTGATGACGGAGGCGGCGAAGCTCGCGTTCGCTGACCGCGACGCGAACTACGGGGACGGAGCCGACATCGCGGAGCTCTTGACCCCGCAGTACGCGGACGAACGCCGGCTCCTGCTCGGCGACGAGGCGAGCGCCGAGCTCCGGCCGGGTCGTGGCCGCCTACCCCGACTTAGTGTTGATTCAACACAAGCTCCGATCGGCGCCGGGGAACCGACCAGAGGGGACACGGTGCACCTGGACGTGGCGGATCGGTTCGGGAACCTGATCTCGGCGACGCCGAGCGGGGGGTGGCTGCAGAGCTCGCCGACGATCCCGGCCCTCGGCTGGCCGCTCGGCTCGCGCGCGCAGATGTTCTGGCTCGAGGAGGGGCTGCCGTCGTCGCTCGCCCCGCGGACGCGGCCGCGCACGACGCTCTCGCCCGGGCTCGTGCTCCGCGACGGCGAGCCGTGGCTCGCGTACGGCACGCCGGGCGGCGACCAGCAGGAGCAGTGGGCGCTGCACGCGTTCGTCCGTCACGTCGATCGCGGGCTCGACCTGCAGGCGGCGATCGACGCGCCGGAGTGGCACACGGATCATCTGATCGCGTCGTTCGATCCGCGTGGCTTTGCACCGCGCTCGCTGGCGGTCGAGTCGCGCTTCGGCGACGACGTGATCGCCGCCCTCCGCCGCCGCGGCCACGTGGTCACCGTCGCCGATGCCTGGTCGCTCGGCCGCGTCAGCGCCGTCAAGCGCGAGGGCGGCCAGATCGTCGCCGCGTCGAACCCGCGCGGCATGCAGGGCTACGCGGCCTGCCGCTGACCGCGCCGCGCTTCGTGGGGACAGTCCCCACGCGAAGTCGCGGGGACTGTCCCCGGGTCACGCAGGCTTGATGCGGCACTCGGGGAGGGGCTGTCCCCCGGACGTCGCGGGCCGGGACATGTCCACGGGCAGTCGTCGGACACGGCTGGTCTGGCGGGTGCGGCAGCCTGCGGGCATACTGGTCGCATAGTTCCGGCGTAGCCCCCACCCGCCCATAGGATGGGCCGCTCAATGAGCGGTGGCGAGAGCATGCAGCCGAGGTACGACCCGCATGGCGTCGAAGAGCGCTGGCAGCAGACGTGGGAGGCCGAAGGCCTCTACAACGCCGACCCCGACCCGTCGCGCGAGCCGTACGTCGACGCGCACCCGCCGCCCAACGTGACCGGCGAGCTGCACACGGGCCACGCACTCCAGCTCGCGCTCGGCGACACGATCATCCGGCTCAAGCGGATGCAGGGCTACAACGCCCTCTTTCAACCGGGCTACGACCACGCCGGGATCTCGACGCAGAACGTGGTCGAGAAGGTGCTCGTCGCCGAAGGGACTTCACGGCGCGAGCTCGGACGCGAAGCGTTCGAGGCGCGTGTGTGGGAGTGGCTACACGAGTACGGCGGAAAGATCATCAGCCAGTTCCGGCGCATGGGCGCATCGCTCGACTACCGCCGGATGCGCTTCACGATGGACGACGACTACATCCGCGCCGTCATGCGGTTCTTCGTCCATCTGTACCGCCGAGGATGGATCTACCGTGCGAACCGAATCATCAACTGGTGCCCGTTCCACGAGACGTCGCTCTCGGATCTCGAGCTCGAGCACGAAGACACCGACGACACGCTCACGACGATCCGCTACCCGCTCGCGGACGGTGACGGCCACATCTCGATCGCAACCGTGCGCCCGGCGACGATCCCCGCCGACGTCGCCGTCGCGGTGCACCCCGAGGACGAGCGCTACCGGCATTTGATCGGCCGCGAGGTGATCGTGCCGTGGACCGAGAACCGCGTGCCCGTGATCGCCGACGAGCGCGTCGAGCGCGAGTTCGGCACCGGCGCGCTGAAGGTGACTCCCGCGCACGACCCGACCGACTTCGAGATCGGCCGCGACCACGGCCTGCCCGAGCCCAGCTGCATCGGCCCCGACGGCCGCTCGACCGCACCGGGGCTCGAAGGGCTGACGCAGGACGAGGCCGGCGCGAAGATCCTCGACTGGTGCCGCGAGCGCGACCTGCTCGAGAAGCGCGAGCACTACCGGCACAGTGTCGCGTTCTGCGAGCGCTGTCACTCGCGCATCGAACCGCGTATCTCGCTGCAGTGGTGGTGCGCGATGGACGAGATCAAGCAGCGTCCGCTCGAAGCGCTGCGGTCGCGCGAAGTGCGCTTCCATCCGGAGAGCCAGCACCGCTTCGCGATCGACTCACTCGAGAACGCTCCCGACTGGTGCATCTCGCGGCAGATCTGGTGGGGCCACCAGATCCCGGCGTGGTTCTGCCCGGACGGGCATGTGACCGTCGACGAGACCGAGCCCGCCGCGTGCGCGGAGTGTGGCTCGGCCGACCTGACGCGCGAGACCGACGTGCTCGATACCTGGTTCAGCTCCGCGCTGTGGCCGTTCGCGACGCTCGGCTGGCCCGACGACACCGAGTCGCTTCGCTACTTCTATCCCGGGCATCTCCAGACGACGGCGCGCGAGATCATCCGTCTGTGGGAGAACCGCATGATCTTCTCCGGCCTCGAGCTGCTCGACGAGATCCCGTTCTCCGACGTGATCATCCATTCGACCGTCCTCGCCCCCGACGGCAGGCGGATGTCGAAGTCGCTCGGTACGGGGATCGATCCGCTCGAGCTGATCGACCGCTACGGCACCGACGCGACGCGCTACGGCCTGATGAAGAACTCCCTCACGCAGGACGTTCGCTTTTCCTACTCGGCGATCGAGGAAGGCGGCAAGCTCGCGAACAAGCTGTGGAACGCCGCCCGCCTGATCGTGACCTCGTGCGAGGGCGCCGAACCGTCGGCGCTGCCGTCGTCGCTCGAAGAGCGGTGGATCCTGGCGCGCCTGTCGCAGGCCCAGGGTCGCGTCGAGGAGCTCTACGCCGCGTTCGACTTCGCGCACGCGATGGACGAGCTCTACCACGTCACCTTCGACGACTTCTGCGACTGGTATCTCGAAGCGGTCAAGGCTCGTCTCTACGACGGCGACGCCGACGCGCGGGCAACCGCCACGTTCGCGCTCGAGTGGTTGCTCAAGTTGCTGCATCCTGCGATGCCGCACGTCACCGAGGAGATCTGGTCGTACCTGCCGAGCCGCGAGTCGCGGCTGATCGTCTCGACGTGGCCGGAAGCAGGCGACGAGTCCGGGTCCGGGGCGCTCGAGCGCGTCCAGGAGTACGCGCAGGTGTTCCGCCGCTCGGGGGTCGTGCCACCGCTCG
>Ga0207674_10004628_pt1 | contig 16514 bp, 10 predicted proteins | sample KBSCornC72_FD_184303 | JGI IMG/M metagenome (GOLD analysis project Ga0207674, IMG submission 184303) | Corn rhizosphere microbial communities from Kellogg Biological Station, Michigan, USA - KBS Corn C7-2 (SPAdes) (version 2) | ecosystem: Host-associated > Plants > Roots > Rhizosphere > Soil ... | reverse complement strand
GCACCAGGCGCGCACCCGCGGCTGGCTGCTCGAACACGCGGCTCGCGTCGTTGCCGCTGATCGACAGTGCGGCGCTGCCCGGGCCCTGCACCGTGAGGTCGGCGACGGTGACCGCGAGCGCGCCGCCGGCGAGCGTGATCGTGTTGCAGGCGAGCCCGGCGACGTCGATCGTCTCGCCCGCCGCGGCGTTCGCGACCGCGTCGCGCAGGCTGCCCGCGCCGGCGTCGTCGCAGTTCGTCACGGTCGCCGCGCCGGCGAGCGGAGCGGCGAGGGCGAGGGCGAGACCGGCGGCGAGGCGTTGCGGTCGCAGGGTGCGCGCACGGGCGCGGGGACGGGCAGGACTCATGCGGAAACTCCAAGGACGATCGAAAGGAAGAAGGCGCGCGCCCGGGTCGACGCGGCTCGCCTGCAGCATCGCACCCGCGGGTGCGGCGTCCATGCCGGGCGCGTTCCGTTGCTGTTCGGATTCCGTTCCGCGTCAGCCCGCGGTGGGCGCAAGTCGTTGCAGCGACTCCGGAATCGGCCGTTCGCCGGCGAGCTCGCGTGCGTGCGCGAGCGCGGCGCGCCAGGCCGGCGCCTGGCCGAGCGCGCGGTACAGCCGCACCTGCAGCAGGGCGCAGTCGAAGTCCTGCTCGGCCGCGCGTGCGACGCGGCCGGCGACGACCGCAGCGGCATCGAGTCGGCCTGCGGCGATCAGGGAGTTGCCGTACGCGGTCGCGACTTCGGCGACGAGTTCGCTGCGCCCGTCAACGCCGGCGAGCGCGGCGTCGAACGCGGCGCTCGCCGTGCCGGCGTCGGCCGCGGTCGCGGCGCGCGCGAGTTCGACCCGCACGCGCACGCGCGGGTCGTCGGCGTCCTTGGCCCAGGCCGCGAACGCCGCCGCCTGCGTCGTCGCAGCGGTCGCCTCGCCCGCGTGCAGCGCACGCACGAGCGTGAGCCACGCATCGGCGCGGTCGGCCTCGTCGCCGGCACCGTCGAGCGCATCGACCGCGTCGCGCGCGAGCACGGCGGCGGTCGACGCGTCGCCGAGCGCGAGGTCGAGGCGCGCTTCGATCGCGCGTGCGTGGCCTACTTGCGCCGCATCGACCGGCGGGTCGGTGCGGTGGATCAGCGCATCGAGCACGGCGCGCGCCTCGGCGATGCGCCCGTTCGCCGCGAGCGTGTCCGCGCGCGCGGTTTCGAACGCGCTGCGCACCTGCGGGTCGGTGATGCGCGCGTGCTCGGCCCAGCCGGCGTCGCTCGCCTTCAGCGCGTCGAGCGGCTGCAGCAGCATGAGGTGCGAACCGATCTGGTTGACGATCGAGGTGATGAACTCGTTGACCATGCCGAAGCGGCGGAACGTCTCGCCGGCGCGCACGAGCGTCGGCAACGCCTCGGCCGGGCGCCCGTGCGCCATCTGCACCGTGCTCTCGTTGCCGTCGAGCTGGGCGAGCAGCAACGGATCGCCGCCGAGCGTGAGCGCGACGCGGGAACGCGAGAAGTCGGCGAGTGCCGCATCGGCGTGGCCTTCGCGCGCTTCGAGGATGCCGCGGTCGTTGTAGGCGCGGCCGAGCGCGATCGGCTCGCCGCGGCCGTCGAGCAGGCCGATCGCCGCGTCGCAGGCGCGGCGTGCGTCGGGCAGGCGGCCGCTGCGCAGGTCGGCGACGCAGAGGTTCTCGAGCAGGCGCGCGTGCATGACCGGATCGGACTCGGCCGTCACGCGTTCGAGCAGCGCGGCGATCGCCGTGCGCGCGGCGTCGAAGCGCCCTGCGCGCAGGTCGATGCGGACCGCACGTTCGCGTACTTCCGGCAGGTCGCGCAGCGCGGGTGGCGCGTGCTCGATCAGCGAACGCGCGAGCTCGAGGTTCTCGGCGAGGCGCGCGGCGTCGGTGCGCTGCAGCAGCTCGGTCAGGCCGATGTCGGCGTCGGGCGGTGCGTCGCCGGCCTGCGCGCGACCGAGCAGCGCGAGCAGGTGTTGCGCGGCGCGGTCGGTCGCCGCGATCGGATTGTCGGCCTCGGCCTGCACCGCGCGTCGCGCACCGCCGACGTCGACGAGTTCGGCGCGCACGACCCAGTCGTTGCCCGACCTGCGCACCGCGGGCAGCACGAGCGAGCGCAGCGCGGCGGCGCCGGACAGGCGCTGCGCCGCCTCGTCGCTGCCGTGGCTGCCGGCGACGACGCGCACGACGCTGTCGCTCGGCATCACCGCGACGCCGCGTGCGCGCAGGCGCGTCGCGAGCAGGTCCATGAGGCCGAGGCGCAGCCATTCGTCGTCGCTGCCGGCGAGCACGTCCGCGGGCAGCACCGCGATCGCATCGCCGCGGGCGGCGGCGTCGGCGTCGGCGCGCGGCGCGTCGGCTTCGCGGGCATGGCGCGCGGCGAACCAGCCGGCGGCGAGCGCGATCACGATCGTGGCGATGCCGACGAGGGTCGCGAGCACGCGCCGCCGACGTCGCGGCGTCGCGGCGGGCGGCGATGCCACCGCTGCGGCCGGTGCCACGGCGACCGTGTCGACGTCGATGGCTTCGGTCGGCGCGACCCAGCGGTAACCGTAGCGCGGCACCGTGCGCAGGATCGCCTGCGCCTCGGCGGTGTCGCCGATCGCGCGGCGCGCGGCGAGGATCGCCTTGCCGAGCATCGTGTCGCTGACCGCGGTCTTGCCCCAGACCGCGGCGACGAGTTCGTCGCGGCCGACTGCGCGGTCGCGATGCGTCGCGAGGTAGGCGATGCAGTCGAATACCGTCGGCGGCAGGTCGATGCGGCGTTCGCCGCGCCAGAGTTCGCGCGCGGCGATGTCGATGCGGTCGTCGCCGAAGCGCAGGAACGTGCGGGTCATCGTCGCAGCGTAGCGGCGTGCGGGTCGCGCGTGAAGCGCGTGCGACGAAGGTCGAAACGCGCGCCCTCGTCTCCCGCGTTCGGAGCCGCCCTCAGGCGCCGGCGAGTTCGCGCGTGAGCGCGGCCGCGCCGATCTCGCGGCAGCCGCTCGGGTTCTGCCCGGCCCACAGCGGCGAGAAGTCGCCGCGACCCGCGCGTTCGGCGTGCGCGCGCAACGGCGCGATCGCCGCCGCGGCGAGCGGGAACGGCGGCGCGAGCGGGCTGACCGGCCCGAGCTCGCGCATGAGCCGGTTGACGATGCCGCGCGCGAGGCCGCCGCTGAACAGGTTGGTCAGCGCGGTGTGCGCGGCCGCGTCGCTGCGCAGCGCGGCGCGATGCGCCGCGTGCGTGGTCGCTTCGTCGCACAGGAGATAGCTCGTGCCGACCTGCACCGCGCTCGCGCCGAGCGCGAGCGCGGCGGCGACGCCGCGTGCGTCGGCGATGCCGCCGGCCGCGATCACCGGCACGCGCAGCGCGCGCACGAGCTGCGGCAGCAGCGCGAACGTGCCCGCTTCGCGCGTGGCGTCGTCGGACAGGAAATGGCCGCGATGGCCGCCCGCCTCGAGGCCCTGCGCGATCACCGCGTCGACGCCGCGCGCCTCGAGCCAGCGCGCCTCGTCGAGCGTCGTCGCCGAGGCGAGCACGGTCGAACCCCACGCCTTCACCTGCGCGAGCAGGCCCGGCGCGGGCAGGCCGAAATGGAAGCTCACGACCGCGGGCCGGTACGCCTCGACGACGTGCGCGGTGCGCGCGTCGAACGGCACGCGCGAGACCGCCGCGGGCACCGCGTGCGGGTCGAGGCCGGCCTCGCGGTAGTACGGCGCGAGCGCGTCGCGCCACGCCTGCTCGCGCGCCTCGTCGGCGGTCGGCGGACGATGGCAGAAGAAGTTGAGGTTGAACGGCCGCGAGGTGCCGTCGCGCAGCGCGTCGAGTTCGCGCCGCAGCGCGTCGGCCGGCAGCATCGCGCACGGCAGCGAGCCGAGGCCGCCGGCGCCGCACACCGCGAGCGCGAGCGCGCTGCCTTGCACGCCGGCCATCGGCGCCTGGATCAGCGGCAGGTCGGTGCCGAGCAGGCTGGGCATCGGGATCCTCCGGTCGGGCCGGCGTACAGGCTAGCGCATCGGCTTTAAACCTTCGTGCCCGCGGCCGCATCCGAACAGGGGATTCCCCACGGAGCCGCCCGCATGCGCCGCCTGTCCCTCGTCCTGTTCGCCCTGCTGCCTGCGTTGGCGGCCGCGAACGACTGCAAGTTCACCGCCCGCCACGATTTCGACGTCGATGCCGCGGGTCTCAAGACGTTCGCCGCCGCGATCGGCTCGAGCGACCTCGAGATCGTCGGCGTGCCAGGCCTCGCCAAGGTCGAGGTGCGCGGCCGTGCCTGCGCCTCGGAACAGGCCTGGCTCGCCGACCTCGGCGTCGACCAGCAGCGCAGCGGCGACCGCCTCACGGTCACGCCGCGCCAGGACCGCTCGCACGGCTGGCACTGGTTCGAATCGAGCTACGCCTACGTCGACCTCGAAGTGCGCGTGCCTGCCGCGCTCGCGGTCGAAGTCCGCTCCGGCTCGGGCGACAGCAAGGTGCGCGAGGTCGCGTCGCTGCGCTACGACGGCAGCTCGGGCGACCTCGTCGCGGCGAAGATCGCCGGCCTGTTCGACCTCAAGCTGAGCTCGGGCGACGTCGAAGCCAGCGACGTCGGCAGCGTCGAGGTGCGCAGCGTGTCGTCGGGCGACCTCATCCTGCGCGACGTGCGCGGCGACATCCGCGTCGACCGCGTCGGCTCGGGCGACCTGCGCCTGGACAACGTCGGCGGCGGCGTCGCGATCGGCAGCGTCGGCTCCGGCGACGTCACGATCGGCCATGTCGACCGCGACGTCAGCGTCGAATCGCTCGGCTCCGGCGACGTCGACGTGTCCGACGTCGGCGGCAACTTCAGCGTGCGCAGCAAGGGCTCGGGCGACGTCCACCACCGCGGCGTGCGCGGCCGCACCGACGTGCCGCGCGACGACGACTGACCCGTCGTGGCGGCGCGGCGCCGAAGCGCCGCCCCGCATGGCATCACTCGAATCCGTCGGCGAAGATCGCATCGCCGACGACGAGCGTGGCGACGTAGCTGCCCTTGTTCGTCGCGAGCAGCAGGCGCGCGTCGTTGCCGGCGCGCACCGTCGCGAGTTCGGTCGGCGCGCCGCCCGCGTCGAGGCCGCTCGCGAACGGCGTGAACGTGGCGCCGGCGTCGGTCGAGCGCGCGACGCGCGCGCCGGAGCCTTGCGCGATGTAGAGCGTGTCGCCGTCGTTCGTGTCGCAGGCGATGTCGACGATCGACGCGCCGTTCCATGCCGGCGTCCAGCTCGCTCCGGCGTCGTCGCTGCGCAGCACGCTGCCGTTGGTCCAGCCGGTCGCGATGCCGAGGTAGAACACGCGCGGATCGGCGATCGATCCGCACAGGTGCGGGCGCTGCACGTAGGTCGATTGCTGCAGCACCGGCGCCCAGCTCGCGCCGCCGTCATCCGAACGCAGCAGGCCGCCCTGGTCCGGCGACTGGTAACCCGTGTACGGCGCGAGCATGACCTGGTCGCTGCCGTCGCCGGCGATTTCGATGTCGCCGATGAAGAGCCCGTCGTCGCCGATGTACTGCTTGTCCCAGGTCTGGCCCGCGTCGGCCGAACGCCACACGGTGCCGGCGCTGCCCGCGACGCCGAAGTCGGAGCCGCCGAGCAGGATGAGGTCGGGGTCGTACTCGCTGAAGCGCAGCGCGGCGAGATCGGATTCGTACAGCGGACCCTGGTCCGGGCCGAGTCCGCTCCAGCTCGCGTCGGCTTCGCGCCGGTACAGGCCTTCGGGCGCGATCGACGACGGTCCGCTCGAGATCGCGTAGAGCACGCCGGACGGCGACCATCCGACCTTGCTGTAGCGCGTCGGCGGCAGCGCCTCGATCGTCCAGTGCGCGCCGCCATCGGTCGAACTCATGACGCCGCCGTTGTTGTTGCCCTGGAACGCGACCGCGACCTGCGCGGGATCGTGCGGGTTGCCTGCGATCGAGACGAGGTTGAATTCCGAGATGCCGTCCGACGACGCGACGAGCGGCGCATCGGCATCGGCCGAACGGTACACGCCGAGCGCGCTCACGCCGACGAGCAGGGCCTGCGAACCCGCGGCGGCCCAATGCACCGATTGCGCGGCGAGCGCGCCGCTGCCGCCGATGCCGAGGTCCCAGTGCGCGCCACCGTCGCGCGTGCGGTGCACGCCGGTGCCGTCGGTCGCGACCACGATCGTTTGCGCGTCTGCGGGATCGACCGCGATCGCGGTCACGATCGGCAGCGGCCACGTCGCATCGTGCAGCGGCGTCCAGGTCTGGCCGAGGTCGGTCGAGGTGTACAGGCCGAGGTACTGCGAACCGAAGTTCATGCCGCCGCCTGCGAGCAGGCGCGTACCGTCGTAGTGGAGCGCGTTGACCGGCGTGCCGGGCAGGCCGGCGCTGCGGTCCTGCCAGTGGTCGCCGCCGTCGACGCTGGTCCACACTTCGCCGGTGCCGAAGTCGCCGCGGAACGCGGCGACGACCGTCGCCGACTGTTGCGGATCGATCGCGACCGCGGTGCCGTTCAACGGCGCCGCGTGCGGCGGCGTGCGATCGGACCAGCTCATGCCGCGGTCGAGCGAGCGCATGAGGTTCACGCTCTGGAAGCCTGCGGCGGCGGTCACGCCGACCCAGACCGTCGACGGCATCGACGGATCGACGGCGAGCGAGAACGTCGCGTCGTTGAGCGGGTCGATGCCGAGGTTGCGCTGCGTCCAGCTGGCGCCGGCGTCGTCGCTGGTCCAGACGCCGTCCTGGGTCGCCGCGTAGACGCGGCCGTCGCTCGACCAGGCGACGTCGTGCACGCTGGTGCCCGCGAGCGTGGGCACGAGCGCCCAGTGCGTGCCGGCGTCGGTCGAGCGGTACAGGCTGCCGCCCGGACCACCTGCGGGCGCGGTGCCGGCGAGCACGATCGACGGCGTCGTCGGCGACGCGACGACGACCGCGACGTCGCCGCCCGGCGGGCCGAGCGGGTTCCAGGTACCACCGCCCGCGGAGCTGAGGTCGTGTGCATCGGAAGTGATGCGCGGCGCATGCACGCCCTGCAGGTCGGTGCGCACGGGCGACATCGACGGCGGTATCGACGCGACGTGCGCCGGCGCTGCGACGGCAGCCGCGATGCACGCGGGCAGGGCGAAGAGGGAATGATCGAAGGCCATGGCGGGACACCGGTTCGAGGGGACCCCGACAGTGGCGGGCGCCGGCGCGGAAGGCTTGATGTTCCGATTAGATTCGCTTTCCAATCCGATGAGTGATCCATCGCCGCGACGCCGGCGTGCCGCCCGATCCGACCGTCGGCGTAACATTTGGCCAATCGCCGGGGAGCACGGTCGCCCGCCGCAGGGCCTGCGCGATGGCTCAGTTGTTGCTGGAAAGACCCCGCATGCGCGTCGATGGTGGGACGCGCGTCAATAGGACCATCAGGGGGAATCCATGAAGTCGATGCACAAGCGCAATATCCTCGCCGCCGCGATCACGTGCGCCGTGGCCGCACCTGCCGCCCAGGCGGTGGACCTGCTCTACCAGCCGTTCAATATCGGCGTGACCCAGCCGCCGGGCTGCCACATCGAGGAATTCGGCGGCGGGGCCGGAACCTATCCGTATCCGAGCGACTGGCTGCTCTTCAACGTCGACGGTCGCACGCCGGCGGGCGCGGTCGCCTACGTCAACGACGCCTGGGAAGTGCGCGAGGACTTCGGGCACGACGTGACGCAGTGCGCCGCCTTCAGCACGTCGTGGTACACGCCCGCGGGCCAGGCGGACGACTGGACCTGGTCTCCGGCCGTGGCGCTGACCGGCGGCGCGACGCTGAGCTGGCGCGCGATCGCATACGACCCCGATTATCGCGACGGCTACGAGGTCCGCGTGAAGACCGGCGCCGTGCCGACGCAGGCGAACCAGGCCACCAGCGACGTCGTGTTCTCGACGCCGGCCGAGGAGACGGCCTGGACGGACCATTCGCTGAGCCTGGCGAGCTACGCCGGCCAGACGGTGTACATCGGCTTCCGCAACAACAGCACCGACAAGTTCCTGCTGCTCATCGACGACATCCACGTGATCGACGACACGCCCGATCTCGTCGCTACCGCGTCGCCGACATTCACGACCGACTACGCGCGCGCGCCTTCCGGCTACGACGTGACGCCGCTGCTCGGCGTAACGGCGATGAACGGCGGCGGCGCGACGCTCACCAACGTGTCGGGCACGGCCACGCCGACGCTCGACGGCAGCGCGGCGGGCATCCCGGTGCCGGCGAGCGCGCCGATCGCGAGCCTGGCGATCGGTGCGAGCGAGCCGCTGACGTTCGGTACGGCGGCGGCCTATTCGGGCGACGGCGCGTGGACCACGGAGTACGCGCTCACATCCGACCAGTCGGGCAGCGAAACCAACACCGCCAACAACATCGTCGACGTGCCCGGCACGACGATCGGTGGCAACGAACTCGCGCGCTGGGAAGGCGCCGTTTCGGGATCGCTCGGCATCGGCGCCGGCGATGGTGGCGAGCTCGGCGTCGCGTTCACGCTCGAGCACGACCTGCTCGTCGGCGGTGCCCACTTCACGATGCTGTCGCTGCCGCCGGACGACGGCGGCATGCCGCCGACGCCGACGCCGTGCCCCGGCTTCGACTACACGCTCAACCTGCGTGCGTTCGATACGGTCAACAACGTGCCCGGCGACGTCATCGACACGACGGTGCCGGTGGCGTGCACCTACGAGGGAGGTTCGTACGACGTCGCTTTCGCAGCGGGTCGCCACCTCCTCGCGGCGGGCACCTACGTGCTCACCGCGATCGAGCCGGTCGCGGGACAGACCTTGCCGCTGGCGTTGCATGTCGACCGCTATGTGCCGGCCTCGACCTGGGTCGTCTGGCCGTCGAGTCCGTTCGGGGGCTGGGCCCACTTCGAGGATTTCGGCGTGGCTTTCGCCCGCACGCCGGAGCTTTCGCTGCTGAGCGCCGAGGCGTCGATCTTCGAGGACGGCTTCGACGGCGTGCCGGTGGCGATGACGATGCAGACGGTGCACAAGGCGGCGCCGGTCGCGCAGCCCTCGCGGCCGACGCGCAGCGTCGCGCCCACGCGCCTTACGCAGGCGAAGCGCTAGTCCGGTCCGCGCATCGCATGCGCGAGGACCGTTATCGGCAGCGCGTCGCCGAACACGCGATGCACGGTCGATTCGGTGCCGCGCTCGCCACGCTCGACGCATGGCGGGCGCGGACGCCGGGGAGCCTGGAGCCGGAACTGCTGCACGCGCGCATCGACCTCGCGCGCGGACGCGTGCGCGCGTCCGGCGCGCGAGCCGTCGCCGCCATTCGTGCGCACGATTGCCCGCCCGAACTCGCCGTCGACGTCGTCCAATGCCTGCGCGTGCTCGTCGAGCACGATGCGCTCGTCGAATGGGCGAGCGCCTACCCGCATCGCGCTGCCGTCGCGGCTGCCGACCTCGCGCGCGTCGCCGCCGCGCTCGCGAGCATCGGCGCGCACGCACTCGCGCGAGACTGGGTCGAGGCGGCTGTCGCGCGTGCGCCGGACGACGCGACCTGCCTCGTCAACCGCGCGCTGCTGCGCAGCTACGCGGGTGATTTCAGTGGCGCGGGCGCGGACCTCGAGCGCGTGATCGCCTCGCCCGCGGACCCTGCGATCGCGCACTGGCTGCTCGCGCGCCTGTCGCGCCAGCGACCCGACGCGAACCACGTCGAGCGACTGCGCGCGCGCATCGAGGGCGCCGCCGCCGCCGATCGCGAGTACCTGCAGTTCGCGTTGTTCAAGGTACTCGACGACATCGGCGACCTCGACGGCGCCTGGGCCGCGCTCGACGCGGGGTGCCGGCTCGTGCGCGCGCGCGCGCCGTACGACCGCGCCGCGCACGAGCGGCTGTTCGCGGCGATCGAGCGCACGTTCCCGCTCGACGGACCGCCTGCCGCGGTGCGCGCCGATGCGCCGCAGCCCATCTTCATCGTCGGCATGCATCGCTGCGGCAGCACGCTGCTCGAAAGCATGCTCGCCGCACACGACGCCGTGTACGGCTACGGCGAGTCGCAGCGCCTCAGCGGTGCGCTGCGCCATGCCGCGGACCACGCGTGCACCACATTGCTCGACGAGGCGCTCGTCGAGGCGGCGCCGCGGCTCGACCCCGCGCTCGTGCGCGACCGCTTCCTCGACGCGGGTCGGCAGCTCGTCGGCGACGCGCGCTTCGTGACCGAGAAGATGCCAGGCACGTTCCAGCTCGTCGGCTTCATCCGGCAGGCACTGCCCGCGGCGAAGGTCGTCCATGTGCGGCGTGAGCCGACGGACCTGTGTTTCGCCAACCTGCGCGAGCTGTTCGCCGACAGCGTCGCGCACGCGTACGCGCAGGACGACCTCGCCCACTACCATGGCCTCTATGCCGGCCTGATGGCGCATTGGCACCGCGTCCACCCGGGCTTCGTGCTCGACGTCGACTACGAGGACCTCGTGCGCGATCCGCTCGGCACGTCGCGGCGCGTGTTCGCATTCTGCGGACTCGACTGGCACCCGCGCGTGTTCGAGCCGGAGGCCTGGGCGGGCCGCTCGATCAACACCTTGAGCTCGGTGCAGGCGCGCCAGCCGGTATACGCGTCGAGCATCGGCCGCTGGGAACGCTACGCGGACCGGCTGCAGCCGCTGCACGACGCGCTGTCGCGCACGCGCGAGGGCTGAGGTCCCGACACTTCGCAGCGCGCGGGTTTGCGTTTATCGTCGGCGCTTTCGCGAGCGAGGAGTCGTCGATGAGGTCGTCCGTCACGCTGTCACGCGCATTCTTGCTCATGGCCGCGTTCGCCGCCGCGGCGCCGGTCCTCGCGGCGACGCCGCCGCTCGCGCCCGACATCCCCAGGAAGTTCGACGTGCCGGTCGGCGACGCCGACTACGTCAAGCGCGAGGAGATGATCCCGATGCGCGACGGCGTGCGCCTGCACACGGTGATCGTGATCCCGAAGGGCGTGCAGCACGCGCCGATCATCCTCACGCGAACGCCGTACAACGCGAGCAAGCGCGCCGAGCGCAACGTGAGCCCGCGCATGCCCGCGACCCTGCCGCTCGGCGACGAGGTGTTCGCCAGCGACGGCTACATCCGCGTATTCCAGGACGTGCGCGGCAAGTACAAGTCGGAAGGCGACTACGTGATGACGCGGCCGCTGCGCGGCCCGCTCAACGACAGCAAGGTCGACCATTCCACCGACGCGTACGACACGATCGACTGGCTCGTGAAGCACGTGAAGGAGAGCAACGGCAAGGTCGGCATGATCGGTTCGTCGTACGAGGGCTTCACCGTGCTGATGGCGCTCGTGAACCCGCATCCCGCGCTCAAGGCCGCGGTGCCGATGAGCCCGATGGTCGACGGCTGGAAGGGCGACGACTGGTTCCACAATGGCGCGTTCCGCCAGACCAACTTCGACTACATCTACGGCCAGACCGCGGCGAAGGACGACAGCCTGCACGTGCCGCGCGGCGCGTTCGACGACTACGCGAATTTCCTCAAGTACGGTTCCGCCGGCGACTACGCGAAGCACTTCGGCTTCACCCAGCTCGGCTTCTGGAACAAGATCGTCGAGCATCCGGCCTACGACGCGTACTGGCAGGGCCAGGCGCTCGACCCGGTCATCGCCGCGCAACCGCTCGGCGTGCCACGCATGATCGTCGCCAGCCTGTGGGACCAGGAGGACATGTACGGCGCGATCGCGACGTACGAAGCGACCGAGCCGAAGGACACGGCGAACGATCGCAACTTCCTCGTGCTCGGCCCGTGGCGGCACAGCGGCGTCAACTACGACGGCAGCATGCTCGGCGCCCTGAAGTTCGACGGCGACACCGCGCTGCAATTCCGCCGCGACGTCATGAAACCGTTCCTCGACGCCTATCTCAAGGACGGCGCACCGAAGGCGGACACGCCGCCGGTGTTCGTCTACGAGACCGGCACGAACCGCTGGCGACGCGAGACGCGCTGGCCGCTCGCCTGCGCGCAGGGTTGCGCGTCGACGTCGAAGCCGATCTACCTGCACGCGGGTGGCACGCTCGATTTCGCACGCGCCGACGGCAGCGCGTTCGACGAGTACGTGTCCGACCCGGCCAAGCCGGTGCCGTACCAGCCGCGTCCCGTGCACTTCGAGGACGGCGATGCGTGGCGCCGCTGGCTCGTCGTCGACCAGCGCTTCGTCGACGGCCGCACCGACGTGCTCAGCTATGCCAGCGCGCCGCTCACGGCTCCGCTGAAGATCGCCGGTGCGCCGCTCGTGAACCTGTTCGCCTCGACCAGCGGCAGCGACAGCGACTGGGTCGTCAAGCTCGTCGACGTCTATCCCGACGAAGTGCCGGCGCAGCCCGAACTCGGCGGCTACCAGCTCGGCGTCGCGATGGACATCTTCCGCGGCCGCTACCGCGAAAGCCTCGAGCATCCGTCGGCGATCCCGGCCGACACGGTGCAGGCTTACCGCTTCGAGCTGCCGAACGCGGACCACGTGTTCCTGCCCGGCCACCGCATCATGGTGCAGGTGCAGTCGAGCTGGTTCCCGCTGTACGACCGCAACCCGCAGACCTGGGTCGACAACATCTTCCTGGCCAAGCCGGGCGACTACCGCAAGGCGACGCAGCGCGTGTACGTCGCGGGCGAGCAGGCGAGCTTCATCGACCTGCCGGTCGTGCCGACGCCTTAGGGAATTCCACACTCCGCAGGAGAAGAGACATGCTGACGATACTCGCGTTGACCTTGGCCACCGCGCTCGCCTCGCCGGTGGGTGCCGATTCGCCGGCTGCCGCCGCGACCGCTCCGGCGCGGTTCGAAGTCGCCGAGCGCCTCCGGATGAATCTCGGTGGAGATAGCGGCCAGTACACGAACTGGGCGCGCGACGACCTCGCGCGCTTCGACGGCTTCTCGACGACGGTGCGTATCGACGACATCCACGGCAAGCCCGGGGACAAGTGGGCAGCCAGCGCGCGCATCAATCTGCTCGGCGCCGGCGAAGGCGAATCGCGAGCACGCGTTTCCATGGTCTTCATGGTCGACCGCAAGACCCGCCAGCTGTCGGCGGCGTGGTCCGCCGGCAAGGACCTGCCGTGGAAAGCGTTCGACGTCGCACTGTCGATGCAGAAACCCATCGAGGTCAAGGTCGTGCCCGACGCGCCGGGCAAGTTGCATGTTGAGATCGGCGAAAGCATCTTCACGGTCGACGACGACGTCGATATCAAGGCGATCGAGGTGTCGGGGTCCGGATTGGACGTGAGTTTCGTGCCGTTCCTCCTGCTCAGGCGAGTCGACGCGCAATGACGCGCGCGCATTCCGCGCGCGATGTCCACTATTCCTGAGAGATCCCTCGTGGACGCCTTCAGCTACCTGTCCGTCCTGCTGTCGATCATCCTCGGCCTCGCGATCACGCAGGTGCTGAAGGGGTTTCGCGGGCTCATGCAGTCGCGCGCGCGGCTGCGCATGTACTGGCCGACCGTGGTCTGGTCGGTCCTCGTGCTGGTGATCGCGGTGCAGTCGTGGTGGGCGATGTTCGACCTGCGCGACCACCACGACTGGACCTTCCTGGAGTTCTCGATCGTGCTCACGCAGACGATCGTCGTCCCGGTCTGCGCCGCACCGACAAGCTGAAGGCACGCGATAACGGCCGCAGCCAGAACCGCGCGCTTCATTGCCGCCTGCCTGAGTACTCCAGCATCTGTGTCGTGAGATCGAGCGGATACGAAATCGCGACGTCGGTGATCGTGCCATCAGCCGCCACGACCGGCTCGAGTCGGGGCTGCACGAATCCCGTGTAGGACGGCATGTTCAGGTGCTCTACCCGTGCGACCACTTCATCGCGCAGCGCGGCGTCGAAGTGCACCCCGTAGGTTTCAAACAGCGCTTTTGCCGCGGCGTAATCGCCTTCCGCCTTGATGCGCTGCACTTCAGCGAGCAAGCGGCCGACCGCTTCCTGAAACGCCGTCGCGTCGACCATCGCGTAGTACGTCTTGCCGTCCCTTCGACGCACTTCAATCGCCGACGAATTCGCCAGCAGCCACTGCACGATCATCTGCCGATTGCGCATGTGGTCTTCTTCAATCTGCGTCCCTTCGCGAATCCGGCGCAGCTGCACCAGCGCATTTCGCGCGTAGCCCTCGTACTCGGCGTGCACGATCTCGTTGTGATCGGCGGCGTTGATCAAGCCGAGCTCGACCATCTTCGGATCGGGAAGGAAGTACAACGCGACCAGGTCGGCGCGCGACTCCTCGAGAGCTGAATACTGCTCCTTCAAGAATGATTGCGGGCTCCCCTTGAGGTGCTCTGCGATTTTGCCGGAGGCGTGGCCGATTACCTCGTGCAGATCGGTCGTCAGCTCGCTGGCCACGCTGCTCCATCGTTCTGCGCGTTCCGCTTCTTCAGGTGACCACGCGAATTCCCTGCGGAACTCGGCCGACGTGGATTTGTCGTAGGCCTCGTTGACGTTGGTCAGCGACACAGACTTGCTGCCGTATTTTTCGCGAATGTCCTGATCGTTGGGCAGGTTGATGCCGACCGGCGTAATCGGACCAGAGTCGCCAGACTCGACCACCACGTCGATGGCGTTGGCCGTGATGCCACGCACGCCATCCTTGCGGTATTGAGGCGCCCACGGCATCCGATCCTCGAACCACTGTGCCGATGCCGCGAGCCGGCGAATGCCCTCGGTCTTCTCGCGATTGACATAAAAAACGAGCGCCTCCCAGGCCCCCTTCATGCCGCGAGGATCCATATAGACTTCAACGAAACCGTTGATCGTGTCGACGGGCGATGACTTGTCCTGCACCCAGGCGATGTCGTAGGCGATGCGATCGACGTCCAAACCCGTCTCGTAGAAGCGAATCAACGCCCCGAGTGCCGTCGCCATCGTCGGCGTCGCGTACGGAATGGCGGCCTCGAGGTGGCCGACAATCGCGCGGATTTCCTTGTCGTACTTTCCGCCGATCCGATAGACCTCCTCGACGATGCGGCCGTCGGTTTTCACGATGCGCGAGTTGAGCTGGTGCTTCTCCTGGAAGCTGTCGAGGTCTTTCATCGACACACCAACGTAAAGATTGTTGGCGCTCGACGCGAGGATGTCTTTGCCCGGCCCGGGGGTTTTGTTGGTGACAATGGTGTCGACGCCGGGCTCAAAGAAGAGCGGCTGCATCCTGGTCAACAACGCGTCGAGCGTTTCGCCGCATCTCAATGGAAACGCGGCGCCGGAAACCGCTGCCGCACGGGCGGCATCGCGGAATGCCTCTGGTGCGCACTTCAGGACGAACTTCCGCGCCGTGAGGTTGTTGTGCGGCCCCGTATTCAGCCAGAACAGCTTCGTGTAGCGATGAATTTCGGCGAGCGTTGCCGGATCCACACGCTCGGCGTGCGTCAGAATCTGCTCCAGCACCTCACGCATCTCGAGGTTGTGTGCGTATCGCTGGTCGTAGTAAATGTCCCGCCCCGCCAACGCCGCCTGATAGAGATGCCAGATGAGAATCTTTTGATCGAGTGGCAGCGACGAAAAGCCGTCCGCGTACAACTGCGCCACAGCCGCGTCGTCGACTCGCTCGAGGAGATACTTGCGATCCGGCGGCGGTGCCTGTGGTGACGTGGCGGTTGCGATGGCAGCCGGCTTGCCGGAATCGGTCAACGGCGTGTTCTCGTCGTCCCCGTGGATCATCGTTTCCCTCTATTGATCATTGTAAGTCGTCCAGGACGACCGTCTCGCGATAGTCGGGTATCTTCGTCGCCCAACCGAGCCGATTGTGAATCGACGTGGTGAGCGCGTCCATCGCGACCGGCTCGCCATGGACGATAAATGTAATTCGCGGCGCCCGGGCGAATCCGCCAAGCCATCGGAGGACTTCATTCGAATCGGCATGTGCGGACATGGATTCGACGAGCGCGACCTCGGCGCGGACGGGAATCATCTCGCCATGAATCTTGACGACCTTTTCGCCGTCGACGAGTTGGCGCCCTCGTGTCCCCTCGGCCTGATAGCCAACAAACAAAACCGTATTTCGCGCGTCCGGCAGCGCCGCCTTGAGGTGGTGCAGTACCCGGCCGCCGGTTGCCATCCCGCTCGCAGAGATGATGATGGCCGGCATCTTTGATTGCGTCAGTTGTCTCGATTCAGCGGGGGAAGAAATCGTGCGAAACCTCTCGGTGCAGAACACGCACAACTGACGCTCTTGACGTACGTGTCGTTGACGCTCGGCCACGGGATCCTGATGATCGGCGGAACCGTGGGGCGCTTTTTCGTCCTGTACCTCGGGCCGCAGCTCCGGATCGAGCTCGGTCAACCGCTGCTGATAGCGAGACAGCGCTTCTATCGCCATCGGGCTGTCGACGAACACGGGAAGCACGGGAATTCGCTTTGCGTCTTCCAGCCGCTTCAACCAGTAGATCAGCTCCTCGACGCGGCCGATGGCGAATGCCGGAATAATGACTCGTCCGCCGCGTCCGGTCGTCCGGCTGATCACATCGGCGAGCTGCGCTCCGTCGGGGCGCAGCTCGCCGAGCTGTGCGGCTGGGTCGACGACGGCACGCTGCGGCCCCTGATCCACGAGCGCTTCCCGTTCGCGCGCGTCGCCGACGCGTTCGCCGAGCTCGAGCGCGG
>Ga0207674_10004624_pt1 | contig 16517 bp, 5 predicted proteins | sample KBSCornC72_FD_184303 | JGI IMG/M metagenome (GOLD analysis project Ga0207674, IMG submission 184303) | Corn rhizosphere microbial communities from Kellogg Biological Station, Michigan, USA - KBS Corn C7-2 (SPAdes) (version 2) | ecosystem: Host-associated > Plants > Roots > Rhizosphere > Soil ... | reverse complement strand
CCGATGCATAATAAAAGACGTGAGTCTCTACGAGCGTTACGAACTCCTGGACCTCAACCGCGACGACGGCGTTAAAACCTTCGAAGCGCGCGAGATCGCGACGGGGCGACCCGTTAAGGTTCACCTATTCGTTCGCCCCGGCGCGCCCCTCCAAGCGGCCTTGCTGAAGGCCATCGATCACTTGTCCGAAACCGACCGCCAGCGCATTGTCGAACGTGGCAAACACGAGGGCACTCCCTACGTCGTAACCGACCGTCTGCCCGATTACCCAGGACTCAGCGAATGGGTGCAAGCCGCCAGCCACAACAGCAAGTCGAAGGCAGCTAAGCCGGTACTCGAAACTGCGGGAGCCTGGAAAGTGCAACCAGTTCCAGCACCTCCGCCGCCCGAGCCGCCCCCCGCAGCGCCGCCAGTAGAGTCGGTTCTCAACCAGCAATTTGTGGAATTGTTTACGACCGCGGAACGCCCCGTGGTCGCCGATAGTTTGGTGCAATCCGCGCAGCGTCCGCAGAGCGCCGCTCCGGTTCGGCCTCCCGAGCCCGTGCTGAAGCAGCCCCAAGCGGAGCCCGGCGAATTTACGCGGATGTTTCAATCGCCCGCGGTAGCCGCCCCGGCCACGCCACCGCCGGCGCCAGCGACTTCAGCCAAAACCGAAGCGGGCGAATTCACGAAAATGTTTCAGGCGCCGAAAGCACCGCCTGCGCCACCGCCAGTGCCAGCCCCAACCCCAGTCAAGGAACCCGGCGAGTTTACGCGCATGTTCCAAGCGAGCCCGAGTCCGGCAACGCCTCCGCCACCGGCAGGAACGAAATCTGGCCCCGGAGATTTCGAACAGTTATTCGAGACGCGCTCTCCAGCAGGACCCATGCCGCACAGCCCCGCCGTGCAGCAGCCCCTCACTCCGCAAGCGCCCGGTGGTTCCGGACCCAATCGAATCGGCGAGTTTACCCAGACCTTTGGGAAGGGTGGCTTCGACCCAGCACCCGCTCCCCCAGCCGCAACTCCTGCTCCGAAAGAGCCCGGAGAATTCACGAGAATGTTCCACTCGCCCGGAGCCGCCGCGCCACCGCCAGCAGCGCCCCCCGCGCCGCCGCCATTCGCAGCCCCTCCGCCAGCCGCGACGCCAATCGCCGCGCAGCCCAGCGGCCCCGGCGAATACACGCGCCAGTTTTCAGCGCCCGCACAACTTACTTTCGGACAATCCGCCGCGACTCCAGCAACGCCTCCATCCCCCGGCCCTCAGGCGTACGCGCCCCCCGCGATGGCACAGCCCGCCATGCCAAACATGGCACAAGCCCCCATGCCGCCGAAGAAATCGAACCTCGTGTTGATCCTCGGCATCGTCGGCATCGTCATCGTGATCGCCCTGCTAATCGTATTCTTCGTAATGCGTCCCAAATAGTTACCTCGCCAGCGCCGGCAAAGTCGTGAAAGTGTGGGCCACCGGAATGCGGATTCCCAATGCGCCCATCTGTGTACCCGCCGGCGTGTCGAACTCAATAGTCCCCCGAATATTTCCGGTGGACGGATATTTATCCGTCGCCAGCGTGAACGATAGATGCCCATTCGCAGCGAGTGAAATAATGTCGGTCGCGATCTGCGCCCCTGCGTCATTACGAACCACCACCGGAATATTCACCGCCTGCGCTGAGACGCTGTTGATCGCGATGCCGGTCGCCGTATTACTAGTGTTGTCGAAAGCAATCACATAGGCGCCGGCAGTGCGGCTTTCGAGCGGCACCACCGCTTCCTGTCCATTGGGATTGTAGCGGAAGATCACAAACCCGCCGATATTGCCGTCCGTCGTAAGCTGCGCCGAACCAATCGTCGGCGCGGGATCGGACAGCGGCGCCGTACTCTGCACAATCAGCGTAGCCCCGGCCGCCAGCAAGCGATCCACACTAGTCGAAACGGAGGTGGTCCCCCCGGCAACTTGTGGAAAAGCCAGCGGCAGCGATAGTGGACTCCCCGTATCGGCGAAGAACTTGAGATGCGCCGTCGCCGCGCTCGTTCCCGTGTTGACCAGCACGAAAGTGGTTTGCCACCCGTTCCCGGTACTGAGGTGCGCGATCGATCCTCCAGTGGCGCCGACATTAGCCAGCGCCGGAATCGTGGTGAGCGTAGTGCTCGAACCAAGCGGCGTCGTGCGAATGCCCAGAACCGCGATCTGTCCTCCAGCCGGTCTATCGAACTCGATGGTCCCGCGCTTGTTCGCGGTCACCGGGTACTGCGTTGACACCACAAAGGAAGTGTGGCCATTCCCCGCGAGCGCGATCGTCGTGCCCGCCGCGCTAATCACCGCACCCGTGTCGTCGCGAATCACGATAGGGATCAGCGCAGCCAGCGCCGCTACATTCTCCACCGCCACGCCCAGCACTACGCCCCCCGTGTTATCGAAAGCCAATAAGTAAGAACTCGCATTGCGCGTTTCCATGGGGACCACCGCCTCCTGCGCGCCAGGAATCAAGTGGAAGATGGCAAACCCGTCCACCGCTCCCGTAGCCGCCAGTTGCGCCGAGCCCACTTGCACCGGAGGCATCTGCGCTCCCGCCGTGTCGATAACCAGGGAAGCGTTCGCTCCCATAGGCCGATCCAGCGAGGTAGCCAGCAGCGCGCCGGAGCCCGCCGCCAACTGAGGGAACGCCAGCGGCAGCGTCAGCGCGCCACTGGGGTCGCCAAATAAACTCAAGCGCGCCTGCACCGGCGCCACACTCTGATTCACCAGAGTGAACTCCGTAGTCCAGTTCTCCTCCGCCGCCATGTGCGGCATCGATCCAATAAAGTTCATCCCCGCGATCGCCGCTCCCTGCTGCTCTACCGTGAACGAAACACCCGCCACCGTAAAAGTAGCCGACCGATCCGCCTCCCCGTTCGCCTGCACCTGATACAGGACGGGCCCGCTCCCGGTGCCGCCGATCGACCCCGGAAATGTGATCCATGACGGAGCGCCCGAAACGCTCCACGCGCAGCCAGCCGCCGCGATCACGCCCACGTTCGCACTCCCGCCCGCGCCCGCGAACGCCTGCCCCCCGGCGCTCAAAGTATTAGTACACGTAACCGCCGTCTGCGATAAAAATGTTCCCGACGCCGAAGTGAACGTCACCCCCGGCGGCAGCGTCAGCGTGACCGCCGCGGTATGGCTGTAGTCGCAAGTAGCGGACTGGCACTGCAACGCCAGTTGCGCCACTAGGTTCGCCGTCGGATTCGCGCCGCTAAGCGAAATCACTCCGTTAAAGATGAAGCTGCTTCCGGTCTGCGAAACGAATTGAAACGAGCTCCACCCGCCGTTTTGCACGATATTCGCCGGCGGATCGTCGTCTGTAAAATAGTGCCACCACATAATGCCGTTGCCCAAGTTCAGATAGGTGGTCAACCCACTACGAGCCATCGAGTTTCCCAACAAAGCAAACGACCCATTCAACTGGTACGAAATTCCAATATTGGTCACCGTCGAAGCAGTCGCGCCTGGCACTTGAAACGTAAGCCGATCGGCCATCGTAGCCATCGCGTTCGCCGTGCTGACCGTTGCGCCGGTGACGCTGCCGTTCGCCAGAACCCCCATTGTCCCCGCGCCCAGATTCGCCGTCGCGAAAGCCGAAGCCGTGCCAGCAACACTGGGATCCGTGGCGGTAATCTGCCCCGTCGCCTGCGTCAACTGCGGCGTGTTCGCAGCATTACTCGAAGTAATGGTCGCGCCAGCCGCCTGGGTGATGGATTGGCTCGCCACACTGCCGTCATATCTCACAGTACCGTTGGTAGTCGCGGAGGCGGAAGCCTGCGCGAGAGTAGTAACGCTATATTGCCCGAGCGCGGTTCCTTCAAGACACACAGCGACGGCAAGTACGCACGAAATCGTAACCAGTTTGTTCATAAAGTTTTCTAAGTCGAATCCACTATCACAGAGAAAAGATTTTCCCTGTTCCAGGAAATGTCCGGCGCGCGCGTGAGGAAAATCCGAATGCGCCCCTAGCCGCGGGAGAGTGGTATAAAATCGGCTGACATGCCAACCTCTTCGCGCCGCGATCTCCTCAAAACCCTGGCGCTAGCCGGCGTCGGATCCGCTTTGCGCGCGCAGGCGCCCCCAGGACGCATCGATGTCCACCACCACTTCACGCCCCCGTTCTACGTGAAAGCCATGGAGAAAGAACTCGGCGGCAGCGGCTTCACCGCCCGCCCCTGGACCCCCGCCCTCTCCCTCGAAGCCATGGATAAAAACGGCGTCGCCACCGCCCTGCTCTCGCCCGTGCAGCGCCTGGTGATGGATTCGATGAGCGACCGCAGCGAGCGCGCCCGCACTCTCGCCCGCCAAAGCAACGAATTCGGCGCGCAAGTCGTCCGCGACAATCCGCGCCGCTTCGGCCTGCTAGCCGCGCTCCCCCTACCCGACACCGATGGCAGCCTGCGCGAAATCGAATACGCCTACGACACCCTCAAAGTGGACGGCATCGCGCTCTGGACCAGCTATCTCGACAAGTGGCCCGGTGACCCGTCCTTCGATCGCGTGTGGGAAGAGCTCAACCGCCGCCGGGCCATCGTGTTCTTCCATCCCGCCACCGCGTCCTGCTGCCGCAACCTGATCTCCGGCCTCGCAATCTCCGGAATTATCGAGTACGATCTCGACACCGCGCGCGCCGCCGAAAGCATGCTCGTCAACCGCACCCCCTTGAAGTTCCCCGACATCCGTTTCATCTTTTCCCACTCCGGCGGAGCCCTCATGGTCCTAGCAGCCCGCATCATCGACGATCTCCCCCGCGCCTCAAAAGATCTGACCACGGAGCAAGTCACCAATGCGTTCAAGAAGTTTTATTACGAAACCGCGCACGCCTCGAAACCCGCCGCTCTCGACGCCCTCAAAGACGTAGCCCCCGTCTCGCAAATCCTGTTTGGCAGCGACGTCCCCATCCGCGCCTACGATCTCACCACCACCGGCCTCGACGAATATCCCGGCTTCTCCCCCAGCGATTGGCGCGCCATCAACCGCGGCAACGCCGAACGCCTGTGGCCCCGCCTCAAAACGTAAAAAGCCCGGGATAAAGTAGCGCGTCGCACGCACCACCCGATCCCGGGCGCAAACATCACCTTCCGAAAGTTTAGAAAATGATCTTCAGAGCAAATTGGATCTGCCGTGGAATAGTCCCCGGATTGGAGCTTACGATCTGCCCCGCCGCGGGATTACGAGCCCCGCTGGAACTCGTAAACAGGCTCAAGTTTGGAATCCCGAAATTTTCGTGATTCAGGAAGTTGAAGAACTCCGCCCGGAACTGAACCGTGAATTGTTCCGAAATTTTCGGGATTTTCGTATCCTTCAAGAGCGATGCGTCCATGTTGAACACACCCGGTCCCCGCAGGATGTCTCTCCCGGCGTTGCCCTCGGTGCCAATCGGCTGTAGCGTGTAGCCGAGCGGGTTATACCATTGGTTCACGGTCCCCACTTGCATGGAGCTCACGTTGAATCCGGGCGTGATGTTGGGGCGCTGATTACCGGCCTGACCAGTGAGCGCCTGGTCGATCCCAGTAGCAACAATGATCGGCGGACCCGTGGTTTTGGTCATGATCCCGCTGATCTTCCAGCCTGAGATAAATTTGTTGCCCTTGAACGGCAGGTCATACTGGCCGTTTACGCGGATAGTATGCTCGATGTCGAAAGTGCTATTGCCGATATCCGAGGCAAAGTTATAGGGGTTGGAACGGCCGCCGCCGCCGGTCTCGAGACCGCTGGATGCAGAACCGTCGTCGATGCTGTGCGCGTAAGTATAGGCCACCTGCGCCTGGAATCCGTGGCTGAAGCGGTGGACCGCATTGGTCTGTAGCGAGTTATAGCTGGACCGGCCGTTGGTCTGCAAAGCGTTAATGACGCCTAACGCCGGGTTCCAACGCGGGTTGCTGATGCCAACCCCGGAAGAGTTCGCGGCACCGAAGTGCAACACTCCGTTCGCGTCCGTCGTGACGATGGGCGGATTCTGGTCGCTCCCAGTGAACAGATGGCTGCCGTGCGATCCCACGTAGCCCACCGTCAGGACCCAGGCGCCCGGCAGCTCGTGCTGCAGGTTCAAGTTCCATTGATACAGCGCCGGCGTCTTGGTGTTGTTGTAATCCACCGCCTGCCCATTGCTATAAGGAGGCTGCGTAAAGCTTCCCGCAAACGGATTCGGGAATGCGATGACCGGGGTCTGGGCATTGGGAGTAATAATCACCGACGGGAAAGGAGCGCCGGTCACGTAACCGGAAGTGTACGTCCGCGGAGCAATCACGTTGTGAGTATCGCCGAAACCGCCGCGAATCGAGGTCTTGTGATTCTTAAACAGATCGTAAGCGAATCCGACACGCGGTCCCCAATTATTCAAGTTGGGATTGCTACGCCAAACATTCGGAACCTGCTTGAGGAAATTCGTGGTGGATAGCCCGCCGCCGATGCTGTTGAAAGGAGGATTGGGAATCACCAACAGATTGTTGATCGCGCTCTTCGGATTCGTGTCGAAGTCATAGCGCAGGCCAATATTCAACGTGAGTTTGGAAGTCACCTTCCAGTCATCATTGATGTATGGCATCAGCATGGTCTCGCGGAAGGCGCGGTACGCGTCCGGATTGAGGTTGCCCGAGAATGGATTGGGAACGCCAATCGGGTAGGCGCCGCCGTAACGATTCGGTGTGCCTTGCATGAATGTCGTCAGGTTGGCAAAGCTAAATGCGCCCGACGCTGAAAACGGCTGATTTTCAAAAGTCTGAATCCGCTGCATGCCAATGCCGAATTTGATATTGTGCGCGCCGCGGGTCATGTAGATATCGTCCGACAGCCCGTATTTGTTCTGGATCAGGCTGTAGGGCGCCAGCGTGGACGGGCCCAGCAGGCTGAGTCCGGTAACCGACACCGTGCCGTCCTCTCCACCCTGATGCGGGTAAAACTGCAGCGCCGGGGTTTCGCCCAGAGTAGTGGCGCTGTTTTCCGTGCGCACGTAGCTGGCGCGCGCCACATTGATGACGGTCGGCGAAACAATATGACGTAACTCCGCCGTCAGGTACTGGTTGCGCGTCGGCTCGGAATCGTTCCAGCTGCCAATGGTGGAAGCCGGGAAGGGATTATCGAACGTCGACTTATCCAGCACGTAGCGGGCGAAAATGGTATCTTTCGCGTTCAGGTTGTAGTCCACGCGGCCCAGTAGGTAATTCTCGACTCCAGTTTGGGTTCCGTCGGAGAAGGCATTCGCGAAGCTACCGCCGGGAATGGGTGTAAGGCCGGCAGTGGGGTACAAATTCATGATCTGTTGCAGTAGCGGCGTCTTGAATCCAATGAAAGTGGTGCTGCCGTCGGGGTTGGTAATGAAGCCCTGGTGCGCCGCGGCGTTGGGAACGGTTACTTTGTTTTCTACTCCCAGCGACTGCCTCAGTCCCTCATAGTTAAAGAAGAAGAACAGCTTGTCTTTCTTGATCGGGCCGCCAATCGCGCCGCCAAATTGGTTTCTGCGGAAAGGCGGCGGCGAATGCGACAGGGTAGTAAAAAAGTCGCGCGCATCCAGCGCGCTATTGCGCAAAAATTCAAACCCGGTTCCGTGAAAAGCGTTGGTTCCTGACTTGCTAACCGCGTTCACCACCGCGCCGTTACCGCCAAATTGCGCGCTATAGGTGTTGGTCAGAGTCTGAAATTCAGCGATGGCATCGATGCCGAGCGATGTGCCGAGCGAACCCGCGCCGCTACCGTGGCCGAAGAAGTTCACGATGTCGGTTCCGTCCAGCAAGTAGGCCTGCCCTTCCGGCCGTCCGCCCGCAATGCTATAGGTGTCACCTTTGCCATAAAAAGACGTGATGGCGGTTTGCGCCACGTTCACGCCCGGCGATAACAGAATCAACTGCTGGAAATTGCGCCCGTTCAACGGCAAGTCGGTGATCTGTTTCTGCTCCACCAAGTTCGATACCGCCGAACTGGTGGTTTCTACTTGCGAGACTTGACCTTCCACAGTGACCGTCTGTTGCGACTGCCCCACCGGCATCGAGAAGTCGACCACCACGGACCCGCCAACCGTCAGCGTAATCCCATCGCGGACCACTGTTTGAAAACCGGCTTTGGCAGCCGTAACCTGATACTCGCCGACAATCAAGCTAGGAACAGTAAAGCGCCCTTGCCCGTCGGTGTTGGTTGATTGTGTGATTCCCGTGCCGGTGTTCTTCACCTGCACCATAGCGTCAGGAACAGTGGCGCCCGACGAATCACTCACTGTACCGGAAATAGTTGCGGTAGTTACTTGCGCCAGTATGGCCGTGCTCGCGACGCCGAGCATAAGGCCCAGCAGCGCAAACGCAGACAGGCGCTGACGCGCCTTTGTCATAATGAACATCAACTGTAAACTCCCTTCAATAATTGCGCGATAGCCTCTGCGGGCGGATTTCTGCACTTACTGTCCCACTGAAGCTTCTTAACCTGAGCCTAGCAATCGCCCGGCTCCCATGTCAACGCTAACCCACTTAAAATCAAAGATCTAAGAGCCCTTTAATGCGCTTAGCGCAAACTGAATGGTTGTTGCATCGGAGTAACTCTGACAACCGCCAAAGGACCGTATTTCTCCTCCCCACAAGAGGTAGAGAATACGGCGGTTGTGCCCCTTGACTCCCACGACTAGTTTTGATAGCTTACGCTCTATTCCGAATGGCATAGTGCCAAACGGTGAGGTCGGAGTTTCCAATTCACATTTTTAGTCGGGGAGGAAAGATGTCCACAAGACTGCTGCAGCTTGCTGCAGCTCTACTATTACTGCTGTGGGTTCCATCTTTGCTGGCGCAATCGGCCGGCACAGGCGCGCTCACGGGAACAGTTACTGATCCAACCGGAGCGGTCGTCCCTAACGTAACCGTGACGTTGACCAGTGCCGATACCAACCAGGCGCGTAGCGCGAACACCGGCGCCGACGGAACCTATAAATTTGGCTTGCTGCCGCCGGGTACTTACCGCGTTCGTTTTGCGGCGCCGGGCTTCAAGACTTCCGAAATCGGCGGGGTTACCATCAACGTCACTGAGACTCCCACGCTCGATCGCGCCCTCGAAGTAGGCGCACAGAGCGAGCAAGTTACGGTCGAGGCGTCCGTAGAAACCGTGCAGACCGCGAGTTCGACGCTCGGCACCGTGGTGGGTTCGCGTGCGGCCACCGCCTTGCCGCTCAGTACTCGCAACTACACGCAGATTCTAGGATTGTCAGCCGGCGTCAGCGGCAGCGTCAACAACGCCACTTCGCTAGGCAAAGGCACCGTCGACGCCAGCGTGAACGGCGCGAACGTGAACCAGAACAATTATCAGATGGACGGCGTCAACGTCCTGAACTTCGCCGGCACCGGCGTAGGCGCGGATGGCGGCATTTATGCCGGCATCGGCATTCCCAATCCCGATGCCTTGCAGGAGTTCAAGATTCAAACCTCCACCTATGACGCGAGCTACGGCCGCAACCCTGGCGCCAACGTGAACATCGTCACCAAATCCGGTACCAACTCCGTGCACGGCTCTCTGTTCGAGTTCTTCCGCAATACCGATCTCAACGCCGTGGACTTTTTCCGTAATCGCTTCTGCGGCCAGCCCACCAACGTCGCCGTCTGCGCTAACCAAGGCGGCGTACGGCAGGTCTTGAATCAGAATCAATTCGGTGGCTCCGTCGGCATGCCCATCAAGAAGGACAAAATGTTCTTCTTCTTCAGCTATCAGGAAACCCGCCAAAAGAACGGCGTCGGTTTCCAGGGTTACGCCGCGAATCTGCAGTTGCCCTTCATCCCAGGTGGTGACCGTTCGACGGCCGCCTTTAAATCGGCGCTAGGCGCTGCGTATTGCGCCGCCAACCCGGTGGCTGCGGGCAGTATCAAAGTTGCCTGCGACGGCTCCAACATCAATCCGGTGGCACTCAACATCCTCAACCTGAAACTCGCGAACGGCGCTTACTACGTTCCCAGTTCCACCACCGGAACCACCTCGCCCAATCCTCTGGAGCAGCCCGCAGGCTTCACCGAACATCAAGCCGTCGCCAACTACGATTACGTGATCAACAGCAAGCACACACTGGCCGCGCGCTTCTTCACAACCCAGGATATTCAGGACCTGAAATTTACGCGCGCTCAGGGCGACATGCTGCCGGGCACGCCGGCCAGCGGCTTGTACGCCAATACCAACGCCTCCTTGAAGCTGACTTCCATCCTGACTCCATCCTTCCTGAATGAAGGCCGGCTCTCGTTCCAGCGCAATCTGGCGGCGTTTTCGAATGGCGTCCCCTTCACCATGCCGCAAATCGGTTCTACGCCGATCAATCCAGCCATCCCTGTCATGAGCCCCATCACCATCGCGGGACTCTTCAACATGGGCGGCGGTATTGGCGACGATGTGTTCGATCCCACCGATCAGTTTCAGATCGCCGACACCATTTCCTGGACCCACGGCAAGCACTCTATCCGCGCGGGCGCCGAAATGGAACACGTGAACTGGGATATCGTATTCAAGGGAATCGAACGCGGCAACCTCACCATCAACAGCTTCCAGGACTTCCTGATCGGCCGCGCCGGCTGCGATCCGAGCAACCTCGCCTGCAGCCCATCGAATCCTGGCGCCACCAATGGCGGCACCGCCAGCAACATTTCGCTGTGCCTGTTCTGCGTGCGCAGCGGACCCGACGGCATCATCCACGGCTACCGCTCCAACAACATTAGTTGGTTTGCGCAGGACGACTGGAAAGTGTCTTCGCACCTCACTTTGAACCTGGGCCTGCGCTGGGAATACGACGGAACGCTCAGCGACAAATACGGCAACCTCACGAACGTCTGGGAGAGCCAAGTGCAGTTAGTCAACACTCCCGCCGGCGTTGCTGGCACGGGTCCTAACGGTGGCTTCCCCACTTCCGGCGGAACCTTTGCCGGATACGTTGTTCCCAACAACTTCACGGCGCATTATCCGAATCCACCTGCGGGCGTCCTGGTCAGCACGCGGAGCCTTCCCGTGCGCAGTGGTCCTCCATATAACAACTTTGCCCCGCGTTTCGGTTTTGCGTGGCAGCCTTTCGGCGGCAACAAATTCGTCGTCCGCGGTGGCTTGGGATTGTTCTATGACCGCATCGGCGGCAATCAATTCGTTCACTCCGTCGAACAAGGCAATCCCTACGCCGATACGCTCGATTACGGCGGCAGCGGCGCGCTTCCCTTCAGCCTGCAAAATCTATTCCCGCAGCGTCCGCTGGGATTCGTTCCGCGCTGGGTGAATTTCTCGAACGGAACTTCTTCCAACCTGAACCTGCCGTTCATCACGCAGGATATTCATACTCCGCTCACGCGCCAGTACAACCTGAACCTCCAGTATGAATTCCTCCCGACCTGGGTATTGGAGCTCGGCTTCGTCGGTTCGAGCGGTATCAACCAGACCGATTACAATCACAACGTAAACACCGCCTACCTCGCGAGCGCTTCGAGTCCCGTCAACGGCATCACCACTAACACTGTCGGCAATGTGGCTCTACGTGTTCCCTATCTGGGCTTCCAGCCGGCCGGTCTTCAGGTGACCGCGTTTGACGGCATCTACAACTACAACAGCCTGCAGGCCACGGTTCGCAAGAACTTCTCCCATGGGCTCACGCTGCAAGCGGCTTACACCTGGAGCAAGAACATGACCAACCTCGAAGGGTTCTCTGGCAATTCCAACAACAACAGCAATCTGGCGCAGCAGTACGGAGAAGCCTACTTCAACCGCCCGCAGCGCTTCGTGTTCAACTACAGTTGGAACATTCCCTTGGGCAATCACAAGGGCGTGGTGGGTGCGCTGGCCAATGGCTGGAACCTCTCCGGTGTCACCATCATCCAGAAGGGCACTCCGCTGACCTTCACCGATTCACGCTTGGGCACCATTTACGGCGTGTTCGGCGCCAATTCAGTATCGCCCACGGCTCTCGGTGGAACCAGCTTCGGCACCTTCAACTACAGCCGCGCTCAGCTCTGCCCCGGAGTAACTTATGGCTCACTCGCGTCGTCGGGCGGAATCGAACAACGCCTCGGCGGCGTCAGCGGTGGTAACTTTTGGGCGGCCAACTCCTTCGCGAACGTGGCCAGCAGTACCACCTGTGCTTTCCCGGCGATTAACCTCAACGGCACGCCGACAATGAGCGCGGCATGTCCAACCTGTGGTCTTGACTACGGCAATTCCGGCGTCGGCATCGCCCTCGGACCACCCCAGCTCAACTTCGATTTCTCCATCGCGAAGAGCACTCGCGTCGGTGGAATTCACGAGAATGCCACGCTCCAGTTGCGCGGCGAATTCTTCAACGGCTTCAACCATCCGCAGTTCAATAACCCGGGGACGGCGGTTTCGACCGCGGCCACCTTCGGCGTGATCACCAGCACCAGCGTGAATCCGCGCCTGATCCAGTTCGCGATGAAGTACGTGTTTTAAACTAGATACAACCAAACCAGCTGAGCGGGGCCCAAACCAGGGACCCCGCTCCTTTTTTTGCCCACGGCTTAACTATGCCAAACAGCATACGGCACAAATACCTGTCCATTTGGCATAAAGTATTGGCTTGACATTCAAATTAACTTCTGTTAATTTCGATGCCATGTAGGGCGGGGCTCGCATTGAATTGAGCCGCGAGGAGTGGGAGGGATTATGGCCAGGAAGCCAGTTCTGTTTGCTCTTGTAATGCTACTGTGCGTGCCGTTTGTGACGGCGCAGACCGGTAGCACCAGCGCTTTAACCGGCACCGTTACAGATTCAACCGGCGCGGTCGTTCCCAACGTCGCCGTCACCGCCATCAACACCGGAACCAACCGCAGCCGTACCGTCAACAGCGGCGCCGATGGCATCTACTCGATTCCGCTTCTCGACCCCGGCCCGTACCGCGTCACCTTCGTCGCGCAGGGATTCAAAACCGGCGAAGTGGCCTCCGTCACGCTCACCGTCACCGAAACCGTGTCGCTCGACCACTCGCTGCAAGTAGGCTCCCAATCGGAGCAGGTGACTGTGGAAGCCAACGTGGAGACCATCCAAACCGCAACCTCTACGCTGGGTACCACCGTCACCGGGAGCCGCATCACGGCGCTGCCGCTGGCCACGCGAAACTTCACGCAAGTTTTGGGCATGTCCACCGGCGTCACCGGCGATGTCGCCAACGGCGCGGGCTTCGGACGCGGCTCACAGAACATGAGCGTCAACGGAGCCGCGCCGGAAAAGAATAACTATCAAATGGACGGCGTCCAGATCAACAACGCCGCTGGCAATAACAACGCCGGCGACGCCGGCTTATACACCGGAATCGCCACGCCCAACCCCGACGCCATTCAGGAATTTAAGATTCAAACCTCCACCTACGATTCCAGCTTCGGCCGCAACCCCGGTGCCAACGTGAACGTAGTGACCAAATCCGGCACCAATACTCTGCATGGCTCGCTGTTCGAGTTCTTCCGCAATGAAGCGCTCAACGCGAACGACTTTTTCTATAACCGCGACAACCCCAACAGTAGAACCCAGAAACAAATTCTCAAGCAGAACCAGTTCGGAGGCACTATTGGCGGCGCACTCAAACACGACAAGCTGTTTTATTTCGGCAGCTATCAGGGAACCCGGCAGCGGAATGGCGTGGCAGGACAAGGCTATGCTTCCGTCACGTTGTTCCCGATCCCTGGTAATCGTGAGGCGTCTGATTTTACCCAGCGCCTGGGCGCCGCCATGTGCGGGGGAACACCACCCACCCGCAGTCAACTCAAAATCGCCTGCGATGGCTCCAATATCAATCCGGTCGCGGTCAACCTGCTGCGGGTGAAACTGCCCGATGGCAGCTATTACATCCCCAGCTCCGGCACCAGCGGACCCGCCACCCGGCTGTTTAGCTATCCCGCGAAATTCAGCGAAGATCAGTACCTCGCGAACGTGGATTACATCGTGTCGCCGAAGAATAACCTGCAGATGAAGTACATGTACACCACTGACCCGTACACGTACACGGGGCAAGTCAACCCCGCCTTCAGCGAGCTGCCAGGCCGCGTGGCGACCGACAATCGCAGCAACACCTCCGCGGTATTGCGCTGGACTTCGATTATTAGCAGCAATTTCTTGAACGAAGCCCGCGGCTCCTTCCAGCGCGTTCTGCAGGACGGCAGCGAAACCGTGCCCTACACCGCGCAGCAAGTGGGCATCAAGCCCTTGATCGACATCACCTGTTGCAACGGCACCACGCTCGGCACCTATACGCACCCGCCCCGCATCGACGTCGGTGGCGCCTTCATCATCGGCGGCGACCGCTTCCCGCAGTTCGCGCCGTCGAACCAGACTCAATGGTCGGACCAGATTTCCTGGACCCATGGAAAGCACACGCTGCGGGCCGGCTTCGAATACGAAAACGTCCGCTATCCCTTGGTATACGCCGGGCTGGGTGTCGGCTCTCTTATCGTGCCTTCGTTTGCGGACCTGCTGATCGGGCGCGCCGGCTGCCAGCCAGCTGCGTTCCAGGCCGGCACCTGCAGTGTCGCCAACCCCGGCAATACAACGGGCAGTACCAACAGCAGTTTTTCGAATTGCCTGTTCTGCGTGCGCAGTCCGGTGCAAGGCATCATTCACAGCTTCCACCTGCACAATATCAGCACTTTCGTGCAGGACGACTGGAAAGTGACCAGCAATTTGACCGTCAACATGGGGGTTCGTTGGGAGTACAACGGCGAACTGTCCGACAAGTATGGCAACCTGACCAATTTCTGGGCCAGCGATTTGCAGAAGGTGCCGATCCCACCAAATGCGCCCTCGCAAACCGACCCCAACGCCTTCATCGGCTATGTGGTGCCCAGCAATTACGATCCGCGTCCCCTCAGCCAAGGTGGCAAAGGCCCGCTGCCTCCGGGCGTTCGCGTGTTCCCTGGGGAAACCACCACGCAGAACGGAGTTCCGCTCAATAATTTCGCTCCCCGGCTGGGCTTCGCCTGGCAGTTGAATCAGCGCCTGGTCGTGCGTGGAGGCGTGGGCCTGTTCTACGACCGGGTGGGCATCAACCGCCTGGTACACGCGGTGAACGAAGGCCGGCCGTACGCCGACACCACCGGCATCCAGAACGAAGTCTCCAGCTTGCAGAGTCCTTTCCAGGACCGCCCGCTGGCGTTCCTGCCGCGCTGGTTCAATTTCCAGACCCTCACGGGTTCGGCGTTCAACTCGCCGTTCTATGACATTCTGCACACCCCGCTGGTCCGCCAATACAATCTGGGTCTGCAGTACGAGTTCGCCTCTTCCTACGTACTGGAGGCTGGCTTCGTAGGATCGAGCGGCATCAATCAGATGAATTACAACCACAACATCAACCCAGCGAGTCTGGTGTGCACGGCGCTCGTGACCACCAAATGCGTCACTGGAAACATCAACGGCATGACCACCAATACGGCGGCCAATGCAGCCGCGCGCGTGCCGTATCTGGGCTACTTGCCTAACGGATTCCAGCAGAACGGATTCGACGGCGTTTACAACTACAACAGCATGCAGGTCACGGTTCGCAAGAACTACACGAATGGATTGGGCTTCCAGGCCGGCTACACCTTTAGCAAGAACATGTCGACGGTGGCCTGGGATGCGGCCAACATCAACCTCTCGACGGATATGGCGCAGCAGTACGGCCAGACGCCTTACAGCCGTCCGCACCGCTTCGTCCTGAACTATCAGTACGAGCTGCCCTACAAGGGCAAAGGGATTATGAAAGCGGTGGCGGGGGGCTGGACGGTTTCCGGACTCACCACCATCCAGAGCGGCAATGTTCTTACGCTGTTCGACAACCGCGGCGGCGGCGTGTATGGCACGCCGGGCACCGGCACGGTGGAGAACGGACTGAGCCGTGCCCAACTGTGCCCCGGATTCACTTACGATCAAATCGCCACCTCGGGCAATGTGAAGGACCGGCTGGGGAACGCGGGCACCACGCGCTTCTTTAATCCGGCCGCGTTCTGCGCGCCCCCGGTGATGGGCAACGACGGGTCGCTGGGATTCGGCAACACCGGCGTCGGCATCGTACGCGGGCCGCACCAGTTGAACTTCGACTTCCAGGCGGGCAAGATCATAAGGATCGGCGAAAGACAGACGGTGCAGTTCCGCGCCGAGTTCTTTAACATCTTCAACCATGCGCAGTTCGCGCTTCCGGGCTACACCTCGCAAGCGCCTTTCGCCAACAATGGACCGCTGTTCACCAGCGGCGCGAACCTTGGCGTGATCGGCCAGACGTCGGTTGCTCCGCGGCTGGTCCAGTTCGCTCTCAAGTACGCCTTCTGATCTGGGTGCCACAAGAAGAAAGAGCGGGATCCCGCGAGGGACCCCGCTCTTTTTCCGTCAATCGACGCCCGCTATACTAGTGACCTGTGAATAAGGTGGTCACGAGCTCGGACGCCGCCGTGGCGGATATCGCTGACGGCGCGAGCATCATGATTGGCGGCTTCGGATTGTGCGGCGTCCCCGAGAATCTGATCGCCGCGCTGGTCCGCAGGAAAGTGACCGGACTGCACACCATCGCCAATAATGTCGGCATCGACGGCTACGGCATGGGGCTGAT
>Ga0207674_10004623_pt1 | contig 16518 bp, 17 predicted proteins | sample KBSCornC72_FD_184303 | JGI IMG/M metagenome (GOLD analysis project Ga0207674, IMG submission 184303) | Corn rhizosphere microbial communities from Kellogg Biological Station, Michigan, USA - KBS Corn C7-2 (SPAdes) (version 2) | ecosystem: Host-associated > Plants > Roots > Rhizosphere > Soil ... | reverse complement strand
TGGCGTAGCCGTGGGCCATGCCCACAGCCGATTCCTCATGGCAGCAGGTGAGGAACTCGGGATTGCGATTGCCGCCATAGTTCACTACCGATTCGTGGAGAGCGCGAAAGCTGGACCCTGGATTCGAGCAGATGTATTCGATGCCCAGCGACTTGAGCACATCGACCATGAAGTCGGATCCGGGACGTTCATTGGTGAGGACCTCGACAGCCGATGGCGTCCCAGTTTCGGCCTCGCGAGCAGCAGCGTTTGGTGCGGTAACTCGGGGAGCTGGCGTTGCGGGTTGCTGAGGTGTTGCGGAGCTTCCTGTGGCCGCCAATACGGCAGCTCCGGAGCCTGCGCTCCGAATGAAATTACGCCGATTTACCGTGGTTTTCTTGGACCGGGCCATGACTCTAGCTGCTTAGGATAGAGTATCAGTCCGGTGCAGGAAGCGCACAGGCTGAAGGCCTGTGCCACGGACAGAACAATGTGTCACAGGCCTTCAGCCTGTGCGCGAAACTATTCTACTTGGACGGCAGACCGAATTCGACTTTGCGTTCTTTATTGATCTGCTGGCTGAATTCGCGATCCACCAGGTCCAGAGAAGCGCTGTTCTTGTTGCCCTGCACCGTGATGTAGTTCAGGGTGTCGCCTTCCACCCAATATGCGACCGCCGGCAAGATCGTGTGGTCTTTCATGGCGATCAGAAACATAACCTGGGACTCGGTCGCCTGACTCTGTGTCTCGAACTGAGGACCGGCCTCGGGGAGAGGCACATTCGAGTAGTCGCGAATCACGGGATTGGCGGAATCGGGACGGAAATATTGATTGATGATCACAACCGGAGGCTGCGTCATCTGCTCGTAGCCCGGCACTTGATAATCGGAGGGCGAATACTGGCCACCCACGGGCGCAGGCGGAGCGTCGTAATCGTAATATCCGCCGCCGTAGAACACCGGATACGGCACTGCGACCGGGACAGAGTGCGCGCCGTGCCGAACCTGTGGAGGCTGGAACGCTGGCTGCAGCGAACTGGGATTGCGGGGAGTGCGAACCACGGCCGGGGCTCCGGTGCCTGGATAAATCATCCTGCCAAAGCCTGCGCCGCCCGTGGTGCCGACTACTCCTGCGGGATTCGACATCCGGCCGAAGCCGGTGGGAGAGTAAGCGCGCTGGGCCCACGCAGTGGAAGCTGCCAAAACCAGCAAAGCCGTGAAGAACCTCATGGAGCCGCCCTCCTAACTACATTCTAGACGCATTCCAGCCCGGGGACGTTTAAGCTAATACAACATCAAATAGACCAGTACGCCCGTTACGCTCACGTACAGCCAAATGGGCAGTGTCCAGCGGGCGATGCGCCGGTGGCGGGAGAAGTTGCCGGTCTTCTCGGCCTTGAGAGCGCGGCGTAAAGTGATGATCGCCAACACGGGCACTGCGGCGGCTAGAGGCGTGTGGGTGTACAGAATGGTGAAGTAGACGTATCGAATGAATCCGATTTTCTGATAGTAGACGATGCCGGAATTCGCGTGATAGATCAGGTATGAGATCAGGAATACGACCGATACGGTGAAGGCCGCGATCATGATTTTCTTGTGTTGTTCGCGTTTGCCGGAGCGGATCAGAAAGTAGCCGCGCACGAGAAGGATCGCCGCGGTACCGTTGAGAATCGCGTTGACCGCGGGGAGCTCGTGGACGTCCATCAGGACGTTTCTTTCAGCAGAGCCTTGGCATCGGCGATCACGCGCTTGATCGCATCGGGTTCGGAGGTCAAATAGAATCCGCGGATCTGCGATTTGCGATCGACCAGTGCAAAGCGCGTCGAGTGGTCGAAACTGCCGTCCACCGGGTTGAGCTTGAACACGTCCTGTCCCAGATGATTCAGGGTATCGCGCGGGCCAGTTAGAAAAAACCAGACGCCGGGAGTGGCGCTATAGAACGCCGCGTACTTGGCGAGCTTTTCCGGAGTATCGCGATCGGGATCGACCGTCATTGAGACGAGCTTTACGTCCTGCCCTGCTAGAGCTGTCTGCACTTCCCGCATCTGCGAACTCATGCGCGGGCACGGCCCCGGGCAGTTGGTGAACATGAAGTTCGCGACCCACACGTGGCCGGCAAGGGACTCACTCTTGAACTGGGCGCCGGACTGGTCAGTGAGCGTAAAGGACGACACGCGCAAGCCGGTTTCTGGCGGCGGGTGGGAGCATCCGGCGCATACAGCCAGCAGAAGAATACTAGCTATCGAGCGCCATGAGGCCATAGAGCAGAGGAAGGTATAGGACGCTCGCCAGCAGCACTCGGCGAGCCTGGACGCGGGTTTGATTCGAGTTCGCCTGGAACCCTGCGTAGAGCACAATGGTTCCCAGAATCGACGCGCCGAACAGGTACAGATTCCCAGCCATATCGAAAAACTTGGGCGCCAGGCTCATTGGAACTAATGCCATGGAGAACCATACGATGCGGCGGGCTGTGGAATCGACCGAAGGCTCAACAACGGGCAGCATGCGTATTCCGGCACGAGCGTAATCCTCGCGATACATCCAGGCGATGGCGTAAAAATGCGGGAACTGCCACAGGAAGAGAATGGCGAACAGAATCCCGGCTTCGTAATTCAGATGGCCGCTGGCGGCCGCGTAGCCGATCAGCGGAGGCATCGCGCCGGGAATCGCACCGATGGTGGTCGATACCGGCGAAACACGTTTCAAGGGCGTATAGACGAACAGGTAGCTGGCTAGCGTGAATAGCGCCAGAAGTCCGGTGAGCAAGTTCACACCCAGGCAAAGTTCTACGAAACCAATTACCGACAGTCCTGCGCCAAATACCAGGGCGTGGTTCGCGGTAATGCGGCCGGAGGGAATGGGACGAGCCTTGGTGCGGTTCATCAGGCCGTCGCCTTCATGCTCGTACCACTGATTCAGAGCCGCAGTGCCGCCGGCAATCAGCAGTGTCCCCAGCAGCGTGTGGAAAAGCTCCATCCAGGTCCAGGGACGGCCCAGATGACTGCCGAACATGAACCCGATGCCCGTGCTCATCAGGATGAACAGAGTGATGCGCGGCTTAGTGAGTTCCAGATAGCGGTTCACGAGGTCACCGCCTGCTGGTGGGTTTCCGCGGCTTCAGAGCTACGGACCCGCACGTTGCGCCGAATCTGAATCGCCAGCACGACACTGGCAGCCAAAGTTAGGCCGCCGGTGGCCACGTGAGCGACCGTGGTCAGCACCATTGCCAGCGGATACTCGGCGGCATTGATGCGAGCTACGTAGGCGATGATTCCTAGAAAGACCTGGACCCCGGTGATCGTCAAAAGCGCGACGGCGGCCGGACGGAGCGAGCGATGCTTAGGAAATTGCTGCAGCACGAAAATCCCAGTCAGAAGGATCACAAGCGGGACCAGCATCGCGCCGATTACGTGCGGGAGAAGACCGAAGGCGCGGTGGCGAAATCCTGCGCCGAGGGCAATCTGGACCAATATCAAGACCGGCGTTAAGATCCCCAGTGTGCGCAGAGATGGCCAGCCGTAGTCTTCAACAGGCTCGGGCCCTTCCTGCCATTTTTTCGACGTGAAGACGGCGATTGCTACAGTGACGGAGAAGAAAAGCTGCGCCAGGCAGGCGTGGGCCATGCTGATCGGCGCGGGTTGCAGCAGTAACACCGTCGCGCCGCCTAGAAGACCCTGCGCGACCACTAAGCTCACGGCAACCCAGCCCAGCCGACGCATCCATGCGCGTTTTTCAATGCGGGCGATCCAGATCGCTAGAATGACCGTCAGCATCCCCACGACGCTTGCAATCATGCGATGGCCGGTCTCGAAAAGCACTCCGCCGGTCATGTCGGGGATCACTTGACCATAGGACAGCGGCCAGTCGGGAACGGAGAGGCCGGCTTCCTTGCTGGTGACCGACGCACCCGCCAGGACCAGTAATAGTGTGCACACGGCGACCAGAATCGCGTATCGGTGCAGCCAAGAGGATTTCATTGGGTTCGGGAACAACGGTGTACACCTCTAGTTTAGCGCGTAGAATTAGATTCTTGTGAACTCTTCCCTTCATCAACCCATTCACACCGTCTATGGCGGCGCCCACCTATTTAAGTCAACTACTTGCAGTAAGTTAGGCGCGCTGGCCCAGAAAGCGTTTAGCGACTACGCTCCCGACGCCGCTACGATGGCGAAAGTTTTCGGCATCAACGGCCTCGAGAGCCTGGTCCACAGACGCGTCACTAAAAAGCTGGGGGGCGCGCCGATCGAGGATTACCGGATCGATTTCGAAGACGGATTCGGCGTTCGCCCCGACAGCGAAGAGGATTCTGCGGCGGATAATGCTGCGCGAGAGGTTACCGCAGCCGTTCAGGCCAATTCGCTCCCGCGCATGTTTGGAATTCGCGTGAAGTCCTTTGACACGGAGCCTTCGAAACAGCGCGCGCTGCGGACACTGGATCGTTTTCTTTCCCACGCCACTCTGCCCGAGAACTTCGTAGTCACACTGCCTAAAATCACTAAGCCAGAGCAAGTCTCTGAATTAGTACGTGCGCTTCAGCCGTATCCCGAGGTGGGTATCGAGATTATGATTGAGACGCCGCAGTCGATTTTCGTACTCCGTGAGTTGCTGGATGCAGCGCAGGGACGGTGTGTCGCTGCTCATTTCGGAGCGTATGACTACACTGCGAGTCTGGGCATTTCCGCAGGGGAGCAGAGTCTTCATCATCCCGCGTGTGACTTTGCCCGGTCGATGATGCTGGCGACGCTAGCAGAGACCGGGGTGTGGCTGGTGGACGGAGCGACGAACCTGCTTCCCTTCCCGCCCGAGGTCAATCGAGCCTGGAAGCTGCACTTCGACAATATTTACCACTCTCTCTACAATGGCTTCTACCAGAGTTGGGATCTGCATCCGGCACAAATTCCCGCACGCTTGGTGGCGGTGTACAACTTCTTCCTGGAGGGTATTGGGGACGCGGAAGAGAGGGCGGGCAATTTCAAGGATCCATCCCAGCAGGCGACCCGCACTGGTGCGATCTTCGACGATGCGGCAACCAGACGCGGGATCGTCAATCTCTACGAGCGGGCAGTTCGGTGCGGCGCAATCGACTAAGCGCGTTTTCGAACGGAACTGATCAGGCGCTCGGAGCGGACAGGCTTGGCTAGAACTTCGTTCACCAGAATCCGCTCGGGGCGGCCTTCCAGGTCGGCGCTCCAGCCCGCGAGTATGACGATCCTAAGCTCCGGCGACGCATCGCGAAACTCACGAACCAGTGCGAGGCCGTCCTGAGGCTCGGGCAACCGCAAATCGAGGATCACACTCTCGATCGCGTTCTGGCGAAAACTCTCGCGAGCGCTGGCCGCGTCTGTTGCAGTGAGCACCTGGTGCCCTTCGCGCTCCAGTAGCATTTTGCGGATTTCCAGGCCGCCCGCGTCGTCATCCACAAGAAGAATAAGCGACATCAGTTGAACTTGACGCTGGCGATCACCAGCAGAGGCATCTTTTGATTCCAGGCTTCGGGCAACTGGTCGAAGGGCAGGCGGAAGCTCTTCGTCTCGCCCGGCTTGAGTCCGCCCATTTTTGGGCTCACGATCGGAACGCGCTGCCGCAAAGCCATCTGGCCATACGCGTCCTGGAAAACGCAGTTGATCTCAACCGTATCCAGGTTGCGATCACCGGCATTGGTAATATTTCCGGAGATCTCCACCACCATCTGGCTGAAGTAATTCTTGGAGCCCTTCATGTTCACGTCGGCCAGCTTGAGGTGTCCGACATAGGCGCGACCCTCCGGGCTAAGCGGTGCATCCGCGGCGGGTGCACGAGGGGCAAGCTCCAAATACGCAACCACTCCGCCCCCAGCGATCACGAGCGCGGCCAATATGATCAGTGGAACTGCGGGCAAGGAACGCTTGCGTGGAATGGCGGCAGAGAGTGGAAAGTCACTGGCCACTGATAGTCATCTCCCCGATTAACAAAGCCGGCGACGCGATGGAACTGCGGAACTCGAGATTCGAGCCGACCTGCTCCAGATTCATTAGCATCTGCTTGAGATTTCCGGCGATAGTGATCTCGGAAACAGGATACGCCAGTTCGCCGTTTTCGATCCACAGGCCGGCTGCGCCCGAAGAGTAATCGCCAGTGACGGTGTTGGCCGATGCGCCGATCAATTCCGTCACGTAGAGTCCCTGGCGGACCCCCGCGATCAAATCTTTTTCAGAGCGCGATCCGGCTTCGATATAGAAATTTCCCGGGCCGACGCCGGCGCTTCCGGCCAATCCCCGCGACGCGTTAGCAGTGGTCTTCAGCCCGAGCTTCCGAGCCGTGTAAGTATTCAGCAGATAACTCTTCAGCACGCCGCGCTCGATCACTACAGTCCGGCGCGAAGCTATGCCTTCGTCGTCGAAAGGCGAGCTTCCGAACAAGCCAGGCATGGTGGCATCGTCGATGATGGTCAGCGTTTCGGATGCGATTTTCTCACCCAGCTTGCCCGCCAGGAAAGACGCATGGCGATAGATCGCCCCACCGTTGACCGCATCGAAGAGATCGCCCAAAAGATTCCGAGCCGTGCGAGGCTCAAAGATCACCGGGACTTTCTGCGTCGGCACTTTGCGGGGATTGAGGCGGCGAAGGGCGCGTTCGGCAGCGCGTCTGCCGACTTCTTCCGGGCTTTCGAGACCCGAAGCCTTCCGCGCCGAACTGCTCCAATAGTCACGTTCCATCGAGCCGTTCTGCTTGGCGACTGGGACCACGCTCAAACCGCAGGATGACGTCCGATACTCCCCGGCGAATCCCAGCGAGTTGGCGAACACGCGCGACCCCAGGTAGGAATCGAACGAGGCTCCCTCTGAATTGGTGATACGGGCGTCGGCCGCCAGGGCCACCTCTTCACCTTTCATCGCCTGCGCGATCTTCCATTCGGTTTCCATGCGGGAAATCGAGTCGTCGTACAACCCCAGATCGCCCTGGAACTTCCCGAGGTCGGCCTGGTCGGGAAGTCCTGCGTGCGGATCGGGGGTGGTGATACGAGCCAGATCCAGAGCGCCGCGGACCATTGTTTCAATACCTTGCGATGATAAATCGGATGTTCTGGATGAACCCGTGAGATTGTCCACCAGGACGCGAATGCCCGCCCCCCGCGATCCGGCCTGCTTCAGGTTTTCAACCTCGCGCATGCGGACGCTGGCGGAGAATTCCTCGCCTTCGGCGATGGTGCATTCGGCGCCGGTAGCGCCCAGTTCCAGGGCTCGCTTGGTGGCGGCGACTGCTATGTCGAGTAATTCGCTCATGCTGCGGTTCCGCCCACGGTCATCTTGTCGATCTTCACAGTGGGGATGCCGACGCCTACCGGGACGCTCTGCCCTTCCTTGCCGCAGACGCCGATGCCCTCGTCGAGCTGGAGATCGTGACCCACCATGCTGACGTACTTCAGCGCTTCAGGACCGTTGCCGATCAGCGTCGCGCCCTTCACCGGCCGGGTGAGTTTGCCATTCTCGATCAGGTAGCTTTCAGTCGCCTGGAAGACGAAGTTACCGCTGGTGATGTCCACCTGCCCGCCGCCGAACGTGGCGCAATAGATTCCCTTAGGCACGCTGCGGATGATCTCTTCCGGATCGCTCTGGCCGGCCAGCATATAGGTGTTGGTCATGCGCGGCATGGGGATGTGCTGGTAGCTTTCGCGGCGTCCGCTCCCGGTGGATGCTGACTTGAGCAGCCGGGCAGAGAGCGTGTCCTGCAGATATCCGCGCAAGATGCCGTTTTCGATAAGCACGTTCTTCTGCGTGGGAACTCCCTCATCGTCCACGTTGAGCGATCCGCGCCGGCTACCGATGGTCCCGTCGTCGATCACGGTGCACAGAGGACTGGCTACCTGCTGGCCGATGCGTCCACTGAAAGCGGAAACTCCCTTGCGGTTGAAATCGGCTTCGAGGCCATGGCCGACAGCTTCATGCAACAGGATGCCGGGCCATCCTGGACCCAACACCACGACGGATTCACCCGCGGGGGCATCGACTGCCGAAAGCTGAACGATGGCCTGACGCGCGGCTTCCTTGGCGAAATGTTCGGGCGTCTTCTCGTTCAGGAAGAAATCGAGAGTGACGCGACCGCCGCCGCCCGAATAGCCTTGCTGCGGAACGCCATCCACTTCGCGAGCCAGCGCCGCGACGCCCATCCGCGCCATCGGCTGACGATCGAAACTCAGCCGGCCGTCGCTCGATGCCATCAAGACTTCGCGAACGCTGTCGGCATAGTTAGCAATTACTTGAAAAACGCGGTTGTCGTACGCGCGGGCGGCGGCGTCGGCGCGCTTCACCAGATCCACACGCTCGGCCAGTCCCACTTCGTGGGGCGCCTTCAGCATGGGATAGAGATTGTGCTTCAAGGACTCCTCGAAACCTGTTTTTACGATGGTGGCGGGGCCGTGAGCGATCAGCGCGGCCACCCGCGCGGCTTTACGAATCTTCTCCGGGCTGAGGTCGTCACTATAGGCGTATCCAGTACGCTCGCCGGCGATGACGCGAATGCCGACGCCCAGCGTGACGCTCTCGCTGGCGCTTTTGACGATTCCTTCATCGATGCCGATGGAGCTGGTGGAGAGATATTCGAAATAAAGATCGGCGTAGTCTCCCCCGGCTGAGAGCGCTTCGCTCAGGTATCCTTCCAGATCACGTTCCGTGATACCGAATTTCGCGGCGAAGAACGAAGGTGATAACCCCATGCTTTGAGCCTAGCATGCGGTCCTGTATACAATAGTGCGGAGAAGAGGAGAGTCTTGAATGAATCGACGTAAGGCAATCGGATCCTTGGTAGTAGGCGCTGCGGCGACAGCCGCGACGGTGCGTGTCGCGAAAGCCGCGGACGCAGAGATCGACTTGCTGGTGGAACATTGGAAGAAGTCGAAAGATCTGACGCTGAAGACGGCCGAGGCGATGCCGGCGGAGAATTACGACTTCAAACCTTTCCCCGAAGCTCGCGTGTTCGGTGCGGAGCAGCAGCACCTGGGACAAGCGGAAGGCTTCTATCTGGGACGGCTCGGCAAAGGCATGGCTCCGGCGGCCCCGATGAACGATTTCAGTAAGGCTGCGACGGTGAAGTATCTGACGGCGCTATATGACTGGTCGATTGGCGTAGTTTCGCAGCTTACGTCCGCGGATCTGACCAAGTCGTTCGGCCAGGGAAAACAGGCCGCAACTGGATTGGAACTGCTGTACCAGGCGATGATCCACACGGCGCACACGCGAGGATACGGCGAAATGTACCTGCGCATCAAGGGCGTGGTGCCGCCGACGTACAACGTGTAACGAAAGAAAAAGGGGACAGACAGCTCTGTCCACTCGCACGCTTGTCCGCAGAATCCGAGTTTCAGCTGGAGGGACAGAGTAGTCTGTCCCCTTTTTTTACCTGTTAACTAGGGATTCTTGGCGCAGCGGAAGCCGACGTTGCGAGCTGAGAAGCGTTCAGGAATGCTGACGGCATCGTAGGCGAAGCTCGGTTCGAGTGCGCGATCGAAGGCGCCGCCACGCATGGTAATCCAGGGCTCCTGCGCGGTCGCTGGAGGATTCATCACAGCGGCGAACATCGCGACGGCGGTAGCGCTGGGCGTAACCGTTCCATCCACCATCTCCCAGGCGTTCCCGATGATGTTAAACACCGGACCCGTCATCGAACGGACCGGCATCAGCTCATGCGATGCGGCGGGGTTATCGCTCACATTCGCCTTGGAAGTGTCTTTTTGATCGCCCCACGGAAACAGGGCTCCCTGCGTTCCTCGTACTGCGCGCTCCCATTCGAGTGACGTCGGAAGGCGCTTGCCGATTTTCTGGGCGTACGAGCGAGCATCGGCGACGGTGATCCCGACTTTGGGAAGATTCTCCTGGCCCGGATCGACGCTGCATCCCATCGTTTTGCAAAAGTCGGCGTTGGATACTTCAGTTTCGTCGATGAAGAACGCGGCGAGGTCTGTAGGTTTCTTGCTTTCGCCCGCGAGGAATGTTCCGGAAGGAATGTAGACCATTCCGGGAATAACCGGCGCGGACGGTGAGCGCATCATCCATGCTGCGATTCCTGCGGCAATGACGACGAGCGCGGCTATGCCGATCCACATTGGCATTCGGCTTTTCTCTACTGACGCAGCGGCGACAGGCTTGGGAACAGGTTGCGTAACTGATTTCTTTTCGCCCGCCAGTATGCCGCGAAGCTCTTCCGAGATAGCCTGGAAGCTCTGGGGCCGATCCTCGGGCTTCTTAGCAGTGCAGCGGAGTATCAGATCGCGCACGGCGGGTGGCACGCCGGCCTTCTCCATGGCTTCAACTTCCACCGTCTGATTCAGAATCTGGAAGAAGACCTGCTCCATGGTCTCGCCGCGCACGCCTCGCACACCGGTGAGCACTTCATACAGCAGGAGCCCGTAGGCGTAGATATCCACCAGGTGCGAAGTCGGATTCCCCGAGATCTGCTCGGGCGACATGTAGTACGGCGTGCCCATGGCCATGCCGGTACGCGTCAGCGAAAGATCGGCGGTCTTGGCGATGCCAAAATCCATCAGCTTCACGCGGCCGTTCGGATCGATATGAATATTCTCCGGCTTAATATCGCGATGGACGATGGCGCGGGTGTGCACGTACTGCAACGCGTCGGCGATGTGGAGGGCGATCCGCAGGCGATCGTTCATGCTGCCCAAGCGGCTGCCACGAATGGCTTCTCTCAGGTCCTCGCCCTTGAGATACTCCATCACGATGAAGGGCTTGCCGTCGAACTCGCCGTAATCGAAAACGCTGACGATGTTTTCGTGCTGGAATCCACCGGCCATCTTGGCTTCCTGCAGGAAACGCGCTTTGGCGTCGGCATCCTTGCAGGAATCGTCGGTAAGAATCTTCACCACTACGGCCCGGTCAATCACCGTATCGCGGGCGCGATAGACGTGCGACATACCGCCGCCCAGAAACTCGAGCAGCTCGTACTTTCCAAGAGTGGCAGGAAGTTCCATCTATTCTTATTAGCCCGTGCTATTCGCCGAGACCGCCGAATTCGACGACCAGAAAACGTGCCGCCGCCTTGCCGGTATTGCGGATCTCTGTAATCTGATCGGCAGGAGACCGCAACACATTAGCTGCGGTGAGGGTGCGCCGGGAGCCGCTGCGGGCCGAAGCTCCATTGGCACGCGTAACTGCCTCCGCTTCCGTGCCTTCGAGCGCGATCAGCAGAGGCGGGATATCCGCCGGGGGGAGCGTCAAGCTCGAGTTGGGCGCGATTTGGAGGATACCGATGTGCGTCTGATCAGTCTCGAATTGAATTTGCAGGTTCGCCCCGAGCCATTCCGCGCCGGGCTCATGGCAGTGAAGATACTCGCCCGCCAGCACCTCGCCACAGACATTCTTGGGACCGGTTTGGCGCTGTAGCAGATCGACCACGACATCACGAAAAAGACGATCGCTGTCGTTGCGCGCGACATGATCAAACGCGCCGCGCTTGAAATGGATGCTGCCATCTGCGGCTTGAATCGACTTTCCCGGCTGGCCAGGAACGGTATCGACCAGCCGGCTGTCGCCTAGAGATACCCAAACGTAATCGGTATCGTGGTGATGCAAGAGCGTCGACCCGCGCGATTCAACCTGCACGTCGAGTATCCGAACGCGGGCGTCTTCGTAAATGACGTGATGATGCGGTTCGCTGACAACCGGCACGGCCTGCTGTGCGGCCGCGCAACTCACGACCAGCGTCAACAGGATGAATCGCATCAGCGCTTGTATCCGATCTTGCGCAAGAATCCGTGCCGCCACTCGGCGCCCGCGGCGTCTTCCACTCCTTTGGGCGAGCTACCGTCGATCACGCCCAAGACTCCACGACCTTGTTCCGTCTGAGCCAGGATCATTTCAACGGGATTCGCGGTGGCGCAAAAGATGGAGCATACTTCAGGAATTTCGCGAATCCGCCCGAGCACGTTGATCGGGAAGCCATCGCGCAGGGACACCACGAAGACATGACCGGCAGCAATGGACTGAGCGTTCTTCGTGGCGTTGGCCTTCAAGTCGTCGTCGTTGCCATCGACCCGTGTCAGGCAGTGGCCAGACGCCTCATTGAATGCGATGCCGAACTTGATCCCCGGGGCCGTATTCACCATGGCCTCGTAGAGATCCTCGACGGTCTTGATGAAGTGGCTTTGGCCGACGATGACGTTGCCGCCTTCCGGAATTTCGAGTCTTACTGTCAGCAGCTCCATCCACACCAATATAATGGATCGTGGCAATCTCCCTGATCCAGCACATTCGCAAGCTGCCACAAGGCCGCACCACGCTGAAGCATCTGCTGCGTGAGCGGTCGCGGGAAGGCGCCACGCGGGCGGATCTGGAGCAGGAGATCGCGCGTCTGATCCAGCGTGGAGACCTGATTGAAACGCGCTCCGGGCACTACACCGCGACGGGCGTCAGCCGCGAGTTCGCCGTAGGCAGGCTCAACGTTCATCGCGACGGTTACGGCTTCGTGATTCCTGACGTGCCCGTGCCCGGCCTCAAGGGTGACGTCTATATCCCCAAGGATTCGGCTGCCCGCGCCATGCATGGCGATCGTGTGGTCGCGCGCATTTCACGCATCGAACGCGACGGCAAGGCAGACGGGGAGATCGTGCGAGTTCTGCGGCGCGCGCATCTCACTGTGGTCGGCGAATTTCGTACGCGGCGCACGGGTTTCTTCGTGGTTCCCCACGAAGACCGCATCAAGCAATGGATCGAAATCCCGGAGGACATGGCCCTTCCCTCCCGCCAGACGACAATCGACCGCGTCGGCGCCGCGCCGATTACCATCAGCTCCATTGAAGATTTGGATGGCCTGGTGGTAACTGCGGAGATCCTGGATTTTGGCGAGGACGGCGAGCGTCCGGTGGGTCGCATCATCGAGATTCTTGGCCGGCCCGGAGATTTCGGCATCGACGTCGAGATCCTGATCCGCTCGCATCACATACCCCATCGATTTCCAGACGACGTGCTCGCACAGGCGAGAGCGATTCCCGGATCACTTTCGCCGGACGAGATCGCCCGGCGCCGCGATTTTCGAGAGCTGGATATCGTCACCATTGACGGTGAAACCGCGCGGGATTTCGACGACGCCGTGTGGGTTGAGCCTCTCGCCAACGGGAACTGGGCGCTGCAGGTTCACATCGCCGACGTGAGCCACTATGTGCGTCCCGGATCGCCCATCGACCGGGAAGCGGCTATGCGCGGCACCAGCGTGTACTTCCCCGATCGCGCCGTTCCCATGCTGCCGGTGGAGCTATCGACTGATCAGTGCTCGCTGCGTTCGCACGAAGACCGGCTGGTGCTATCGGCACTTCTGGAGATCGATCCGCAGGGCGACGTGGTGTCGCAGGAGTTTACCCGCGGCGTGATCCGCAGCGCCGAACGGATGACCTACACGGCGGTGCACGGCGTTCTCGAAGGCGACGCTGCACTGCGCGAGCGCTACGCGAAACTGGTCCAGCGCTTTACGTGGATGCAGGAACTCGCCAAGATCCTGAACCGCAAACGCGTACGGCGCGGATCGATCGATTTCGACCTGCCCGAGCCTTTGCTCGAATTCGACGAATTCGGTGAAATGACCGGCGTCACACGTGCGCCCAGGAACTTCGCGCATCGCATCATCGAGGAGTTCATGCTGGCCGCGAACGAAGCAGTCGCGTCGCATCTGGAAACGCTGGAGGTTCCCAGCATCTACCGAATCCACGAACGCCCCGACCCCAAGCGCGTCCTGGAATTTGAAGAAGTCGCCACGCATTTCGGTTATTCGCTTCGCGGAGGCGCGGCGCCGGTCAAACGATTTGGCGATCAGACCATTGCGCTGGACGATGTGAACTTCACCTCGCGCAATTACCAGAAACTGGTCAAGAAAATCGAAGGCAAGCCCGAGGAACGCATTCTAAGTTACCTGATGCTTCGGTCGCTTAAGCAAGCTCGCTATAGCGATCGCAACCAGGGCCACTTCGCGCTGGCCGCTCCAAGCTATACGCACTTTACTTCGCCCATACGCCGTTATCCTGACCTGATTGTGCATCGCGTGTTGGGCGCGCATCTGGATCACGGACGTTACGATGCCGACATGCGGGCGATCGCGGAATCGGCGTCAGAGAGCGAGCGCCGAGCGGCCGAAGCCGAGCGTGAGCTGGTGGAGTGGAAAAAGGTCAAGTTCATGATCGACAAGGTGGGCGAGGAATTCGCCGCCATGATCATATCCACCATGCGGTTCGGATTCTTCGTCGAACTGGAGGAGTTGTTTATCGAGGGTCTGGTCCCGATGGAGAGTCTTCCCGGCGACCGCTACATGTATCACGAGAATATCCGCAAGATTATCGGCGAGCGCAGCCGGCGTCAGTTTTCTATCGGCGATAAGGTGCGGGTGCGGCTGGATCGTGTAGATGGGGTTGAGAAGAAATTGCAGTTCGCGGTGGTCGGCCCAGCGGGCGGTCCGGCAAAGCGTCCCGAGAAGACACTACTGAAGACGCCGCTAAAGACCGCCAAGTCTGCGCGCAGATCGCCCCACAAGTCTCCGCACAAAGGTGCTCGGCGCGGCCCGAAGCGCCGGCGCTAACGTTTCTCGATCGCCGCGCGGGCCTCTCGAATCTGTTCAGCGTGCCGCCGCGAATGGGAGGCAATGATGATCAGAGCTTCCACGCCGTTCAGCGGTCCAAACGCCGGATGCATTGAGGCCAGCGCGTACAGCTCCGCAGCGCGCTCTCTGGCGAATTGCAAGGAGCGTTCGCGAGCGCCTTCGAAGTGCTCCAGTCCCTCCGCCAGGCTGGTGAATCGGCCCTTCGGCAAGACGGTCTCGGGAGCTTGTCTCCGCGTAGAACGGTCCACGATCCGGACTGCAATCGATGCTTCCTTCGCATTGTCTTCCGGCGGTGCTTCCGTGTGCTCACCGCTGGCAAGCCGTTTCAGAAACATCTCCTCGACCGTTGCCACGTGCTCCACGCATTCCAGCACCGACCAACGCTCCGCCTCAGGCCGGGTCGCTGCCAGGGATTCGGAAACGCCGGCTAACGCGGCACGAAATTCTTCCCGGCTCTGCTCAAGCATCTCAACGATTTCGGTTCTCTCAGCTGGGCTCATGGCGAGATTCTATCTCAATACAAGCTCGGCTCGCCCGGCGGCCGCGTCTTCCAGCGACGGTGAACCCACAACCATTGATCCGGATGTGCGCGAATCACGCGCTCCAGTTCCGCATGCACTCGTTGGGTATCGGCGGCGACATCGCCGCGAGGACTCATTGGAACCTCGGGATCGAAGCGAAGAATGTACTTTTTCTCGTGATCGGACCACAGGGCATATCCGGGCACCACCGCTGCACCGGTGTGTTGGGCGAACTTGACGAAGGCCGTGCCGGCGCAGGCTTTCCTGCCGAAGAAATCGATGAACACACCCTCGGCCGGCGTGGTGTTCTGGTCGATCAGGATGCCCACCGCACTACCCGCTGACAGTGCCCGCAGGATTTCGCGCGCGGCGTCCTTCTTCTGGATGATGTGATTTCCCGAAAGCGCGCGACGATTCTCGACCCACGCGTTCGCCCGGGGATTATCCAGGGGGCGGACCACGATATGCATCGGCGCGGTCATGATCGCGTGCGTGAAGGCGCTGAGTTCCCAGTTGCCCAGGTGCGCGGTCGCGACCAGCACGCCGCGTCCTTTCGCTTGTGCGGCAGTAAAGTTCTCTAAGCCTTCGTAGCGGATCCACTCGTGAACATTTTCGCGCGTGATGGACGGAAACGCCGCGACGCTCGCCATGATGCGGCCTATGGAGAGGAACACGCCATCGGTGATTTGATCGGGATTCGCGATGCCCGCGAGTTCCAGGTTACGCAGCGCGACACGGCGCAGTCGAGGCACACCCCAATCGAGTGCTTTGGCACAAGCGCGGGCCTTCAGCTCGAACGAAGTCACTCGATCCAGCCGCCGCCTAATACGAGTTCGTTCGAATAAAATACCGCGCCTTGGCCTGGCGTGACCGCGCGCTGGGCTTCGTCGAAGCGGATCTCGACGCGGGCGGAATCGGATGTGGGCAGAATCGTGGCAGACGCGGCCGCATGTTTGTTGCGGATCTTGACCTCAGCTCGCACCGGCTCCGAGGGTGCGGCGATCGAGATCCAGTTCACGTCGCCGGCATACGCTCGATCGCTCAATAGCTCGCGATCACGGCCAACGACAACCCTCCGGCTGGCTGGATCCATCGCGATCACGTAGAGCGGTTCGCCCGCCGAAACTCCCAAACCTCGACGCTGCCCCACTGTGAAGCGATGCACACCCGCATGCTCGCCCAGCACGTGGCCGTCGGCGGTTACCAGATCGCCTGCGACGTCCTGCGGAGCGATTCCCTGCTCCCGAAAATACGCATCGATAAACGCAGCGTAGTCGCCGTTGGGCACGAAGCAAATTTCCTGACTGTCAGGCTTGGCCGCCGTTGGAATACCGAGCTCCCGTGCCAGATCGCGGACCGCGGCCTTCTCCATGCCGCCCAGCGGAAACATCGAGCGGGCTAGCTGGTCCTGCTTTAGCCCAAACAGGAAATAGGTCTGGTCCTTGGCG
>Ga0207674_10004622_pt1 | contig 16520 bp, 15 predicted proteins | sample KBSCornC72_FD_184303 | JGI IMG/M metagenome (GOLD analysis project Ga0207674, IMG submission 184303) | Corn rhizosphere microbial communities from Kellogg Biological Station, Michigan, USA - KBS Corn C7-2 (SPAdes) (version 2) | ecosystem: Host-associated > Plants > Roots > Rhizosphere > Soil ... | reverse complement strand
CCATCGCTCCCGTAGCGTGGTCGGAACTGGCAAAGCTGGTCCCAGAGGTCGCGTTCTGGCAGATTGGCACGGTAACGGATAACGTGGCTACAGAGGCCCAGGTGGTGTTGGAGGTTGCTTAAATGATTACGACACTTGAAGAAACGCTCGGTCTGCGTTTTCAGGATATGTCCCTTTTGCAGACGGCGTTGACCCATATATCCTTTATTTACGAGCGCGTCGGCAAAGGCCAGGAATGTAATGAACGCCTGGAATTTCTCGGTGATTCAATCCTGGCCTGCATCGCGGCTGATTTTCTCTATCGCACCTACCCGGAACTCAACGAGGGTGAGTTGAGTGATGTGCGCGCCATGCTGGTCAAGGGCGATACACTGGCCAAATTTGCGCAAGAGATTGATCTGGGCGCGTCTCTGCGTCTGGGGCGAGGCGAACGCAATGCCGGAGCCAGTCAGCGCATCCTTGCCTCGGCCTTCGAGGCGGTGCTGGGCGCAATCTTTCTGGATCAGGGTCTTGAGGCTGTAAGGGTCTTTCTTTTGCCGCGCCTCCGACCCCTGGCGAACCATATCGTCGAAAAGCGACTCTTCAAAGACAACAAATCGCGTTTCCAGGAGCTGGCCCAGGCCCACGACGGCATTACGCCGGTCTACCGGCTGGCCGCGCAAGAGGGGCCTTCCCACGACAAAGAATTCACCATCGAAGTCTTGCTGGGCGAACAGGTCGCCGGAGTTGGCCAGGGACGCAACAAACAGGCGGCAGAGCAGGCGGCAGCAACTGCGGCTCTGCAAGAACGGGGCTGGCTATAATCGCTGTTCTAGCACGAGGAAACCATATGCGCCTGGAACCAACACCCAAACCAGATCATACCCTCCGCGTCTCGGCCAGGCTGGTCACATCCAGCACGATTCTGCATCTCTCAGCCGAGGAACTGGAACACGCCGTCGCACAAGAACAGATCGAAAATCCCGCGCTTGAAGTGCGCGAGCAGCGCGTCTGCCTCTTCTGCGGCGCGACGATACAGGGCGCGCAATGCGTCTCCTGCGGGAGCTTCGCGCAAAGCGGCGGGGCAAGCCTGAGCGCTCATGAGCAGAGCGGTGGCACCGAGAATATAGGAGAGACTTTCTGGAGTTTCGCCAACGATTACGGCCAGTACGATAGCGATAACTATGGCTGGTTGGAACACGACGAAGACACGGAATTTGACCCTCTGGCCCGCATTCCGATGGGGCAAACGCTGGCCGAAGTTCTGTTACAACAGCTCGAAGCACTGGTTTCGCCCGACGACGCGCTGATTGCTGAGCAAGTGGTGGGCAATCTCAACGAACACGGCTATCTGGAGATCAGCACGCAAGAGATCGCCGAATATCTGGAAGTTTCTACCGAGCGTGTGGAGTACGTGCTGAGCCAGTTGCAAAACCTGGAACCTCTGGGCATCGGCGCGCGCAATCTGCGCGAATGTCTCTTGCTGCAACTCCAGGCGCTGCACGAGCAGGGCGAGACGCACGAACTGGCCACCATCTTAATCGAACGCTACCTGGATCGCCTGGGCAAAAACCAGTTGCAGGAGATTGCGCGTGAACTCAGTGTGCCGGAAACCGAGGTGCGCCAGGCTGCACAGTACATTCGCAACACACTTAATCCGTATCCCGCGCAAAGTTACACCGCCGAGACCAGTGCCAGCCGCCTGAGTACGGCCTATGTGCGGCCAGATGTGCTTATTCGCCAGGGTGAACACGGCTACGAGGTTGAACTGATCGAAGAGAAACGCTATCGCCTGCGCATCGGCCAGGGCTATAACACCCAGCCGTTACGGCTCCAGAACGACCCCTCTGGCGTCGAAATGCAACGCTATGTAAACCACCAGGCTGATCGCGCACGTTTTTTTATCGACTGCATTCAGCGCCGCTGGAAAACGCTCAAACGAGTGGCCGAACTGGTCGTCGATTATCAGCATGAATTTTTAGAGAAAGGCGTGCGTTATTTACGTCCTCTGACGCGCGCTGAAGTGGCTACACGCCTGAATCTCGACGAGGGAACGGTCAGCAGGGCCACGGCCAATAAATACGCGCTGCTGCCCAATGGTCGCCTCATGCCCATCTCCGACTTCTTCGATGGCTCGCTTGGCGTGAAAGATATTCTGCGTGAACTGATTGCCACCGAGGAGCCGCGCCATCGTTTTAGCGACGAAGAGTTAGCTCGCCTGATGAGCATCCGTGGTATTCCGATGGCCAGGCGGACCGTGACCAAGTACCGCGAAGAGATGGGAATTTTGTCGTCACGCGAGAGATGATCGCCAAACATTCCATTCTGGTACAAAAAACAAAACGAGTGGGTCGCGACAGAGGGTAACTTCTGTCGCGACCCACTCTTTACCCTGGCCTCCAGAAGAGAGAGGGATCAAACATCGTTGTCACTTCAGATGAGCAAAAGGCTCACTCTAAAAGGATCTGGTTCCCTGGCCTGTGTTACACGTTCCACTTCACCATCCCCACAGTCCCTCGTTCTTCCCTCTGATGCCAGCCTGTTCATATATCAGGCGTGAGCAGCGATCTTAGGATCAAACTAGATGGCAATTCTGGTCTTACAAGCCGAAGCCGCCAAGGCAGTCAAGACCAAGACCGATCGCGGTGCTGGAAGCAACTGCATCCGGGCCAAAGAAGCCGTTCAGAAAGCCGAAATCGTGGAACAGACCACCAAAACCATCGCCACCAGCCGCGGCGTTCGACGTAGCAATACCAATGCCCTGCGCGAAAGCTCCGGTACCGAAGAGGGCCAGGCACATCACCAAACCAAGGACTAAAGCGGTTGCAATTTTGCGTACTTTCAACATCGAGTGTACTCTCTTTCTTAACTCTGTTCAAACTGATGAGAAGTTCCGAACGATGCTCCTCTTTGCTTCGTAGATAGGACGTGCAGCAGAATGAGCAGGCATCTTTGTCGTATCTTGCCAATCCCTACGAACTTTTTTCGGAGCATCGCAACTCTCTGGTCTTATCGTATGCCTGCTGCGAAATAGCCAATTTCTATGCGCATATAAATTGCAAGCTTGCCTGGGTACCAGACGGTATTTTCTCAAACGCCACGATCTTACGCACAAACAACGACAGGCCATTTAAAGGGGGGATAGACCCACATCCTCTAAACGGCCTGTCGTCATCGCCCTGAGAGGCGGAAACCCTCTCCGGCTGTCCCCTTTTACAGGGTGAGCCCAAAAACGCTCTCAGGGGCAAATCAACGAGCCTACGAGATCCAGAGTAATCGACTCTCCTACTAGAACCAACCCAAACCGAAGCCCCCAAGGCCACAGCCACAGCCACCGCTGAACGGGCTGAAGAAGCTCGTGAACGGGCTAAAGAAGCTTGTGAACGGACTGAAGAAGCTTGTGAACGGGGTGAAGAAGCGGTTGAACCCCAGGAAGCTGACAGCAGGCCGCACGAAGAACGCACGACGTCCGATGAACGCACGACGCCCGATGAACGCACGACGTCCGATGAACGCACGGCGGCCCAGGAGCGAGGTGCGGCCCAGCACGCCGGTGCGCCCGATGAACGCACGGCGGCCCAGGAGCGAGGTGCGGCCTAGCACGCCGGTGCGCCCGATGAACGCGCTACGGCCCAGCACACCAGGGCGGATAACGGCACTGACCGTAGCGGTATGAGCCGCCGCAGTTGCACTGGCATGTGAACTCTGCGCGAACGTGCCTGTGGTAAATAGCGTCAGGCACATCAGCAGACTCAGCACAATGGCTGCAACAAATTTGCGCGATTTCGTCATCGAGTAATACTCTCTTTCTACTACGCTCAATTTGACGGAGAGCGCGAACGATACGCGCCCGCCACACGCCACAACAGGGTGGGCGTTCAGCAACAGGTGATCAACTTATCCTCCGCCATTCTCGGCGAATGGAATAGCGTATCGCAACTCTCTGAATTCACTGTATGCTTGTACTGAAATCCTCTATTTCGATATATGCATATATTAAATCCCGTCGATCGCAATACATGCGCATACAAAATCGTGCCAGGCGTGATGTTCGCATTCTCGTACGTGGATGAGAAACAGGGGAAGCAAAATGAGGAGAACAACCCGGGCATAATGCAGTGCCTCTGCCCTCACTCTATCTGAGTGATGACAGAGGCTATGAGAGACAGAAGATCCGGGTTACGGCCTTAATTGAAAACACCGAGACTGCCCAGATCGCCGAAGCTATTCAGCCAGTTACCATGACCACCATGCGTCGCCGCTACCGGCGCAAAGGCAGCATGTTAGCCCAGCATATTGCCAGAGCCGAGCCCCAGCATATTGCCAAAGCCGAGTCCCAGCCCATTGTCAGAGCCGAGGCCAAGCCCGATCGCCGTCCCGCTGGCAGAAGTGCCTGTTGTCAGCCCATTTCCGCACTGGTCGCCACAACCATTACCCAGGAAATCGTCAGACAGAGCATGCGAGGTAGCCACGCCAACGCCAAAATCAGGCGCGGCGAGAATGGCGGGCGATGTGAGAATGGCGGGCGATGTGAGAACGGCGGGCGCTGCCGTGCGAACACGAGGAGCTACCACACGAGGTGCGGGTGCCATCACACGAGGCGCGGGTGCGGGTGCCACTACACGAGGCGCGGGCGCGGGTGCCATCACACGAGGCGCAGGCGCAGACACACGAGGCGCGGGCGCAGGCGCAGACACACGGGGCGCAGGCGCAGACACATGAGGCGCTGGTGCTTTCGGCTGAGGGGCACCGCTCAGAACCGCGCTCGTCTGCATACTCTGCGCAAACGCACTGGTCGTGAGCAGAGCCAGACATACCGCCAGCGCCAGAACTGCCGCGATACCAGTCATCCGTAATTTCATACTGTTCACCTTTCTTCAGAAACGATAATGCGTAAGGCCACAAATACTACTCTTCCTACCTTCGTAGAGAACAGTGAGCAAATGCAATCAACGAATATCCTTGAATTTTCTCTGCACCCGTTCCTACGAATGTCCTTGAGGTATCCCTACGCTCTGGTTTTACTCTATACTCTGAAGAAAGTCACTTATTCCGATAGATACATATACAATGAGCCAATATAATATCCGATACTTCTCCGTTCACTTGCATGGGAGAACATCATGGCTCGTCAACTTTTGCCCTCCGCATAAGACAACATCATGCAGTATGCATTTTTATACGCTCGTATACTACAATTGCATGGTACCTCCATTTCTGCCTGCCTGTAAGAGGCAAAGAACCTGAGATGACTTGAAATCAAGAAACAAAAAAGAGCCGCGCACATCACCAAAGCTTGTATCGCCTGGTTGGTGCGCGCGGCTCCTCTACCGGATGCCTGACTATGGGCGCGGAACCGTTGCGTCGCGCGTGGCAGGCGGCGCGAATTGTGGGTGGCGCTTCTCCAGAAAGGCGCGCATCCCTTCTTGCGCGTCGGGAAGCTGTGATGTGGAAGCCATGACCTCGCCGGCGTGGTTATACGCCTGGTGTTGCGGCAAATCGATTTGCGCGTAGAAAGCTTGCTTGCCCATACCCTTCGAGAGCCAACTTCCACGTGTGGCGGCGACGAGTAGACGTTGCGCCTCTTCCTCTAATCGCTCAGGAGCGACAACGCGATTAACCAGTCCCCATTCGCAGGCGGTCTGGGCATCGATAATGTCGCCGGTCATGAGCATTTCGAGCGCGCGTTTGCGGCCAATGTTGCGGCTCAGCGCGACCATCGGCGTCGTGCAGAACCAGCCGCCTTTGCCGCCCGGCGTCGCGAAGCCCGCGTTCGTTGAAGCCACCGCGAGATCACAGGTCGCGACCAGTTGGCAACCCGCCGCTGTAGCCAGTCCGTGAACTCGCGCCAGTACCGGCTGAGGGATCTCCTGAATAGTATCCATCATCTCCGTACAAACTTTGAGCATGTGGCGCATAGCCGCTAAATCCTGGCCTACCGCGTCGGCAAAATCGTGTCCGGCGCTAAAGACCGGCCCATTGCCCGCCAGAATCACACCGAGCGCGTCGCTTTCACCAACCGCGCGAAAAGCCGCCGTCAACTCCTGCATGTGTTTGAGCGAAAGCGCGTTACGCCTCCGAGGATTATTCATGGTGATGGTGGCATAGCCATCGCGATAGTCAAGCGTAATACATTCATACAACATACTTCTGCTCCTTTCGGATAAATCCCGCGTGATTGACCTCTTCTTCTGTACGTATTGTACGCGACTTTGTGCGCACCTGGCTAGCCGGAGCATACATTTTCCAGAACTTGCAGGAACCTCTAGAAAAAATGAGCACTCTCTCAGATGTTTCATCGCGTATTGTCCTAAAAGATAGACTCAAGGTAAGCAGTTCTGATATAATGACGACAGCTTTGCACAGGATAACACATATGTGGTAAACGCCTATCAAGGGGAGGAACTTTTATTATGGATAAATGTCCCTATTGCGGTGCCGAAACCCGGCCTGGAGATAACTTCTGCTTAAATTGCGGCAACCGTTTGCCGGTGGCAGGAAATGTGCCGCAGCAGGCTCCAACAGTTGTGGGAGAAGCAACGCTCCCCGGCGAAGAAAACTGGGCCGCGCCTGCCGCGCCGCCATCCAATGGACAGGTTGCGCCGACGATCGTCGCTGAGACTAGCGAAGTTTCGCCAGCGACCCTGGCCATTGAAAATCCCGCTCGCATCACCTTGCGCACCGAAAGCGGTGAAGTCTTGCAGGAAATTACGCTGGATAAACCGGAAATTGTCATCGGGCGCGCGCCGAGCAGCGACATTCTGCTCTCAAAAGACAAACTGACCTCACGCCGCCACGCGACCATTCGCTACGAGCAGGGGAGCTACATCCTCGTCGATGAGCGCAGCGCCAATGGTACCTTTGTCAATGGCCAGCAATTAGAAGAGAAAGCTCCCTACAAACTACAAAATGATGATCGTGTCGCGATCGGCGAGTACGAGCTGCAATTCCGCTCTAGCGCGGTCGAGATCGAAAGCATGCCGACGATCATGGTCAACGTGGGAGCCGAGACCGTTGCCGATCCCCAGCAGACAGCCGCGACCAGCGATGAATTCGGGACGCGCCCCTGGGAGCCTGGCGAGAATGTGCCAGCAGCAAGCAGCTCAGCCGCGCCCGTCGCCGTGCTGGAAGCTGAAGCCAAAGCTGCTCCTGCACCTGCACCTGCGCCCATCGCGGATACCCCTCTGCCACTGGCACCAGCAGCAAGCACGGCCAGCACCTCTGCCCCGCTCGAACTCAGTAGCGTAACCTTTGGGCGTCTGACCAGCCTGCCGCAGCCGCAACTGCCCGATGTCGCGCCTTTGATGGCGGCACTGGCAACCCTGGATGGCCAGGTCTCCTCACTTCAGGAGCAGTTAAATGCGACTCAGGAGTCCATGCGCAACCACGAGTCAGAGATCGCGCAGACTACCAATCAGTTGCGAGCTGGTGTGCGCCAGGTTTCCGAGCGTATGGACGGCACCATCGCCGACGTGGCCAGAAGCCGCGAACAACTGGCCTGGGCCGAGTTGCTTCAATTGATGGAAGATGTCATGAACAATCCGCGCGATATTGAGTATGTGACCAAACTGGCCCGCAAAGCGCGCGAACTGAACAAGGTCTTCCAGATCCATCAGAATGTCCTCAACACGCTGGCGGAATGCACCAGTCTTCTGCGCAGCCTAATCGGCGAGGATCACGGCTAAAACCGCTCCCCGCCCGGCCCATCGCGCAAACTCGGCATGGGCGTTCTCCCATAATGTGAGAATGCCCATGCCTCTGTTCGCCCAAAGATGGCCGGGTAGCGTTTTCCAACGGATATATCCATGCAAACACAACATTTTGATGCGATCGTGATTGGCGCGGGCCTGGGTGGCCTGCTGAGCGCAGCACAATTGCTTCAACGCGGGAAACGAGTGGTCATTCTCGAACGACTTCCTCATTGCGGCGGACGCTTTACCGCTAAGACGTTCCAGGGTGCGCAAATCAGCACTGGCGCGGTCCATATGCTCCCTTTCGGCAGCAGCGGCGTGCTCTCGCGTACCCTGCAACGTCTGCGCATCCCGCACCGTATTTTTGACGCTGATGTCTTCGGCTCCTTCCATGTGCGCGGCCAGCAAATTCGTTCTCGCGGCATTCTAGGTACCTTCAAGGTCTTTGGCCCACGCCAATTCTTCTGGTTTTGCCGCGCGGGATATTTGATGTTCTTCAAACGTTTGCCAGAAGCCGAACGCGCGTTACCGTTCGATACCTGGTTGGCTCGCCATATCAACGTACAGCGCAATCCTGAACTGGTGGGCTTTTTTGCCAGCATTTCGCGTTTCGCGCTCAGCCTGGAACTCCATCAGGTCACAGCCGAAGAGATTATACGGACGACCAAGCATATGTTCCGCTTTGGCGCACCTGGCATCTTGCAGGGTGGTTGTGGCGCGCTCAGCCACGAGTTGGAGAGCCTGGTACGTGAGCAAGGCGCTGAGCTTTGTCTGCGTACAGATGTGCTGCAAATTCTGCACGCAGATGGACAGACAAGCGGTGTGCGCGTTCGCGATAAAGCCAGCGGCGCAGAGACGTTGCTCTACGCGCCCCTGGTGGTCAGCGATATCGGCCCACGCGCGACCGAGGCGTTGTTGCAGAACCAGCAGATCAAGCAAGCCGAGGTGCTGAAACAGCAGCATACCGAACGCGAGACGCATACAAATGGAGCGGGACAGCGCGTCCAGCCGGAGGCCATCGGTTTGAAGGTTCACCTGTTGAGCGACATCTCCCTGATCCCCCACAAGGGAATTATGTACTGCCTGGATACACAGCGCATCGCGGGCATGGTGCAACCCACCAACTCGGACCCGCGCCTGGCACCAGAGGGCAAACATCTGCTGATTAGCCACCAGGTTATTCAAAGCGAGAACATCGAGGAAGAGAAGGCGCTGGCGCTGGCAGATCTGCGCACGCTCTTCGGGGAGGCTTTCACACAGCACTGTCGCATTCTCACAATGAGCGCCTATCGCGGCGAGTGGCCAGTCAATCGTCTGGCCCAGGGCACTGATGTGGCAGCGGCGACCGACGTGCAGGGTCTCTACCTGGTGGGAGATGCAGTCAAACCGGCGGGCTATCTGATGGTCGAAGGCGTGGCCCAGAGCGTCAATGTCTTTCTAGACCAGCTCGATACACGAGAAACCGCACCAGTTGCGACCGCAACACGCCACCGACAGGAGCACCACGTGATATCCCCGCCCTCACGGCTCAATGCCCTGCGCTGGCTCTGGGAAGCACCCGGAAACTCGTAATATTCTCGCTTACACATTAGGGGAACAGGGCGGGGAGACTCGGCGCGGGCAAGCAGCGCCGCTACATTCACGGGAGAATATGATGCTCTCGTTTACACATTAGGAAACAAGCATGAATATATCTACTCCTAGCTATCTTATCGAAGGTGGAGAGCCACTTCACGGCACGGCCAGGATCAGCGGTGCGAAGAACGCGGTCACAAAAATGGTGATCGCAACGCTACTGACAACCGATCCCTGCACACTGCGTAATGTACCGCTGATTGGCGATCTCGATTTGACAGTCGCGCTCTGCCGCGATCTGGGTTCTGAGATTGAGCTAGAGGATCACACGCTGACGATTCATACCCACGGCGTCAACTGCTCGATCGTCTCAAGCGAGGTTGGTGGGCTGAATCGCATGGCAATCCTGGCGGTAGGGCCGTTACTTCATCGCTGTGGCGAGGCGGATATCCCCATGCCCGGCGGCGACCGCATCGGCCTGCGCCCCATCGACTTTCACATCAACGGGTTGAAATCAATGGGAGCTGAAGTGACGGAACAGAACGGGCGCTATTATTTTCACAATCCGCGCGGCCTGCATGGTGCCTCGATTATCCTCCCTTTCCCAAGCGTCATGGCCACCGAGAATTTCCTGATTACCGCTGCTCTGGCCAAAGGTGTGACGGTGATCGAGAACGCAGCGCTGGAGCCAGAGATCACCGATCTTATCAAACTTCTGCAAAAGATGGGCGCGATCATCGAAATCAAAATCGATCGGCGCATCGTGATTGAAGGCGTTGAACGGCTGCACGGAGCCAATCATACTCTGCTCTCCGACCGCAACGAGGCTGTCTCACTGGCCACCGCCGCGTATCTCACCAACGGTGATGTCTATTTGCAGGGCGCGCAACAGGATACGCTGCTGACATTCCTGAACACGCTCACTAAGATGCGCCTGCGCTTCGAGATCGACGACGAAGGGATTCGCTTTATCGGCGACGATCGTCCGCCGCCCGCGATTGCCCTGGAGACCGATGTTCACCCTGGCTTTATGACCGACTGGCAACAGCCCTTCACGATTCTGTTAACCCAGGCCGACGGTATGTCGGTGGTCCATGAAACGATCTACGAGGATCGCTTCGGCTACACCAGCGCGCTGACGGGCATGGGCGCGCACATCGGCCTCTATACAAAGTGCCTGGGCGAAGTTCCCTGCCGCTTCCGCGAGAAACAGCACGTGCATAGCTGCGTCGTACGCGGGCCTACGCCGCTGCACGGTACCACGCTGGATATTCCCGACATCCGCGCCGGTTGCTCCTATATTCTGGCTGCACTCTGCGCGCACGGCACCTCGCGCGTCTTCGGCATTGAACATATTGAGCGCGGATACGAAGATCTCCACCTGAAACTGCGCGAGCTTGGGGCAAAGATCGAGCGCGTTGAGTAACCGCCGGTTGAGCCTGTTGCCTATGCGCGAGAAACGGAGGGGTTTATGCACATTTGTCTGCTGATGGATAACCCCGAAACGCCGCGTCATCCCGTGCTCTCTGTCGCTCTGGAAACGCTCCAGGCCAGGCATGCGGTGCGTCTGCTCGATATGGCGGGCATCTCCGCCACTCAGGCTCACGAATTGGAGAGCAAAGAGCAACCAGCCGACCTCTATTTGCTGAAATCTCACACTCCCCAGGCGTTAGAGCTGGCTCGGATGCTGGAAAGCCGGGGCAGGCGCGTCGTGAATAGCTGGTCGGCCTCGCGCGCCTGCCAGGATCGCGTTTTGACGACCGAGCAGATGCGCGCCGCCAAACTTCCCTGGCCACAAACACGGGCATTCGCCACCCTGGCGGACGCCTTGAACGCGCCCGCTGAACTGGCGAGCTTCTCCTGGCCACTCATCGTCAAAAGCCGATACAGTCGGCGCGGCGATCTGGTCGTTAAACTCGACGAACCGGCACAGTTTCAGGCTCTGGGCACGCAATGGAGCCACGAGCCAGTTATCATACAGGAGTTTGTTTCCGGCGACGGTTGGGATCACAAGCTCTGGGTTATCGATCAGCGCGTATTCGCTGCCCGCCGCCGTTCGCCACTGGAAACTGGAGTCGCGCGTGAGGATGTTCCGCTCACCGACTCCGAGTTACCCGCCGCCTGGCAAGAACTCGCGCTCGCTATCGGTCAGACATTTTGCATGCAGCTCTACGGCGTCGATCTCTGGCTCACGGAAAAAGGGCCGCTGCCCGTCGATATCAATGCGTTCCCTGGCTTTCGCGGCGTTCCCGGCGCGAGCGACGCCCTGGTCCACTTGATTGGGCGTCTGCTTGTTGAAGCTCGCTAAGATCGAGAGAGAAAGCTTTAAGGAGCCTGTCAAGGGAAAAGCGGGTGAAATTTCGCCAAGCCTGGAAATGGGCAATCCTATTACTGCTTGTTTGCTTCTTTTATTAGCTAAATACGCTCATACATTGAAATAGTCAAAGGATTGTGATAGGATAGTGGGCATGCAAAAAGAGATCTTTTTGCAGAGTTTTGGTGGAAGGAGGTTTCTCACTATGGGATTACTCCCCTGTCGCACCTGCAACAAAACAGGCAAGCGCATTGTCAAAATGCCTTGCCCGGAATGTGGTGGGTATGGGTTGGTGCGGGACAAAAACGGTCAGTTCGTCGTTTGTCCCAACACTGGCTGCAAAGGTGGATAGGTTGAGTATGAAATCGATTGCCCTGCCTGCAATGGCATAGGCATGATTTCAGCTTAACCGCAACGGGTAGTGACAGCTTGCCTCCGTCACTGCCTCCATAGTGAAACTATACCATGATCTCAGATGTCAAACAAGGCATCGATCTCTGGCAAACAGGGATCGAGCAATGGAAGCGCGTTACTGATGCGCTAGGCAAAACCATTGATCCGGGCATTTTTGAAACAGTGGTGGCGCTGAACCTCCTTTCCATCCAGACCCTTGCCAGTTGCAAGGGACATACTGGCCGAGGTTTGCCTTATCCCTGGATAGATATTGGCATTCCTCCCTCTGAATATGAACAACAAACAGAGCAGTGGCACGAACTCAATGCACGCTTCATGGAGCTTTGTGAGAAGAGGCCAGACGGCACCATTCTCAATCTCTCTCCAGAGGCGATAAAGACAATGCATCAACGCAACGCTCTGGCTCAAGAAATTAAGAACGCACATGGTATTGTGGTAAATCGGCTTATGGGCTATCTTCGGCGTTTTTATGAGACGCATCACTCCCCTTATGAATGTACGCTTACGTTTCATCCCATTGACTCTTTTGGCATGTTACGCATGTTTCCTGTCGGCGGCACGCTCTCAGAAACACTCCCAGAGGAGCAAAAACGCACGCACCTTCTCACTTATCAAAAAGAGATACGCGAGTTTGCAGCGTATCTCAAGCAGGAATTGGGTAACAGGCGATAATGTTATTAATAGGCAATCGTGAGGCAACAACCTGAAAGGAGTGCGCATAATGGATGATAAAATCAGAGAGCAACTCATCTTTATTGAACGCAAACTGAGTGTCGAGGAGAATCACGCGGCAAAAGATAGCCTGCTCTGCCAGGCGCTCACGATCATAGCGACGGATTCCCCAAAGGAAATGAGAAAGCTGATCCAGCGCATTCTTGCCGCCTACAAAAATGATTATGAGCTTATCAAGGATCGCTGGGATTAAGCGCACAAAAATGAGCCGCGTCTATGTGTTCAGCACACGCTGAATCAACGGCTCAGGTACTGCTTGTTTTCATGGCCCGGCACAGCTCTTTTAAAAGTAGCATGTAAAACTCTCATCATGAAATTAGAGACTTACCTTGATGTATTGCCCTTCTATTCAAGGACAAATCCTTTTACAAACATGATCAACCCTCCAATCTTGCATCGGTGTTATAGAGTAGGGATGTGTTCACGTTCAGATAATGGAGGTTTGATTAATGACCCACCTTGATGCCATTTATGCCACGCTCGACGAATGGATTGCAAGCGAGTCCATTCCATGCTCTCCCGATGCCTTAGAAAGTTTCAACGCCGCCATCGACCTGGTGATCGCCTCGCTCGACAATTCGGTGGAATTGCTCGGTTTCGGAGAAGCATTGCATGGTGGCGAAGATATCCTGCTCTTCCGCAACCGGCTCTTTCAGCGTCTGGTAGAGGCGCATGGATATAGCGCCATCGCCATCGAGAGCAGCTTCCCAAAGTCACACGTCGTGAACGAGTATATTGTCGGTCGTGGCCCTGCATCGTATGACACAGTGCAGGATGCCGGATTCAGCCACAGCTTCGGCCAGCTCCACGCCACTCGCGAACTCGTAGAGTGGATGCGGAGCTACAATGCTGATGCTTCCCATCCTGTCAAACTGCATTTTTATGGCTTTGACAGTCCAATCGAAATAACAGGTGCCGATAGTCCACGACATGTTCTGCATTTTGCGCTCGATTATTTCACTTCGCTTGATAAAGCCGGAGGTCAGGCGTATCGAGGTCGCATTGACCCGCTGCTTGGACAAGATGATGCCTGGGAAAACCTCGAAGCGATGATGGACCCGGCAAAATCAATCGGACGTTCACCGCAAGCAAACGCGCTACGTCTCGCAACTGAAGAACTCATTTCAGAACTGTGCGTGCACCGTCCTGAATTGGTAGCGAAAAGCGGCCAGAGCCGTTACCTGGAGGCCCTACAATATGCGGTGGAAGCACGGCAACTGCTGAACTACCATGCTGAGATAGCGCGTCAGTCCGAGCAGCGCATGAGCAGGCTGCTTGGCTTGCGGGACACAATCATGGCGGACAACCTGGCGTACATCGTCTCTCAGGAGCGTGAGCGAGGAAAGGTGCTGGTCTTCGCGCACAACAGCCATCTTCAGCGTGGAGAAGCCGTGCTGAAGGGAGAATGGCAAGGAGAAGCCTACTCATGGACATGGTGGCCGGTGGGAGCGCACCTCAACGCTATGTTTGGCAAGCGTTACACCATCATTGGCTCAGCAGTAGGAGAATCGCTAGCCAACGGCATCGATCAGCCCGAACCCGGCACGCTTGAGGCACGTTTGCTCTCTCAACCTGGGGCAGTGTGCTTCATCCCAACTCACCAGGGTCAGGGACTTGCCATCTCAGATCTTCCAACGCGTTCTGGTAGCATGAAAAACCCGTCGTACGCTCCGCTTACGCCCCAAAGCCTCACCAATTTCGATTGGCTGGCCGTCTTCGATTCCACAGCACTCAGTCGCGGCGTACCGTGGCTGGAAAGCGCGGACACAAACGCTGAAGAGTAGCTTTAGCTCACCATATCTTCAGTGAACCAGATAAAGCCATCAGAGGCAATCACGACACCAATACCCATGCGGTGCAGGGTCGTGCTGAAGAGGTGGATACGATGCCAGCCGCCCGCTGGTTCATTGGCCATGCTCTCTTGAATTTTATAGGTGCCGGCCCAGGCATTCGGATACGGTCCGGCCTCGCCAATATTCTCGCCGCAATCGGCTAAACCAGCGAAACCCTCGTTGGCGATGCGTTGACATGGCTGACTTCCATCGGGGCAGGTATGGCTGAAACCACAATGGATCATATTCCAGCTATGCAGGAGCGCACCAGAAGCCAGGGTGCTATCCCAGGTGAAAGGTGGCAGGCCACACCTGGCCCGATCACTATTGACCAGTTGGAAAAGCTGCTGCGTCAACTGTTGCGCTTCTGAGGTCACAGGAGCCGCTCCATAGGGAGCTGCCAGGGTGCTACTAGTACGCGCTGGCACGTGCGTCGTGTCATTGCTATAAGTCAGGCATTGCCCCGCGAATCCGGGCGCGACCGGCCTCGGCGTCGGCGTAGCCTTCTGACTCTGGATGGAGAGCTGCGGTGTGGGCGTAGGCAAGGTATTAGCGAATTCGGAACCACTGTGGTTGATTGAATTGCTGGTAATGCCGTTCCCCGGCAGGGATGTACAGGCTGCCATCAGGAACAGCAAAGCGAAACATAGCACACCCCAGCACGTCTTTTTTACCATCGATCCTTCCTGATTCTCGTTCCATCTTTATTCAACATTTCTTAGTCTATCATCGATCCCCCGAACCCACGCATATATACCCGTCAATCTGGTACTTTTGACTCAGGCTCCGGTAAATGTTTGAGCTTGACAAAGCGCGTAGAATACAAACACACGATGCATTGAGAAATAGTAATCTGCACCATATACCCCATGTGCGCTTGATGGCAACGAAATGAGGGCAGCACATGTCTCGGCAGAGAACACGAATCACCGAACAGCGAGATCAGACCAGGAGCAACCATGCCTCCAGGCGCTTGATTACTCGTCTCCAACGCCTCGCCGAGCTGCTAGCCGCAAACATCGTGGGCATTGAAAATACCTGCACCCGTACCCGCTACGCTATTCTGCTGCTCGATAGATTGATTTTCTTGAATTTTATTCAGAAGACGGGCCTGTGCGCAGGCGACCCCTGTTATTTCCAACGCCGCCTCGCCGAAGCTCAGGCCCACAGCGCGAGCTTCTACCGCACTATCCTCTTGCCGACCTTCATGGCGGATGAACGCACTTCGCCATTGCCAGTTGCACTTACACGCATGTTCACCAACCATACCATCGAACAGGCGCATCCAGAGCTTACGTTGCTGAACGAAGTGTTCGCGTCCATCTTTGCCTGTTTTGCTGAATACGATTGGCAAATTGACGAGCTATCAAATTCAGAGAACGATACGATCACGCCCGAAATCCTGGGGAGGCTGTTCATCAGAGATGCGCAAGCTAAAGAGCTGGGGACGTATTACACCCCTGACGCGATTACCGCGTATATGGCGCGCAATACGCTGCTGCCAGCCCTGTTCACACGCTGCCTGGAAATCGGAGCACCAGATATCCATACGCTGCTCTGGCAACAATTGACCTCCCAACCCGCGCGCTATCTCTTCCCAACGATCCTGAGAGGGTGCGAACTGCCCTTACCGGAAGAAATCGCGGCTGGCTACCGGGACAGCACACTCCGTCAGCTCTGGCAGCAGGCAGCTCCACGCGCTTACGCGCTTCCCGGCGAAATCTGGCGTGATGTCATTGCCAGGCGCGAGCATGTTGACCATATCATCGCCCGCTGTTCCAGTGAATCGCCGGAGTCACTTGCGCGCCTGGTGACGTGGAATCTGGATCAAGCGAAGCTTGCTCTGGAGATGTTACGCGCGTGTCAACAGCCGGAATTGCTGTGCATCTTCTATCTGAGCTTGCGTCAGTTCAGCGTCCTCGATCCCACCTGCGGCACAGGCGCGTTTCTCCGCGCTGCCCTCGCCCACCTGCTTGACCGCGA
>Ga0207674_10004617_pt1 | contig 16526 bp, 17 predicted proteins | sample KBSCornC72_FD_184303 | JGI IMG/M metagenome (GOLD analysis project Ga0207674, IMG submission 184303) | Corn rhizosphere microbial communities from Kellogg Biological Station, Michigan, USA - KBS Corn C7-2 (SPAdes) (version 2) | ecosystem: Host-associated > Plants > Roots > Rhizosphere > Soil ... | reverse complement strand
ATGTGGGGCTGGGAAACTGTGCTAGCCTTGTCTCACCCTTCATTTGTAGCACCCTCCTGCGCGGAGTAGGGTGCTAAGGATTGCTCGCTGAATCCAGAACGGAAAGCTCTGTTATTGATCCAAAAACGAGCGCATTTTCCTGCTGCGTGAAGGATGCTTGAGCTTGCGCAGCGCCTTCGCCTCGATCTGGCGGATACGTTCGCGGGTGACGCTGAACTGCTGACCGACCTCTTCGAGCGTATGATCGGTGTTCATGCCGATGCCGAAGCGCATGCGCAGCACGCGTTCCTCGCGCGGGGTGAGTGACGCGAGCACGCGGGTCACCGTTTCCTTGAGGTTGGACTGGATCGCGGCGTCGACCGGGATGACCGCATTCTTGTCCTCGATGAAATCGCCGAGGTGGCTGTCTTCCTCGTCGCCGATCGGCGTCTCCAGGCTGATCGGCTCCTTGGCGATCTTCATCACCTTGCGCACTTTTTCGAGCGGCATGGAGAGGCGCTCGGCAAGCTCCTCCGGCGTGGCCTCGCGGCCCGTCTCGTGGAGGAACTGGCGGCCCGTGCGCACCAATTTGTTGATCGTTTCGATCATATGCACCGGGATTCGGATGGTGCGCGCCTGGTCGGCGATCGACCGGGTGATCGCCTGCCGGATCCACCAGGTGGCGTAGGTCGAGAATTTATATCCGCGGCGATATTCGAACTTATCGACGGCCTTCATCAGGCCGATGTTCCCTTCCTGGATCAGGTCGAGGAACTGCAGCCCCCGGTTGGTGTATTTCTTGGCGATCGAGATGACGAGGCGAAGGTTGGCCTCGACCATCTCCTTCTTGGCGATACGCGCCTCGCGCTCCGCCTTCTGCACCTGGTTGACGATCCGCCGGAACTCGCCGAGCGAGGTGCCGGTCGCCTGCGCGACCGTGGCGATGTCGCCGCGGATCCGGTCGACCGTGTCCTTCTCCGCAGTGGCGAAGGCCGCCCACTTCTTGTCCTGGTCCTTGACTCCGTCGAGCCAGTTTTCGTCCAGCTCGCGGCCCATATAACTTTCGAGGAAGGCCTTGCGCGGAACGCGGTGACGCTCGGCGAGGCGCAGCATCTGGCCGCCGAGCGCGGTCAGGCGCCGGTTATAGGCGTAGAGCTGCTCGACGAGATATTCGATCTTGCTGCCGTGGAACTGGACGCTCTCCACTTCCGCGGTCAGCTGCTCGCGCAGCTTCTGGTACTTCTTCTCGTCGGATGCAGGGAATTCCGCGCCGGCGGCGAAAGCGCCCATTCGCGCCGACTGAATCTTCGAGAATTTCTTGAAGATCGAGGTGATGTTGGCGAACTTTTCGAGCGCCTGGGGCTTCAGCGTCTCTTCCATCTGGGCGAGGCTGAGCGTGTTGTCTTCGTCGTCGTCATCGGCCGCCTGCGGCTGGGTGCGCCGCTCGACCATGTCCTCGTCGTCTTCGTTGGCGTCCGCCTCGGGCTCGTCGGCGACCTCTTCCTCTTCCTTGATCGAAGGGCCGGCGACCTTCTCGCTGATCTCGCCCTCGGCGCCTTCGCCGCCTTCCTCGGTCTCGTTGAGCTGTTCCGCGGTCGGACCCTTGGACAGCATCGCCTCGAGATCGAGGATCTCGCGCAGTTGCATTCGGCCTTCGTTGAGGGCGTTCGACCAGGAGATGATGGCGTTGAAGGTGATCGGGCTTTCGCAAAGGCCCCAGATCATCGTGTCGCGGCCGGCCTCGATGCGCTTGGCGATCGCGATCTCGCCCTCGCGGGAAAGCAGCTCCACGGCGCCCATCTCGCGCAGGTACATGCGGACCGGGTCGTCGGTACGGTCGACGGCTTCCTTCTTGACCGCAGCGGCGGGGCGGGGGCCGCCGTCGTCCAGAGGATCGACCTCGTCCTCGATCGGATTGTCGTCGTTCTTGTCTTCCTCGTCCTCGCCGCCCTCTTCGGACTCGACGACGTTGATCCCCATTTCGTTGATCGCGGACATGATGTCTTCGATCTGGTCGGTCGACATCTGGTCCTGCGGAAGGGCCTCGTTCAATTCATCGACCGTGATGTATCCGCGCTTCTTGGCGCGAGCGATGAGCTTCCTCACCGCCACGTCGTTGAGGTCGATCAAAGGGGCATCGCCCGCCTCGGCCGTTTCGATTTCCTGAGTGTCGTTTTTCGCCATCTGTTCCGCCGCTTAATCGGTGCCGGCGAGTGACGCCAGCCTGTCGTTTAACTCACGTTGCGCCCGTTTGAGACGCTGTTGTTCCTCATAGAGCTCGTCGGTCGTTTGCTGCCCGAGCCTTTCCGTTGCATCCTCTAGCGCCTTCTCGACTTCTCCCTTCGCAGCGATGATCTCGACCGCAGCAGCGAGATCGTTTCGCGCGCGCTCCGGATCGCTGTCGCGACGGGTGAAGGAAAAGCCCATTGCGGCGCGAGGGGCCTTTCCGCCCGCCGCTCCGTCAGGCGCCAATATGGTAGTTAGGCTCTCCCGATCAAGCACGGCGCCGGAGAAGGCCGCATTGACCAGCTCGTCGCGCATTTTCGCGGTCGATTTGTCGGCGATCGGAAGCGTCGCCAGCTGCTCGCAATGGGCGGGCAATTCCTCGGGGAAATTGGTGAAGCCTAGGATGAGCGCTCGCGCGGTCTGGGCGTCGATCCCGCCGGTGGCGATGGCGCGAGCGCTCTCTCCGACCGGGGGCAGGGGAGGGGTCCAGCGCCCCGCCCTGTTGAACGGGCGGCGCTCGAACTGGGGCCGCTCGGGGCGGCGAAGCGCATAGAAACGGTCGAGCCAGTCCTGGCGATACATGCGGCCAAGGTCCTGGTGGCCGATCGCGGACGCATTGTTGACCAGCCGTTGCTTGAGGCCCGCCCAGGCTTCCGGCGTCGTCAGCGGCTCCGCATCATGCTCGTGCCGCCACAGGCGCTCGACCAGGGGTTCCGCTTTTTCGAGCAGCGCTTCGAACGCCTCACGGCCGCCTTCATTGATCACATCGTCGGGGTCTTGCCCCTCGGGAAGCTCGACGAAGCGAAGGGTGCGCTCGGGTCCGAGCAGGGGCAAAGCTCGCATTGCCGCCCGGATGGCCGCCTTCCGGCCCGCCGCGTCGCCGTCGAAGCAGAGGATCGGCGAGGGGTCGAGGCGCCACATCCGCTCGAGCTGCGCCTCAGTCACCGCCGTGCCGTTCGGGGCGACGACTTCGGCGATTCCTCCCCGATCGAGCCCGATGACGTCCATATAGCCTTCGACGACGATCAGCCGCTTGGCCGCTCGGTTCGCCGGGCTGGCCAGGTCGAGGTTGTAGAGTGTCCTCCCCTTGTCGAAGAGCGGAGTGTCCGGCGAATTCAGATATTTTGGCTCGCCTTGGCCCAGAATCCTCCCGCCGAAGCCGATGACCCGCCCGCGCGCATCGCGGATCGGGATCATCAGCCGTCCGCGGAATCGGTCGTAAGTCGCGCCGCCATCGTCCGGCTTGATGAGCATTCCGGTCTCGACGAGCCGGTCCTCGCCGAGGCTCGAAAGCGCCTTTTTCAGTGCTGCGCGGCTATCCGGAGCAAAACCGAAGCCGAACTTTTCGATCGCCTCTTTGTCGATGCCACGTTTCTTCAAATAGTCTCTGGCTTCGCTCCCCGCGGCACCCTGCAGTTGCTCGACATACCATTTTTGGCAGGCAGCCATGACTTCCGTCAGCGACGCCGCAAGCTCTGCCTTCTCCCGTGCGACGGGATCGGGGGCAGGCACGTCCATCCCTGCCTTGGACGCGAGTTCCTTCACCGCGTCCATGAAGGGCATTCCGCGATGGTCGGTGAGGAAGCGGATCGCGTCGCCATGCGCCCCGCAACCAAAGCAGTGGTAGAAGCCCTTGTCGTCGTTGACCGTGAAGCTCGGCGTCTTCTCGTCGTGGAACGGGCAGCACGCTTTCCACTCCCGGCCGGCTCGAAGCAGCTTCACCGTCGGCGCGACGACGGCGCTCAGCACTGTCCGCGCGCGCAATTCGTCGAGCCAGGCGGGGGAAAGCGTCACACTTTGACCCTATGCGCGAATCACCGCGCCGCAAGCCGCGCGACAAAGTTATCCACAGACTCAGCCGCTTAAGTGATTCGCCCAATCGGCGAGGTGAAGATTCAACCCACCCCGCAGCGACCTGATTCCAAAGGATTCATTCCGCTGTGCATGTGGCGATTTATGGTTAATCTGTTGCCGTTCCGAAACAATGCGCCGCCAGAGCGCGAACGCGGAACGAATTAGGAGGGGGTTTTCTAATGTTGAAAAAGATCAGCGGGCTCGCCCGCGCTCTCTACATTCTGCTCGCGATCGTGACCGGCTTCGTTGCCCTGGGAACGATGGACATGGCGTTGATCATTGTCGTGCTCGGCCTGATCGCCGGCCTTTCAATGGGCCAGGACAGGTTGATCCTGGCGGGCGTGTGCGCCCTCATTCTTCCGATCATTGGCGCTGCGCTCGGTCATATTCCGACGATCGGCGCGCAGCTGACCGCCGTAACCGCCAATCTTCAGATGGGCGTCGCCGGTGCATTGGCCAGCGCAATGGCGATCTTCCTGTACGGCCTCGTGATGGACGGCGTGACGGGACTTATGGGCAGCGGCAGCGGCGGAACGGCAGCTGCGGCAACCAGATAATCGTTCAATCAACCTTGATGGGCTCCGCTGCATTACGTGGCGGAGCCTTTTTCTTGGCCTAGGAAAGCGCCGCCTTCACCAGTCCGCTGGCGCGCGCCGGCTCGATGGAAGCGCCCAGGCGCTCCTTCACCAAAGCCATCACACGGCCCATGTCCTTCATCGAGCTTGCGCCCGTTTCCGCAATGATCGCCTTGATCGCGGATTCGGCTTCGGCATCGCTCATCTGAGCGGGGAGGAAGCCTTCGATCACGGCAATTTCCGCCTCTTCCGCCTGGGCGCGATCGTCGCGGCCGTTCTTGCGGTAGATGTCGGCCGATTCGCGGCGCTGCTTGACCATCTTCTGAAGCACTTCAGTGACGAGAGTGTCGTCGTCCTTGGGGGCGCCGCCGGTGCGCACCTCGATATCGCGGTTCTTGATCGCCGCCTGGACGAGCCGAAGGGTGGTCGTCGTCTCCTTGTCGCCGCCTTTCATTGCAGCGATCGTCGCGTTCTTGATGTCGTCCCTGATCATGTCCCGCGCAGTAACGTTGCATTTTCACGCTGACCAGCGTTGACCCGGTCATCCAAAGCGCATAGCGGCAATCCCTTAGCGACATCGCTGGAAAACCCTGACGGAAGGCTCTTCACGCCCATGGCCGATGCCCATCTCACGCGTGCTCCACAACCGGAGGGCGCGACGGGAGTCATCATGTTCGCGGATGGTCGTGTCGTGTGGGGCCAGGGCTTCGGAGCAGAGGGCAAAGCGGTTGGAGAACTGTGTTTCAACACCGCGATGACGGGCTATCAGGAGGTGATGACTGATCCTTCCTATGCGAAGCAGGTCATCAACTTCACCTTTCCGCACATCGGCAATGTCGGAGCGAATGACGAGGACGTCGAAGCGGCCGAAGCCCATGCGCTCGGCTGCCTCGTGCGCGAGGTCGTGACCGAGCCCAGCAATTATCGAGCCAACCAGGGCTTTGACGACTGGATGAAGAAATGGGGGCGGATCGGAATCGCTGGCGTTGATACGCGCGCGCTGACGCAATTGGTTCGCCGCGAAGGCCCGCCGACCGTTGCTGTCGCGCATAGCCCAAGCGGCAAGTTCGACCTTGATGCGCTTCACAAGGCGGCTGCGGACTGGCCCGGCCTCGAAGGGATGGATCTGGCGAGGGAGGTTAGCCGCCTGCAGGTCGAGCGCTGGACGGGCGGCAAGTGGAACTGGGGGCAAGGCTACGAACTTGGGGACAGTCCCCAGGGGGAGACGGTCCCCCATGTCGTCGCGGTCGATTACGGTTCGAAGCGCAACATCTTCCGCAACCTTGTGGAGGCCGGCGCCCGGGTGACCGTCGTTCCGGCAAGTGCGTCCTTCGAAGAAATCATGTCGCACAAGCCCGACGGATTCTTCCTCTCGAACGGTCCAGGAGATCCGGCTGCGACTGGCGAATATGCCGTGCCGGTCATCAAGCAGATGCTCGAGACCAGGAAGCCTCTGTTTGGCATCTGCCTGGGCCACCAGATGCTCGCGCTCGCGGTCGGCGGGCGGACGAGCAAGATGTTCCAGGGCCATCGTGGTGCAAATCATCCGGTGAAGCGGCTTGCCGATGGCGCCGTCGAGATCACCAGCATGAACCACGGCTTCGCGGTCGAGCGCGAAGGCATGCCGGAAAATGTTCGCGAAACACATGTGTCGTTGTTCGATGGTTCCAACTGCGGCATCGAGCTGACCGACCGCCCGGCATTCAGCGTCCAATATCACCCCGAGGCAAGCCCGGGACCGCAGGACAGTTTCTATCTGTTCGAGAAGTTCGTGGGGGCGATGGCGTGAAGTGGTTTGCTCCAGTTCTCGCAATTCTGGCGCTCTCAGCTTGCGCCACGCCGGCGCGGCTGCACAGCGAGGATGAGCTCAACATTGTCGCCAAGGGCTGTGGGCTCGCACTGGGCGAACTGGTCCAGGACGAGAGCGAAAAAAAGCTCCTGCTCCTGATCCGCAGCCGACCAACTTTCGAGCAGCGGCTGTGCGTTGCGAAATGGGCGCGGCGCAATGGCCTCAAGACGGTTTTCCTGGCCATCGACTTTCCGCAGGAGCCCGCAACATGAGCGACAGACTTTCGATCAGCGGCGAAGAGGATGACTGGCAGGTCTTCGGCAAGACCCCTGCAGGCGCGAACGAGACGCTTTTCCGTTCGCGTACCGGAAATCCCGCGATTCAGGCTTACGCGCTCGCAAACCAGATGATGCGCGTCCGCTGCGTCCTTCGCGACGATCAGGTCGGGCCGAACGGCATGCCGATCTCGACCAAAGACCTCGACGATTATGAGGACAGGCTTCTGGCCGCTCTAACCGACGCCGACGCAGAGGTTTACCTCATCGCGGTCGTTACCGGCGACGGCAACCGCGACCTGTTCTTCATGGCGCGGGACCTCGATGACCTCCGCGCCGGTATCAAAGCCGCGCAGACGTCGGTCGATACGTTCAAGCTCCAGCTCGCGCCCGTGGGCGACAAAGAGCCATTTCTAAAGGGCCTCAGTCTGTCGCAGGATCAGATTCAGGCCGCGGCTGCAGCGGGGCGGGTGCATGAGGTGCCGGTGAGTTCAGGCGGATTGCTAGGAAAGCTTTTCGGACGCTGATGCCTAAACGTACCGACATCAAATCCATCCTGATCATCGGCGCTGGGCCGATCGTCATCGGACAGGCGGCGGAGTTCGACTATTCCGGAAGCCAGGCGGTCAAGGCGCTGAAAGCCGAGGGCTATCGCGTCATTGTGGTCAATTCGAACCCGGCGACGATCATGACCGACCCCGAGATCGCCGACGCGACCTACGTTGAGCCGATTACGCCGGGGATCGTCGCCAAGATCTGCGAGAAGGAGCGGCCCGACGCGCTTCTTCCGACCATGGGCGGGCAAACGGCACTCAACACCGCGCTCGACCTTTACAAGGATGGGACGCTCGAACGCCTCGGGATCGAACTGATCGGGGCCAATGCCGAGGCCATCGAGAAGGCCGAGGACAGGCTAAAGTTCCGGGAAGCGATGGACCGGATCGGCCTCGAAAGCCCGCGGTCGGCGATTGCTCACAGCGTTGATGAGGCACTTGCCGCGCTCGAGCTGGTCGGCTTGCCCGCAATTATCCGGCCAAGTTTCACGCTGGGTGGGACGGGCGGCGGCATAGCCTATAACCGTGACGAGTTCCTGCAGATCGTTATCGGCGGCCTGGAGGCCAGCCCGTCTAACGAGGTGTTGATCGAGGAATCGGTGCTCGGCTGGAAGGAATATGAGATGGAGGTCGTGCGCGACCGCGCCGACAACGCCATCATCATTTGCTCGATCGAGAATGTCGACCCGATGGGCGTGCACACCGGCGACAGCATCACCGTCGCCCCCGCTCTGACACTTACCGACAAGGAATATCAGCGCATGCGCTCGGCGAGCATCGCGGTTCTGCGCGAGATCGGCGTCGAAACCGGCGGATCGAACGTTCAGTTCGCGATCGATCCGAAGACCGGCCGCATGGTCGTCATCGAGATGAACCCTCGCGTGTCGCGATCTTCCGCGCTGGCGTCGAAAGCTACCGGGTTCCCAATCGCCAAGGTCGCGGCACGTTTGGCCGTTGGATACACACTCGACGAGATTGCGAACGACATAACCGGCGGCGCGACCCCGGCGAGTTTCGAGCCGACGATCGATTATGTCGTGACCAAGGTGCCCCGCTTCGCGTTCGAGAAGTTCAAGGGTGCCGACGCAATCCTCACAACATCAATGAAGTCCGTCGGCGAAGTCATGGCGATCGGGCGAAATTTTGCCGAAAGTCTGCAGAAGGCGCTGCGCGGGCTCGAGATTGGATTGTGCGGCCTTGACCGTGTGCGCGAACTGGAAAATGCCGATCCGGCGCTGATCGAAAGCCTGCTGGCTCGGCCCACGCCTGATCGTTTGCTGGTCGCCGCCGAGGCGCTCCGTCAGGGTTTCACGGTTGAGCGGATCAATGAGATTGCGGGTTTCGACCCCTGGTTCCTGCAACGGCTGCAGGAGATCGTCGACGCCGAGGCCGAAGTTCGCATGAACGGCTTGCCGAGCGATGCGGCTGGCATGCGGCGGCTCAAAGGCATGGGATTTTCGGACGCTCGCCTGGCGCAACTCTCGCTTCGTTCCGCGGGCATGGAACGCGGGATGAGCGAGGCTGTCGCCGCCGGCGGGTCCGGCGTTGTCCACAGCGCGATCCGAGCGATGACGGGCGGCGTTACGGAAGCCGAGGTTCGCGCGCACCGGCACAAACTCGGCGTGCGCCCGGTATTCAAGCGTATCGACAGCTGCGCGGCCGAGTTCGACGCGACCACGCCCTATCTTTACTCAACCTACGAAGCGCCTTTGTTCGGCGAGCCCGAGGATGAGGCGCAGATTTCCGATCGAAAGAAGGTCATGATCCTCGGCGGCGGACCGAACCGTATCGGCCAGGGGATCGAGTTCGACTATTGCTGCTGTCACGCCGCCTTCGCCCTTCGTGACGCGGGGTTCGAGACGATCATGGTCAACTGCAACCCGGAGACCGTCTCGACCGACCCGGACACATCCGATCGCCTCTATTTCGAGCCGCTGACGGGAGAGGACGTCCTGGAGATCGTCCGCCGTGAGCAGCAAGAGGGCGAGTTGCTCGGAGTCATCGTGCAGCTCGGCGGACAAACGCCGCTCAAGCTGGCGGAAGAGCTGCAGGCGGCGGGCGTCCCGATCCTTGGGACATCGCCGGACAGCATCGATCTTGCCGAGGATCGCGAGCGGTTCGCGAAGCTGGTCTCGCAGCTGAACCTCAAGCAGCCGGCCAACGGAATCGCGCGCAGCCGAGATGAGGCGCTGATGGTGGCGGAGCGGATCGGCTATCCGGTGCTACTGCGACCTTCCTACGTCCTTGGCGGGCGCGGAATGGAGGTCGTCGATGGGCCTCAACAGCTCGATCATTATATCGCGACTGCGGTGGCCGTTTCAGGTTCGAGCCCGGTGTTGATCGACCGTTATCTGCGCGATGCGATCGAGGTCGATGTCGACGCGATCTGCGATGGGACAAAGGTCGTCGTCTGCGGGGTTCTTCAGCACATCGAAGAAGCCGGCGTCCATTCGGGCGACAGCGCTTGTTCCATCCCGCCGTCCAGCCTTTCGAAAGAGATCGTGGAGGAGATTGAACGGCAGACGCGTGAGCTTGCACTGGCGCTCAAGGTCAAAGGCCTGATGAATGTCCAGTTCGCCGTAAAGGAGGACCAGGTTTATCTGATCGAGGTTAATCCGAGGGCAAGCCGGACCGTGCCCTTCGTCGCCAAGGCGATCGGACGACCGGTGGCGAAGATTGCAGCCCGAGTCATGGCGGGCGAAGATCTCGCCAGCTTCGGCGAATTCAGCCGCGATCTGGACTATATCGCCGTAAAGGAGTCCGTTTTTCCATTCGCGCGCTTCCCAGGCACCGATCCAGTGCTCGGACCGGAAATGAAGAGTACCGGCGAAGTCATGGGAATTGACAGAAATTTCGACATCGCCTTTGCCAAGGGCCTGCTCGGCGCGGGAATGCGCCTTCCCCAGGGTGGGACGGCGTTCGTTTCGGTCAAGGACTCCGACAAGGACAATATCATCGCCGCGGTTGAGAAATTGATCGAGCTTGGTTTTTCCATCATCGCAACGGGAGGCACCGCCGCGCACCTTCAGTCGAAGGGATTGCCGGTCGAGGTCGTGAACAAGGTGGCGCAGGGACGGCCGCACATCGTCGACAGGCTTACGGATGGCGAAGTGGCCCTTGTATTCAACACTACCGAGGGCTGGCAGTCGCTGAAGGACAGCCATTCGATCCGTGCGACGGCACTGCACCGGAAAGTGCCCTATTTCACAACGGCAGCGGCGAGCCTTGCGGCCGCGCGCTCCATCGAGGCGGTAAGAGGGCACGCGCTTGAAGTCGCCTCGCTCCAGTCCTATTATTCCGCTCCTTAGAGACAGATCCCACCGACAACCTGCCTGACGATCGCGCGCCCCGACGGCGCGCCTGGGCAGGGTTTTGAAAAGGTTTGAAAGATGGCGAGTGCCGACAAGGTGCCGATGCTGGAGGAAGGCCACCGCAAGCTCACCGACGAGCTAAAGCGGCTCCAGCGCGAGGAGCGTCCCGCGATCGTCGAAGCGATCGAGGCAGCGCGCGCTCACGGCGATCTCTCCGAAAATGCCGAATATCATGCGGCGAAGGAGCGCCAGGGACAGATCGAGGCGATGATCGCCGATCTCGAGGATCGGCTCAGCCGCGCGATGGTGATCGATCCGACCACCTTGTCGGGCGACAAGATCGTGTTCGGAGCGACTGTCACCCTGATCGACGAAGACGACAAGAAGGTGAAGTACCAGATTGTCGGGCAGACAGAGGCGGACGCGAGGGTTGGCAGGATCAGCTATAATTCGCCGCTCGGCCGTGCGCTGATCGGGCGCCAAAAGGGTGAGGAAGTCGAAGTGTCGACCCCGTCCGGCGACCGCTATTACGAAATCAAGAAGATCGAGTTCGTCTGAGCCCTTTGATGGCTCGGATTCCCCGGACCGCGACGGTAGCCATTTCAGCGCTGACGGCGCTCGTATGGCTGGTCACCTTTGCGCTGAACCTGGACAGCCAGGCCGCGGCGGGGATGGGCTTCATACCGGCCCGCCTCGGCGGCGCCGTTCCGCCGTGGCCGACAGTGCCGGTAATCCTCACGCCGCTAACGGCGACGCTCGTTCACTCGGGGCTCCTGCATCTGGCGCTGAACCTCGTGATCTTTCTCTGGTGCGGTAACGCGGTTGAGCGAGTGCTCGGCAAGGGCAGCCTGATCGTCCTTTACGTCATCGGCGCATATGCCGCTGCCTTGGCGCAATGGTTCAGCGATCCGAGCGGCGTCGTCCCGATGGTCGGCGCGAGCGGAGCAATCAGCGCCATAATCGGAGCGTTCGCCTTGAGCTTCGGGCGAGCGAAGCAGTTCACAAGATCGCTCCGGCTCAATCGCTGGATCAACACCGTGTGGCTGCTTGTCGCCTGGATCGTACTCCAGCTGATGATGGGGTTCCTGGCGGGGTCGCAGGGTTATTTGCTGGCCACGCCGGCGCACGTCGGCGGCTTCCTGGCCGGACTGATCCTGCAGCGGCCCTTGCTGCTCTGGCGTTACCGCTCGGCCTGAGGCTCGGGCAGGGTTGGCCGCGAAATGCCCTCCATGTCGGGCTCCAGCAGCCGGTGGAGATGGACGACGACATATTTCATCTCGGCATCGTCGACGGAGCGCTGCGCCTTGCCGCGCCACGCTTCCTCGGCTGCGGCATAGCTATCGTAAATCCCGACAAGGTCGATCGAGTCCATGTCGAAGTCGAGCCCGCGCGGATCCTTGACCCGTCCGCCGAAGACCAGGTGAAGCTTGCTCATTCCGGCGACGCTAGTCCTTGTTTCGCGCCGCGTCGACCGCCGCCTGGGCAGAGGCTTTGGCGGCGTCGGTCACCCCTTGGAGCAGCGAGCGAATTGTCTCTTCACCCTTGTCACGGGTCAGGCCGAGCTCGCTGAACCGCTCGCTGCCGGTCTCTTTCGCGGCATTGTACGCAGCACGGGCCGTGTTTTTCACGCGCCGAGCGGTCGGACGCACCAGTTTCGCCTCCGTATCCGTGCGGGGGAGCAGGGCGGCGATCAGCGCCCCGGCCGCGAGTCCGCCCGCGAGCGCGATCAGGGGCGCTTCGCCGATCGTATCTACTGCTCGGCGACCAGCACCGCTCACTCCGTCCCGGGCGTTTTCATAGGCCTCGATTGCACGCCGGCGAGCATTATCCGCGAACCCGGCTTCGGTTTCGTTCTCGTTCGAGTTGGTCCGTTCTTCGATCATTCGGAAGCCTCCGTTGTCACTGGTGTCTTTCGCTTCGGGGCTCGGCGCTTCTTCTTGCTCGAAACCCCATCCATCAGCTTGCCGGCGAGATCCATCAATGGCTCGCGGGCGAGAAACATCGTGATTGCGGCAACGACGCCGGTGGCTGCGTAGGGTCGGGCGCGAACCGCATCGACCGCATCCTCGACGAGGTCGGCACCCTTGCTCTTCGCGCCTTCCCACGCCTCGCGGGTCAGAGTCTTCGGACTGAGGCGTTCCTGCAATTCCTGCGCCGTCGCCATCAGCTGGGCGCGGGAACGTTCCGCCTCGGCCTTTGCAGCAGCGATTTCAGGCGTGTCCTTCATAGGTCACGCTGCAGTCGCTTGGCAGCGTACCAGGCGAGACCGCCGGCGATCGCTCCGAAAGCCAAAAGTGCGACGAGACCCGCGAGGATCGGGTTCATCGCCAATGACAGCGTGAAGAAAACGGCGACGGCAAGGACGGTCACCGCCGCCTGAGCAAACAGCATTGCGCCGAAGAGCAAACCCCCGGGAACGGCCAATGCTTTGAGCTTGGCCGATGCGATGGCCTTGACCACCGCAATTTCGGACTGGGCATAAGCCTTGCCTTCCTCGACGAGCTGATGAACCAGCTGACCGACAGGCCGCTCTTCGTTCGGCGGTTGGTCCTGCTCAGGTGGCTTCAGCATCAATCCTCGTCGTCATCTTCGTCGCGAGCGAGTCCGGTCTTGACCAGGCGCGCAACGACGAAGCCGAGAATCGCGGCGCCGGCGATTGCCAGGCCCGGGCTGTTGCGAACAAACTCGCGCGTATCGTCGATCAACTCGTCCGGATCTTTTTCCGCGATGGTGTTGGCGGCATTCTCAATCGCCGAAGCGGCGCGCCGCGCGTAATCGCCATATTCGGGACCGAGCCGATCCTCGAGACCAGGCGCGGTATCGCCAACGAGCTTGGCGACGTTGCCAAGCGCTTCAGCCGAACGCTCCAGGCCCTGGCTTACGAGCCCGCGAGCTTTCTCACCCGCCTGACTGGAAAGGTTTTCGCGTCCTTCCCGAAACCGGTCGGCCAATCCACGCTCCGCATTTCTTGTCGGTGCCGCCAATTCGCGTTCCTCCGTCAAAGTCGTGTCCGCGGTTACTGTACCGCCTGACGCACCCTCGATCACCTTGTCGGTTCCGTCGGGCAGCTCAGCGGTCTTGTTGTCAGCCATGGCGAGTATCTCCTTCGGTCGTTCAACCGTGCCGCTTGCCCTTCGTTCCGGCTTCTCGGACCCGAAAGTTGCACGGTCGGACGCGGCGCCTATAGGCCGTGCCGTACACCCATATTGTTACGCCCCCACAAGAAGGAAAGCCATGACTGCGATCAGCCGTGTTCACGCCCGCCAAATCCTCGACAGCCGGGGCAATCCGACGGTGGAAGTGGATGTCGTGCTTGAGGACGGGAGCTTCGGGCGCGCCGCGGTTCCTTCAGGCGCGTCGACCGGCGCGCATGAGGCGGTTGAGCTTCGTGACGGCGACAAGGTCCGCTGGGGCGGAAAAGGCGTCGACAGGGCGGTCGCCAACGTCAATGGCGAGATCGCGAAGGCGGTGACAGGGCGTGAGGCGAAGGATCAGCGCGGTTTGGATGAGGCGATGATCGCGCTCGACGGAACCGAGAACAAGGGCCTGCTCGGCGCGAATGCGATCCTCGGGGTGAGCCTGGCGACAGCCAAAGCCGCGGCAGCCTCTGAGGGGGTGCCGCTTTACCGCTACGTCGGAGGAGCCGAAGCGAACCTTCTCCCGGCGCCGATGATGAACATCCTCAATGGCGGGGTCCACGCCGACAATGGAATCGATTTCCAGGAGTTCATGGTGATGCCCGTCGGTGCTCCGACCTTCGCCGAGGCGTTGCGTTGCGGGGCCGAGATTTTCCATGCGTTGAAGAGCGCGCTCCACGCTGCCGGGCTTTCGACTTCGGTCGGCGATGAAGGTGGCTTCGCCCCGGCGATAACGAACAGCCGCGAAGCCATTGGTTATATTGAAAAAGCGGTCAGCGCCGCGGGTTACAAGCTTGGTGAGGACGTGCTTCTCGCTCTCGACTGCGCGGCAAGCGAATATTTCAAGGACGGGGCATATCGGATGGTAGGCGAGGGTAAGACTCTTTCCTCGGCCGAGAATGCGGAGTTCCTCGCAGGCCTCGCGGCCGATTATCCGATTGCTTCGATCGAGGACGGGATGAGCGAGGACGATTGGGACGGCTGGAGGCTACTGACCGAGAAGCTGGGCAATCGCGTGCAACTTGTCGGCGACGATCTGTTCGTCACCAACGTGAAGCGGCTGGAGAAAGGGATTTCGGATGGAATCGCCAATTCCATCCTGATCAAAGTCAACCAGATCGGGACGCTGAGCGAGACGATCGACGCTGTGCGCCTCGCGCAGAGCAATGGCTATACGGCGGTGATGTCGCATCGCTCGGGCGAGACCGAAGATTCGACGATAGCCGACCTCGCGGTTGCGCTGAGCTGCGGCCAGATCAAGACGGGCAGCCTTGCGCGTTCCGACCGGACCGCAAAATATAACCAGCTGCTGCGGATCGAGGAGCAACTCGGCAGTACGGCTCGATATGCCGGACGAGGGGCGCTTAAGGCTTTTAATCCCAGCTAATCCACAGCTTATCCGCGAAATATCCACCAAATCATTCGTTTATGCTTGCCTTCATGGCGTCTTCGTGATTCCTTCACGAGACATGCGTGGAAGTCACCGTCTTTTCGAGCTTATTCGCCGTTCAGCGGCGCCAGCGCTGGCCTTGATCGTGGTCGGTACATTTGCCGGCCATGCGATTGCAGGTCCAAACGGGCTGCTCGCCTGGGGCGGCTATCACCGTGCGCTCAACGAGCGCAAAGCCGAGCTGGTCCGGCTCGAAGAGGAAAAGGTCCAGCTGAGGCACCATTCAGCTTTGCTCGATCCGCGCAAGGCGGATCCCGACATGGCCGACGAGCTTGTGCGCAAGGACCTCGGGCTGGTGCGCCCCGATGAGGTCATTGTCCCGCTGGACCAATAGAGCCACGACTGTCGAAGGATTGCCGGGTTAGCCGCTGCCTCCTATAGCCCCGCTCCAATCATAGACAGATGAGGACGCCCGTGGCGCGAACCGCCAAGAAAGCTGCCGTTTCCACCGCGCCGCAGCCAGAAATAAAACGCCCACCTCAGCCGAAGCGCTACAAGGCTTCGAAGGACGAGTTGCTGCAGTTTTATCGTGAGATGCTGCTCATCCGCCGCTTCGAGGAGCGCGCGGGCCAACTCTACGGGCTCGGGCTTATCGGCGGCTTCTGCCACCTCTACATCGGCCAGGAAGCGGTCGCGGTCGGGCTGCAGAGCGCGATGACGGTCGGCAAGGACAGCGTCATCACCGGCTATCGCGACCATGGCCATATGCTCGCCTACGGGATCGATCCGAAACTGATCATGGCCGAGCTCACCGGGCGCGCCGCCGGCATTTCCAAGGGCAAGGGCGGGTCGATGCACATGTTCAGCGTCGACCACGGCTTTTATGGCGGTCACGGTATCGTCGGAGCGCAGGTGCCGCTCGGCACGGGGCTGGGCTTCGCTCACAAATATCGTGAGGATGGCGGCGTCTGTCTCGCCTATCTCGGCGACGGAGCGGTCAATCAGGGCCAGGTCTACGAGGCCTTCAACATGGCGAAGCTCTGGAACCTGCCGGTCATCTACGCGATCGAGAACAACAAATATGCGATGGGCACGAGCATCTCGCGGTCGTCGGCAGAACCTTTGCTCTATCGTCGCGGCGAGAGCTTTCGGATCCCTGGCCTGCAGGTCGATGGAATGGACGTGCTCGCGGTCCGCGGCGCTGCCGAGGTGGCGCTTCAATGGACCCGCGGAGGCAAGGGCCCGATCATCATCGAGTTCATGACCTATCGATACCGCGGGCACTCGATGTCCGATCCGGCGAAATATCGGACCCGCGAGGAAGTCCAGGATGTGCGCGAGCATAACGACCCGATCGATCATGTCTCGAAGGAGCTGGAGAAGCTCGGAGTGAAGGAAGAAGAGCTGAAAGCGATCGACAAGGAGATCAAGGACAT
>Ga0207674_10004616_pt1 | contig 16528 bp, 13 predicted proteins | sample KBSCornC72_FD_184303 | JGI IMG/M metagenome (GOLD analysis project Ga0207674, IMG submission 184303) | Corn rhizosphere microbial communities from Kellogg Biological Station, Michigan, USA - KBS Corn C7-2 (SPAdes) (version 2) | ecosystem: Host-associated > Plants > Roots > Rhizosphere > Soil ... | reverse complement strand
TCCGGTGTCCTCGGTCAGGCCGAGCGTCCCGAAGCTGCCGTCTTTCTGGTGGCGGCCGGCGCGGCCGGCGATCTGGGCCATCTCGGCAATGGTCAGCCGCCGGTCGCGGCGCCCGTCGAACTTCTCGAGGCCGGCGAACGCCACATGCGTCACGTCCATGTTGAGGCCCATGCCGATGGCATCGGTCGCGACGAGATAGTCGACCTCGCCGCGCTGGAACATCGCGACCTGGGCGTTGCGAGTCGCCGGCGATAAGGCGCCCATGACGACCGCGGCACCGCCCTTGAAGCGGCGCAGCATCTCGGCCAGCGCATAGACCTGCTCAGCGGAGAAAGCGACGACCGCCGAGCGCGGCGGCAGGCGCGACAGCTTGACGCTGCCGGCAAAGCGCAAGGTCGAGAAGCGCGGCCGGCTGACGATCTCAGCCTCGGGCAGCAACTTGCGGACGATCGGCTTCAGCGTGTCCGAGCCGAGGATCAAAGTCTCCTCGCGGCCGCGGACCCGCAGCATCCGGTCGGTGAACACATGGCCGCGCTCAGGGTCGATGCCGAGCTGGGCCTCATCGATCGCGGCAAAGGCGAAGTCGCGCTGGAAGTCATGATCGTGATGGCCGTCGCCGCCGGGCACCGGCATGCTCTCGGCGGTGCACAGGAAATAGCGGGCGCGGGGCGGGACGATGCGCTCCTCGCCGGTGAGCAGGGCGACCTGGGCCTCGCCCTTCATCGCCACGACCCGGTCGTAGACCTCGCGCGCGAGCAGCCGCAGCGGAAAGCCGATGACCCCGGAGGAATGGCCGCACATCCGCTCGATCGCGAGATGCGTCTTGCCCGTGTTGGTTGGGCCAAGGATCGCCCGGACGGGCGCATCGTTACGCGGCGCCATGATCCTCCGAATGTGGCAGCACCGGCGGCGAACGCAAGGATTAGGACGGTTTTAACCTCGATTCGCGAAACCCGTCGTCGTGTTGAGGGGTCAGCCCAGGCTTGGATCCGGCTTCGGCCGGCGGACGGGCGCGCGGTCGCCCGGCCGCGCTTTGCCGCGGCCGGGATGGATGAGCGCGGGATTGCTCGCGCTGCTGTGCAGCGGCGTTGCCTGGGCCTCCCTGCCCAAGCCGCACGACCTGCGTGCCGACGAGCGGCTGCAGTGGCAGGCGCTGGGAATCGCACCGCTGGCGAATGGCGGCGCGTCCGGCCTGCGGATGGATGCGACGCCGGCGGTCGAGGCGATCGACGTCGTCCCGCTGCGCAAGGCTCAGCCGCTCCCGACGGCACTCGCGCAGCCGAAGCCGGCCTCCCTTCCCACCGGGCCGCTGCGCATCAGCGGGCGGGTCGGCGACGGGCTCTACTGGTCGCTGCGCGCGGCCGGCGCCTCGCCGCAAGCCGCGGCGCAATATCTGGCCGCGCTGGCGACCGAGATCGACGTCGGCGGCGACGTTTCGCCGGGCGACCAGTTCGACCTCGTCTTCGCCAACGGCGGAAGCCTGCAATATGCCGGGCTCGACCGGATCGCCGCCTCCGACCTCCAGCTGGTGCGCTGGACCGCGAACGGCCGCGACCAATGGATCGACGCCGGCAACGCCGAGCAGCCCGCCCCGGCATCGACCGGCATGGCCTGGCCAGTTGCCGGGCGCATCACCTCTTACTTCGGCTATCGCTATCACCCGATCCTGCATTTCACGCGCTTTCATGCGGGCCTCGACTTCGGCGCGAGCTGGGGCAGCCCGATCGTCGCCGCGGCGGACGGCCAGGTGGTCGGCGCGGGCTGGGCCGGGGGCTACGGCCGCCAGGTGCGGATCGCGCACGGCGGCGGCATCCTCACCACCTACAGCCACATGAGCCAGATCGCCGCCGAGCCCGGCAGCTTCGTCCACCAGGGTCAGCTGATCGGCTATGTCGGCTCGTCAGGTCTGTCGACCGGTCCGCATCTGCATTACGAAGTCCGCCGCGACGGCCAGCCGGTCAACCCGCTCGGGGTCCGGTTCGCCAGCGCCCCGGTCGTCGACACGCATCTCGCCGACGCGGTCAAGGCGCGGCTGAAAGCGCTGCTCAGCGTCGGAACCAAGCGCGGCTGAAGCTTGGCCCCGGCCGCACTTTGCGGCTAGTCGTACGGCGCCCATGGACATCTACCTCCCGATCGCCGGCCAATCGGTCAATGCGCTGTTCATGGTCGTGCTCGGCTTCCTGGTCGGCGTCCTGTCCGGCATGTTCGGGGTCGGCGGGGGCTTCCTCACCACCCCGCTGCTGATTTTCTACGGGATCCCCCCGACCGTCGCGGTGGCCTCGGCCGCGACGCAGATAACCGGGGCCAGCGTCTCGGGGGTGATGGTCCACATGCGCCGCGGCGGGGTCGACCTGAAGATGGGCGGGGTAATGATCGTCGGCGGGGTGTTCGGCTCGCTCGTCGGCGCGGTCCTGTTCCGGCTGCTCCAGTCGACCGGCCAGATCGACCTCGTTATCGGCGCGCTCTACGTCCTCATCCTCGGCTGGATCGGCGGCCTGATGCTCAAGGACGCGCTGGTCGCGCTGGGCTATGTGACCGCGCCGTCTGTGCAGAAGCCCGCGACCCGCCACAATCGCTGGGTCGCCTCGCTGCCGCTGCGCTGGCGATTCTACAGCTCCGGCCTCTACGTCTCGCCGCTTGCCCCGCTCGCACTCGGCTTCATCGCCGGCATGCTGACGGTGCTGCTCGGCATCGGCGGCGGGTTCATCCTCGTTCCGGCCATGATCTACCTGCTCGGGATGGCGGCCCGGGTGGTGATCGGCACCAGCCTGGTGATGATCCTCGCGGTCAGTGCCGCGACCACGATGGTCCACGCGCTGACCACGCGCTCGGTCGATATCGTCCTCGCCGCTCTGCTGCTCGTCGGCGGCGTGGTCGGCGCGCAATATGGCGCGGTGCTCGCGACCCGGGTGAAGCCGGACCTGTTGCGCTTCGCCCTGGCGGTCATCATCCTGCTCGTCGCGCTGCGCATGGCGCTCGGCCTCGCCTGGCATCCCGACGAAGTCTATTCGATCGAGTATCTGTGAGCCGGCACGCCGCCCCCCTGCTCCTGGCGGCACTGGCGCCGCTGCTGGTCGCCGCGGACAAGCCCGTGCTGGTTCCCGACATCTCGGCCCGCAAGGTCGAGATCCGCTACAGCTTCACCGGCGCGCAGCTGCTGCTGTTCGGGGCGATCGTCTATCCCGGCGGGCGGCCGCCGAGCCGGCCCGCCGACATCGTCGTCGTGCTGCGCGGCCCGGTTCAGCCGATCCTGGTCCGCGAGAAGCAGCGCATCCTGCACATCTGGATGAACGCGGATTCGAACCGCTTCCGCTCGGCGCCGTCGTTCTACTCGGTCGCGTCGTCACGGCCGATCTCCGAGCTGGTCGATGAGCGGACCGCAGCCATCTACGAAATGGGCTTGCACAATTTGCAGCTGTCGCCGGGCGGGGGCGCCCTGCCGGAGAAGGAGCGGCGGTTCGAGGCCGGCCTGCTCGACCTCCGTCGCCGCCACGGCCTCTATGCGGAGAATCCGCGCGGCGTCGAAATCAGCGACCGGGTCCTCTACCGGGCGACGATCACCATCCCCAGCCAGGTCCCGGTCGGGACCTACACCGCCGAGACCTTCCTGGTCGATCGCCCGTCGCCCGACCGGCCGGGCCGGGTGCTCGCGGTCGCAACGCGCGACATCCAGATCGACAAGTCGGGCTTCGAGCGGTTCGTCGCGCTCGCCGCCCGGCGTCACGAGGGATTGTACGGATTGGCGGCCGTCGCCCTCTCGCTCGGCCTCGGCTGGGCGGCCGCGGCAGCCTTCCGCAGACGTCTTTAACCCTAAGCCAATTTTAACCGCTCGCGCGTATGACGCCCACACGCCTGTCAGTGGGGTAGCGGAGCAGTTATGAACGATCAGCCGAACTTGCGTCAGTTCCTCGACGAGGTGAACAGCTTTGCCGAGGAGCCGGCCGGCGCGCCGGTCCCCGCCAAATCGGGCCAGGCGCTGCCCCCGATCGGCAAGGTGCTCGAGATTGCCGGCTCGGGATCGCAGATCTGCATCGATGCGTCCGAGCTCCTGAAACTGCAGTCGCACGGCGATCCGGCGGTCGCCATGTCGGGCCAGGTCGGAAGCCAGGTCAAGATGGTCGTCGGCACCAACTGGCTGATCGCCAACGTTCGCACGATGAGGGCCGACGAAAGCGGCGAAGTCGTCGCCAACGTCGACTTCCTCGGCGAGGGCAGTCGCGACGCGACGGGCCAAATGAGCAACTTCCGCCGCGGCGTCACCCGCTACCCCGTGCCGGGCTGCGAGGTCCATGCCGTCAGCACCGAGGATTTGCGCGCCGTGTTCGCGGCGAGCGACGAGGCGCATATCGAGATCGGGACGGTCTATCCGACGGACGACATTCGGGGCGCGCTCTATGTGGATCCGATGCTCGGCAAGCACTTTGCAGTGCTGGGATCCACCGGTACCGGCAAATCAACCTCGGTCTCGCTGATCCTGCACCGCATCTCGCAGCTGTCGCCCGAGGGTCATATCGTGATGATCGACCCGCACGGCGAATATTCGGCCGCGTTCAAGGGCTGCGGCGAGCTGTTCAACGTCGACAACCTCCAATTGCCCTACTGGCTGATGAACTTCGAAGAGCATTGCGAAGTGATGCTCACGACCCACGATGCCGAGCGCCAGCGCGACGCCGACATTCTTGCCAAATGCCTGCTCGCTGCCCGCACCAAGGGCAAGGACATGAGCCAGTTCGGCAAGGTCACGGTCGACAGCCCGATCCCCTATCTGCTCGCCGACCTCAACACGATCCTCGTCAACGAGATGGGCAAGCTCGAGCGCGCCGGCGACACGCTGCCCTACCAGCGCCTCAAGACCAAGCTCGACGAGCTCCGCGCCGACCCGCGCTACACCTTCATGTTCTCGGGCATGCTGGTGTCGGATTCGATGCCCGGCCTGATCGCCAAGCTGTTCCGCCTGCCGAGCCACGGCAAGCCGATCTCGATCGTCGACGTCTCGGGCGTCCCGTCCGAGGTCACGTCGGTCGTCGTGTCGGTGCTCGCGCGCATGGTGTTCGACTATGCGATCTGGTCGCGGACCGAAGCGCAGCGTCCGCTGCTGCTGGTGTGCGAGGAGGCCCACCGTTACGTACCCAAAGACGAGCTGGCCGAGAACGGCCAGGCCGTCCGCAAGATCCTCGAGCGGATCGCCAAGGAGGGCCGTAAGTACGGCGTCAGCCTCGGCCTCATCACGCAGCGCCCGTCGGACCTCGCCGAAGGCGTGCTGTCGCAGTGCGGCACGATCGTCTCGATGCGCTTGAACAACGACCGCGACCAGGCGTGCGTGCGCGCCGCCATGCCGGAAGGCGCGCGCGGCTTCCTCGACGCGATCCCGGCATTGCGCAACCGCGAATGCATTGTCTGCGGTGAGGGCGTCGCAATCCCGATCCGGGTCCGCTTCGACGACCTCGAGCCGGAGAAGCGGCCGGCCTCGTCCGATCCGAGCTTCGCCCGCCTGTGGCGCGAGACCGGCGACGAGGAAGGGATCATCCAGCGCACGATCAAGCGCTGGCGCGGCCACGGCCGCTAAGCTGGCCGGCGCCTAAAGGCCCAGCATCGGCGCGATCACGACAAAGGCCGTCGCCGCAACCAGGACGAGCACCGCCAACCACAGGATTTGGTGCTGCCGGTGGGTGGCCGCCGCGACTTTCTGAGCCTCGAGCGCCACCTCCGACTCATGCGCGCGGCGCTCGAGCTCCGCGACTGCGGCGAGATAGAGCTCGCCGCCGTGAACTCCGCGGGCGGCAATCGCCCGAAGCTCGTCGCGGCCGGCGTGCGCCAGCTCATCCTCGACCGTCATTGCAGGCTCCCTCATTTCCGAGCTCGAAGGAAACCGTCCAACATGGCGGCGAATCCGCCGCCGTGCCTCAATCCGCAAGCGAGGCCGCGCGCGTCATACAGCAAATGCCAAATCGATGGGAGTGGCGGACCCTGGAAACCGGACGGCGCTAGAAATTCCCCGCCAGCGTCAGCACCGGGCCCGAGCCGGGCTGGGCGTTGCCGGCGAGCCGCTGGCGCCAGTCGACGTGGACCCGGACGTTGCGGCGGACCTTCATCGAGAGGCGCGGGCCGGCGTCGACCCGGTACAGGCCGGGCTGGACTCCGCCCCACACGCCGAACCCACCCGAGAATTCGCGAAACAACGGCCGCGTGAGGGTCGCGCCGCCGTCCGCAAACAGGTCGCGGCTGCTCATGCCGACGACTCCGGCCTGGGCGTAGCCGTCGAGCATGAACCCCCACAGCAACGGTTGGTCGTACAGGCCGCTCTCAGCGAACAAGGCAAAGGCGTTGCGGCCGCCGCCGTAGCGGCCAAGCCGTTGCCGGCGCTCGGCCGTGATCCACACCGGAACCGCGCGCAGCGGGCGAGCCCGAACACCGGCCGCGAGCTCGCCGCCGCGGCGATTGACCTCCGAGCTCGAGCGCACGACCGCGGCGATCGCCGGGGTGAAGTTGTAGAACAGCCGCGCCCCGGCCTGGCTCGCGCCGAGCGTTCCGCCGCTGGCCAGCGAGGTCGTTCCGGTCAGGTCCTGACGGCTGCGCACCATCGCCCACATCGTCAGCTGGATGCGATCGAGGCGCTGCGCGACGATCGCCGGCGCGGTGCTCTGCATCGGGGCGGTGACGGTCGATTGCGCGGGCGTCCACGTCGCCGCCGTTCGCGGCAAGGGCCACGGATCAGGAGCGGGGGCCTCGAACTGGCGCCGCGGCTCCGGCAGCTCCCACACCGCGGGTGTCGGTCGCGGAGGGGCGGCCGGCGCACCGCGATAGGCATAATAAACCGGGATCACGAGCGGCTGCGGCGGGCTGATTGCGACCGGAGCGGCGGCGGCCTGCAGCGGCGGCGGAAGGATCGGCGCCGGAGCGATCGGCGTGATCGCGGGGAATTGGGTGGCCATCATCGCCCGCGGCTCGGCGGCGGGCCGCTTGACCTCGAACAGCTCGGCCCCGGGCAGCGACCCCAGGGTCGCGACGCGAAATCCCGCCCAGCCGACCAGCGCGACGGCGAGGAAGCGAAGCGACGGCTTCATCGCGGGAGTTCCGCCGGGAAGACGTGTCGGGTCTTGTCCCATTTGCGCGCGCCGCCGCCGAGGTGGAGCGAGATCGCGCGCGCCGCGGCCAGCATCGCGATGAGGTTGCCGACGACCAGCCGGGGGATCGAGCGCAGGCCTTCGGCGAAGCCATAGGCCGAGCCGGTGAAGCAGGCTCGCATCAGGACCCGCCAGGCGAGCAGCCAGCCATTGATCGTGAGCAAGGTGACGAGCGTCGGATCGAGCCGGGCGTGAATCGGTGCCCCGAGCGCCTCGGCGAGCCAGATCTGCGACCACAGCAAGGCGGCGCCATAGGCCGCGAGGAGCAGCACCGCAGCGAGCGGCCCGCGGCGGTCGCGCATCCGCATCCACCGCTCGCCCAGCCCGCCGCTCCAGCCGAGCCGGTCCCATCCGGCGAGGGCGATCCCGCCGAGCCAGCGCGCCTTCTGCCGGATCGCCGCGCCAAGCGTCGCGGGAAAGTGGCCGCGGGTCGAAACCACCGCGCGCTCGCCGGGCCGCGCCGGGATGCGCACGAAAATCGTCTTAAGGCCGAGCGCGCCGATCCGCAGGCCGAGCTCATAATCCTCGGTCATGCTGTTGCCGATGAAGGGCCGGCCCTCCTCCCTCGCGGCAAGCTCGGCGAGCGGCCGACGGGCAACGGCGCAGCCCACCCCGGCGAGAGGAATCGCCGCGCCGACCGCTTCGCGCACCACCAATTCCTTCATGTGGGCCTCGGCGAACTCGTCGCAATAATGACCGGCGATCCAACGCGAATGCGGGTCGGGCAGCGGCAGCACCGGCAGCTGGATCACCGCCGCGCGATCGATCAGCCCATCGAAGATGCGCAGCTCATAGGGGTGAACGACGTCCTCGGCGTCGTGCAGCACGACGGCCTTGGCCGACCGCCCGGCCGCAAGCTCATGGGCGACCAGGGCATCGTACAGGTGATTGAGGCAGTCGGCCTTGGTCGTCGGCCCGTCGGCGTCGACCAGCACCGCTTCGATCCGGTCGTCGGCGACGCTGGCGATCGCGGCGGCGGTCGCCGGGTCGTTGCGGTAATGGCCGACGAAGATGCGGTAATCGTCATAGTCGAGCCGGTCGACGGTCGCCTTCAGCATCGCCGCGATCACCGCCGCCTCGTCCCATGCCGGAACCAGGATCGCGACGAAACCGGGGTCCTTCTTGAACACGAAATAGCTCGCGAAGGTTCGGGGGTAGCGGCTGTAAATGGTCATCCCGCGCCAGGCGTGCCGGGCGAAGTAAATCAGGTCGACGAGCACGTCGTTGATTGCGAAGAGCAGGAAGCCGACCCCGGCGAACAGAGCAAGCTCGGCCGCGATTCGAGTCAGGATGTCGGCGAGCGACACAGCGCAGCAACAGCGTGCTAGAAGGATCGCGGCGAATTTGGCAGGAGCGCTCGGAGCATGTTGCCTCCCTCGGCGAATCGTTACGGCCCGAGCATGACCTGAGTGGCACAGTAGCAAGTAAACAGCAAGATCGGTCGGTTAATGCGCCATTTTGGATATAATTGCTTCAAGTCGAGCGGCACGAATTTGGCCGCCAGGATTGTCGCGTGAGAGTAATAATCGCGGCTATTCTATTGTCGTTTCTGGCAAATCCCCTGCGTGCGAGTGGTAAAACCCTGTTCGCGCACGGAAGCTGGGCGGCGATCGAGCGCGCCGACGGCTGCGTCGCCGCCGGACGCTCTGCCAGGGTCGCGGCCAAGGGGAAGGTCCAAGCGGTGGCCGGATTCAGCTTCGCGCCGGATCGCCGTCGCTGGGGCGAGTTCCACGCGCAGCTGAGTCGCCCGCCGCGCGCCGGCTCGAGCGTGATCCTGACCGTCGGGCAACAGCCATTCCTGCTGACCGCGCGCGACGGCTGGGCGTGGAGCCGGGGGCCGGCGCAAGAGCAGGCGATCATCGCCGCCGTGCGGTCGGCGGGTGGGATGCGGGTCGAGGCGCGCGACTCGGCTGGCCGCCGGTTCGCCGACCCCTACGCGCTCGACGGCGCCCCGACGGCGATCGACGCCGCCGCGGCCTGCGCTGGCAAAATTCGGCGGCGGTAGCTAGATAGGCCGCTTGCCATGAGTGCCGATACCGCGATCATGCCCATTCCGGGCCCCGTCGATCCTGTGCCCGTGCCGCGGGCGGCGGCGGCGCGTGCCGACGGCAAGCGCGAGCTGGTCGGCCGGTCGAAGGACCAGATCCGGTCCGAGCTCGAGGCGGCCGGGCTCGACCCCAGGCAGGCCAAGCTGCGCGGCAAGCAGATCTGGCACTGGATCTACAATCGCGGGGTCAGCGATTTTTCGGCGATGAGCGATATCGCCAAGCCGCAGCGCGGCTGGCTCGCCGAGCGCTTCATCGTCTCGCGGCCGGAGGTGGTCGAGGCGCAGGTATCGTCCGACGGGACGCGCAAATGGCTGCTGCGCACCCACGACGGGCACGATTTCGAGATGGTGTTCATCCCCGATGCCGGCCGCGGCACCTTGTGCGTCTCGAGCCAGGTCGGGTGCACCCTGAATTGCCGCTTCTGCCACACCGGGACCATGCGCCTGGTGCGCAACCTCGAAGCGAGCGAGATCGTCGGCCAGGTGATGCTCGCCCGCGACGCGCTCGGCGAATGGCCGTCGCAGCCCGAGGGCCGCATGCTGACCAACATCGTCATGATGGGCATGGGCGAGCCGCTCTATAATTTCGACCATGTCCGCGACGCGCTGAAGATCGTGATGGACGGCGACGGACTCGGCCTGTCGCGGCGGCGGATCACGCTGTCGACCTCGGGCGTGGTGCCGATGATGGCCCGCGCCGGCGACGAGATCGGGGTCAATCTCGCCGTGTCGCTGCACGCCGTGACCAAGGCGATCCGCGACGAGATCGTGCCGCTCAACCGCAAATACGGGATCGAGCAATTGCTCGAGGCCTGCGCCGCTTACCCCGGCGCGAACAATGCGCGCCGGATCACCTTCGAATATGTGATGCTCAAGGACAAGAACGACAGCGACTCCGACGCGCGCGAACTGGTCCGGCTGATCCGCAAGTATAAGCTGCCGGCGAAGGTCAATCTGATCCCGTTCAACCCGTGGCCCGGCGCGCCCTACGAATGTTCGAGCGCGGAGCGAATCAAAGCGTTCAGCAATATCGTGTTCGAAGCCGGCATCTCGGCGCCGGTGCGGACCCCGCGCGGCCGGGACATTGACGCGGCGTGCGGCCAGTTGAAGACTGCGGCGGAACGGAAGCGCAAGGCCGCCGTTGCCGCGTAACGGAGTGCTCGGATGTCCCTGATCGGCAAGCTTGTCAGCACATTGCTGACCAAGGGCAGCATCACCCTCAAGCGGCCCGGCAAGCCGCCGGAAGTCTTTGGGCCCGGCGGCGGCAAGCACGTCACCGTTCGCTTCACCGACCGCAAGGTCGCGTTCGAGATCGCCCGCAACCCCCGGCTCGGGCTCGGCGAAGCTTATATGGACGGGCGACTGGTGGTCGAGGACGGGACCATCCTCGACCTGCTCGAGCTGGTGGTCGGAGCCAATCGCTGGGAGGACAAGGGCGCCGGGCGCAAGGCGATGCGCAAGGGCAAAAGGCGTTTCCTCAAGCTGTTCCGGCGCAACACCCCGACCCGTGCGCGGCGCAACGTCGCACACCATTACGACCTCAAGGACGAGCTCTACGAACTCTTCCTCGACGACGACCGGCAATACAGCTGCGCTTATTTCACCGATCCGAACAACAGCCTCGAGCAGGCGCAGGCCGACAAGAAGGCGCATATCGCAGCCAAGCTCGCGTTGCGGCCGGGCTTGCGGGTGCTCGACATCGGCTCGGGCTGGGGCGGGATGGCCCTGTACATGCACCGGGTCGCGGGGGTCGACGTACTCGGCGTTACGCTGTCCGAACAGCAGCTCAAGGTCTCACGCGAGCGCGCGGCGGCGGTCGGCGTGTCCGATCATGTGAAGTTCGAGCTGATCGACTACCGCCACCTCGACGAGACGTTCGACCGGATCGTCTCGGTCGGCATGTTCGAGCATGTCGGTGCGAAACATTACGACGAATTCTTCGCCAAGTGCCGCGACCTGCTGAAGCCCGACGGGGCGATGCTGCTGCACACGATCGGCAAGCTCGGTCAGGTGTCGGGCGCGCCCGATCCGTTCACCGATAAATATATCTTCCCCGGCTATCACCTGCCGTCGCTGTCGGAGATGACGACGGCGAGCGAGAAGGCGCATCTGGTCACGAGCGACGTCGAGACGCTCCGGCTGCATTATGCCTATACACTGCGTCACTGGCTCGACCGCGCGACCAAGGCGCGCCGGCAGATCGAGGCGATGTACGACGATCGCTTCTTCCGCATGTGGGAATTCTACCTCGCCGGCGGGATCGTGATGTTCGAGAGCGGCGGCGCCTGCAATTACCAGGTCCAATATATCCGCGACCGCACGGCGCTCCCGATCACGCGCGACTACATGCTCGAGGCCGAGCAGCGCTATCGCGCGCTGGCAGCCGAGCCGGCGGCGCCGAAGAAAGCGCGCACCGCTTCGCGAAAGAAGGCCCTCGAAGCTACGGGCGCTTGAGCTCGGCGACGAGGCCCGGCGCCGGATAGATTTTCTCCAGCGCTTCCTCGATCGCATCGGTGGATACGACCACGGTCCGGTTGTTGGATCCGTCGTAGCCGTAATTCCCCGCGAGGCTGTGGATGTTGCCATCGAATGCGGCGCCGATCACCGCGCCCGACCGGTCGATCACCGGCGAACCCGAATTTCCGCCGATGATGTCGTTGGTGGTGACGAAATCATAGACAATGTTGGGATCGATCCTGCTCCGCGCCGTCACGAATTTGCGCGGCAGGTCGAACGGGTCCGCGCCAGTCGCGCGGTCGTAGGTTCCGCCGAGCAAAGTCACCGGCGGCACCGGCCGGCCGCGCTCGGTCCAACCCTGCACCTTGCCGTAGCTGATCCGAAGCGTGAAGGTTGCGTCGGGATAGAGCGTGTCGCCGTAAGCGGCGAAGCGCGCATCGGCGAGCTTGGCCTGTGCCGCGGTCACCGGGCCCTGATAGCGTTCGTCGACCTCGTCCTGCAGCTGGCGCCAGCGGGCGTCGAGCCGGCGCGCGTAGAGGATCATCGGATCCTTCGACGCTTCGATCGCTGCCTTGCCGCCGGCCCACAGCGCCTTGCGGTAGGCCGGATCGGCCAGCCGTGTGGTCGACACCAGCCGGTGGGCGAGCGCCTCGGGTGATTCCTTGCCGAGCAGCAGCTTGGTGTCGGGATCGTCGGCGCCGAGATATTCGCGCGCCTTGCTCAGGCTCCACTCGAGCTCGAGCTGGTCGAGCCACGGATAAATCGGCTGCGCATCGAGAACCTGCTTTTCGACCAGCGGCAAGGCGCTGTCGCTGTAGCCGGGGAGCCGTTCGCCATTGGGCTTGGTCCGCTCCGCCGCCGCGCGCACCAGCCGCGAAGCATAGGAATAGAGGTCGCCCTGCGGCTGGATGTAGCGCGATGCGAGATACAGCTGGCGATAGGCCGCGGTCGCCTTTGCAATGTCGGTCCAGGGATCGCCGATCGCCGCCTTCCCCTGGCTTTTCGCGCGAAGGTCGGTCTCGGCCTGCGCGAGTCGCCCCATGAACGCCGGGTCGTTGAAGGCTTTGACCCGGCCGATGTAGACCTTGAGGCTGTTCTCGACGCTGTCGAGCTCTTCCTTGCCCTCGCGCGCCCGCGCCGGGCTCAGCTTCATCGCGGAGATCAGCCGTCCGCGCAGCTCCGAGAAAGTGGTGGCGTTGATCGGTGCGACGACTTCCTTCTGGAAGGCGAGCTGATCCTGGGTCAGCAGCCGCTGGGTCGATCCGGGGTTGCCGACGACGAAGGTCGCTTCGCCCTCAACCGGCGGCCGGGGCGACCAGGCAAGGTGCTGCGGCGTCGCCACCGGCTGACCGTTCTCGTAGGCGCGCAGGAACGCCGCATCGAGGGCATAGCGCGGGAAGTTGAAATTGTCGGGGTCGCCGCCGAACTGCGGCGCCTTCGCCTCGGGCGCCCAGACAATCCGGACATCGCTGTACTTGTGATAGGTGTAGAGCTTGTATTGCCCGCCGCCGTAAAGCGTCACCACCTGGCAGCGCGTGAGCTTGGTGTCGGGGCAGCCGGCGCTCTCGATCCGCGCGATGGCCGCAGTCTTGGCCTTGACGGCCGCGAGCCCAGTCGCGTTGCCGATTGTGCCGTTCACGTCGCCGGTGACATCGCGGATCGCGGTGACCACCTCAGCCTGCTGGCCAGGGCATAGTTTCTCGTTGGCGCGGGTGGCGGCGGTGAAGCCATTGTCGACGTAATCGAGCTTGGCGGTCGACACGTCCTGAAGGCAGCCGGCGACGCAATGGTGGTTGGTGAGGATCAGGCCTTCGGCGGAGACGAAGCTTGCCGAGCAGCCGCCGGTCAGGCGCACCGCCGACTGGCGCACCTTGTCGAGCCAGGCCTGGTCCGGCGCCCAGCCGTAATCGGCCCGCATCTTGGCCGCCGGGAAGCCGTCGAAGGTCCACATGCCCTCATCGGCGCGGGCGGCGGTGAACGGCAGCGCGGCGACGGCGGCGAAGGCGACGACTTTCGAAAGGCGCATTGCTGACTCTCCCCGGGGATCCGGTTTCAACCGTGCATGAAAAAAGGGCCGGCGCAAGGCCGGCCCTTCCATCAATCCTGCCTTGTGCGGATCAGGCGGGGATTCGCCGGATCTCGACCCGGCGTTCCTCGTGCATTTTCATCCGCTCGTCGGGCGTCAGCTTGCCGTCATGGTTGGCGTCCGCAGAATCGAAATGCTTCAGAGCGAGGTCGGTCATCTCCTGCTGGGAGACCTTGCCGTCATGATTGGCATCGGCCTCCTCGAACATCCGGCCGTGCATGCCCATGCGCATGCCGTGCATCCGTATGCCCTTCGCCCCCGGCTCGCCGGGGCGGCTGTTCATTTCGAGCGGCGGGGCGCCGTCCTGGAGGATGGTGACCCGGGCCGGGCCTTCCGGCGTCCCGGGGACGTGGCTCGCAGCGCCGACTTCAACCGGAGCCTCACCGTCGCGCATCACGAAAACATGGCTTTCGTGCCGGATTTCAGGCTTTGCCGACATATATTCCTGGCGGCTGATCGACCCGTCCTTGTTGGTGTCGAGCTTGTCGAACATCGCGGCGCGGTCGGGCCTGGGGAAATCGGCCTTCTCGAAGCGCTTCGTAAACCGGTCGTGCATTTCGCCGATCATTGCCTGGTGGGCGGCATCGGCTTCCGCGCGCGTCACATAGCCGTCCTTGTTGCCATCGAGCCTGGCAAACATCTCCCGGACGTGGGCAACGACCTCGTCGCGGGTCTCGGTCTTCATCGGCAGGCGATGAACGAAGGTCTGGACCTGCGGCGCGGGGCGAACCGCAGTGGTGCCCTGCGCGACTCCCGGCGGGGTTGGCGGAGCCGGTTGTGCGGCGAGAGCGGCGGTTGCAATCGTGGCGGCGGCGCCGGCGAGCAAAAGCTTGTGCATGGGAAATGCCCTCCCTGTCGAAGCGGTAAGGCTAAGCCGGCAAAGCTGTATGTTGCTTGAATGTGCGGCAGGCGGCAGGAAAGGCACCGGGAAGGGGAGGCGTGCGGCGGTGAGGGACGGGGCGGGAGCGATCGAGCCGCGCGGGTGGTGGGAGTCGCGCTGGTTGTGGCTCGCCCTGATCCTCGGGTCGGCCGTGCCGCTGCTCTATCCGCCGGTCCCGCCGTTGGTCGACTTGCTCGGTCACATGGGGCGGTATCGGGTCGAGCTCGACCTTGGCAGCTCGCCCTCACTCCAGCGCTATTACGATTTCCACTGGGCCCCGATCGGCAACCTCGGGGTCGATTTGCTGGTCCTGCCGCTCGGCCGGTGGATCGGGCTCGAGGCGGCGGTGAAGCTGATCGTTCTGACCATCCCGCCGCTGACCGTCGCCGGTTTCCTGTGGGTCGCGCGCGAGGTGCATCACCGTCTGCCGCCCACCGCCTTGTTCGCGATTCCCTTCGCTTACTCGCATCCCTTCATGTTCGGATTCGCCAATTTCGCATTGTCGATGGCGCTGGCCTTCCTCGCCTTCGGGCTGTGGCTGCGGCTGGCCCGCATCGGCCGGCTGCGGCTGCGGGCGATGCTGTTCGTGCCGATTTCGGTCGTGGTGTTCTTCGCCCACACCTTCGGCTGGGGGATGCTCGGCCTGCTGTGCTTCTCGGCCGAAGCCGTGCGCCAGCACGATCGCGGGATCGGCTGGTTCCAGGCCGCCGTCCGCGCCGCGCTGCACGCCACCGTGCTGGCGCTGCCGATTGTCGTCATGCTTGCCTGGCGGAGCGAGACTCACGGCGGGATGACCGCCGGTTGGTTCGAGGTGTCGCTCAAGCTCAACTGGCTGATCTCGGTCTTGCGCGACCGCTGGAAGTGGTTCGACGTCGCGGCGCTGGTCGTTGTCCTGGTGGTGATCGTCGAAGCGCGGCGGCGCACCGACCTGACCTTCTCGCGCAACCTCGCCTTTTCGGCGCTCGTCCTGGTCGCCGCCTTCCTGGTGATGCCGTGGACGGTGTTCGGCTCGGCCTATGCCGACATGCGGCTGATTCCCTATGCGCTGGCCGTTGCCGTGCTCGCGATCCGGTTCCGCGACCGGACGGACCCGCGCCTCGCCCGATGGTTCGCGGTCACCGGGCTGGCCTTCGTCCTGGTCCGGCTCGCGGGAACGACGGCGAGCCTGGCGATCGCGTCGAACGACCAGCAGGCGAAGCTCGCGGCGCTCGACCATGTGCCGATGGGCGCGCGCGTGGCCAGCATCGCCGGCGTGCCGTGCGGCGGCTGGCCGCTCACCCGCGACACCCATCTCGGCGGGATGGTGATCGTCCGCCGTCAGGGGTTTTCCAACGACCAATGGCTGATCGAGGGCGCCAACCTGCTGACCCTCAAATATCGCGAGGCCGGGAGCTTCGCGGCCGATCCGTCGCAGATCGTTCGGCCCGTCGATTGCAACATTCGCAGCATCCGCTCGATCGACGACGCGCTGCGGTCGGTGCCGCGCGACCGCTTCGACTTCGTCTGGCTGGTCGACCCGCCGCCGTTCGACACCCGGCTGACCGCGGGGATGCAGCCGGTCTGGCGCGGACCGGGGTCGATCCTCTATCGGGTGCAACCATGACCGCACTGTCGATCGTCGTCCCCTGCTTCGATGAGGAAGCGTGCCTGCCGAAGCTGCACGAGCGGCTGTCCGCAGTCGCTCGCGCAACCGCGGGCGAGGACTATGAGATCGTGCTCGTCAACGACGGCTCGCGCGACGGCAGCTGGGCGATCATGCAGCGACTGGCGAGCAGTGATCCGCGGCTCGTCGCGATCAACCTGTCGCGCAACCACGGTCACCAGCTGGCGCTGACCGCGGGGCTCGACCTGTGCCGCGGCGACGTCATCCTGGTCATCGACGCTGACCTCCAGGACCCGCCCGAACTGCTGTCGGTGATGCTCGCGACGATGCG
>Ga0207674_10004612_pt1 | contig 16545 bp, 18 predicted proteins | sample KBSCornC72_FD_184303 | JGI IMG/M metagenome (GOLD analysis project Ga0207674, IMG submission 184303) | Corn rhizosphere microbial communities from Kellogg Biological Station, Michigan, USA - KBS Corn C7-2 (SPAdes) (version 2) | ecosystem: Host-associated > Plants > Roots > Rhizosphere > Soil ... | reverse complement strand
GGGCCGCTCATCGGCGGCGGCGGCGCCATCGAACGGCGCGGATAGGGCGGCGGTATATGCAGTCTCCGAAAATGTTGTTGCTGAAGTGGCGAATTAGGGGTTCGCGCGGCTCATGAAAAGTGCGCGTGAAGAAATGTGAGTCTTTTTTGCCGCAAACTGTGGCCGAGCCGCGCCAGACGTCAGCCTAACTCAGCTTTCGAAGACGGCCTGGGCTGAACCCGAACATCCCCGCCATCGCCCGGGTCATATGCGCCTGGTCGGCAAAGCCTGTGGCCGCGGCGACCATGCTGAGAGCGTGGCCCGTATCGCGCAGCGTCCGCGCGGCCCTGCTGACCATCTGCTCGAAGCGGTAGCGCTTGGGAGTGATTCCATAGGCGAGCTTGAACCCGCGACTGAGCGAGGGCGGATTCAGTCCACGCAGCTCGGCCCATTGCTCGAGCGGCATCGGCTCGGAGTCACGAAGATGCTCGGCCAGCATGTCGGGCCAGTCGTCGGCGCGCTTCGCATGAGGCGTGAACTGCTCGCGCAGGATCTCGCTCGCGGCGAGCGGATCGCTCTCATACGCGCGAATGACTGAATCCGGGTCGCGAACATGCCCGAAAGCGTCACCGAGATCGCCGTCCAGCGCAAGGTTGATGATCGTGGCGCCGGCGGCCCCGATTCGGTCCTGGTGAGCTTCGAACGCAAGGTGGACCAGAACATCGCCGGCGGACGCGCGAAATCGGCCACGGTCGCCGGCCTCGTCGCAGCAGCCGCTGACCAGCAGCGCCGCATAGGGCTTCAGATGGTGGTGCCGCGCGAACCTCCGCCCGGGCGCATTCAGGCTCACCTCCTGACCCGGGTGGACGAGCGGCATTAGCCCTCCCGAAGGTCGGGCGGAACGATCTCGGCGCTGATCATCGCGACCGCCTCGTCGAGGCTCATCACCTTCTGGTGCTCGTCGCTTCCGAGCCGGCGGATCGCGACCGTGCCTTCCTCCGCTTCGCGCTTGCCGACCACGAGCAGCAGCGGGACCTTGGCGAGGCTGTGCTCGCGCACCTTGTAGTTGATCTTCTCATTGCGAAGGTCGGTCTCGACGCGGACGCCGGCCACGGCGAGCTTCGCGGCGACCTCGCCGGCATAAGCATCGGCGTCCGACACGATCGTCGCGACCACCGCCTGCACTGGCGCGAGCCACAGCGGGAACTTGCCCGCATAATGCTCGATGAGGATGCCGATGAACCGCTCGAACGTGCCGATGATCGCCCGGTGAAGCATCACGGGGCGGTGCTTCTGGCCGTCCTCGCCGATGTAGTTGGCGTCGAGCCGTTCGGGCAGAACTGTGTCCGCCTGGATCGTGCCGACCTGCCAGGTCCGGCCGATCGCGTCGGTCAGATGGAACTCGAGCTTCGGCGCGTAGAAGGCGCCTTCGCCGGGAAGCTCTTCCCAGCCGAATTCGGGCGTGTTGCGGCCGGCTTTTGCCACCGCCTCGCGAAGCACCTGCTCCGCATGGTCCCATTCCGCATCGGACCCGTACCTTTGGTCCGGCCGTAGCGCCAATTTGATCGCGTAATTTTCGAACCCGAGCTGGCGATAGACGCTGTCGAGGAGGTTGCAGAACTCGACGACCTCGTCGACGAGTTGCTCCCCGGTCACGAAGATGTGCGCATCGTCCTGCGTGAACTGGCGGACTCGGAGAATACCATGCAGTGCTCCGTGCGGCTCGTTGCGGTGACAGCAGCCGAACTCGGCAAGACGGAGCGGCAAGTCGCGATAGCTTTTGATTCCCTGGTTGAAGATGAGGACGTGGGCCGGACAGTTCATCGGCTTCAGGGCCATGAGGTCGGCATCGCCCGATAGGATCGGCGCCTCCTCCTCGGTCGAGGGAATCTCGTCGGGGACGACGAACATATTCTCGCGATATTTGCCCCAGTGGCCGCTCTTCTCCCATTGGCGGGCGTCCATCAGCTGGGGAGTCTTCACCTCGAGATAGCCGGCGGCATCGAGACGGCGGCGCATATAGGCCTCGAGCTCGCGCCAGATGATGTAGCCGTTCGGATGCCAGAAGACGCTGCCATGCGCCTCGGCCTGGAGGTGGAACAGGTCCATCTCCTGGCCGATCTTGCGATGGTCGCGCTTGGCCGCCTCCTCGAGCCGGACGAGATAGGCGTCGAGCTGCTTCTTGTTGAGCCAGGCGGTGCCGTAGATGCGGCTCAGCATCGGATTTTTCGGGTCGCCGCGCCAGTAGGCGCCCGAGACGCGGGTCAACTTGAACGCATTTGGGTCGAGCTTGCCGGTTGAAGCGAGGTGGGGGCCGCGGCAGAGATCGATCCACGCGTCCTTGCCGTCGCCGGTGCGATACATGGTGATGGTCTCGCCCTCGGGCAGCTCCATCACCCATTCGGCCTTGAACGCTTCGCCGCTCTTGTCAAAGAAGTCGCGGACCTGCGCGCGGGTCCAGACTTCTCGCACAAGCGGCTTGTCGGCGGCGATGATGCGCCGCATCTCTTCCTCGATCGCCGGCAGCTCCTCCTCGGTGAAAGGCCCGTGCTCGGCGGTCGGGGCGAAGTCGTAATAGAAGCCGTCGTCGGTCGCCGGACCGAAGGTGATCTGAGTGCCCGGGAAGAGGTTTTGCACGGCCTCGGCAAGGATGTGCGCGAAGTCGTGCCGCACCAACTCCAGCGCATCCTTCTCGTCGCGCGAGGTGATCAGCGCCAGGCTCGAATCGCCCTCGAACGGGCGCATGATGTCGCGAACCTCGCCATCGATCTTCGCGGCGAGCGCAGCCTTGGCGAGCCCCGGCCCGATCGCCGCGGCGACGTCGGCCGGGGTCGAGCCCTCCGGCATCTCCTTCACTGATCCGTCCGGAAGCGCGATCTTGAACATCTTGGTCATCGTGCGCGGCATGTAGCGATGCGCAGCATTGCTCTCAACCGACTTGCCGAGACTGAATACAAGCCGCGTTACAACCGTTAGGTCCAGCATGCTGCGTAAAGGCCTCGTTTCGCTGCTCGTGTTGATCCTGGTGATGGGCGCGCTCGTCTTCGGCGCGGCCGGCACCTTCGATTATTGGCAGGCGTGGCTGTTCCTCGGCTGCTACTTCGCCGCGTCGATCGTGGTTTCGCTGTGGCTGGTGCGGAACGATCCTGCGCTGCTCGAGCGGCGCATGCGCGGCGGGCCATTTGCGGAAGGCGAGCGCAGCCAGAAAATCATCATGACGATCACGTCGATCGGCTTTCTCGCCCTCCTGATCGTGCCGGGACTCGATTATCGGTTCGGCTGGTCGCGCATGCCCGAAGCGGTCGCGATCCTCGGTGACGTCCTGCTGCTCGCCGGCTGGCTCGGCATTCTCGCCGTCTTCCGCGAGAACAGCTTCGCCGCCGCGACGATCCGCGTCGATGAGGGACAGACCGTGATTTCGACAGGCCCCTACGCCGTCGTTCGTCACCCGATGTACGCGGCGGCCTTGCTGATGCTGCTCGGAATTCCCATCGCGCTCGGTTCCTGGTGGGGCGCATTGGTGATCGCCGCCGTAATGCCGGCGCTCGCATGGCGCCTCCTCGACGAGGAGCGCCTGTTGAGCCGCGACCTCGACGGTTACGCGGATTACTGCAGGACGGTACGCTGGCGGCTCGTTCCTCGCATATGGTAAAGTGTACTTGACAGTTGCGCGTGCTCGCGTAAAGCTTGCTTTACCATTTGCGAAGGAACATTGTCATGAACCGCAGCCCGGCGATCAAACGTTACAACCAGCGCGTCATCTGGCTGAGCCTGCTTTACGTCGTCGTGCTCATCGCGGCGGTTTATGGTTTCAATCGTCAGCTAGTCGGCGGCCCGCTCGCCTATATTGCGGCGGTTCTGCCGGCGGTCCCCATCATCGGCATCTTCGCCGCGATGGGACGCTATCTGGTCGAAGAACAGGACGAATATGTCCGGATGCTCACGGTGCGCCAGAGTCTGTGGGCCACCGGTCTGGCGCTCAGCGTCGCGACGATCTGGGGCTTCCTCGAGAGTTTCGAGCTCGTTGGACATATCGACTCTTATTATGTCGCGATCGTCTGGTTCGGCGGTCTTGGCCTTGGCGCCATCATCAACCGCCTGACCCTCGGCGCACAGGTCCGCTGCTGATGGAGAACCGCCTCCGCGTACTTCGCGCCGAACGCGCATGGAGCCAGCAAGATCTCGCCGAGCGGCTCGAGGTCTCGCGCCAGAGCGTCAACGCGATCGAGACGGGCAAGTACGATCCATCGCTCCCGCTTGCCTTCCGGATCGCCGAGCTGTTCGAACGGCCGATCGAGGAGATTTTCGTCTCGCCCTCGCGACGCAGCTCAAAGGCGATCTAGGCCTCGGCGGCGGCCCCGACGTTCACCGTCAGCTCCATGTCCGCATTGAGCAGCTTGGAGATCGGGCAGTTCCGATTCGCATCCTCGGCCAAGTCCCGAAGGCGCGATTCGTCGATGCCACCGACGTCCGCGGTCAGCTGCAGGTCGGAGCGGGTCACCGTGAAGCCCTCGCCCTCCGGTACGAGCGTCACCTTCGCGGTCGTTTCCAGCCGGGCGTCGGTCACACCTTCCTTGGCCAGCGCGAAGGACAGCGCCATGGTGAAGCAGCCGGCATGCGCCGCGGCGATCAGCTCCTCGGGATTGGTCCCGGGACCGTCCTCGAAGCGGCTGTGGAAGCCGTAGCGCTGGTCCTTGAGCACGCCCGACTGGGTGGTCAGCGTGCCTCTGCCCTCCTTTCCGGTGCCCTCGTAGCGAGCGGTCGCAGAGCGTGTGATTGCCATTGCTCTTCTCCTTTTCTCTCAGGCTTCGACGCGGCCGAGCGCCTCGTCGAGGATCCGCTCGGCGCGCAGGAACAGCTGGGTGTCGATGACCACGCCCGAAGCGGCGACATTCTCCCGCACCTGCTCGGGTCGCGATGCGCCGATGATCGCCGAGGCGACGTTCGGCTCGCGCAGCACCCAGGCGAGCGCGAATTGCGGCAGCGTCAGTCCGGCGTCCTCGGCGATCGGCTTCAGCCGCTGGACGGCGCGGAGGACGCCGGGCTGCATCAGCTGGTCCATGAAGCCGCTCATCTCGTCGCTCGCGGCGCGCGAGTCCTTCGGCGGCGGCGCATCGGGATCGTACTTGCCGCTGAGCACGCCCTGGGCGAGCGGCGACCAGACGATCTGCGAAATGCCGTTGGCGGCGCACAGCGGGATCACTTCCGCCTCGGGTTCGCGCCATAGCATCGAATATTGCGGCTGGCTGGAGACGAACTTGGCGACTCCGCTCAGGTCGAGCGCGGTCCGGATTCGTTCGGCCGGCCATTCCGAAAAGCCGATGTAGCGCGTCTTGCCGCTCTCGACCGCGCGGGTCAGCGTCTCCATCGTCTCCTCGAGCGGCGTCTCCCGGTCGTAGCGGTGGCATTGGTACAGATCGACATAGTCGGTCTTCAGGCGCTCGAGGGACGCGTCGAGCTGCTTCTCGATCTGCGCGCGCGACAGCCCGCGATCGGTCGCGCTCATCGGGAAATAGACCTTGGTCGCGAGCACATAGGAGTCGCGCGGCCGCCCCTCGAGCGCTTGCCCAAGGAAGCTTTCCGCCGCTCCGCGGCCGTAGACGTTGGCGGTATCGATGAAGTTGATCCCCTGCGCAAACGCCTCTTCGAGACAGGCGCGCGCCTTATCCGCCTCGACTCCGACGCCGTAGGTCAGCCACGAGCCGAGCGAGATTTCCGAAACCTCGAGCTCGCTGTCGCCGAGCTTGCGATATTTCATCCCGGGTGCCTCCTCCGCTAGACGGCCAAGCCATGACGGAAATCGCGCATCTCGACGTCGGCGGCCGCCATATTGCTTATCGGCTGCGGCGAGGAAATGTTCCGACGATCCTGTTCCTCCCCGGCTACGCGTCGGACATGGAGGGCACGAAGGCGCTCGCGCTCGATGCCTTCGCGGAAGAGCGGGGACTTTCGATGCTGCGGTTCGACTATTCGGGCACCGGCTCGAGCGGCGGCCGGTTCGAGGACGGGACGCTGGCGCTGTGGCTGGAGGAAGCCCTGGCCGCGGTCGACGATCTCACGCAAGGCCCGCTCATCCTCGTCGGCTCGTCGATGGGCGGGTGGATTGCGCTGCACCTGGCGCTGCTTCGGCCCGAGCGGGTGCGCGCGCTGGTCGGGATCGCCGCCGCGCCGGACTTCACCGAATGGGGTTTCACGGCAGAACAGAAGGCGATGCTGCAACGCGACGGGCGAATCGAGGAGCCGAATCCTTACGGACCGTCGGTCTTCACCGATGCGTTCTGGCAATCGGGTCAGCAGCTGGGTCTGCTCGCCAATGAAATCGCCACCGATTGTCCCGTGCGCCTGCTCCACGGCGAGGTCGATGCGGAGGTGCCGCTGGAGATCGCCTTCCGCCTGATGCGCGCGCTCCGTTCATCCGATGTCCAGCTGAATGTGCTCAAGGGCGGCGGCCATCGCCTGTCGGAGCCGCACGAGATCCGCGCGATCCTGCACGCCGTCCATGCCCTGCTGGAGCCCTGAGCTTGATCCTTTTGCTTGCCGCCGCAATTGCCACCGCCGCTCCCGCGAGCGCCCCGGCCTGCCCAGACCTCGTCACCCCCGAAGCCCTCATTTGCCGGGCGCTTGCCGCCGAGAAGAGCGGCGATCATGGAAGCGCCGCCCAGGCGTTCGAGGAGGCCGCCAAGGCCTCGTCCGAGAAGGACCCGAAGACCGCGCGCATGTACGCCGCGGCCGGCAATCTTTGGATCGCCGCGGGGGAGGCCGGCAAGGCCGCGCTCGACCTCGATAAGGCGCTCGCGCTGCCCGGCCTGGAGGCGGAGCAGCGCGGGGAAGCCCTGCTCGATCGCGCCCGCGCCGCCGAGGCGCAGAATGACCTCAAGACCGCGCGCGCCCGCGCCAACGAGGCCGCCCAGACGATCTCCGGCGATCCCTTCTATTGGTACTTCTCCGCCGCCCTCGCCATCCGCGAGCAGGATCCCACGACCGCGCAGATGGCGATCAACAAGGCGCTGACTCTCGCGCCGTCCGATCCGACGATCCTGTTCGAAGCCGGTCACGTCGCCCACTTCACCGGCGACGATGAGAAAGCCCGCGGCTACTGGATGCGCGCCGCCGGAAGCGACCCCAATGGGGAGATCGGCAAGATGGCGGCGAAGGCCGTCGAAATGCTCGGAGTCACTCCAACTGTGAAATTGGATTCCGCCAAACCGAAATGACTCCGAGCGGCTGCTAGCCAAGGTCGTAATCGACAGTGGTGACGACGCGGACCTTCTGGAACGGCGAGCTGCCTCCGGACGACCCGCAATCGTCGCAATCTTCTCCGTCGCGCGCTCCGACCGAGAAATAGCCCTGGCTGGCGGTCTTGATCCGGCCGACGTCGACTCCGCTGTCGCGCGCGAACTGCTCGGCGCTCGCGCGCGCATTCCGCGTCGCCTCCGCGATCATCTGCGGCTTGAGGTTGTTGAGCCCGGTGAAGGTGTAGGTGATGCTGGTGCCGGACAGCTCGACGCCGTCGCGCAGCAGCTCGGCCTGGCGCGAATAGGCCGCGCGGGCCTTCATCACGTCGGTGGTCCTAAGCTGGATCGAACGGCTGACGGTCAGCTTCTGCGGCCCGACCGGCTTGCCGTCGCGGTCGCGCAGCTGTTCGCGGACGAGCGCCACGTCGCTGTCGGTGATCTCGCCCGGACGGAAGCCGGCCCGCTGGAAGAAAGCGCGGATCGCGCTCGCCTGGCGGTCGACCGACTGCTGGACCGGACCGAGCTCCGTTCCCTCGTGGGAGAAGTGGACCGACCAGGTCGCGAGATCGGCCGTGACGTTGCGTTCTGAAACGCCGCGAACGGTGACCGACCTATGCTCGGCCATCTTCGAGCGCCGGAGGCCGTCACCGAGCGCGTAACCGCTGGTGGTGAGACCGATCGCAAATATCGCGACCGCGCCCAAAAGGACGGCGCGGCTGTCCTGCAGCTTGTGCATCATGGGATGGAAACCCGTGCGTTCGTCCGCATATACGAGCAGTCACCGGTCACGATCGCCGGTCACGACTGCGACGAACCGTGCATTTATAGCGATGAATTGAGCGAGCCGAAATGAGATTCCTGCATTCGATGCTCCGCGTCTCCGATCCCGCAGCCACTGTTGCATTTTTTCAACTGCTCGGTCTCGAGGAGCGGCGGCGGATGGAGAATGAGGCGGGCCGCTACACTTTGATCTTCCTCGGCGTTCCCGGCGACGAAGGCGGCGAGGTCGAGCTCACCTGGAATTGGGACGAGGCGGGCTACGGCGGTGGCCGCAACTTCGGCCACCTCGCCTATCAGGTCGACGACATCTACGAGACCTGCCGCCGGTTGATGGATGCCGGCGTGACCATTAACCGTCCGCCGCGCGACGGCCGCATGGCGTTCGTCCGCTCGCCCGACAATATCTCGATCGAGCTGCTTCAGAAGGGCGGAGCGCTCACGCCGGCGGAACCCTGGACATCGATGCCGAACAGCGGCGAATGGTAGGCTGGCCCGATCGCCGCTTCCTCGACCTGATCGGGACCCAGCACCCGATCGTCCAGGCGCCAATGGCGAACGCCGGCGGCGTCGAGCTCTGCATTGCCGCCATGCAGGCCGGAGCGCTCGGTTCGCTTCCCTGCGCGATGCTCTCCCCTGACCAAGGCCGCGAGCAGGTGGCGCAAGTCCGCGGCCGGGCAAGCGGGCCGCTGAACCTCAACTTCTTCTGCCACCGCATGCCGGCAGAAACGGACGACACCGCCTGGCGCGCAGTACTGAAGCCCTATTATCAGGCCTTCGGATTGGCCGATCCGCCGCCCGCGCCGATGCGGCTGCCGTTTGATACCGCAATGTGCGCAGTGGTCGAGGAGGTCCGGCCGGAGGTCGTCAGCTTCCACTTCGGGCTGCCCGAACACGCCCTCCTCGATCGCGTCAAGGCGACCGGGGCGAAGGTCTTCGGCTGCGCGACGACCGTCGAGGAGGCGCGCTGGCTCGAGGATCGCCGGGTCGACGCGATCATCGCACAGGGCCTCGAGGCGGGCGGCCACACCGGCCGCTTTCTCGGCTCCGATCCTGCCGAGGCGATCGGGCTGTTCGCATTGCTGCCGCAAGTCGTCGATGCCGTGCGCGTGCCGGTAATCGCGGCAGGCGGGATCGCCGACGCCCGCGGCATTGCCGCCGCCTTCGTGCTCGGCGCGAGCGCGGTCCAGCTCGGCACGGCCTATCTCGCCTGTCCGGAGAGCCTTGTCCCGGAAGGCGCACGGCAGGTGCTGGGCAGCCGGCCCACCGTGATGACCAATGTTTACAGCGGCGGCCTGGCGCGAGCGACGCGCGGCCGGCTCGTCGACGAGATCGGGGCGGTGCGAAGCGAAGCGCCGCCCTATCCGCTCGCGGGAGCGGCCAGCGGCCCGTTGTTTCGCGCGGCAATGGAACGCGGCGATTTCGAGTTCATGCCCATGCTCTCGGGCCAGTCGGCTCCGCTCGTGCAACAGCTCCCCGCGGCCGATCTGACGCGCAAGCTCGCCGCGGACGCGCTGGCGATCATCGGCCGCGGGGCGTAGGGGCAGACGGCGATGGACATCGTCCCGGTCCCCGCCTTCACCGACAATTACATCTGGCTCGTTCATGACGCGGCGAGCGGAGAGACGGCCGTGGTCGATCCCGGCGATGCGGGGCCCGCGCTCGCCGAAGCGGAGCGGCGCGGCTGGACGATCGGGCAGATCTGGAACACGCACTGGCATCCCGACCACACCGGCGGAAACGTCGCGATCAAGGAAGGTACCGGCGCGCGCATCTCGGGACCCGCCGCGGAGACCATCCCGGGCCGCGACGTGGCCCTCCGGGAAGGCGACGACGTCCGGATCGGCAAGCATGTCGGGCGCGTGATTGAAGTTCCCGGACACACGCTAGGTCACATCGCGCTGGTGTTCGACGACGAGCGCGTCGCCTTCGTCGGCGACACCTTGTTCGCGATGGGCTGCGGCCGCCTGTTCGAAGGCACGCCCGAGCAGATGTATCGCTCGCTCCGGCGGCTGACGGAGCTGCCACAGGACACGCGCATTTACTGCGCCCACGAATATACGCTGAGCAACGCGCGCTTCGCGGCGCACGCCGAGCCCGGCAATGCCGCAGTCGCCGACCGGCTCGCCCGAGTCGAAGCCATGCGTGAGGCGGGTCAAATCACGCTTCCGACCACGGTCGCGGAGGAACGTGAAACCAATCCCTTCGTTCGCTCCACTGACGTGGAGGAATTCGCACGGCGCAGGGCCGCGAAAGACAGCTTCCGTTCATGAACGAAGGCGCTTTTCGGGCCGCCTGCGGAACGTTTCGACGGAGGTCACCGATGCGCAGCATTTCACTCGCTATCTCAGGCATGGCTCTCGCGGGCGTAGTTCTCGCATCCTGCACGACGGCCCCGCCGGTGCCGACGCGGACCGCGAAGGGCGAACAGGAATTTCAACGCCTGCTCGCGGGCAAGGTCGCGCAGACTCCGATCAGCTGCCTGCCGAGCTACAACGCCAACGACATGATCGTCATCGACGAGAACACGATCGCCTTCCGCACCGGTGGCGGAAGCCGGGTCTATGTCGCGCACACCAACGGCTGCACCAATCTCAGGCCCGGCAGCCCCTATGCGCTGCTGACCAAGCAATTCGGTGGCAGCGGCCTGTGCCACGGCGACATCGCTCAGGTCATCGATCCGCTCAACCGAATGACGGTCGGGAGCTGCGTGTTCGGCGACTTCACGCCCTACGTAAAGGCTGGCTAGGCAGGATACAAAGCGTCGAGCCGGGGGCCATACGCCTTCGAGATCACGTGCCGGCGGATCTTCATCGACGGCGTCAGCTGCTCGTTCTCGATGCTGAACGGCGCGTCCGCGGTGATGAAGCGCCGCACCTTTTCGATCACCGACAAATCGGCGTTGACGCGATCGACGGCACGCTGGACCCGCTGCTGGACGTCGGGCTCTGACGCGATCTCGGGGTCGGGCACGAGCAAGGCGACGAGATGCGGGCGGCGGTCGCCATAGACCATCGCTTGGGCGATCTCCGGCTGCAGGGTCAGCATGCCCTCGACCCGCTGGGGCGACACGTTGTCGCCCTTGTCGTTGACCAGGATGTCCTTCTTGCGGTCGGTGATGACGATCCGGCCCTTGTCGTCGAAATGGCCGATGTCGCCCGTCGCCAGCCAGCCGTCCCGAAGGACACGCGCGGTCTCCTCGGGATTGCGCCAATAACCGTGCATCACATTCTCGCCGCGGAGCATGATCTCGCCGTCCTCGGCGATCTTCACTTCGGTGTTCTTCACCGGCACCCCGACCGTATCGAGGCGGATTCCGACGCTCGGACGGTTGCAGCTGATCACCGGCCCCGCCTCGGTCTGCCCGTAGCCCTGAAGGAAGGTGATCCCGATCGATTCGAAGAACCTGCCGACCTCGGGGTTGAGCGGCGCTCCGCCCGACACCCACGCCTTCTGCCGGCCGCCCATTCGCGCGCGAATCTTGCGACGCAGGGTCAACGAGAGCAGCCCGTCCATCGGCAGGTCCCACGGCCGAAAATTTCCGGCGGCTTTATTAGCACCGATCTTCAGCGCGCGGTGCAGCAAATATTTTGACAGGCCGCCCTGTCCTTCGATCGACTTGATGATGCGTGAGCGCAGCAACTCGAAGAGCCGCGGAACGACGACCATGATCGTCGGCTGCACCTCCTCGATATTCGACGCGAGCTTCTCGAGGCTCTCGGCGTAATAAATCTGCGCGCCCAGAGCGACGGGGAAGTGCTGCCCGCCGGTATGCTCGTACGCATGGCTTGCGGGGAGGAAGGAGAGGAAGATCTCGTCGTCCCAGCCGAAGTCGCTCGAGATGATGTCGGTGCAGCCCTCGACATTGTGGAGGATGGCGCCGTGATGCTGCTGCACCCCGCGCGGCGCTCCGCCCGTGCCGCTGGTGTAGATGAGGCAGGCGAGGTCGTCGCGGCCGACGCTCGCGACCTGCTCCTTCAGCGCGGCGACATCCGCGTCGCCCGACGCCAGCTTGTTCCAGCTGTGGCACGTCACCCACTCGGGCGCCTGGCCGGTGCGCAGCGGCTGCATCGCGATGACGTGGTGACATTCGGTCGAGGTCAGCACCGCCGGCACCAGGTTGTTCGCGAGCTTCTGATTGGAGACGATCACCGCGCGCGCGCCCGAATTGCCGAGCACGTGCGCATGATCGCGCGTCGTGTTGGTCGTGTAGGTCGGAACCGTCACGCAGCCCGCCGCCATGATGCCTAGGTCGGAGATCAGCCATTCCGGCCGGTTCTCGCTGACCAGCGCGATTCGGTCGCCGGGTTCGAGGCCGATGCGCTTCAGCGATGCCGCCAGCGCCGCGACCTGCCGCGCCGCCTCGGCCCAGCTGATCGAGACCCAGGCCCCGCCGCGTTTGGCCCACAGGAACGGCTTGTCGCTCTTCTCCCCGGCGCGAGTCAGGAACATCGCGACGAGATTCTCGAAGCGCTCGAGCTGGCGCGGCTCGCGGCTCATTCGCTGACCGCCACCCCTTCGCTGCGCGGGTCGGCTCCGCCCACCCAGCGGCCGTCCAGCCATTCGATCGCGTTCGCCTTGAAGGTGCCGGGCGGCAGCATCTTCACGTCGGCATGGCCGAGCGCCCGGAGCTGCGGGATCATGCCTTCGAGAAAGGTCCCGCTCTCGACATAGACCGTGTCGCCGGGAGCGTAGATCATCGGCAGAGCGACGGCCTGCTGCGCAGGCAAATGGAAGTCGAGCACTCCGACAATGGTCTTGATCACCTGCGCCGGGATGGTCGAACCGCCCGCCGCGCCGACCGCGAGCATCACTTTACCGTCGGGCGCGTAGACGATCGTCGGACTCATCGAGCTGCGCGGACGCTTGCCGCCCTCGACTCGGTTGGCGACCGAGCAGCCGTCCTTCTCCGGCTTGAAGCTGAAGTCGGTGAGCTCGTTGTTGAGATAATAGCCGTTGACCATCAGGCCGGAGCCGAAGCTGCTTTCGATGGTCGAAGTCTCCGACGCCACGTCGCCCCAGCGGTCGACGGCGACGAAGTGCGAGGTGCCACGCTCGGGCTGCGGCTCGGGTGTGCACACGATATCGGCGCCCGCCGGCTTGCCGGCATGAACGGTTCCCATCGTCGTCGTCGGCGAGATCAGCGCCGAGCGGCTGGCGAGGTAGGCGGGGTCAGTGAGTCCGGGCAGGGGAACCCGGACGAAATCCTCGTCGGCGAGATATTTGTCGCGGTCGGCGTAGGCCAGCCGCTCGGACTCCGCGATCAGATGCCAGGCCGTCGGCGAGTTCGGCCCGAGCGCCGACATGTCGAACCGCTCGAGCTGCTTCAGCGCGGCATAGACCGTGAATCCGCCCGACGAGGACGGTCCCATGCCGCAGATGCGGTATACGCGATACGTCCCGCACACCGGCGGCCGCGGCTTGGCCTCGTAGGAGGCGATGTCGCCGGCCGTCATCGGCGCCGGATTGTGCGGAGCGCGGCTCACCGCCGCGGAGATCGCCTGCGCGTTCGGGCCGACATAGAAGCTGTCCGGCCCGAGCTTCGCCAGCTTCTCGAGGAAGTCCGCGAAAGCCGGGTTCGTCACCAACGTGCCGACCGGCTTGGCCTGCCCGTCCGGCTCGTAGAAGATGTCGCGCGCCTGCGCCGAGAGCGCACCCGTGGCGCGATATTTATCGAGCGAGTTGTGGAGGCGCGGCGTGACCTTGAAGCCGTCGCGGGCGAGGCGGATCGCGGGCTGGAACAGCTCGGCCCATGGCAGCTTGCCGTATTTCTGGTGCGCGAGCGCGATCATTCGGAGGTTGCCCGGGACTCCGACGCTCTTGCCGCCAGGCTGAGCGTCGCTGAACTCCATCGGCTGCCCGTTCTTGTAGAACCAGGTGCCGGTGGCGGCCGCCGGCGCCTTTTCGCGCCCGTCGAAGGTCACCGCCGGGCCGCCCTTGTCGGAATAGACGAGATAGCCGCCGCCGCCGATCCCCGAGCTCTGCGGCTCGACGACATTGAGCGCGAGGAGGGTCGCGAACGCCGCATCCGCCGCGCTCCCGCCCTTGCGCAGCATCTCGACTCCGGCCGCAGCAGCGCGCGGATCGGCCGCGCTGACCATGCCGGGGACTTCGGCCGGGGCGGACTGGAGTGGAGTGGTGGAACCGCCGAAAGCGATCGCGGCGGCGATGAGCAAGTGACGCAGACGCATGACGGGCGCGCTACTCGGTCCCGACCGCCTCGGCAATGTTGGCGAACCCCTCCCGCCTGAGCCTTTCGGCGAGGCCGAACGCGATGCGCCGCGCGATGCCGGGCCCTTTATAGACCATCGCGGTATAGAGCTGCACGAGACTAGCTCCGGCACGAATGCGCTCCCACGCGTCATCCGCGGTCGCGATCCCGCCGACGCCGATCAGCGGGATCTCGCGGCCGCTCGCCGAGCGGAACTCGCGCAGCGCCTTGGCTGCGAGCGGCTTCAGCGGAGCGCCGGAAAGCCCGCCCTGCTCCTTTGCCATCTTCGACTTGAGCAGCGGCCGCGACACCGTCGTATTGGCGACGATGAGGGCGTCGACCCGATGCTGGATCGCGACGCGCACGATCTGGTCCGGCTCGCCCGCGCCGAGGTCCGGCGCAACTTTCAGGAAGATCGGCGGCCCGTTCTTTGGCCGCGCTTCCATCACCGCGGCCAGCAGCGCATTGAGCGCGCCTTCGTCCTGCAGCTGCCTCAGCCCCGGCGTGTTCGGCGAGCTGATGTTGATCGTCAGGTAGCGCGCGACCTGGCTCATCGCCCGCACCCCCGCCGCATAATCGGCAATCCGGTCCTCGCTGTCCTTGTTCGCGCCGATGTTCACCCCGATCACGCCGTGCACATGCGTGCAGTCCGACAGCCGCGCGAAGGCGGCGGGCTGGCCGTCGTTGTTGAATCCCATGCGGTTGATCACCGCTTGGTCCTCGCGCAGGCGGAACAGCCGCGGCTTCGGGTTGCCGGCCTGCGGCTTGGGAGTGATCGTCCCCACCTCGACAAAGCCGAAGCCGAGCCCGAGCATCTGCTCCGGCACCTCCGCGTCCTTATCGAACCCCGCGGCGAGCCCCACCGGCGATGGAAAATCGAGGCCCGCGACGGTCGTGCGCAACGATGCAGGAAATTCCGGCGGCCGCCGTACTGGCGTCAGCTTGAGCGCCTTGATTGTCAGCCGATGCGCCCGCTCCGGGTCGACACCGAAGGCCAGCGGACGGAAGAGCGGATAGAAGTTCACGCGTTGCCGTCTGTCATTGCGAGCGTAGCGACGCAATCCAGCCAGTCACGCAGAGACGCAGAGAGCGCAGAGCGGTCAACGCCGTCTCGGCCCCTCTGCGCCTCTGCGTTCTCTGCGTGAAATATTTGTACGTGAGTTGAGTTTCTCTCCGCAACGCACTAAATCGGAGCGGAAAGCTCCGAATTGCGTTTGGACAAAGAGTGCGCCTGAGCCATCTTGCCGATTATGCGGTCGTTCTGATGACCGCCGCCGCCCGCCGCCCCGCGGGCGCGCGCCTCAGCGCGACCGAGCTCTCCGCCGACACCGGAGTCCCGCTTCCGACCGCTCAGAAGCTCATGGGGCAGCTCGCCGGCTGCGGGCTCCTGACCAGCGCGCGCGGAGCTGGGGGCGGGTTCGCTCTTTCCAGGCCCGCCGGCGAGATCAGCCTCGCCGATATCGTCGAAGCGGTCGAAGGGCCGATCGCCATGACCGTCTGCTCCGAAGGCCGGACCGACTGCGCGCTCGACGCGCACTGCCGGGTGAAGCCGCACATGGGCGTGGTCGGCAGCGCTGTAAGGGGTGCATTGGACGCGGTGTCGCTTGAGGCACTCTGTTCCCCGGCGCAGGCCGGGGCCCAGGGTGCTGCGACTGCAGCGCTCACGCGCTCCTGGACCCCGGCCTACGCCGGGGCACATAGGGTGCGGCCATGAACGAAGCCGTGAAAAACGCCGAGCTGCGCGAAAAGATCGCGCAGGATTACGAGTGGGGGTTCGTCTCCGACGTCGAGCAGGAGTTCGCGCCCAAGGGCCTGAGCGAAGAGACGGTCCGCTTCATCTCCGCGAAGAAGAACGAGCCCGAGTGGATGCTCGACTGGCGCCTCAAGGCCTACCGCGCCTGGCTCGAGATGGAGGAGGTCACCTGGGCCAAGCTCGACATCCCCGAGATCGACTACCAGGACGCATATTATTACGCCGCGCCCAAGGCGAAGCCCAAGCTCCAGAGCCTCGACGAGCTCGACCCGGAAATCCGCCGCACCTACGAGAAGCTCGGAATCCCGATCGAGGAACAGAAGGTGCTCGCCGGGGTCGAAGGCGCGGCCAAGGTCGCGGTAGACGCGGTGTTCGACAGCGTCAGCGTCGCCACCACCTTCCGCAAGGAGCTGGCCGCCGCGGGCGTCATCTTCCTGTCCATCTCCGAAGCGATCCGCGAACACCCCGAGCTGGTGAAGAAGTATCTCGGCAGCGTCGTCCCGCAGCGCGACAATTATTTCGCCTGCCTCAACAGCGCGGTCTTCTCCGACGGCACCTTCGTCTACGTGCCCGAGGGCGTCCGCTGCCCG
>Ga0207674_10004607_pt1 | contig 16555 bp, 20 predicted proteins | sample KBSCornC72_FD_184303 | JGI IMG/M metagenome (GOLD analysis project Ga0207674, IMG submission 184303) | Corn rhizosphere microbial communities from Kellogg Biological Station, Michigan, USA - KBS Corn C7-2 (SPAdes) (version 2) | ecosystem: Host-associated > Plants > Roots > Rhizosphere > Soil ... | reverse complement strand
GAACAGATGCATCTTGTCGTAGCGCGCACGAATCGCACCGCCATCGTCGATCAGAAAGGCCCGGTTGCGCGCCTTGTCCGGCACGGCGGAATCACGCACCGCCAGCGACCCGATCGCGACCCACAGGCCCAGTTCGCTCGCCAGCGCGCGCACGCCCGCGAGAACGGCGTCGCGTTCTTCCGCGACGACCCGCACCGCCGCACGGCTCCGGTCGCGGTCGAGATAGCCGGACATTTCCGGCGTGAACAGAATGTCGGCGCCCTGTTCCTTCGCCGAGCGCATCGCGCCCGCAATGGTAGCAAGGTTCGCCGCCGGGTCGATGCCCGACGTCATCTGCAACAAGGCGACACGCATATGCTAGGCGCTCAGCAGGGGGTCGAGCTGGTTGCGCGCTTCGAGCGCCTGGAGGTCGTCGCATCCGCCGATATGCCGTCCGTCGATGAAAATCTGCGGCACCGTCGACCGGCCGTTGGCGCGGTCGAGCATCTCGCCCCGCTTCGGGCCGCCCATGGTGATATCATATTCCTCGAAATCCACGCCCTTGGCGTTCAGCAACGCCTTGGCGCGAGCACAGAATCCGCAAAATGCCTTGGTATAGATTTCGACTTTCACCACGCAGGCGCACTCCTTGACGGGACAGCCCTGATCTTGGGGGCCAGCGTCCCATTGTCAATCCGCCGCGCCGTCTTCCTCGTCGGCGAGCACGCGCGCCCAGCACAGAAGATCGACACGCGCCGCACCGCCGCGCCGCAAGATGGCCGCGCAGGCGGCTGCGGTGGCGCCCGTCGTCCAGATATCGTCGATCAGGATGATGTGGCGTCCATCTACTGCTTCGGCACGTCGCGGGGCGAGCGCGAACGCGCCCTGCACCAGCCGCCGCCGCTTGCCCGCGCTCATGTTGCGGAGCGGCGGCGTGCGTCGGGTGCGGACCAGCGCATCGTTCAGCCGGTGCGCGCCAGTCGTCCGCGCGAGGGCATCGGCGATCAGCGCCGCCTGGTTGAACCCCCGCGACCACAGCCGCCAGCGGTGCAGCGGCACCGGGACCAGCAGCACGCCTGCCATATCCATCCCCGCCAGGTGCCGCGCCATATGCGCCGCGATCAATTTCGCATGTCCGGTGCGCCGGCCATATTTGAAGCGAAGCGCCACGGTGCGCGCGACCGCGCCATAGGCCATCACCGCCCGTGCCCGCTCGAACGGCGGCGCATCGGCGTGACACGCGCCGCAACGCGCCTCCGGCCCGAGGTCATAGGCGAAAGGCAGGCCGCACCCGGCACAGCAGGGTTCGCCGAGGAAATGGATGCTGCTCCAGCACGATGCGCAGAAACCATGCTGCTCGGCGACGATTTCGCCGCAGGCGGGACAGCGCGGCGGCAGGGCGAAGTCGAGGATGGGCGTGCCGACCTGCCGCAGCCAGCCGCGCGCCCGTTGGAGAGGTGAAGCCATTTGCCTGTGTTTCATGCAGAAAGGTCGGGTGCAAGACGGACGGCGTGCCTGACCTACCCGGCCCCTTGTCCCCGCGCCGTCACGCGGGCACAAGGCGCGCCATGAGCGTTCCCCGGATTTTCGACAAGGCCTTGCGCGCGCGGCGCCGCGACAGGGCGGCCGCCAGTTTCGCCGCCCATGCCTTCCTCTACGAGGCGGCGGCGGAGGAGATGCTGGATCGTCTCGCCGATGTGAGCCGGACGTTCACCCATGCCCTCGTCATCGGCGCGCCCACCGCCGCCCTGCCCGACGCGCTGCGCGGACGCGGTCTGGCCGTGACGGTCGCCGATCCCGGCGCCATCTTCGCGACCAGCCAGGATGGCGTCGTGCTGGACGATGACATGCCCCTGCCCTTCGCGGCGGAAAGTTTCGATCTCATCCTCAACTGCGGCACGCTGGAGAGCGTCAACGACGTTCCGGGTTTCCTTCTGCAACTGCGCGCGCTGCTCCGCCCGGACGGGCTGCTGCTCGCAGCCTTCATGGGCGCGGGATCGCTGCCGGCGCTGCGCGCCGCGCTGCTGGCGGCGGATGGCGACAGGCCGGCGCAGCGCATCCACCCGCAGATCGACGTGCGCAGCGCCGGCGACCTGCTCTCGCGCGCCGGTTTCGCCCTTCCCGTGGCGGACGTACAACTGCTGCGGGTCGGCTATGCCAGCCTGTTCGGGCTGATCGGCGATCTGCGCGGCATGGGCGCCGCGCAATGCCTCGCTTCCGCCCCGCCCCCGCTGACCCGCGCCGGGCTCATGCGGGCGGCGGACCGCTTCATGCTCGATGCCGATCCGGACGGCCGGGTGCGGGAACGGTTCGAGATCGTCCATATCAGCGGCTGGCGCCCCGATCCCTCGCAACCCAAACCCGCGCGGCGCGGATCGGCGAAAACCTCGCTGGCGGAGGCGTTGAAGGCAACGAAATCCTAGACCAGCGCCTCCAATATCCCGATCAGCGGCAGATCGGCGGGCGGCATCGGAAGCGCGAACATCGCGGCGGGATATTCCCAGCGCAGCGCCCCGCCTTCGAGCGGTTGCGGCAGACCGCGCCATTTGCGGCACACGTACAGCAACAGGATGAGGTGGCGCCCGTTGTCCAGCATCGCGCTGGCAAAGGTCGCCGGCGCGAGACAGGCCGTTTCCGTGTCGATGCCCAGTTCCTCCTTCAACTCGCGCACCAGCGCGGCCTCGGGCGCCTCCCCCTCCTCGATCTTGCCGCCGGGAAACTCCCACAAACCGGCGAGCGATTTGCCGGCCGGCCGCTGCTGCAACAGGATTCGCCCGTCCGCATCGACCAGCGCTACCGCCACGACCATCAGGGACTGCGCGATCTCGGGCATGACTAAGCCTTTTGTTAACGGGAGATGACTAGCATGGCGCACATCTGTGGACCGCCTGGGGAAACACCCGTGTATCGACTGCTGAGGTCACTGAAAAGAGACGAGAAAGCTGCGACGGCGGTCGAATATGGCCTCATCATCGCGCTCATATTTCTCGCGATCGTTGCGGCGGTAGACAATGTCGCAAAACGCACGATCAAGATGTGGAACAATGTCTCCACGGAAGTATCAAATCATTAACCATCAATTTTTTACAGAGCATGGCTGGAATTAGGACTTTCGCAACCAAGCCGGCCTTACAGATCATCGTGCTCGCTGATTACCGTTTGGATGCACTGTTGCTAATCCCAGGAGATTTATAATGATGATGAAGATCCGCAAGCTGATGCTGAACAACAAGGGCGCGACCGCCATTGAATATGGCCTGATCGCTGCCCTGATCGCCGTCGCCGCCATTGGCGCGATGAGCACCCTCGGCTCCAATCTGAAGACGACCTTCAACAAGGTTGGCAATAACCTCCAGTAATGGCGTCAAAGGCATTCGTCCTGTTCGGCACGCACCGGACAACGTAGGCCGACCCAGTTACTGGAAGATATTGAAGGGGCGGCGAGGCGAAAACTTCGTCGCCCTTTTTTGACTATTAAGGACGGAACACCATGATCGACATCATTCTGGCAGCTTTGAGAAGCAACCGCGCTGCCACGGCCATAGAATATGGGCTGATCGCCGCTTTGATCGCCGTCGCCGCCATTGGGGCGATGAGCAAGCTCGGCACCAACCTGAAGACGACCTTCAACAAGGTCGGCAATAATCTTCAATAAGTCCTTGGGATCGCTTACCGTCCCATCGGATCAGTAAGTTATGATCTTCACGCGCTGTCCCGGCCGGAGCGTCGCCCCGGACGCCAGCGCGTTGAGCACCCGGAACCGATCGACCGGAAAATCCGTGTAGGCCATCCGTGCGCCCAGCGAGGCCATAGTCTCGCCTGCCTTCACCGTCACCACGCGCACGCGCCGCGAGCGGACCTTGCCCGCCTCCGCCTCGCTCAGCCGGGCCAGCGACTGCACCATCGGCGCGAACGGCCCGATGCCGCCCCCCGCCGACGTGATGATCAGGAAATGATAGGCGGTGCGCGGTCCGAATTCATAGGCGAACACCGTGACGTCCAGCGACTGGCCGTCCTGCGACTGCGCCCGCACCGTCGCATAGGCGGCCGGCAGGCCATTGACGCTGGTCCGTTGCGGCGCCGGCGTAGCGCCGCCATTTTCCCCCGCCAGCTTGCGGAAGACCGTGCCGACATAGGCCGACAGGTCGCCATCATAGCTGGCGCCGGTAAATTGCGCGCGCCCCTGCGATCCGCTGACCGAAACCGCATCCGCCCCATTTTCCAGCGCAAAGCCCTGCGGCACCGTGAATTTCAGGCGGAAGGCTGGATGCAGGAAACTGTTTCCCTCGACCACGCCCTGCTTCGGATCGTCGCCATAGAGCATGCCGTCAATATTGGTCAGGAAAACATCGGCATTGCGCAGGCTGCTCGCCGATCCGGTCGCCCGCGCATTCTGAAGCGCGCGGGTCACGCGGGAGGCGGGATCGGGATGGGTGCTCGCCCATGCCGGCGTGCTCGATTGCGCGCCCTTGGCGCGCGCGTCGATCTCCGTCTGCGCGGCGAGGCTGGCGAGGAGGGAGGACATCGCCTTCGGATCATAGCCCGCTGTCGCGAGATAGCGGATGCCAAGATCATCCGCCTCATATTCCTGCCCGCGCGAGAATTTGAGCGTCAGCAACTGCGCGCCCGATCCGATGCCCTTTTGCAGCAACTGGCCGATGCCGCTATTGCCCGCCACCGCACCGACCAGAACCTGCCCCAGCGCGCCGAGGATCGAGTTGCGCTGCGCCGCCGACTGCCGCCGCTGGCTGTGCTGGGCCGCGACATGGCCGATCTCATGGCCGAGCACGCCCGCCAGCTCCGCCTCGCTGTTCATCAGGGCGGTCAGCTGGCGCGTGACATAGACATAGCCGCCGGGGATCGCGAAGGCATTGTTGACGGAGGAATTGAGCAGGCTGATCGTGAAATCGCTCTGCTGGCCGGAGAGGCTGGACTGCACGGCGATCTTGCGCCCGACGCTGGTGACATAGGCCGCCTGTGGCCCCGCATAGAGGCCACCGAACTCGGCGAGCAGTTGCGGATGCGCCTTCGCGCCCTCCGCGCGATCCTGCGCGGAAATGGACGAAACGGTGCGGATTTCGCGCTGTTGCTGCGCGGGCAAGGGGCGGGTGACGCCAAGAATGCCGGCGGATAGCGCCGCACCGGCCAGGATGACCAGCACTGGTTTCACGGACATCTCACTCCCCTTTTAACGCCCGACGATACTCAATTCCCCATCGCGAGAAATTTGTCCGCGCGTTGACGACGGAGCATGGTCCGATCCCACTGCGAGAGATCGGCCAGTTCCGCGATCAGCGCCTGTTTCAGCGCGCCGATGGCGGTGGCGGCGTGGCGGTGCGCGCCGCCCACCGGCTCCGGCACGATGCGGTCGATGACGCCGAGATCCTTGAGGCTCTGCGCCGTCACCTGCATCGCGGTCGCGGCATCGGCGGCCTTCTCCGCGGTGCGCCACAGGATCGAAGCGCAGCCCTCCAGCGAGATCACCGAGTAAATGGCATGTTCGAACATGATGACACGGTTGCCCGCCGCCAGCGCGATCGCGCCGCCCGATCCACCCTCGCCCACCACGGCCGCGATCATCGGCACGCCGAGCGCGAGGCATTGTTCGGTGGAGCGCGCGATGGCCTCCGCCTGCCCGCGCTCCTCCGCCTGCACGCCGGGAAAGGCGCCCGAGGTATCGACCAGCGTGATAACCGGCAGGCCGAAGCGATCGGCGAGCTGCATCAGGCGGATCGCCTTACGATAGCCCTCCGGCTTGCCCATGCCGAAATTATGCTTGAGGCGCGTGACGGTATCGTCGCCCTTCTCATGCCCGATCACGACCACACGCTGGCCGTCCAGCCGCGCGAAGCCCCCCAGGATCGCCTGATCGTCCGAAAAGGCGCGGTCACCCGCCAGCGGCAGGAATTCATCGAACAGGCCGGCGACATAATGTTTGAAATGCGGGCGCGCGGGATGGCGGGCGACCTGCGTCTTTTGCCAGGGCGTCAACTTGGCGTAGAGATCGGCGAGCATCCGGTCGGATCGCTGCTGCAGCCGGTCGATCTCGCTGTCGATGTCGATGGCGCCGTCCTGCGCGGTCTCGCGCAGTTCGGCGATCTTCGCCTGCACCGCCGCGATAGGCTTTTCAAAGTCGAGGAAACTGATCATCATCGCGCGTTAATTTGGCTGGGGCGGAAGGTCAACGCGCGGGTGGAATCCGCGAGGGGATGTTTGGCGTTGACCAGCGCGACGAGATGCGCGGCATCGACATGGGTGTAGATTTGGGTCGTCGCGATATCGGCGTGGCCCAGCATGGATTGCAGCGCGCGCAGGTCCGCCCCTCCTTCCAGCAAATGCGTGGCGAAGGCATGGCGCAGCACATGCGGGCTGACGAGCGCAGGATCGATGTCCGCCGCCACGGCAAGGTCGCGCACGATCTGGTACAGACGGATGCGGCTGAGGTGCGCCTTGCGCGAGGGGAAAAGAAAGACGCTCTCCTCCGGCACATTATCGCGCCACTTCGCCACCGCCGCGCGGGCGCGGTCGGAGATGGGGACGAGCCGCTCGCGCCCGCCTTTACCCTTCAGAATCAGGAACGGCTGGTCGTTGCGCAGCGCCGCACGGGGCAGCGACACCAGTTCGGTCGCGCGCAGGCCGGAACCGTAGAGCAATTCGACCAACGCGGACAGGCGCAGGTCGAGCGGCGCGGGGTTCGCCTTGGAGAGCCTCTGCGCGATCACCGCAAACAGCGCATCGATGTCGCCATGCGAAAGGATTTTAGGGAGCGGACGGCGCGTCGTGGGGCGGGGCAAGGCCGAGGAAGGATTGTCGGCGCGCATCCCCTCCGCGACGAGGAAGGCATAGAATCCGCGCAGCGCCGATGCCTTGCGCGCGACGGAGGACGCCGCCAGGCCGGCCCAGTGGACCACCAGCCGCCCAAGCGTGTCCGCATCCGCCCGCGCCAGGCCGGGGATGTGCGCCGCCGCATCTTCCAGATCGGCGCGATAGGCCAGCAGGGTGTTGCGCGCCATGCCCCGCTCCGCCGCAAGCATCGCGAGAAAGCTGTCGATAGCGATACGGTCGGTCATGGGCCGGTCTTTTAGGCCATTCATCGGGGTTTGCGAAGGCTGAAGGACCGATCAGCATCCCCGCTGATTCAAGCCGTGGATGCATTTTGTGCATTGCGGCATGAGTTGAGGTAAAAGCGCGACAAGTCGATGATCTAAATCACCGGATAGATGTTAATATCCTTGTCTTGAGGGCGGGAGGTGATCGTGCCGAAGCATTTTTACTTTACGATTGTCTCACACTTAATTGCGGGTAAACTATATATCCTGCGATTGGTCGTTCAAAGAAACAGTAAAGACGTAGTTTTGGACCATTATTTTGAATATGGCTCGATCCACGACGATCGTCTGACCTTGAATAACAGTATCTGGTCGATCGATCCCGATGCGCTCATCGACCATATGCCCAGAGGGGAACAGTTTCACGCGACCATGGACGTCCGCCTGTTCCTGAGAACGGATCTGGAGGATGCGCTCGACGGATCGCTGATGGCTGATGACATGGAGATCGTACTGACCGCCCCCCGCTCTGCTTCGTCCCCGGCCTATGCCTGAGCCCGCCCTATAACCGCGTCATCGCCTCGGCAGCGATCATCCGCGCCTCCGGCTCCAGCCCGGATGCCCGCATCGCGCTCAGGATGGCGCCGAGATGCTCCGGCGGCAACTGGTCCCAACGGCGCGTCTGCATTCCCACCGCCGCCAACAGCGCCACGGTCGCCTTCTGCCGCGCGGCCGCCGCCTGCCCCAGCGCCAGCGCCCAGCGCGACCGCACAGGCCCACGCATCCCCAGACCCGACCCGATCTCCCGCGCCTGATCCGCCGGCAGGCGACCAAGGCCCGCAAGCGCGGCGACCAGCATGCGGCTGGCGATCTTTCCCTCGCTCTCGTCGGCGGCGACAAAGGCATCGACGCGATCGCGGCCCGCCATGCCGGCATCCGGCAGGCCGACCGCCAGCAACGCCCAGGCGCGGGTCTTGCCTTCCCCCTCCATCGCTTCGACCGCGCGGACCCATGCGGCGGCATTGCGGTCGTAGCCGCCGGCGAACATCGCACCGAGCAGCCAGGGTATGTCCGTGCCCGCCTCCGCGCTCGGCGGCAGGGCGGCGGCGGCGCGGGCCAGCGGCGGCAGCGCGCCATAGCTTACCCCGCCCGGACCGACCGCGCTTCCATCGGCGGGCGCCATGCTCCAGAAAGCATGCATCGCCAGCACCCGCGCGCCCACCGTCTCACCCGCATAGGCCCGGCGGAACGTGTCGTAGAGGTCGGCGGGCGGCGCCTGATCGCCATCAACTGGCTCGCCAAAGCCGGCATAATAGCCGGCCAGCACATCGCCCGAAAACACCCCGAGCCGAGACGCCGCCGCGACCCCCGCGAGCCGCCTGCCGGGCGACAGGGCGGGGGCGCGGGCTTCCCACGCGCGCATCGCGTCGCTCGCCGCACCGGCGAACAGGGCGAGCGGAATCTCCACATTGGTGGCCGTCGCAAGGCCAAAGCGCCAGGTGTCGAGCTGGCCCACGCCGTCCCATTCGATCTTCACCGACCGGCGGCTGTTGGGACCCGCGCCCACCGTCTTCTCGGCGAGGCGATAGTCGATGCCGCGCAGCTTGCTCTGCCGCTGCGCTTGATTGAGGAAGGACGTCGCCTGCCCCTGATCGCCGGAGAAGGATGCGCAGATCGCCTGCGCCATCTGCCAGCGCGGGTCCGGCGTCGCGACCACCGCATCGGCGACCAGCGGGCAGAAGCCGGCGGGGTCCGCTGCGGCAAGATAGGCGTCCATCGCCACCGCATAGAGGCGCGGCGTGTAGTTGGCCGCATCGACGCTCTGGACCAGCAGGCGCGCGGCATCCGCCTCGCCCATGCGCAGCAACAGCGCCGCGCGTTCGGCGACGAGGTCGGCCCCGTTGACGTCCGGCGGCGTGGCGGTGCCCGACAGCAGCACGCGGCGCAACAGGATGGAGGCCCAGCGCGACACCAGCGGCGCATGGGTAGTGCGCATCAAACCGGTAAGGAACGGCCCGCGCACCCGGCCATAGGCGTTGGGCGACACTCCGCCCGATTCGACCGTCAGCGGCCCGACCTGCTCCAGCGAGCGGCGCGCGGTCGGCGGCAGATCATATTCATCCGGGTCTTTCGCCTCCGCCTCCGCCGCATTTGCGGCAAGGTCGGGGAGCGGGGGCAGCGCAGCGGCTGTGCTGCCGGGCGGCAACAGGCTGGGAGCGGGAACATCGGACGGCGCGGCGGATGGACCAGTCGGCGCGGAGCCGCCCGGCTGGGGACCGGCGGGCTGCGGTGCATCGGGTTCGCCGAATCCGGGCGGAAGAAGTGACTCCGGCCCGCCCTGCGCCACGACCGGTATCGCGACCGCGAGCAGCAGCGCGCCCGACAGGCCCAATAATGCAGCGTCGCCTTTGCGCATCAACGCCCCAGACGCTCCGCCGGGATCACCTTCTCGACGCGCGTCTGCGCTGTTTCTCCACCCCGCGACCAGAACCAGCTGAGCAGCGCGGCAAGAATGATGAGGAGGATGAGGACGGGCAGCATGAACGGATTACGCCGGCGCCGGGGCCGTGCGCTGCTGAAACTGGAAGTGTTGCGACTGATCTTCATGATGATGGCCCGCGACAGGCCCGCTCCCTTCACTGTTCAAATCCCGAATTTGCCTCCGGCGCGGCTGGCTGTATAGCCGCGCGCACCATGCAACGAAACTGCAAAAACGGAAGCGACGAAACGCCACGCTCTCTGGTGCTGATCGGGATGATGGGCGTGGGCAAGTCGACGGTCGGCAAACGGCTCGCGCATCGCCTCGGCCTGCCCTTCGTCGATGCGGACGAGGCGATCGAGCGGGCGGCCGACATGACCATCCAGGAAATGTTCGACCGCTATGGCGAGGCGGCGTTTCGCGACGGGGAACGGCGCGTGATCGCGCGTCTGATCGACGGCGAGCGCAAGGTCATCGCAACGGGAGGCGGCGCCTTCATGGAGGCGGAGACGCGCGACCTGATCCTCGCGAAAGCCACCACCATCTGGCTGGATGCCGACATCGACATTCTGGTCGAGCGGGTGTCACGCAAGGAAGGGCGGCCGTTGCTGCGCAACCGGGATCCCCGCACGGTGCTGAGCGAACTCGCCGCCGTCCGCAATCCCCTGTACGCGCTGGCGCCGATCCATGTGGTCAGCAACACGACTCCGCACGAGGCGACCGTAGACCGGATAGTAGAGGCTCTTGATAGATGCGCGTGATTACTGTCGGCCTTGGAACACGAAGCTATGACGTGCGGATCGAGGACGGGCTGCTCGACCGGGCGGCGGCGGAACTGCGTCCCTATGCGGGCAAGCGCCCCTTCGTGGTGGTCACCGATGAGACAGTGGCGAAGGCGCAGTGGCCGCGCCTGAAGGTCGCGCTCGACAAGGGCGGCATCGAAGCGGACGCCATCATCCTCCCGCCCGGCGAAGGAACCAAGAGCTGGGGCCATCTGGAGGCGTTGCTCGACCAGTTGCTGCTGCGCGAGGTGGAGCGGAGCGACCATATCATCGCACTCGGTGGCGGCGTGATCGGCGATCTGGTCGGCTTTGCCGCTGCCATCCTCAAGCGCGGCTGTAATTTCATCCAGATCCCCACGACACTGCTAAGCCAGGTGGACTCAAGCGTGGGCGGCAAGACCGCGATCAATGCGCGCGCGGGCAAGAACATGATCGGCGCTTTCCACCAGCCCGCGCTGGTGCTGATCGACCCGACCGTGCTCGACACGCTGGACCCGCGCGAAGTGCGCGCCGGCTACGCCGAGGTCGTCAAATATGGGCTGATCGGCGATGCCCCCTTCTTCGACTGGTGCGAGACGGATGGCCATCGCCTGCTGTCGGGCGAGAGCGATGCGCGTGCCCACGCCATCGGGACGAGCGTCGCGGCCAAGGCGGCGATCGTGGGCGAGGATGAGCGCGAGACGAGCGGGCGGCGCGCGCTGCTCAACCTCGGCCATACCTTCGGCCATGCGCTGGAGGCGGAGACGGGGTTTTCGTCGCGGCTGCTCCATGGCGAGGGCGTGGCGGCGGGCATGGCGCTCGCCTTTCGATTCTCGGCGACGCTAGGACTATGTTCGGCAGGCGACGCCGAGAGAGTCACAAGGCATCTGCGCGACGTCGGCCTGCCCTATGATCTCGCCAGTTCGGGAATCACCGCCCCCAGCGAAAAACTGGTCGAGCATATGCTGCATGACAAGAAGCGGACCGGCGGCACCCTGCCCTTTCTCCTCGCGCACGGAATCGGGCAGACCTTTCTGGACAAGACGGTCGATCTGGCGGCGGTGGCGCGTTTTCTGGATGCGGACCGGGACACCCGATCCTAATCCCCGTTCGTCCTGAGCTTGTCGAAGGGCTGTTCTTCGTTTCGAAGTGAAGTGCGGTCCTTCGACAAGCTCAGGACGAACGGATCAACCCAATGTCATCATTCTCTAGGCATTCTCTAGGCATTCTCTAGGCATTCTCTAGGCGCCCCGAACGAACACCCAGGCCGCCCACAGCCAACCGACAATGAGAAGCGTCCCGCCGATCGGCGTCACCGCGCCCAGCCAGCGCGGCGCGCCGAAAGCCATCGCGTAGAGCGTTCCCGCAAACACGGCTGCCCCCAGGAGCAGCAGGATGGAGGGCCAGCGCATCGCCGCCTGCCCCATCAGCGCAACCACCGCGACCGCATGGACGAGCTGATACATGCCGCCCGTGCGCAGCCACTCCGCCGCTTCCGGGCTTTTCGCGCCGTGCGCGCCGAACGCGCCCGCGCCGATCGCAATCGCGGCGGACAGGGCGGCCAAAACCAACAGCATCAAGCGATATCCCCCACGGTTTCGGCGTTGGCAACGGGCACCGGGCGCGGCGGCGCGCCAAGCGCACGCGGGCGGGACGCGGACAAGATCAGGCCTCGTCCCGCGAGCAGGCTGCCGCCGGCGATCTGCTTGTCGAGACGCGCCAGATCGTTGTCGCGATATTGCCGTTCGACATCCGCCACCTGATCCGCGTCAAAGCCCAGTTGCGCGAGCACATCCGTTCCCATCCTCACGGCGGACTCGAACACTTCGCGGGTCACCCCGCCCAGTTCCAGCCCGTTGAGCGCGATCAACTGCCGCCGGTCGAACGCCCGCACGAACAGGCAGGCCTGCGGAAAGGCCTCCAATATCGGCGCGACGGCGGCGGCATCGAAACTGGGATCGTCCATGCAGAATGCGATGACGTTCGCCTGATCCGCATCCGCGCGCCGCAGCAGGTCGAGCCGGGTGCCGTCGCCATAATAAACCTTGGTATCGAACACACGCGACAGTTCGATCTGCGCGGGCTTCTTGTCGATGAGCGTGACGCCGCAACCGGACGTGACCAGCATCTGCGCCACGGTCTGGCCGAAGCGGCCATAGCCGACGATGATCGCACGGGTCGGCGGCGCATCCTCCGGCCCGTCCAGCCCGTCGCCATCCTCGGCGCGCGCGAACTCCAGCCGGCGCGCGAAGATCATCAGGAACGGCGTCGTCACCATCGACAGGGTGACGATGGCGCTGAACATGGTCGCCGCCTCCGGCTCGATGAGCAGCGCGGCACTGGCCTGGCTGAACAGCACGAAACCGAACTCGCCGCCCTGGCTGAGCAGGATGCCCATGCCGAACGCCTGCCCCCAGGCTACGCCGAACGCGCGCCCGATGACACAGATGACGAACGCCTTCACCGCGACCACGATCAGCGCCATGGAGAGGATGAAAACCGGGTGGGCGAGGATGACGGAGATATCCAGCACCATGCCCACCGCGACGAAGAACAGGCCCAGGAGAATGGTGCGAAACGGCTCCACATCCGATTCGATCTCGTGCCGATAGGGCGAATCCGCCAGCATGACGCCCGCGATGAACGCGCCCAAAGCGGTCGAGAGGTGGAGCGCATGCATGAAGCCCGCCGCCGCCAGCACGGTGAACAGACCGACCGCGACGAACAATTCGCGCTCGCCGAACCGCCCGACCAGCCGCAGGAGCGGGCGCAGGATGAACCGCCCGACCAGCACCAGCGTCACGATCGCCCCCACGGTGTACAGCGCCATCGTCGCGCCCGGCGGCGTGGACGGATCGGCGGGCGCGCGCGACAGGCTGGCGATGATCGTGATGAGGGGGACGATGGCGAGATCCTGCATCAGCAGGATGGAGAAAGCCCGCTCGCCGAAGGGCGAGTTGATGCGGCCGCTGGATTTTAGGCCGGGCAGCACCTGCGCGGTCGAGGACAGGGCCAGCGGCAGGCCGAGCGCGAGCGCCGCGCCCCAGGTGAAGCCTTTCCCTTCGGTCAGACCCGTGACCGCAAAGATGATCGCGGCCAGCGCCAGCCCGCACAGCACGACCTGCGCGATGCCCAGGCCGAAGATGTCGCGCTTCAGCCGCCAAAGCCGGGCGGGATGGAGTTCCAGCCCGACGAGGAAGAGGAGCAAGACGATGCCGATCTCCGCGATCGCCATCTTGCCCGCGCCGCCGCCGACGAGGCCCAGCCCGAATGGCCCGACGACCGCGCCCGCGACCAGATAGCCCAGCACCGCGCCGAGGCCGAGCCGCCGAAACGGAATGACGCAGGCCAGCGCGGCGGCGAGCAGGATCACGCCGTCATGCAGCAGAACGTCCATGCTGCTGGGTTCAGCCATGGGCGCGGCCCGGTTCGCTATCCAGCGCCGCGATAACGGCGTCGAACGCGAGCAGGATCGAGGCATGGCGCGCGGGATAGGCGCGTGCCGGGGCGAGCGGCGCCATGCCGGGCCAGGCTGGGAGTATCTCGCTTTGTCCTGTCAGATAGGCAGCGAGCCCGTCGCGCGTGGCGCGGAAATCCGTCAGGCTGTGGCCCGGCGCATGAGCGGCCATGATCGCGGAAGCGGCCTGCCCCAGCGCGCAGGCGCTGACCCCGATACCGACGGCCGTCACCGCGCCGTCAGCCGCGCAGGCGACATCGACTCGCACCCGGCTCCCGCAGGTCGGCGAGCGCCGCTCCGCGCTGGCGTCGGGCCGGGCCAGTGGCGGCCAGTTCCCGGTGGATGCCGCAAGACGCAAAATGTCGATGGTGTAGAGCGCTTCGGCCATGATTGTCACCTGTAGCGGATGATGCGGAAAACGAAAGTCGAAGGACAACCGCTCGCCTACTCCTCATCCGCCCCCTTTTCGCTCGCGGCTTTTCGCGCCCCGTCATCATCGCCGACGACCGCCATCAGCCCGCCCGTCTTGCGCCGCTCCGCGAGCCATTGGCTCATCGCATGGCCGCTGGCGTTGAGCAGCGGAAAGGTGCGTGAGTGGCGCATCCAGCCCGGCCGCCGGGCCTCCGCCCCGTAAATGGTGTCATAGGCGATCGCGAAGGCAACGAAGGCAACTGTCGCCACCAGCAAGCCCTTGAGCGCGCCGAACCCCAGTCCCAGCACCCGGTCCACCGGACCCAGGATCGATCGTCTGGACCCCGCGCCGATGCGCTGCGCGATCATGCGCCCGACGAACCAGGTGATGCCGAAGATCAGCGCGAGCGCCAGCACCGCCGCTCCCCCGTCCGTCCCGGTGATGCCCGCCAGCATGTCCGTCGCGGGCGCATGGAACAGGCGCACGGCGGTGATCGCGAGGGCAAGGCCGATCATCGACAGCGCCTCCTGCACGAAACCCCGCCGAAAGCCGAAGATGGCATTGCCGCCCATCAGCAGCAGCACGATGATGTCCATTGCGGTCATTGCAACGCGCTATCCCCGCTCCAGCATCTGGTCAACCAGCGCGCCGAGCGTTCGAAAGCCACTCAGACGCAATCCCGCCGGCGCGTCGCCGACCGATGCGGGCACGAAGGCGCGCCCGAAACCCAGCTTGGCCGATTCGCGCAAGCGCAACCCGGCGTGCGCCACCGGCCTGACCTCCCCCGAAAGCGCGATCTCGCCCATGATGACCGCATCGGCGGGGACCGGTTTCTCCGCCAGCGCGGACACCAGCGCGCCCGCGACCGCAAGGTCCGCGGCGGGATCCTGCAATCGGTATCCGCCCGCGACATTCAGATAGACTTCGCAGGACGAGAAGCTGAGGCCGCAGCGCGCCTCCAGCACCGCGAGGATCATCGCCAGCCGCCCGGAGTCCCAGCCGACGACCGACCGGCGCGGCGTCGCGCCGCTGGCGATGCGCACGGTGAGCGCCTGTATCTCGACCAACACGGGGCGCGTCCCTTCCATCGCGGGGAATACGGTCGCGCCCGTCACCATCTCGTCGCGCGTGGTCAGGAACAGCGCCGATGGATTGGGCACCTCGCTCAACCCTAACTCGCCCATCGCGAAAACGCCGATCTCGTCGGTGCCGCCGAAGCGGTTCTTGATGGCGCGCAGGATGCGATACTGATGGCTGCGCTCGCCCTCGAACTGGAGCACGGTGTCGACCATATGCTCCAGCACGCGCGGACCCGCGAGGCTGCCGTCCTTGGTGACATGGCCGACGAGGATCACCGCGGACCCCTGCGCCTTGGCGAAACGGATCAGTTCGTGCGCGCTCTCGCGCACCTGACTGACCGTGCCGGGGGCCGAATCGATGACGTCGCTGTGCATGGTCTGGATCGAATCGATGATGACCATCGCGGGCGCAGGCCCCTCGCCCAGCGTGGTGAGGATGTCGCGCACCGACGTTGCGCTCGCCAGCGCCACCGGCGCATCGCCCAGCCCCAGCCGGCGCGCGCGCAGCCGCACCTGATCCGCCGCTTCCTCGCCGCTGACATAGACCACGCGGCGGCCGGAGCGCGCGACATTGGCGGCGCTCTGGAGCAGCAGGGTGGACTTGCCGATGCCCGGATCGCCGCCGATCAGCGTCGCCGATCCGCTGACGAGCCCCCCACCCAGCGCCCGGTCGAACTCCGCGATGCCGGTTTCCAGCCGGTCCGGCAGCGCGATGTCGCTGTCGAGGCCCACCAGAGTGACCGCCCGCCCACCGGTGGCGAGATCGTGACGCATCGCGAAGGCGGTGACGGGTGCCTCCTCGACGAGGCTGTTCCACCCGCCGCAATCATCGCATTGTCCCTGCCAGCGAGGCGCCACCGCGCCGCATTGCTGGCACACATATTTACGCTTCGCCTTTGCCATAGCGCGCTGTTTAGCAGAACGGATAGGGAACGCCAGATGCTAGTTGTCTGCGCCCCGTGCTCCGGCCCATCACCGCCGGAAAGTGAAGGTTAACAGGGGTCCGGCCACGCCCGTAAACGCTCAATCACTTAGCGGCGGCGTCCGGCCTGTAACAGAGCCAGACGAAAACCAACCCCAGTGCGAAGCTGCCTATTCCGATCACATTGGTCCACAGGTCAAAGGTCGTCACCGCGTAAAGCCCCAGGCCAATCAACACCACGCTGCTCGCGGCCGGGAACAGGCACAGGGTCAGCCACTTGCCGATCGAGACCTTGTAGCTGTCCCTGAAGACCCAGGCCGCGCCAAGACCCGCAAGTCCGAAATAATAATCCACCTGAAAGCCCAGAGCCCGCACCGATGCGAACAACAGCAACTGTACGCTCGGCATCAGGGCGGA
>Ga0207674_10004603_pt1 | contig 16559 bp, 19 predicted proteins | sample KBSCornC72_FD_184303 | JGI IMG/M metagenome (GOLD analysis project Ga0207674, IMG submission 184303) | Corn rhizosphere microbial communities from Kellogg Biological Station, Michigan, USA - KBS Corn C7-2 (SPAdes) (version 2) | ecosystem: Host-associated > Plants > Roots > Rhizosphere > Soil ... | reverse complement strand
TTCCACAGGGCGCGGCGGTTTACGATTGCGGGGATCGCGCGCTCTTGCCGGGATTGGTGGACGTGCACGTTCACGTGAACGAGCCGGGGCGGACGGAGTGGGAGGGGTTCGAGACCGCGACGTGTGCGGCGGCAGCGGGGGGCGTGACGACTTTCGTCGACATGCCGCTGAACTCGTCGCCGGTGACGACGAACGTGCCGGCATTGCAACAGAAGCTGGCAGCGGCGTGCGGGAAGCTAAGTGTCGACGTCGCGTTTCACGGCGGCCTGGTGCCGGGGAGCGCCGATCAAGTCGCTGCGTTAATCGATGCCGGCGTCGTCGGGATCAAAGCATTCCTCGTGCATTCCGGGATTGACGAGTTTCCCAACGCGACCGAGGCCGATCTGCGGGCGGCGATGCCGATCCTCGCCGAGCGCGGCATCCCCCTGCTGGTTCATGCCGAACTCGAATCGCCCGACGCCCGGCCGGCGGGGCGGACCTACGCGTCGTACCTGGCATCGCGGCCGGCGGAATGGGAGAACCGGGCGGTGCGGCTGGCGATCAAGTTGTGCCGCGAATATCGGTGCCCGGTCCACATCGTGCACCTGTCGTCGGCGGAGGTTTTGGACGATCTGCGGGCGGCGAAATCGGCGGGATTACCGCTGACGGTGGAGACGTGTCCGCATTACCTCTGCTTCATCGCCGACGAGATCGCCGACGGCGACACGCGGTTCAAATGTGCGCCGCCGATCCGTGGGCGGGAGAACCGCGAGGCGCTATGGGGCGCGCTGCGCGAGGGCGTGATCGACCTGATCGCGTCGGATCATTCGCCCTGCCCGCCGGAGTTGAAACGGAGGACGGCGGGCGACTTCGGCAAGGCGTGGGGCGGGATTTCGTCGCTGCAGGTCGGCATGTCGGCGGTGTGGACGCAGGCGCGGCGGCGCGGATTTGCACTACCGGACCTGGCACGGTGGATGTCTGCGGCGCCGGCTCGGCTGTGCGGACTGGCCACGCGGAAGGGCGGGATTCGCGTCGGGGCGGATGCGGACCTGGTCGTGTTCGAACCGGACCAGCGCTGGACGATTCTCGGGGATTCACTCCTTCACCGGCACAAGGTCACGCCGTACGATCGGGCGGACGTGACCGGCCGGGTGGAAGCGGCGTTCGTGCGCGGAACGCTGGTGTGTGAAGGCGGCCGGCGCCCGGCTCCACCGACGGGCCAGTGCATACTGTTGGATAAGAAACGATGAACGACAACCAGACAATGACGATCGGCGAATTCAACCACCTGCCGGCGCCGGAGGCGCGGGCGGCGCTGGCGCGGTGCTGCGGTGCGGAGGTGTGGGTGGAGGAAATGTCGCGGCGCCGGCCGTTCCGGAATTTCGAAGACATGCTGAGCGCGGCGGACGAGGCGTTCGCCGCGATGGGGCGCGACGACTGGTTGGAAGCGTTCGGCCATCACCCCCGGATCGGGGATATTAAAGCGCCGGGCGCGAAATCCCGCGACGCGGCGGCGTGGGCGTCGGGCGAGCAGGCGGGCGTCGCCGGCGCGAGCGACGAAGAGTTGTCGGCGCTGGCCGAGGGGAATCGGGCGTACTTCGAAAAGTTCGGCTACATCTTCATCGTCAGCGCGAGCGGCAAATCGCCGCGGGAAATGCTCTACCTGTTGAACGAGCGCTTGCAGAACGATGCCGAAATGGAACTGACCAGGGCGGCGACCGAGCAGATGAAGATCACCCACCTGCGGCTGCACAAACTCATCGCACAGGCTTAGGCGGACGACCCCATGAGCCCGATCACGACACACGTCCTGGACACGACGCACGGCCGCCCGGCGACGGGAGTGTTCGTGCGCCTGGAAAGGCTGCGCCAAGGCGGCGCGGACCTGCTGGGGGAAGGACGAACCGACGCGGACGGTCGGCTGCGGGACCTGTTGCACGCGGACGCGACGCTGTCGATCGGGCCGCATCGGCTGACGTTCGACACGGCGGCGTACTTCGAGGCGCTGGGCGTCCAGGCGTTTTACCCGACGGTGCAAATCACGTTCATGGTGCACGACCCGTCGCAGCATTTGCACGTGCCGCTGCTGCTGAGCCCGTACGGGTATTCGACGTATCGGGGGAGTTGAAGGCGCGCTCACTCGATGACGTCGACGAACCGCCAGTTCACGCCGTCGAATAGACCGCGGTCGCTCATCTTCAGTTCGGGAATGACGAGCAGGGCCATGAAGGAAAGGCTCATGAACGGTGCGCGGAGCGGCGAGCCGAGATCTTTGGCGAGGCGGTCAAGCGCCGCATAACGGCGGGCGACGTCGCGACCGTCGCGATCGCTCATCAACCCGGCAATCGGGAGGGGGAGCGATTCGGCGGCGCCTTCGCCGGTGACGACGCTGAGGCCGCCGCGGTGGGCGATGATGTCGTTGACGGCGCGGCAGAGGGACTGATCATCCGCGGCGATGGCGACGACGTTGTGGGAATCGTGGGCGACGGAGGACGCAATCGCACCGCGTTTCAGGCCAAAGCCACGGATGAACCCGACGGCGGGCGGGGCTGGCGAATAGCGGTTGACGACCGCGATCTTGAGAAGGTCTCGCGCGGGGTCGGCGATCGCTCGGCCGTCGCGCAGGGTGACGCGCTGGCGCGACCGTCGGGTAACAAGCTGGCCATCGATCACCTCAATGACCTGAACCCACTCGCCGCCGGTCGCGCGAACGGTGAAATCGTCCGGCCGGGTCGGCGGCGCGCCAAAGCGGTTGACGATCGGCGACGAAACGTGATCGATCAGTGGCTGGCCGTCCTGGGCGACGAGACGGCCGGCGATCCATGTGCACATGACGCGAAACGTGCGGAGGTCGGCGACTTCGATGAAGTCAGCGCGGTCGCCGGTGCGGAGCAAGCCCGTACGCAGACGGTAATGTTCGACGGGGTTGACGCAGGCCGCTCGAAGGACGTTCATCGGATCGATTCCGCGCCCGACGGCGCGGGCGGCCAGGGCGTTGATGTGGCCGGCCTCGAGGTCGTTGGGGTGCTTATCATCAGAGCAGAGCATGCAGCGGTCGGGATATTCGCCGAGCAGGCGGTAGAGCGCGTCGAAGTTGCGGGCGGCGGAACCTTCGCGGATGAGGATCTTCACGCCGTGTCCGAGTTTTTCGGCGGCCTCTTCGTAGGTGAAGCACTCGTGGTCGGTGGTGATGCCGGTGGCGAAATACTTCTCACAATCATGCCCGCGCAGGCCGGGGGCGTGGCCGTCGATCGGTTTGCCAAGGCGTTTGGCGGCGGCGATCTTGGCCAGGAGATCGGCGTCGCCGTTAATGACTCCGGGGACGTTCATCACTTCGCTGAGGTAACCGATGGCGTCGTCGCGAAGGAGGGATTCGACCGCTGCGGCGTCGAGCGTCGCGCCCGCGGTTTCGAACGCGGTGGCGGGGACGCACGACGGCGCGCCGAAGCAGAACGTGAACGGCGCCGCTCGCCCGCTCCCAATCATATAACGCACGCCCGCGAGGCCGAGCACATTGGCGATCTCGTGCGGATCCGAGACGGTGGCGACCGTGCCCTGTACCACGGCCAGACGCGCGAACTCGGCCGGCGGGAGCATCGAGCTTTCGACGTGGATGTGGGCGTCCACAAACCCGGGCATCAGGAACGTATCGTGCCGGCGATCGTCGGGCGTGACGCGGTAAACGCGGCCGTCGCGGACCTCGACCGTGCCGCCGACGATGTGGCCGCCAATTACGTCAACGATGTTGCCGCTGACGACGAAGGACGAGGGGGAATCCTGCATGACCGACTCCCGCCATCGTACGCGGCGAATTGAGGCGGGCAACAACCGGGCCGGACGCGAATCGGGCCAAGCCGCTTAGGATACGTGGTGTCCGACGATCAGACCCATCGCGACCACCGCCAGGATTCCACCGCCCGCATAAAGGAACAGGGGATTGACGTCGGCGATGCCCAGGGCGAGCAGGACCAGCCCGACGAACAGTGACGCGATGAAGAGCTTTCCGACCCGCGGGATCGGCCCCTTCGACGGCAGGGCGCCGGCGGCCATCGGCGGTTTGGCCGGGCCGACCTGCTGGGCGCGGGTGCCACACTTGGGGCAGAACTTGGCGCCGTGCGGGATTACGGTCGTGCATTGGTTGCAACGCATAATCATCTCTGGCGATTATTGTGCGCTGGAAATCCGTTGCGGGCGACTATAAACGCACGCGCGGATTCAACGCGCCGCCCCGTCCGTCCGCTTGCGGCCTGGCGGGCCAGAAGCGCCCGGTATTCCCAACGCCCGTCATAATAATCGTCGCGCCGCCACTCACAGTTGCGACGAATCCAGCGATCCCAGGTGCAGCCCGCACTCCACCTTCGCCTTCCCCGCCCATCGCCCGGCGCGCGGGTCCTCGCCGGCCTGCACCGCCCGCGTGCAGCTCAGCGGGTTGCAGCCGATCGACATGTACCCCTGCTCGTACAGCGGGTGGTACGGCAGATCGTTCTGCTTCATGTACTGGTAGATATCCTTGGTAGACCAGTTCAACAGGGGCGAGACGGCATAGCAGTCGTAGCGATCGTTCCACTCGACGAACTGCGCGGCCTTGCGCGTATCGGCCTGGTTGCGGCGGATGCCGCGCAGCCAGGCGGCAGGCCTAAGCTCCCCCATCGCGCGGTCGAACGGCTCGTTCTTATTCACGGCGCAGCACGCATCAATATCGTTCCGCGTCGCCGGATCGGTCTCGCCGGCCGACTTGAGGTATTGGATCGGATCGTTCCGCGTACGATAGACCCAGACGTTCAGATTGAACCGCCGCCGCAGGTCTTCCATGTGCCGCCAGGTCTCGGGAAAGAGGTACCCGGTATCCACCATGATGATGCGGACGTCCGGCTTGTGCTGGATCGCAAGGTGAATCATCAGCGCCGATTCCGCCCCGAACGACGACGACAAAACGATCTCATCCCCCCACTGCGCGATCGCCCACTCGACCACCTTCTGCGGCGACGCCTTCTCGAACATCGCGTTGATCTCGGCCACGTCCAGTTGTTGCTCGGTCTGCGTCGGCATAATCCTACTTACGGCTCGCGGCCAGCAGTCGCTCCATCCACTCGGCGGGAATCCGCCGGCCGTTGGCGACGCCCAGGTTGATGTCCTTCTTGTTCGTACCGTGGAAATCGCTCCCGCCGGTTTTCAACAGATTATAGCGGTCCGCGAGATTCCCGTACTTCTCCACCTCCGCCGGCCCCTGATCGCTGTGGACGACCTCGATTCCGGCCAGCCCCAGATCGACCAGATCTTTAATCACGTGCTGGAGTTGCGCGTCATTGGCCGTCCGAAGCTGCACCGGATGCGCCAACACCGGCAGCCCCCCCGCCTGGCGAATCCGGCCGATCGCCTCGCGCGGCGGCAGACGCTCCTTGTCGTAATACGCTTTCCCCCCCTGCCCGAGATATTCGTCAAACGCCTGCTTGATGGTTTTGACGACGCCCTTCTTCACCAGCAGCGCCGCGATGTGCGGCCGACCGAGCACGCCCCCCTGCGCCTGTGCCAGCGCCTCGTCCATCGTGATGTCGACGCCGAGCTCGCGCAACCGCGCGATGATCTGCGGATTGCGATTGTCGCGGGCTGCGATCAGTTGCCGGGCCATCTCGGTTAGAACGGCGTTGGCGGGATCGATGCAATAACCAAGGATGTGCAGCGTCCCGTTCTCAATCGGCGGCACCGCCGAAATCTCAATGCCCGGGACGAACGTGAGGCCGAGACGTTGCGCCTCGCCCGCCGCTTCAGCGAGCCCGGCGACGGTATCGTGATCGGTCAGCGCCAGGCCGACGAGTCCGGCCTCCTTGGCGAGCCGAACAACTTCGGCCGGCGCGAAGGTGCCGTCGGAGGCGGTCGAGTGAGAATGAAGATCGACAAACCCGGACATCGTTAACATTCGCCTCTTCGTCGGGCTCGCTTCAGCGAGCGGAATTTTCCGTTCGTAAAGCCGTCGCCTTCATGCCGTCAACCGCCCCGCCTTCTCCAAATACGCCAAAACCTCCTCCGCCCCCTGCTCCGGCGTCGACCGTTCCGTATCGATCACGATTTCTGCATTCACCGGCGCTTCGTATGGATCATCGATCCCCGTAAAGCTCTTGATCTCCCCCGCCCGCGCCTTCTTATACAACCCCTTCGGATCCCGCCGCTCCGCCGCTTCGAGCGAAACCTTCACGTACACTTCCACGAATTCACCCGCCGCCATCAAACCGCGCACCGCATCCCGATCCCGCTGATAAGGCGAGATAAACGACGCGATGGCGATCACGCCCGCGTCCGTGAAGAGCTTCGCCACCTCGCCGATGCGCCGAATGTTCTCCGCCCGATCCTCCGCCGAAAAGCCGAGGTTCTTGTTCAACCCGTGCCGGACGTTGTCGCCGTCCAACCGGTACGCCAGCTTCCCCCGCTCGACCAGCCGCTTCTCCACGATCGTCGCGATCGTCGATTTGCCGCTGGCGGACAACCCCGTCAGCCAGAGCGTGACGCCCCGCTGACCGAGGAGACGTTCCCGATCGTGTCGGGTCACCGCCCCCGCGTGCCACGTGACGTTCGTCGCCTTCTGTTCGGACATATGCAAACCGATCGGCGCGTGATGACGCGCGTGCGCCCTACGCTTCATCCTCAAACAACGGCGTACTCAAATACCGCTCGCCGAAGCTGCACATCACCGTGACGATCAGCTTCCCCTTATTCTCCGGTCGCGCCGCCACCTTCGCCGCCGCCGCGACGTTGCCGCCCGAACTGATGCCGCCGAAAATCCCCTCCTCCTTCGCCAGCCGCCGCGCCCATTCGAACGCCTCATCGTCCGTGATCTGAATGACCTCGTCCACGATGTTCGTGTGCAGGTTCCCCGGCACGAAGCCCGCCCCGATCCCCTGCACCTTGTGCTTGCCGGGCTTGAGCGGCTCGTGCTTCAGCGTCTGCGTAATGACCGCCGACGTCACCGGCTCGACCGCGATCGCCTTGAACGACGGCTTGCGCCGTTTGATCACCTCGGCCACGCCGGTGATCGTCCCACCCGTCCCCACACCCGAGACGAGAATGTCCACCTGGCCGTTCGTGTCCGCCCAGATCTCCTCCGCCGTCGTCGTCCGATGAATCTCGGGATTGGCCGGGTTCTCAAACTGCTGCGGCATGAACGACTTCTTATGTTCCTTCAGGATGTCGGTCGCCTTGTTGATCGCGCCGCGCATCCCGTCCGCCGCCGGCGTCAGCACCACCTGCGCGCCCAGCGCCTTGAGCAGCCGCCGCCGCTCCAGTGACATGCTCTCGGGCATCGTGAGGATCAGCCTGTACCCCTTGGCCGCACAGACGAACGCCAGCGCGATGCCGGTGTTGCCGCTGGTCGGCTCCACGATGACCGTATCCTTGTCGATCTTCCCGTCGCGCTCGCCCGCCTCGATCATGGCGACGCCGATGCGATCCTTCACGCTCGACAGCGGGTTGAAAAACTCACACTTCACCGCCACCGTCGCCTGACCCTTGGGGATCAGGCGGTTGAGTCGCACCAGCGGCGTGCCGCCGATCGTGTCCACGATGCTGTCGTAAATCCGGCCTTGGGGTTTCAATGGCATGGTATCTCCGTCGTCGCACGACCGTCACTCGGAAGAGGGCAACCACTACGGGCACTTCACGTTGGGCAGCGGGGTCGAGGTCCCTTCCCCGGTCTCGATCGGCGCGCCCACGAGGTTGCCCCACTCGGTCCACGAACCGTCGTAGTTCTTCACGTTCTCGACGCCCAACAGGTACTTCAGCACGAACCACGTGTGACTCGACCGCTCGCCGATCCGGCAGTAGGCGATCGTCGGCTTGGCGAAGTCCACGCCGGCGCCGGCGTAGAGCTCGCGCAGCTCGTCGGGCGACTTGAACGTGCCGTCCTCGTTGGCCGTCTTCGACCAGGGGACGCTCTTCGCGCCGGGGATGTGACCGGCGCGCTGGGCGGTCTCGTTCATCCCCGGCGGCGCGATGATCTTGCCGGTGAATTCGTCGGGCGAACGGACGTCGACGAGGTTCACCCGATTCGACCCGACCACGTCTTCCACCTCGCGGCGGTACGCCCGCACCGCTTCGTTCGACGAGGGGATGGGGTACTCACTCTTGGCGGGCGTCGGCGCCTCCCGCACCAGCGGCCGCCGCTCGAGCTCCCATTTCTTTCGCCCGCCATTCATCAGCCGGGCGTCCTTGTGCCCGTGGTACTTGAACTGCCAGAACGCCCACGCGGCGAACCAGTTGTTGTTGTCGCCGTAGAAGACGACCGTGTCCTCCGGGCGGATCCCCGCGCGGCGGCACAGTTCGGCGAACGACCGCGGGTCGATGATGTCGCGACGGACGCGGTCGTTGAGGTCGGTCTGCCAGTTCCAGCCGATCGCGCCCGGGACGTGGCCCTTGTCGTAACCGGTCGTGTCCACGTCCACTTCGATGAGCTTGACGTTCGGGTCGTTCGCGTGCTGGGCCACCCAGTCGGTCGTCACCAGCGCTTCAGGGTGTGCGTAATTGCCGCTCATAAGATTCCTCGATTCACTTCGATGACTCGGTCTCGATGTCCTGCGGTGCGAACGCCTCGGTCGCCTCGTCCAGGACCCAACTGGTCATGCCGGCCGGTCGTCCCCGGGCGATCGAGACGATCACGTAACTGTAAAACGGCCAGCCGAACTGCCGATCCGTCTCGCTCGGCCGCGCGGGGTGATCCGGGTGACTGTGATAAAACCCGATCACCAGGTGTCCCGACTCGGCGGCGGACTTCTCCGCCCGCATCAGCGCCAGCGGGTCGATCGCGAACCGCCGCCGCTGCTCCTGCGCGTCCCACGTGTTCCGCATCGGCTCGAGCCGCTCCACGATCCGCCGCGTGCACGCGCCGTCCGACACGTCCCGGCCGATCATGATCCCGCAGCACTCGTTCGGGTACGTCTGCGCCCCCTCCTCCTCGATCCGTGCCACCTGGGCCGGCGTCAGCAACAGCTTATTCATCCGTCATCCTTCCGCCTTCGTCCTCGGCTATGGCCAGTTCTCCGCCTCGCTGTCCATCTCCTGCCAGAAGCTTTCCGATAAATATTTGGCCGCCGAGTCGCAGAAGATCGTCACCACCACCCCTTCCTTGATCCGCTCCGCCACGCGCAGCGCCGCCACCATGTTCGCCCCGCTCGACACGCCGACCAGCACGCCCTCCTCGCGCGCCAGGCGAAGACACATGCGATGCGCGTCCTCCGTGCCGATCTCCATCTGCTCGTCGGCGATCGACGGATCGTAGATCCCCGGCACCAGCGCCGTCGCCATGTGCTTCATCCCCTCCAGCCCGTGCAGCGGCCCGTCGGGCTGCATGCAGATGCACTGGATCGCCGGATTCAATTCCTTAAGTCGCCGCGTCACGCCCATGAACGTGCCGCTGGTGCCGACGCCCGCGACGAAGTGCGTAACCTGCCCATCCGTCTGCCGCCAGATTTCCGCCGCCGTCGTCTGGTAATGGGCGCGCCAGTTGGCGTCGTTGTTGTACTGATCCGGATAGAAGTAGCGCTCGGGGTTGTGATCGACGAGCTGCTTCACGTACCGCTGCGCCCCGTCGGTCCCCTCGCCCGGATCGGTCATCACCAGTTCCGCGCCGTACGCCAACAGCGTCTGCTTGCGCTCCGGGCTGGCATTCTTCGGCAGCGCCAATTTAACGTTATATCCACGCTCCGCGCCGATCATCGCATACGCGATGCCCGTGTTGCCGCTCGTCGCGTCGATCAGCGTCTTGTGCTTCGTCAAAAGCCCCCGCCGCTCGCCGTCCAGGATCATCGCCAGCGCCGCCCGATCCTTCACCGAGCCGCCCGGGTTGTACCACTCCGCCTTGGCGAACACCTGCACCGGCGACGCGCTCGCCCCGACGCGCTTGAACGACAACAGCGGCGTGTCGCCGATCAGCTCGAGGACCGATCGGCCGCGGAGCGCGGTATGTTCGCTAACGGGGCTCACGTCGACTCCGATGCTAGGGGCAACCCCCCCGGACTTCAAGGCGGTTCGGCTTCACGAGCCGACGAACCGCGCGTGGAGCGATTTCGCACGCCCCGGGTCCGCCAAACCCTGTACCAGTGACCGCCCGTCCGCAAAAATCGTCATGCTCACCCCCGCCGGCTCGTGCAGGCGAAGTCGCAGGAAATAAGGCGTCCGTTCGACCGCGCCCGACCCCGCCAACCGCTCACTCAGTCGATCGAGGTTCAACTCTAACCGCCCGCCGCCCGGCCGCACCTGCACCGCGTTGCGACCGCAAAGCGTCACCACGCCATCGCCGACTGCATCCAGATACTCAAACCGATGCAACCCGCAACACGCACAATCCGCCCGCCTCGCCTCCGCCATCGAAACCAGGTGCGCCCGCGGCGTCCAGAAATCCAACCGCATCAACCCCGGCGACGCCCCACGCCCGATCAGGATCTTGATCGCCTCGATTGCCTGATACGCCCCGACGATGCTCGCCCCCATCCCCAGGACCCCTGCGGTATCGCAAGCGGGCAGTTCATGCGCCGCCGGCGGATTCGGAAACACGCACCGCAGGCAAGGCGTCACGCCCCCCACGATCCCCATCACCCGCCCTTCCGTCCCAACCGCCGCCCCATACACCCACGGCACGCCGTGCTTCACCGACACGTCATTGATCAAGTATCGCGTCTGAACGTTGTCCGTACCGTCCAGAATGAGATCAACACCCCCGCTCAGGAACGATTCGACGTTCCCCGCGTGCAAATCACTGACGTGCGGCGTCACCTCGACGCTCGAATTGATCGCCCGCAACCGCGTTACCGCCGCGATCGCCTTGGGCATCTCCGCCGCCGCGTCCGCCTCATCAAAAAGCGTCTGCCGTTGAAGATTCGTCACCTCGACGATATCCCGATCGACGATCGTCAATCGCCCCAAGCCCGCCCGCACCAACTGATCCGCGATCGCCGTCCCCAGCGCCCCGCACCCGACCAGCAGCACGCGCGCACCCGCCAACCGCCGCTGTCCCGCCTCCCCGATCTCCGGAAGCAGCATCTGCCGGTGGTATCGCCGCAGACCGATGTCGTCGTCGTCGTCAGGCACTCGATTCTCCACGTTGGACGGACGTCCGGCTACGATTATAGTGACGACTTAACGAAGGAACGAAACCTATGCCGACCGACACGCAATCCATCCTCGATTCCGCCGCCAAGATCGGCGACCTCGTCAAAGATCACCCCGCCTTCGAGCGCTACCGCTCCGCCGCCAAGTCCGTCAGCGAAGACCCCGAGGCCGGCCGGCTCGTCAACGACTTCAACCGCCAGCTCGAAACGCTCCTCCGCCAGGAGCAATCGGGCATGCCCGTCACCGACGCCCAGCACCAGCAGCTCGAAAGCCTTCAGCAGCGCATCGCCTCGCATATCAAAATGAAGGCCCTGCACATGGCCCAGACCGACTTCTACGACTTGATGCGCAAGATCGTCCAGACGATCCAGAAACCGCTCGCCGAAGTCGCCGCGGGCGGTGGTGGCCCACGCCTCGGCCGCTTGTGATTCACAAATGACGAAAGACGCCCACATGGCCCGCTGGCTATTGAAAACCGAGCCCGATTGCTACGCCTGGGACCAACTGGTCAAGGACAAGAAGACCACCTGGGACGGCATCGCCAACGCCGCGGCGCTCAAAAACATCCGCTCCATGAAAAAAGGTGACCTCGCCTTCATTTACCACACCGGTGACGAGCGGGCCGTCGTCGGCGTCGCCGAGATCGTGTCCAACCCCTACCCCGATCCCAACGAATCAGACGAAAAGCTCGTCGTCATCGACCTCAAGCCGAAAAAAAAACTCCCCAGCCCCGTCACCCTATCGGACATCAAGGCCGACCCCGCCTTCCAGGGCTGGGACCTCCTGCGGATCGGCCGCCTCAGCGTCGTGCCAGTCCCCGACCCCATGTGGACGCGCGTCGTAGATCTCGCCGAGTCCGCCGACTGATGCAGACTTCTTAAAAGAACTAGAATCTCAGGAGTTCATCCATGAGCCAAGTCCCTCCCGCATCGCCCCGGCCCAGCAGCGCGTTCGAAGAAGCCGGCCCCCACCGCGAGGCCGACGACAAGGAAGAAGTCTACTACGAAGGCTCCCCCATGATCCGCGGCCAGCTCGGTCACGTCGTCCTCTGGGCGCTCGTCGGCGTCATCCTCATCGCCATGCCCTTCGCCTGGAAATTCCTCCAGAAGGAACACCTCTGGCCCATCTGGTGGGTGACGCTCGGCTTCATCGTGATCGGCCTGATCTTCCTCACCATCCCCGTGCTGATCGTCAAATCCCTCCGCTACCGCATCACCAACTACCGAATCGACTACGAGAAGGGCATCTTCGGCAAACGCATCGACACCCTCGAACTCTGGCACGTCGAAGACATCCGCTTCCAGCAATCCTTCTTCGACCGCATCATGGGCGTCGGCGACATCACCGTCATCTCCCACGACGACACCACCCCCAGGCTCGACATCGTCGGCGTCCCCAACCCCCGCCCCCTCTTCGACACCCTCAAGCAACGCGTCATCGCCGTCAAACGCCAGCGCGGCGTCGTCAAAATGGACGTCGGCGGCCACGGCGCCGACTTGTCCGGAACTTAACGGAGCTCCGGACCGCGCCCCTGCTGAGTCTTCCGCTTGCGGCTTAGCGCGCCAACGACGTCGGCAGCGCCCAACTTTCTACGTTCACCCAACCCCGCACATTCGACTACTGTGAACTCCAGCAAAGGAGTCCACCATGCCCCAACCCCAAAACCGCCCCGCCTCCCCCCGGCACGCCCCCGACCCCGCCAACAACTACGAACGTGCCCAGCCCGAAAACGAATCCGGCATGGGCTCGCTCCACCACCAAGGCCAGGATGCCACCCCCACCAACCAACCAGACAACCTTTCCGACGTCGTCAGCAACGCCCACCCCGGCGACCGCCAACTTAACGCCCACGACGACCCCGGCGGCACCGGTGGCGGCGGTCAGCCCCTTAACCAGATCAACCTCAGCAAACCCGCCGCCCCCGATCGGCCCGATCATTCGATGTTCGACGAAGAAGCCCAGGGCTGGGACACCGCCCCCACCGACATCAGCAACCCCCGCGATAAACGCCACCCCCGCACCGGCGGCAAAGGGGGCGCCCCCGACGCCGGCGACCCCGATTCGGCCGGGTAACCACACATCGTGGGTGCCACAGGTCGCGGTACCCCGAGACCTGTGCTAACGCCGCGCGGAAAGACACAGGTCTGCGAGTACGCCGACCTGTGGCACCCACGCACCAAGTCATTTCGCCAGCTTCGTCAACCAGGCGTCCGCCTCGGCGAACCGCGGGAATCGCCGCTCCTCAGCATAGAACTCCCGCGTATGCGCGTGCCCGCGGCCGTTCACCCACCGAATCCCGTGTTTCTTGTGCAGCAGCTCGTGGAACATCAGGTAGTCCACGACGAACGTCGGCACGTCGTGATGATCCAGCGTGCTGCTCACCATCACCCAGTCCCGCAGTTCGTCATAATGACCGAACTTCCGCCCGGTGAATGAGCGGCTCCACGTCAGTCGGGGCCGACCGAGTTGGCCATCGAAGTACGTCGCGTTCACGCGCTCGAATGACGCCGCCAGGTCGTGAAACGCGCCGCGGGCGCCATCGATGACGCCGGCCAATGCTTCCAGTTCATCCGCCAGTGCGACGTATTGCTCCGAGCGCATCCGCTCGACCACGCGCCGCTTGGCGTCGCGGCGGTCATGCGTGTAAATCAGATCCGCCAACATCTCGAAATCGCCCGCGTCGAACCTGACCATCGGCGTCGGCAGGCCGAGCGTCGCGCGACCACCGCGAGTGCGCATTTTGTAGATCTGCCGCATCGGGCGGAACTGGATCGATGCCGCCAGGGGCTCGCCCGCCCTTCGTGACGCGCCTTCGAGGACGCCGCTCGCCCCACGCGCCGCGCTGACGTAGGCGCGAACGTTGCCCTCGACCGCCATCCACGCGAACCAGCCCCGCCACTCGCGCGTCGCCGGCGTCAGGTGCTCGGGGCCCGCCGACGATCTGCGGAGCGACTGCTCGATCCGCCCACTCATGGACGCGATCGCCCGCGTCACCTCCGCGATCTCGCGCTCCGACACGTCGCGGCTCCCCAGCCGCGTCATGACGCGCTCGGCGAACGGACCCAGACCCGTCCAGCGCACCGCGCCGTTCGCCGGGCGCGACGCCGCGCTCTCCGCTTCCACCGTTTCCGCAATGGCCTCCCACCGGATGCCCGCCAGGAATTGGTACGCCCGCTTGGACGGGATCGCCAGTTGCGACACGCGGGCACGCCGCTCGCGCAAGATCCGATCGACCTCCCCGACCGCCCGCTCGACGCGCAGCCGAACGTCAACCTTGGCGGACGGGGTTAGCCCCCGGCCGATCTCTTTGCGAACCGCCTCCGCGAGACTGACCAGCCCCTTGAACCGGACCGTCGTCACCGGCCCTCGGCGATCATCGCGGCCTGGCAATCTTCCAGCCGCATCAACACCGTCCCCATCCCCGTCGGCCGCTCCCACGGGCGGTGCCGCAGGCAGTGCATGATCAGATCCGACAACCGCGGCGGGATTTTCTCATTCAACTGCGCGGGTGTCGGATAGTCCTGATCCTTTACCATCTGCCGGTCGCCCTTTTCGACCGTCAGCAAGGTCGGCACCCGCCGGCCGGTCAGCGCCCAGTACATCGTCGCCCCGAAGTTATAAACGTCCGTCTGCTCCGACAGCGGCTTGCACTTCGCCTGCTCAGGGGCGATGAAGCTCGGGGTTCCCTGTACACGCTCCTTGGCAACACCCACCTTGCACGCCTGCCCGAGGTCGATCAGCCTGATCGTCCCGTCCGACGTCAGCATGATGTTCCCGGGCTTGGTGTCGCAGTGGACGTAGCCGGCCTTGTTCACTTCCCACAGCGCGTCCGCTACCTTGACGAAATAATCGAGCGTCGTTTTGACGTCGTGCAATTCCTGCTCGTCCAGCGGAATGCCGTCAATTAATTCCATCAGCAGCGCGACCTCGGTGATCGGCCCGAAGAACTTCTTCGTTGACTTAAGGTCCATGACCTTACGCAAGACAGGGTGTTTGCAAGCCTTGCTGACCTCGAACTCGTTCTGGACCTGCTCGATGAACCGCTGTTCCTTTTCGGATTTCCGGATGACGTGCTTCAGCGCGTAGACCTGCCCCGAGTCGCGATCGCTGACGGCGTAAATCCGGCTGGCGGCGCCCTGGCCGATCTCGGAGATCACCTGATAGCCGAAAATCTCCCGCGGCGTCATCGCTGCTCCCATCGGGCTTTTGGACGGAACTGTGGACATAGTATCTTCCAGCTACCTCCAACGCCGCTCGAAACATCATACGCGCCGTCCACTTTGCGGCCACTGCCGCCGGTCGATTTGTAACCCATTACGCTTCCCACCTTAGCAACGGCGTTCCCCTACAGATGTCATAGGCCGCGGGCGCGCACTTTTCCAGTTTGTCACGGGTAGGGCGCGGTCTTGGGTTGGTCGCCGGGCAGTTCCAGCGCGCCGACGATGTCCGCGAGGCGGGGAATCTTCATTTTCTCCAGGTATTGCCGCAGGCCTTCGCAGATCTTGTTGGGCGTCGCCGGGTCGATGAACAGCGCCGTCCCGATCGCGACGGCGGACGACCCGGCGAGCATGAACTCGACGGCGTCCTGCCAGTTCTGCACGCCCCCCATGCCGATGATCGGCACACCGGCCGACTTGGCGACCGAGCGGTAGACGCGCGAGACGAGGTGCAGTGCGATCGGCTTGATCGCGGGACCGGACAGTCCGCCGGTCACGTTCGCCAGGCGCGGGCGGCGCTTGTAAATGTCGATCGCCATCGCCGTGAAGGTATTCACCAGCGACAGCACGTCGGCGCCACCCTCAATGGTGGCGCGGGCGGTGGCGGTGATGTCCTCGACATTCGGCGAGAGCTTCACGATCAGTGGCTTGTGCGGCAGCGCCTTCTTGACCATCGAGGTCAGCTCGCGAAGGCGGCCGGGGTGGGTGCCGAAGGTCAGCCCGTCCTTGACGTTGGGGCACGAGACGTTGAGTTCGACCCCCGCCACGCAGTCCAGGCCGTCCATCGCGGCGCAGGTCGATGTGTAATCGTCGAACGAGTGGCCGGCGACGTTCACGATCACCGGGCAGGGCATCTTCTTGAGCAGCGGCACCTTTTCGGCGAGGAAACGCTTCAGGCCGACGTTCGCCAGGCCGATGGCGTTGAGCATGCCGGCGCGGACCTCGACGATGCGGGCGGGCTCGTTGCCCGGGCGTTCCTCGGCGGTGATGCTCTTGGTGACGAAGGCCCCCAGTTGCGAAAGGTCCATGAAGTCCGCGTACTCGAACGCGTAACCGCAGGTCCCCGAGCAGGTCATGGTCGGATTGGCCAGACGAAGGCCGGCGAGCTGAACGGATAGGTCCACGCCCCCCTTTTACGAAAGGCGAGGGCAAACGCAAGCCGTGCGGCGTGGGCGCAGTTCGTACGTCCGTGCTTTCGTCGGTAAACGCTACAATGCCCGTCATGCTGCTCCTTCGCGACCTGCCGCGTTACGAGGCCATCCGACAACG
>Ga0207674_10004600_pt1 | contig 16569 bp, 16 predicted proteins | sample KBSCornC72_FD_184303 | JGI IMG/M metagenome (GOLD analysis project Ga0207674, IMG submission 184303) | Corn rhizosphere microbial communities from Kellogg Biological Station, Michigan, USA - KBS Corn C7-2 (SPAdes) (version 2) | ecosystem: Host-associated > Plants > Roots > Rhizosphere > Soil ... | reverse complement strand
CTCTGGTTCGGGCGCGCGGCGAACCCGATCACCCGCAGCCCATGAGGCCGCACAGGAGTCACACCGGTGATCTCGACTGTGCCGGGCTTGTCGAGACAGATGGTGCTCTCCATCCCGATCGACCAGCGGTCACCCAGGTGAGCCCGAGCGACGCCGAGCGAGGCAGCGTTGACAGGCACGGGGAAGATCAGTGAAGGCCCTCGACTCGAGTTGAGCCCGATGACGGCACTGACCACGAGGGCGATCGAGAGCAGAAGCACGGGTGCTACGCCCACCAGCCTCTTCACCATGGCGGAGGGTAGAGCCCATGCGCCCTCTGCGCCTGAACCGCACCGTGATGCCGCCTGACGGTGCACGGATCTGCCGATGAGCGGCTATCCGAGGGCTGCCCGGTCAAGCCGCTCCCGGATCTCGGTGGCGAGGCGATCCACCTGTTCGCTTCCGCCCTCCGCCACGTCCTGCTTGGCGTACATGAGCCGATCCCACAGACCCGCTGCCCAGGCGTCTCGAACCTCCCAGCGGGCCCACTCCCGGGCAACCTGGAGTTGGTAGCTGTCGATGAAGTCAGCCGTCTGGGCAACCGAAGCGGTGACATCCGATCCCTCCTCGCTCGGCCACATGGCGGCGGCCAGGCCCACGATGGCCGCCTCGGGCTGGGCGATGACACTGTCCCAGTCATGGACCACGAGAGCATCGTGGCCCGTCCATCGAATGTTCTGCGACGCCCAGTCGCCATGGCCGATACAGACCCGCGCCGACCTGGCGGTCAGTCGTTCTCTCACCCGGCGAGCAGCGTCATCCACCCACTCCGGGCCACCGACGAGATTGAGGTCCTGCCCGTGCTCATCACGGTCGGGCCACAATCGCCGCCCCGGGTGGTCCCAGGCAGTCCACGGCGGCGACGGCGTCAGGCTCTGGACAGCCGCTGCGGCGGGGGCTGCAGCGATCAGGCGGGCGAGGAGCACCGCGAAGGGAGCTGCTCCCGCCTCGCCGGGCACAGGACTCCCACCAGGCACCTCCCTCTCGGCCGTGACCGTCATACTTCCGACCCGCGTGACCCCGGTCAGCGGCTCGGGACAGGGAAACCCCACATCGGCCAGCGCAGCCTGGACCTGAAGACAACCGGCGATCCGAGGCTGGAAGGGACGCGCTTTCACCACAGCCCGGACACCGTCGGACAACTCGACTCCAACGACGTCGGAGAGGAAACCGGACCGGAACAGCACCTGCTCGAACGGCGCACCCAGGTGACGCAAACACCAGTCCCCGAGAAGGGCATCATCGAGCACACGCGGCAGCCTATTCGCGAGACGCGGCAATGCCCGCACCGATGAGCGGTCGTCGGAGATGATCACTCACCCCACGCCTGAGAGCCTGCGCGAACGCAAGCGCGTAGGAGCCCTTCATAGGCACGATGCTCCGCCTGCCGAAGGGCAGGCCTGTCTCCTTCCCGTTGCGCCGAGGCCATCGCGTCCGCCGCGTCCACCATGGACCGCAGCAACTTCGCCGCCGCTGGCTCCGCTGTGTCGATGATGCCCTGGAGTTCGGCAGACAGTGCCTTGGCCTGCTCGGTCTCGTTCGGGCTGCCGTCGCGGAAGGCGTCCGGGACGTGGTCGCAGACGTGCAGGAGGTTCGCCGCGACCGCGGATGGTGACGCGGAAGGCCTCGGAGACGCCTGCTCCGCGCGGTCGGAGGGGCACCCGGTCAATGCGGCACCGAGCCCAAGAACCGCAACGATCAGCACTCCCTGCGCCATCGACGTGCGCATGCCCACGTCCCTGGGATGGCAGGCAGCCCCATGAAGTTGCGTCTGCTCTGCCGCTGTCCGGTTGCCCGTTCATGCCGACGTGGGTGCGTCACCTGTTGTCGCGCGTGTCGGAATCCCAGTTCCCAACGGAGAACCCTCACCCTTTCGGCGCGGCCCCGAACAACTGCCCGGCCTCCAGACAACACCCCCGTTTGGGTGGCGTCACCGCCGCGTGTCCGTGATTCAGTGAAAGGGCCGGACGGGCGGCCCAGGGACCGCTGCCTGAGGCGTACTTGGTCGGCGATCCAAGGGGGATGTGAATGTCCGGATCTGCGTGGTGGCGTACTGCTGTGGTGGCGGGAGCTCTGGGGTTGGCTGTGCCCGCGCTCGGAACACCGACTGCATTCGCCCGTAGCACGGCAGCCGCCACGTGGCTCATGGACGAGAGCTCCGGCACAACGATGCACGACAGTTCGGGGAGCGGGAACAACGGCACCGCCTACCACGTCAAGATGACCGGCGCGAGCGGCTACAAGTTCGACCCGGCGGCGCGGTCGAAGGTTGTCGTCCCCCACTCGGCCACGCTCAACCCCGGCGCCAGCACCTTCTCCTACAGCGTCAAGATGCAGTCAAGCCATGTGCCGGCCTCGGGCACCGACTACGACATCATGCGCAAGGGCCTCGGCACGACGACCGGCGGGGAGTACAAGATCGAGATCGTCCGCGTCAACGGCCAGGGCCGGGCGTTCTGCCTCGTGAAGGACTCCCGAGGGGTCGGGGCCAGCGTCAAGGGCACCACCAACGTCACCGACGGCAAGGTGCACACGCTCACCTGCGTCAAGACCGCATCGGGTCTCACGCTCAAGGTCGATGCTCTGACGCCTCGTACCAAGACCGTCGCTGGTGGGCTCGGCTCGATCTCCAACACCACGGCTCTGGTGATCGGTGCCAAGAGCCGGACGGTGACCGGCACCGCAGGCGATTGGTACGACGGCGCTCTGCTCGAGGCCCGGATCAGCGTCGGGTGACCGCTTCCGGGATCCATCGCGCTCGCCGAACGGCCACTCATGCAGTGCATCGCGCGCGGCCGCGACTGGGTCTACGTCTCGCCTGCTGAGGACAGGTGACGGCCGCCCCGGTGCGTGAGGCAGCGCCCGCCCACCATGGAGTCGTCGGGCGGCGTCATGCGCAGGTCAGGTACGAGGCCGCGCCTCCATCACGAGGACGGTTGCGGCGTGTGGCAGGTGACCTTCGGGTTCACGCCGACATAGTTGAGGGGTCCGGCGATCACCGTGAGGGTGGTGTCGCCCGCGGTCTTGCAGCTGACGTCCTGGTCGTTACTGAAGTAGCCCCGTTGGGCGGCGGCGAGCACGCCGATCACGAGCCACACGATGACGACGATGCCGATGAGTCTGCGCATCCTGCCCCAGTACCCCGCAGGCAGGCTTGTGAACCAACCACGACTGTGGGCAGCCGGTCGTGAGCCCCCGTCCGGTCCACCGAAGAGATGCTGGACGCCCCATCGCAATCGTCGTAGATTTCCGTGTCCCGGACCCCCGGGGAGCCGCGTCAACCCGACCAACCGGTGGGGAACTCGACCGGACGTGACGCTCCGACGGGTCCGGCCCACAGCTCGGCGACAACGCGTCCCGCCGCTCACGCAGCCGGCGGGACGTGATGGTGTGTCCGACCAATCCACCTGCGCGGGTGAAGACGTGCGCGACGCGGCCACCGCACCCTGGACGGGTCTGTCGGGTGCTACGTACACCACCGGCAGACGCGTCCGAGGGCCTCGGAAACAGTGGCGCCTCGCTCATCTGAACCGTGTTGGGCGGGGCGTCACCCGGAGCCCCGCCGCCGCCACGCAGGGAGGACGGCCACCACCCGCCGATCCGAGACGGCTCCAGCACTCCCGGCTGGAGTCCAGCGCCCCGCGGATGGCTCCGTGCCCGCGGGGCGCTGCTGATGAATGCCGGAGCGCCAGCCGGGGTACCTGGCGTGCGAGAGACGGCGAGAGGAAGCTGCCGATGCCGAGCAAGTCAGCCAACGTCAAGAACGAGAAGCAGTACGACGCGCTCAAGGACAAGGGCATGTCCAAGGAGCGCGCGGCGAAGATCGCCAACAGCCCGGGTGCCTCGAGCCGAGGCGGGAAGAAGAGCGGCTCGGGCGGGAACGGCTCCCAGGGCGGGACCACGGCCCAGAAGAAGAAGGCTGGACGCAAGGGTGGCCGGGCCTCGCACAGCTGATGACTCGACCTGGCAGGCCGACCAGGGAGTGCCCCTGGACGAGGGCAGCCACGCGGGTGCGCTGTGGGCCAGACGAGCGATGGTCGCGGTGTTGGCGGTCGCGGTCGCGGCCGCCCTCACCGGAGTGCTCGGCGTCCACACGAGTACGGCGCAGGCGAGTCGCGGCGGCTACACGATGTCGCTGCGCTATCCGGCGGTTGCTCGGGCCGGTCTGGACGTCGAGTGGCAGGTCACCGTCCACCGTCCCGGGGGTTTCGGCAGGGAGCTGACCCTCGCCGTCACAGGGGACTACTTCGACATCTTCGAGACGCAGGGCTTCCATCCCGAACCCTCCAGCGAGACCCGTGACGGGCACACCCTGTACCTGACGTTCGAAGCGCCACCCGGCAACACCTTCGTCGTCTACTACGACGCCTACATCCAGCCGGCGAGCCAGCAGGGCACGTCAGCCCGAGTCGCCGTGCTCGACCGAGGACGCCCCGTGGTGTGGATCGACTACCGCACCCGTCTGATGCCCTGACCATCTATCACCTGGAGGCTGAGACCCGTGGAGATCGTGATTCGCGCAGCCGTGATGTTCCTGTTCCTCTGGGCCGTCACGCGGGCCGTGGGCCGCTCGACCCTGGGTGAGCTGAGCACCTTCGAGCTGCTGCTCTACGTCACGCTGGGGGACCTGATCCAGCAGTCCGTGACACAGCAGGACTACTCGGTCACCTCAGGCGTTCTGGCCATCTCCGTGTTCGCCCTGCTCACGGTCGTCCTGAACTGGACACAGTGGCGCTTCCCGGGCTCCAGAGCGGTGATCAACGGCAGGCCCGTGGTCATCGTCCGCGACGGCGAGGTGCTGCCGACGCCCGCGCGAGAGCACCGGCTCTCCACCGCCGATCTCCTGGCGATCGCCCGGCAACAGGGCATCCGCACCATCGGTGAGGTGGAGCTCGCGGTCCTCGAGGCGGACGGCAAGATCTCGTTCTTCACCCGCAACGAGCCCCAGAGCGCACCGGAGGGCGCGCCCGACACGAGCATCTCCTACTGACCGCATCGTCTCGCTCGAGAACGAGCACCAGCAGATCCGCACAGCCTTCCCGAGGTCGAGGACGACGTCCTGGTCGGGGCCGGCTCTCAACCAGTGATCCGGGCCGTCACCGACGGAGAGCTCCCGCGAGGCGGTGGCCACCCCTGGGTGGGTGGCGCCCGGTCGAGGCACCGTTACGCTGGTGGTGCTCCTCGAATCTAGGGCGAGGAGCGTGCGCCCCGCGGCAGCCCCATGACGCCGTGGGGCGCACACATGGGTCAACGACACGGAAGGTCCCGGGCTACGAGCCACCGGTCGCGATCCGCGTGTGGATCGACAGGTGAGGAGCGGCCGCCAGGACTCCCCGGTGCTGAGCGGCCACCCCTCCGTGGCCCGATACGGGGAGTCGAGCCACCCTCGGCCCGGGCACACGCTCCCGGGCCCGTTCGTCAGGGGTGCATCCGTGCTCGCGGTCCCGACCGCGCGGCCGGGACGAGCAGATGGCCCCGTTCAGACAGACGGCACGATTTCCTGGTCGTGACGCGCAATCGGGACAAGAAACCGTGCCCCGAGGCCCGGATCGGCCCGGATCGCGTCACGAGTCCGGTAAAGCCAGGTCTAGCCGTTGGCGCCCGAAACCCATGCGAGGGTGCTGCCCGCGGCGCCGGGTGCACTCCCGTGCGCCGCGGGACCAGGCGACCCGTATTCACTCAGAAGGGTGATGACATCACCCCGTCGCGCGGCTTGACTGTCCCCGCGGCCGCTGGGCACGTCCTACGAAGCAAGCGTCCGTCCCGGAACCCCCGTGCCGGGGAACGCGCCTCGCGACTCGGGCCGCGCGAGGCGCGTTCGCATGCGCGTGTCCCCCGCCCCCGGAATGAACCGGCCACCGAGCCCGTTGCCGAGGGCATGCGCACCATCGGCCTCATCGGAAGCGGACAGATCGGCGGGACGGTCGCGCGTCTCGCCATCGATGCGGGGTACGACGTCGTACTCAGCAACCGCCGTGGCCCCGAGACCCTAAAGGGTCTCGCCGACGAGCTCGGTCCGCACGCGCGCGCCGGGACGACCGCGGAGGCAGCCACGGCCGGCGATCTCGTCGTGGTCACGGTCCCGCTCGCCGCGGTCGACCAGATCCCGGCGGAGCCACTCCGCGGCACGGTCGTCATCGACACGTGCAACTACTACCCGCAGCGAGACGGGCAGATCACCGAGCTGGACGACGAGTCGACCACGACCAGCGAGCTGGTGCAGCGACACCTGCCTGGCAGCTCGGTGGTCAAGGCCTTCAACAACATCTCCTACGTCCACCTGCTCGAGCTCGCGCGCCCGTCCGACAGCCGCGAGCGGTCCGTGCTGCCGATCGCCGGGGACGACGACGAGGCCAAGACCGCGGTCTCGATGTTCCTCGACCGCATCGGCTACGACGCCTACGACGCGGGCGTGCTCTCCGAGGGCTGGCGGTTCCAGCGGGACACCCCGGCGTACGTCGCGCCCTACAACGGCGACACCAGCGGCACCTGGCCACCTCCACCGGGCAGCGGCAACCGGATCACCGCGGAGGCGATGCAGGAGAGGCTGGGCGCCGCCCAGCGGTACCGCGAGATGTGACCGGACCCCGGCCAGGGCTGCCGCCGGTGGTCGCCGCGGTATCACACATGCGTGAGACCTGCTCCTGCCAGTGACAGGTGAGGAGGCGAGATGTCGACGTACTACCTCGGATCCGAGGATCCCGAGATCTCCCGGTTGGAGCTCCAGGCCGAGTTCCTCGACGCGCCCACGCGGCTGCTGCTGTCCCACGGCGGGATCGGCGCCGGAATGCGCGTGCTGGACCTCGGCGCGGGACTCGGACACGTGTCACGCATCGTGGCCGAGCTCGTCGGCCCGGACGGGGAGGTCGTCGGGCTCGATGCGGACCCCCGCATGCTCGAGGCCGCCCGCGCCCGCAGCACGGACCCGCGCATCAGCTTCGTCGAGGGCGACGTGCTGGCCTGGGTCGACGACCGGCCCTTCGACGCCGTGGTGGGTCGCCTGATCCTCTTCCACCTCGCCGATCCCGCAGCGGCCGTGCGTCACCACCTGGAGAACCTGCGACCGGATGGTTCGGTGTGCATGCTCGACTACGACGTGGCCGCGGTGCGTTCGGAGCCCGCGGATCCGTTCACCGCCCACCTCGCCGACCTCATCCTGACCGCGTTCCGGAAGGTCGGGGCCGACCCCACGATCGGAGCCCGGCTCCAAGGGATCCTCGCCGACGCGGGCGTGTCCGACGTGGCCGGCTTCGGGATCGAGCCCTACCTGCCGCCCGGCTCCCCGGTCGGTCCGACGATGGTGGCCGGCGTCGTCCGGGCGCTGGCACCGGCGATCATCGGTCACGGGCTGGCCACCGCCGAGGAGCTCGACATCGACACGCTGGCCGAGCGCGCCGCCGCCGCGCTCGACGCCGCGGGCTCGGTGCTCGTTCCGCCCGTGCTCGCCGGCGCCTGGGGTCGCCGTACCTGATCGACTCAGGCCTCGTCGGCGTCGGTGTCCTCGCCGTGGGTGCCGGGCCGCGGCGCCCACGGGAGCTCGCGCGCGGGTCGGACGACGATCAGCCGGTCGCCGCGGGCCAGCTGGGTGACGGTGGGGTCGAAGTAGCGGTAGACGGTCTCGTCGCGGACGACCGCGATCACCTGGTCGGGCAGCGACTGCGGCTGCTGGCCGACCTCGGAGACGAGCAGGTCGCGCTCGGCGACCTCGAGCCCCTCGCCGTACGTCAACAGGTCCTCCATCACCGTTCCCAGCGTGGGCGACAGGGACGACAGACCCAGAAGGCGGCCGACGGCGTCGGACGACGTGATCACGGCGTTGGCCCCGGACTGCCGCATCAGCGGTGCGTTCTCGTGCTCGCGCACCGAGGCGACGATGTAGGCATTCGGGTTCAGCTGGCGAACGGTCAGTGCGGACAGCACGTTGGAGTCGTCGCGGTCGGTGGTGATGATCACCTGGCTCGCCTGCTCGACGCCGGCCCGCTGCAGGACCCCGCTGCGGGTCGCGTCGCCGGTCACCACGGCGAGCCCGTCCGCGTGGGCGTCGGACACGGCGGCGCCGCCCTTGTCCACGACCACGATCGACTCGCGCTGGGTGCCGTTGTTGACGAGCGTGTCGACGGCACTGCGGCCCTTGGTGCCGTAGCCGACGATCACCACGTGCTCGTTCATGTGTCTCCTCCAGCGTTCGATGCGGAACATCCGGCGCCCCTGGGTCGCCAGTACCTCGAGCGTGGTGCCGATCAGCAGGACCAGGAACGCGATGCGCAGCGGGGTGATCACGAGGGCGTTGATGAGGCGGGAGTGCTCCGCGACCGGGGCGATGTCGCCGTACCCGGTCGTGCTCAAGGTGACCGTCGTGTAGTAGAACGCGTCGACGATGTTGATGTGGAAGCCGGGTGGGTCGTTGTTGTCGCGGTACCCGTCACGGTCGAACCAGACCAGCAGGACCGTGAACAGGATGATCGCGACCCCGAGCAGCATTCGGCGCCCCAGCGACCACCAGGGCGACCGGGTCGGCTCGGGCAGGACGACGTGCCCGTGGCTCGACTCGTCGGCTTCGGGCGGCACGCGCCGAACCTACTGCACCTGCTCCCCCGGCCCGTCGTCGCGGGAGCGCGGGTGTCGAGGCTGTTGGCCCAGCTCCGACCGGGCCCTCGTGGTGCCTTGCTGGGGGAAGACGGTGTCGAAGGCGGCGTTCAGCGCGGCGCCCACGAGGACGGCGATCGAGAGGATGTAGAGCCACAGCAGGACGGCGATCGGCGCGGCGAGCGGCCCGTAGATCGACCGGGAGTCCGCGGCGGTCACGGTGAGGAACTCGCGGAGCAGGAAGCTCCCGAGCAGCCAGACCCCGAGGGCGAACGCCGCGCCCGGCAGGTTCACCCGCCACCGGGTCCGGACCGGGATCGAGACGTGGTACAGCGTGGCCAGGAAGAAGATGGACGCGATCAGGACGGCCGGCCAGTAGAAGCTCACCAGGAAGTCGGCCCGGTCCGGCAGCCACCGATGGATCAGGCGTGGCCCGGCCACCGCCAGCGGGAGGGCCACGACCCCGGTCACGATCGCGAGCAGATAGAGGCTGAACGACAGCGCGCGGGTCTTGACGATCCCCCGGTGCCCGCTGAGCCCGTGCATGATCGTGATGGTGTCCACGAACACGTGCATCGCCCGCGAGCCCGACCACAGGGCCAGCACGAAACCGACCGAGATCACGTCGAAGCGTCCGCCGCGCAGCACGTCGTCGATCGTCGGCTGGATCACCTTGTCGACGGCCGAGTCGGTGAGAAACCGCGAGGCCAGGTCGATGATCGCGCTGCGGACGTGGTCGACCTGGTCGGGGCTGAAGGACTGGGTGACGTAACCGATGGCACCGGCGAGCGCGAAGATCAGCGGCGGCACGGACAGCACGGTGAAGAAGGCCGCTTCCGCTGCCAGCCCGGTCACCCGGTGACGCATCGATGCACCCACGGTCGAGACCACGAGCCGCCAGCTGGTGTCTCGGACGTTGATCACCCAGGGGGGCCACGCGGAGCCGGAGCGACCCGCGGCGTCCGCGGGCCGCGGCGGCTCGGGACCCGGCATGGTGTCTACGGTATCCACATGCCTCCCCGCATCCGGGCAGCCGCGAACCAACCCCCGCCGCTCGCCGGTCACAACGTGGTCACGTCCGACAGCGCGCTGGTCGAGGCCGTCACCCGTCATGCCGGCGCCGCGGTGGTGGACGATCTCGTGGCGCTCGGCGCGCAGGCCGGGACGGCCGAGGCGCGCGAGCACGGCCGGCTCGCCAACCGGCACGAGCCGGAGCTCACCACGTACGACCGCTACGGCAACCGGGTCGACGAGGTCGCGTTCCATCCCTCGTGGCACTGGCTGATGGAGCGCGCCGTGTCGCACGGGCTCCAGGCCGCGCCCTGGCAGCAGCAGGCGGACGGCTCGACGACCGCACACGTACGCCGCGCGGCGGGGTTCATGGCGTGGTCGCACACCGACCCCGCGCACGGCTGCCCGATCTCCATGACGTACGCCGCGATCCCGGCGCTGCGGGCGGATCCCGCGTACTCGGCCCTGGCCAAGGAGTGGATGCCGGCGCTGACGGCCACGACGTACGACCCGGGGATCCGGCCGGTCGCCCAGAAGCGCGGCGCGCTGGCGGGGATGGGCATGACCGAGAAGCAGGGCGGCTCCGACGTCCGTGCCAACGTCACCGAGGCGCGCCCGACGTCGATGGAGGCCGAGTACACGCTGCACGGCCACAAGTGGTTCACCTCCGCGCCGATGAACGACGTCTTCCTGATGCTGGCGCAGGCGCCGGACGGCCTCACCTGCTTCGTCGTCCCGCGAGCGCTGCCGGACGGCACCCGCAACCCCATCGACATCGCCCGGCTGAAGGACAAGCTGGGCAACCGCGCCAACGCGTCGGCGGAGCTCGAGCTCGACGGCACGCTCGCGATGCGGCTCGGCGACGAGGGCCGGGGGGTCCGCACGATCATCGAGATGGTGGCGGCCACGCGCCTCGACTGCGTGCTCGGCTCCACCGCGCTGATGCGGCACACCCTCAACGAGGCGGCCTGGCACGTCGCACACCGATCGGCGTTCGGCGGGCTGCTCTCCGACAAGCCGCTCATGCAGAACGTGGTGGCCGACCTCCAGGTCGAGGTCGAGGCCGCGACGGCACTGGCGATCCGGCTGGCCGCGGCCGTCGACGCCGACGACGACCCGCACGAGGCGGCCCTGCGCCGGATCGCGCTCCCGCTGGCGAAGTTCTGGGTCTGCAAACGCACGCCCGGCTTCGTGGCCGAGGCGCTGGAGTGTCTCGGCGGCAACGGGTACGTCGAGGAGTCCGGACTGCCGCTGCGCTACCGCGAGGCGCCGTTGAACTCCGTGTGGGAGGGCTCGGGCAACGTCAACGCGCTCGACGTACTGCGCGCACTCGGCCGGGAGCCGGAGGTGCTCGGCGCCTGGATCACGGAGGTCGGCCACGCGCGTGGCGCCGACGAACGGCTGGACCGCGCGGTGGAGGACACCCTCGCCCTGCTCGGCGACACCGGCGCTGCCGAGGTCGGCGCCCGGCGGCTGGCCGGTCGGATGGCGGCCTGCCTCCAGGGCGCGCTGCTGGTGAGGTTCGCCCCTGCCGAGGTGGCGGACGCGTTCTGCGGGTCGCGGCTCGGCACGTCGTACGACGGCACCTACGGGACGCTCACGTCGCCGGTCTCCGACCTGAGAGCGATCGTGGAACGCGCCACGCCCGTCGTCCCCTGACCGTCGGGCCGCCCGCGATCGAGCTCGCTGCGGCGCTCCCGGTGCGCAGCGGGGAGTCCGCCCGGGCTGCCCTACGCGAGGTGGAGCCCCGGGTAGAGCGGATGGGCGTCCAGGAGCTCGGAGCTGGCCGCCTTGACCCGGTCGGCCACACCGTCGGCGAGCTGGTACGTCGCCTTCGACGGTCCACCTGCCTTCGTGGTACCGGGCTGGGTGTTCGCCAGCACCTCGACCATCAGCTCGGCGACCTTGTCGAACTCGTCGGCGCCGAAGCCACGCGTGGTGAGCGCGGGGGTCCCCAGCCGGACGCCTGAGGTGTACCAGGCGCCGTTCGGGTCGGCCGGGACGGAGTTGCGGTTGGTGACGACGCCGGAGTCCAGCAGGGCCGACTCGGCCTGACGGCCGGTCAGGCCGAACCCCGAGACGTCCAGCAGCACGATGTGGTTGTCGGTGCCTCCGGTGACCAGCTTCGCGCCACGCTTCAGGAAGCCGTCGGCGAGAGACTTCGCGTTGTCGGCGATGGCCTGGGCATAGGTCCGGAACGACGGCTGCCGCGCCTCGGCCAGCGCCACGGCCTTCGCGGCCATGATGTGCGACAGCGGGCCGCCGAGGACCATCGGGCAGCCGCGGTCGACGTCGGCCGCGAACTCCTCCTGCGCGAGCACCAGCCCCCCGCGCGGACCCCGCAGCGACTTGTGGGTCGTCGTCGTGGTGACGTGTGCGTGCGGGACGGGATCCTCGTCCCCGGTGAACACCTTCCCGGCGACGAGCCCGGCGAAGTGAGCCATGTCGACCATCAGGGTCGCGCCGACCTCGTCGGCGATCTCGCGCATCTTGGCGAAGTTCACGCGGCGCGGGTACGCCGAGTAGCCGGCGACCAGCACGAGTGGCCGGAACTCCCTCGCCTTCGCCCGCACCGCGTCGTAGTCGAGCAGCTGGGTCTCGGGGTCGGTGCCGTACTGCTGCTGATGGAACATCTTGCCGCTGATGTTCGGCCGGAAGCCGTGCGTGAGGTGACCGCCCGCGTCCAGCGACATGCCCAGCAGGCGCTGGTTGCCGAACTCGTGGCGCAACGTCTCCCAGTCGGCCTCGGAGAGCTCGTTGACGTTCTTCGCCCCGAGCCGCTCGAGGGCGGGCGTCTCCACGCGGTGGGCCAGGATCGACCAGAACGCGACCAGGTTGGCGTCGATGCCGGAGTGCGGCTGCACATAGGCGTACGGCGCACCGAAGAGCTCCCGAGCGTGCTCGGCCGCGACCGACTCGACGGTGTCGACGTTCTGGCAGCCGGCGTAGAAGCGGTGGCCGATCGTGCCCTCGGCGTACTTGTCGGAGAACCAGGTGCCCATGGTCAGCAGCACGGCCGGGGACGCGTAGTTCTCGCTGGCGATCAGCTTCAGCGACGCCCGCTGGTCGGCGAGCTCCTGGCGGGTCGCCTCGGCGATCCGCGGCTCGACGGTCGCGATCACGTCCAGGGCCGCGTCGTACGCGGTCGAGGCGGTCTTCGCCACCGTGTCGGCGGTGTCGGCGGTGTCGGCGGTGTCAGCGGTCTCGGCGGTCGGCGCGTCGCTCATGCGGCTCAATGTAGTCACCCGCGGCCGCTGGTCGCGTGGGTGCGCGCCGTGCCTCTCGTGCGCTGAGATGGGGTCATGGACCGCACCTTCGCCGACCTCCACCGAGGCAGGCTTCCGCTGCTCCTTCCGAACGCGTGGGACCTGGCGTCGGCTCTGTCCTTCGTGGCCGCCGGTCACGTGGCCGTCGGCACGACCAGCCTCGGCGTGTCGGCCGCCGCCGGACTGCCCGATGGCGGCCGGGCCACCCGTGCGTCCAACCTGGCGCTGGCCCGCTCCCTGGTGCAGCTGCCGGTGCCGGTCACCGTCGACATCGAGGACGGCTACGACGACGACCCGGCGCAGGTCGCGGCGTACGTCGCCGGGTTGCGCGACCTCGGGGTGGCGGGGGTGAACCTCGAGGACAGCACCGCAGGTGGGCTGGTCGAGCCCGGTGCCTATGCGGCCAGGGTGGCGGCGGTCAAGGAGCGGGCCCCCGAGGTCTTCGTGAACGCACGGGTGGACACGTTCTGGCTCCGGCAGGACCCGACGGTCGAAGCGACGGTCGATCGCGCAACGCAGTACGTCGACGCCGGCGCGGACGGGATCTTCGTGCCCGGTGTCACCGAGCCGGACGACATCCGGGCGATCGCCCAGGCACTCCCGGTGCCGCTCAACGTCCTCCCGGTGCCAGGTCGGTCGCTGAGCGATCTCGCCGCTCTCGGCGTACGCCGGGTCAGCACCGGCTCCCTCCCCTACCGGGCGGCCCTGACGGCCGCGGTGCGGTCGGCCGAGGCCGTCCGGGACGGGTCGCCCCTCCCCGACGCCGTGCCGTACGTCGACCTGCAGCGGCGCCTGTCGGCGTACCCCGGCGACGCCTCCTGAGCACGGCACCGGCCACGGATGCGGCCGGCGAGGCTCGCCGCTCGACGGCGCCGCCCGCGTCTCATATGTCGGTCTGGTGTCTCACTCCTCGAGATTCCAGTTTGTGGAACCCCGGTCCACTCCCTGAGACTCGTCCCATGATCACCGTCGGGTACGAGATGCACCTCGTGGTACGTCGCCACGTGGACCTCGGTCGTACGCGCAGCATGATCTGTTGGCCCCGCTGACCGCCGCCCCCCTCTGCTGACGACGCCGCGCCCACCGTCGCGCGGGCCTCAGCTCCGGACCAGCCAAGGACCGACCATCTCATGCCCGACCTCCGCTTCCAGCCGTCTCCGGCGACCCTGACCTCCATCCCGCGCCCGAAGCGCGGCGAGGGCCAGTGGGCACTCGGCTACACCGAGCCGCTCAACAAGAACGAGCAGTCCAAGAAGGACGACGATCCGCTCCACGTGCGCGACCGGATCCTGCACGTCTACTCACAGCGTGGCTTCGCGTCCATCGATCCCGCCGACCTGCGCGGCCGGTTCCGGTGGATGGGGCTCTACACGCAGCGCGCGCCCGGCTTCGACGGCGGCAAGACCGCGATGCTGGAGGAGGAGGACCTCGACGACGAGTACTTCATGCTCCGGGTCCGCTCCGACGGCAAGCTGCTGAGCCACGAGACGGTCCGCGCACTGGGCTCGATCGGCGCCGACTTCGCCCGCGACACCGCGGACGTCACCGACCGGGAGAACATCCAGTACCACTGGATCCGGATCGAGGACGTGCCCGAGATCTGGCAGCGCCTGGACGACGCCGGTCTCTCCAGCCTCGAGGCCTGCGGTGACTCACCCCGACCGTTCCTGGGCTCCCCCGTCGCCGGCATCGCGGCCGACGAGATCATCGACGGCACGAGTGCCCTGGAGGAGATCGCCGTCCGGGCGCTCGGCAACCCGGCGTACTCGAACCTGCCACGCAAGTTCAAGACCGCCGTCACCGGCCACCCGAGCCACGACGTCTCCCCCGAGACGAACGACGTGGCCTTCGTGGGCACCGTGCACCCCGAGCACGGCCCCGGCTTCGACCTGTGGGTCGGAGGCGGGCTGTCGACCAACCCGATGCTGGCGCAGAGGACCGGCGTCTGGATCCCGCTGGAGGACGTGGCCGACGTCTGGGAAGGCGTTGCCTCGATCTTCCGCGACTACGGCTACCGGCGGCTGCGCTCACGCGCCCGCCTGAAGTTCCTGGTGGCCGACTGGGGCATCGAGAAGTTCCGCGAGGTGCTCGAGAACGAGTACCTCGGGCGTCCCCTGGTCTCCTGTGAGTCGCCGGGGTCGCCGGTCGGGCACCGCGACCACGTCGGGGTCCACGCCCAGCACGACGGGAGGGTGTACGTCGGGGTCGCGCCGACCGTGGGCCGGGTCTCCGGTTCGCTGCTCCTGCGCCTCGCCGACCTGATGGAGCGCTACGCCGTCGTCGGCGCGCGGCTGACGCCGTACCAGAAGATCGTGCTGGTCGGGGTCGAGCCGGCCGTCCTCGACGACCTGCTCGACGAGCTCGACACGATCGGCCTCTCGGCCCGGCCGTCGGCCTGGCGGCAGAACACGATGGCCTGCACCGGCATCGAGTTCTGCAAGCTGGCGATCGTCGACACCAAGAACCGCGCCCGCGACCTGGTCGCCGAGCTCGAGCGTCGGTTCCCCGACCTCGACGTCCCGATCACCGTCAACGTCAACGGCTGCCCGAACGCGTGCGCCCGTACCCAGGTCGCCGACATCGGGCTGAAGGGCCAGCTGGTGATGGACGGCGACCGTCAGGTCGAGGGTTTCCAGGTGCACCTCGGCGGTGCGACGGGGCTGCAGGCGAACTTCGGCCGCAAGCTCCGGGCACACAAGGTGACCAGCGCCGGGCTCGACGACTACGTGACGACCGTGGTGTCGAACTTCCTGGTCCAGCGTGAGCCGGCCGAGTCGTTCGCGACCTGGGTCGCCCGCGCCGACGAGGAGCTGCTGCGCGGCGAGAAGGCCCTGGTCACCCCCGGGCTGGAGGTGGCGTCGTGAGCGAGCGCGCCGTTCCGTTCCACTGCCCGTACTGCGGCGACGAGGATCTCCGGCCGCACGAGGACCAGCACGGTGCCTGGGAGTGCCGGGCCTGCCTGCGCGCGTTCTCACTGAAGCTGCTCGGGCTCGTCCGTCCGTCGGGCGTGAGCCGATGACCGCCCCCACCACGACCCGCGCGCGCGCCTTCCGCGGCACGCACACCGCGGGCCGGAGCCCCGAGGAGCTGCGCGAGCTGGTGTCACACGTCGGTGCCGAGCTCGAGCTCGCCCCGGCCGAGCACATCATCGAGTGGGCCGTCGCCACGTTCGGCGACCGCTTCTGCGTCACGTCCTCGATGGCGGACGCCGTCCTCGCCGACATCGCCTCGCGCGTCGCGCCGGGGATCGACGTGGTGTTCCTCGACACCGGCTACCACTTCGCGGAGACGATCGGCACCGCCGACGCCGTGGGCGCGACGATGGACGTGAACCTGATCCCGATCACACCCGTCCAGTCGGTCGCCGAGCAGGACGCGGAGTACGGCGCCGAGCTGTTCCGTCGCGACCCCGACCTGTGCTGCGCGCTCCGCAAGGTCCAACCGCTCCACGACGCCCTGCAGGACTACGACGCCTGGGCGACGGGCCTGCGCCGCGCGGAGACCCACCACCGGATCATCGCGCCCGTCGTCGGTTGGGATGCCAAGAAGGCGAAGGTCAAGGTCTCACCGCTCGCCCGATGGACCCACGACGACGTCGAGAAGTACGTCGCCGAGCACGGGGTCCTGGTCAACCCGCTCGTGTACGACGGCTACCCGTCCATCGGCT